>Ga0214917_10003171_pt1 | contig 19275 bp, 18 predicted proteins | sample LL_1208_BB_MetaG_FD_177983 | JGI IMG/M metagenome (GOLD analysis project Ga0214917, IMG submission 177983) | Freshwater microbial communities from Lake Lanier, Atlanta, Georgia, United States - LL_1208_BB | ecosystem: Environmental > Aquatic > Freshwater > Lake | place: USA: Georgia | collected...
TTTCAGGAGCTGACCGGGGCCTACTTGCAGGAGTGGGGGGACAAGTGGAGCGAGCGGGCGCCCCAGCGGCTCGTCGAATATTTTGTCTTCCAGCAGGAGAAAAGGCCGGATCCGGAAAAGAAGGTCGTCTTTTTGAGTCAGGTCCTGCCTGCCCCCATCAACCTCGGATACCAGCAGTATACGGGGCTTGTGCTGGAAAAGTTGAACGGCAAGGAGATCCGGAACCTCGAGGAGTTGGCGCGGGAGTTCGATGGGGCTTCCGACAGGGAACTGCTGCTGGAATTCCGGGATGACCCCGGAAAGCTTGTCCTCGACACGGCGGAAACCCGCGTCAAGCAGGAGGAGATTCAAAGGTCGTACGGACTTCCCGCGTTGCGAAAGTTGTAAGGCCGCCGGGATGGCTGCGATGTTCGGGCTGGATTATCCCCAGAAAAACTCCGGCAAAGGCGGGGGATGCCGGGAGATGTTTTTGAGCGGCTATGCGGTCTTTGACCTGGATGGGACGCTGGCCGATTCGCTGGGGGACATTTCCCGGGCCCTGGGACGGGTGTTACGGCGGCATGGCCGACAACCGTTTTCGGAGGAGGAGACGCGGGAACTCATCGGCAGGGGGCCTAAAACGCTGGTGGAGCGGGCATGGATTCTGACGGGGAAGCCGGCTGGGGAGGAGGCAGGTGTCCTGGCGGAGGAGTATCGGCAGGAGTATCGAAAAAATGCGAAAGGCGGAACCCGGCCGTTTCCCGCGGTGGACGAGGGGCTAAGGAGGCTGGTGCAGAGAGGATGGAAACTGGGGATCTGCACGAACAAGGACGGCCCGGCGGCGATGCGGTTGGTGAGGGAACTGGGTTGGGATCGGTGGATCCGGGTGGTAGTGAGCGGGGAGGAAGGCTTACGAAAACCTGACCCGCGCCCCCTTCAGCTGGCCTTTCGACGGTTGCTCGCCCCCCGGGGAAGGCACCTTTTCATCGGTGACAGCGAAATCGACCTCCAGACGGCCAGAAATGCCGGGGTGGAGGGGGTGTTTTTGGGGCACGGCTACGGAAATTTCGGGAAAATGGGCCTGGGGGGAATGCACTATTTTGAAGAGGCGTGTTCGCTCTTCCGGTGGATGGCCAAAGCCCCGATTCGGCGGGGGCAGAAGGATGCGGGAGGCGGAAGGGGCGCTAGTTTGGGCCGGGGATAATCGTGTCCACAGGCAAGACGGGGCCACGCACCCGGACCAACTCGCAAACGTCCATGGTTTTTGGTTGTTCCCCGGGAAACTCGACCAAAGCGGATCCGTAATCCTTGTGCGATGACTCCTTTTGGATGGTAAGTACCGTGCCCTCGGTCATCCGCTCATCGTAGGCCGAGACCACGCGGTCGCCCGATTCGAGTGGCCCAAGAAACTGCCAGAAGCAGTCATCCAGCATGCCGTTGGTTTCCTTGAGGTTTTTCTGGAGATCTTCTTCCAGATCATCCGGCTTTAAGGCTTTGATCAATCCCTCGATCAGGCGGGTTTGGCGGTCGAGGATGGCGTAAAGCCGCCGCTCCGCCTGTTCGATTCTGATCTCATTGGCGGTCATAGCGAAGGCGGGCGGGTTGGATTTCGGGGAAACCTTTTTCATTGGGGATGGGGGGGTTCAGGAATGCGAAGTTTCAGGGTTTTTTAAGGCCGGAGAAAAAAGCAAGGACAGGAGACACAAGGCCGGGCGATGCGGGTGAACGGTCGAAACGGTCACTTTTTCCGCAGGAGAGAAGATCCAGTCATGGCGGCGGGTTTGGGAAGGGCAAGCAGCTCCAGCAAGGTGGGAGCGACATCGGCGAGGATGCCGTCGGCCAACCGGTAGACGGGGGAGTCGGCCGCGACATAGAGGCAATGGACGGGGTTGGTGGTATGGGCGGTGTGGGGGGAGCCGTCTGCCTGGAGCATCTGCTCGCAATTCCCGTGATCGGCGGTGACAATGGCTTTACCTCCCATTTTCAGCAGGGCCTCGAGGAGGCGGCCGGTACAGGCGTCGATGGTTTCTACGGCCCGGATGGCGGCACTAAGAACGCCGGTGTGGCCGACCATATCCGGATTTGCGTAATTGAGGACGATCAGGTGATCGAGGCCCTTTTCGATACGTTCGACCGCCCGGTCTGTCAGCGGAACGGCGCTCATCTCGGGTTGAAGGTCATACGTGGCGACCTTGGGGGAGGGGACCATGATCCGCTCTTCTCCCGGGTTGGGGGTTTCCTTTCCGCCGTTGAAGAAGTAGGTGACGTGGGGATATTTTTCGGTTTCCGCCATGCGGGCCTGTCTGAGGCCGTGGGCGGCAACGACTTCACCGAGAAGGTCGTTCATTTCCGCCGGGGAGAACAGATGGCGGATGCCGAGGGTGGAGAAGTCGGCTTCATACGGGGTGAGGGTGAAAATTTTTGTCCGGGGCTGGCGGTTGACGGGGAAGGAGGCAAAGGCCGGATCGGCGAGAGAACGCACAATCTGACGCATGCGGTCGGCCCGGAAGTTGAAAAAGAAAAGAACATCCCCATCCCGGATCACCGGGGCGGTGATGCCGGGCAGCACGACCGGTTGGACGAATTCGTCGGTCACCCCAGCGGAATAGGAGGCGGCCAGGGCGGCCTCCCCTGAGGCGGCGGAGGATCCTTGGCCCTCCAAAAAGAGGTCGCGGGCAAGACGGACCCGTTCCCAGCGTTTATCGCGGTCCATGGCATAGTAGCGGCCAATGACGGTGGCGAGACGGGCCTGGGGAGTCTGGGCCACAGCCTTTTCCAGGATGCGGACAAAATCCCTTCCGGAGGTGGGGGAGACATCCCGGCCGTCGGTGATGGCATGGACAAAGATTTCCGACGAGCGTTGCTGGCCTGCGATGCGGAGCAGGGCCAACAGGTGATCGAGATGGGAGTGAACACCGCCGTCCGAGACGAGCCCGATAAAGTGGAGGCGCCTCCCGGCGGCTGCGGCGAGGGCCTCCTGAAGGATCTTGTCGGTGGCAAGAGCCCCTTGGCCGATCGCTAGGTTGATCCGGGTAAGTTCCTGATAGACGACTCGGCCGGCGCCGAGGTTGAGGTGGCCGACTTCGGAGTTTCCCATCTGTCCCTCGGGAAGGCCGACCTTCAGGCCGCTGGGTTCCAGCCGGGCCCACGGATATTTTTGGTAAAGGCGGTCGTGCACAGGCGTTTTGGCGAGAAGAGTGGCGTCCCCTTGTTTCTCCGCGCCGGCGCGGCCGGCGGGGTTGATGCCCCAGCCATCACGTATGAGCAGGAGAATCGGGCTAGGCATGCCGATAAAGCTACGCCACTGGGTGAAAAAATCGAGAGTCGAATTGTCGCGAAAATTTGGAAGTACTCATGGGGCAGAGACTTGGGGATTGAGGTTTTTACGGAAAAGGAGATAATTTCCACATGATCGATTCCTTTGTTTTCAGCGAAGGCAGGCTGGTCAGTCATAATCTGGAATGGGAGGCCCTGCGTTTGGCGCGGGCCGACCGGGGTTTGATTCTGTGGATCGACCTCACCAGTCCAACCGAGGAGGAGACTAAAATGGTGCTGGAGCAGTTGTTTGAGTTTCACCCTTTGGCCATTGAGGACTGTGTTTCCCGTAGCGAGCTTTCCAAGGTTGAGGATTACGAGGATTACCTGTTCCTGATCGTGCAAAGTGCCTCGGCGGGGACAGAAAAGTCCGTGCAAATCAGTGAACTCAACATGTTTTTGGGAAAGGAGTTTCTGGTCACCTTTCACCAGGATGCCATTCCCGCCCTGACGTCCCTGAAGGATCGCCTGAGCAAGGGTGCGGGGCCGCAGACGCGTGGATCGGACCGGTTGGCCCACCAAGTCCTCGATCTGGTTGCGGATTCCTATCTCCCGGTGATCGACCGGGTGACCCAGGAGATGGAGGAGGTGGAGGAAAGGTCGTTGTCCGGCGAACGGAAGGAGGATCTATCCAAAAGGATCCTCAATGCCCGCCGGCGTCTGTCCGGTCTGCGGCAAATCCTTCGGCCCCAGCGTGAGGTGCTGGCGCGCCTGGCCAGGGGGGACTCGAAGCTGATTCGCCCCCTGATGCTGCCTTATTTTCGGGACGTGCAGGATGCGCTCGCCCGGATCGACGAGCGGTTGCAGGGTTGCAATGACCGGATGATGGTGGCGTTTGACGTGTACACGAATCGCTCGGCCCACGAGGCCAACGAGGGAATCAAGGTTTTGACGGCCCTTACGGCGATCACCATTCCTCCCATGGTGGTGGGGTCCTGGTACGGGATGAATTTCCGGCGCATGCCCGAACTGGAGCATCCCGACGCCTACTGGTGGTTGTTGGCGATCACCCTTGTGCTGATGATCGGCATGGGAATCTGGCTCCGGTTCAAGCGCTGGTTTTAAGTTGCGGGCGGGGGATTGTGAAAAGCTCGTTCCTTGAAAAACTGCTGGAACGCGCCCCGCGGGTGGGATCCGTTGAGCTGCAAACTCACCTCGGGCGCCTGGCGGAGGAAAAAGGATTTCTGGAGACCCTTTTTAACACCCTGCAGGAGGCGGTGACGGTGGTGGATGGGCAGGGAAGAATTGTTTATTGGAACCGCGCCGCAGAGCGGTTGATCGGCCTTCCCTCCGGGATGGAACCCGGTTCCTGCTCTCTGGGGCGCACCCTGAGAGGTGTGGATTGGAGGGGGCTTTTGCAAACCGGGCAGGCTTCCTCCGGGTCCCTGGAGGTGAGTTATCCGGATTTTCGGATTTTGCAGTATGCGCTTGTTCCTCTGGAGCAGGCTGGGCCGGGCGGGGGAATGCACGTCGCGGTGTTTCACGATGCGACCACGGAGCGGACGGAGGCAATTTCGGCAATAGAAACCGGCCGCGCCGAGGCTTTGACCCTCCTTGCTGCGGAAGTGGCCCATGAAATCGGCAATCCGCTCAACAGCCTGCATCTGCATCTCCAGGTCATGGAAAGGGACCTGCGCGAAATTCCGGGAACATCCGCGGAAAGGGTGAGAGCCTCGCTGGAGGTTTGTCGCTCCGAGATCTCCCGTTTGGACGGTTTGATTTCCCGATTTCTCCGGGCACTCAGGCCCCAGGCTGTGGAGAAGCAACCGGAATCGGCCGAGAGGGTTTTGGACGAGGGGTTGGCCCCCCTTAGGGCCGAGATTCAGGACCGCAAAATCCTGCTGGAAATGGAAGTGGAGCGGGGGATCGGTCCCGTGCCCATGGACAGGGAAAGAATCCAGCAGGCGGTTTACAATCTGGGGCGGAATGCGATGCAGGCGGCGGGGCAACAGGGGATGGTGCGGGTCAGCTTGCGGCGTGAGGGGGATTTTGCCGTCTGGGAGTTCCAGGATAACGGTCCGGGTATCCGCCCGGAGCATCTGCCGCACCTCGGGCAGGCCTTCTACTCCACACGGCACGGCGGCACAGGCCTGGGGTTGATGATCGTCCAGCGCATTGCCCGCGAACACGGGGGCGATCTTCAACTGCAGAGCGTGCCAGGGAAGGGGACGACCGCCTCCCTGAGGCTGCCATTTTCGGAAAGACGGGTTCATCTCTTGGAGGAAAAGGCCTCGGGAGTGGAGGCGTGAGCACCTCCAAGCCCAGCCTGCTGATTGTCGACGACGAAAAAAACACGAGAGAAGCCCTCCGCCGCGTGTTGCAGGATCATTTTGAGACGTATGCATCCGCAGACGTGGCAGGGGCCAAAAAACTCCTGGCCTCCGAAAAAATGGATGCGGTTCTGACCGATCTAAGACTCGGTCATGAGAGCGGTTTTGAGGTGCTGGAGGATTGTCTCCGCCTCTTTCCCCGTCCTCCTTGTGTGGTGATGACGGCCTACGGTTCCGTGGAAAACGCCGTCGAGGCGATGCGACGGGGGGCCTATGATTACGTCACCAAGCCCCTGGACTTGGAGCGGGTGCAGATGCTTCTGCGGAGGGCGGTCCGCACGGTCAAGGTGGAGGAGGAAAACGTCAAACTCCGGCAGGAACTGGACCGATCTTTTGGCTTGGATCGGATTCTTGGAGATTCCCCCGTGATGGAAAGTGTGTTGGCCAAGGTGAGGCAGGTGGCGGATTCCCGGGCAGGGATCCTGCTGGAAGGGGAAAGCGGCACGGGCAAAGAGCTGGTGGCCCGGGCGATTCACGGACTCAGTTCCCGCCGGCAGGGCCCCTTCGTGGCCGTGCATTGCGCCGCCCTCTCCCCGCAACTCCTCGAGAGCGAGCTTTTCGGGCATGAAAAAGGTGCGTTTACCGGGGCGGTGGAGCGGCGCCTGGGGCGGCTCGAGCAGGCGAACGGAGGAACCCTGTTTTTGGATGAAATCGGGGAAATTGACGCGATGACCCAGGTCAAACTTCTACGCGTTCTGGGGGAGCGGACGATCGAGCGGGTCGGGGGCAACAAGCCCATCGAAGTCGACATCCGCCTGGTGGTTGCCACCCATCGGAATCTGGAGGCGATGGTTCGTGAGGGCAAATTCCGGGAGGATTTATACTTCCGCATCCGTGTGGTGCAGATCCTGCTTCCCGCGTTGCGGGAGCGGCGGGAGGACATCCCGATTTTGGCGGAACATTTCCGAAAGCAGTACGCCAAGGAAAACGGCAAAGGGGATCTTGAGTTTTCGCCGGAGGCGATGGAGGCCCTGCGCCTTTACCGTTGGCCCGGGAACGTCCGGGAGTTACGCACCGCGGTGGAGCACGGTGTGGTCCTGGCTCGGGGCAAGGTCATCCAGCCCGGGGATCTGCCTGCCTCGGTGCTAGGGGGGAAGGGGGGGGAGCCAGCCGGTAGCGATCTTTCTGGCGTCTGCCGTCTCGACCTGTTGGAGCGGAGAGCGATCTCGGCCGCCTTGGAAAAAACCCGGGGGAACATCACCGAAGCGGCAAAACTTCTTGGAATCAGCCGAAGGACCTTGCACCGTAAGCTGGCCGGGGATTCCACCGTCAAAACATGAGATCGCTCCAAGACTGGGTTTACGATGTGGAGGCCGGGCCGTTGAGGGCCTGGTTGGTCCGGTTCGCCGTTTTTCTTGCGGTGGGTGGTCTAGCTACCTGGATTGGTCTTAGGGAATTTAATGGATTGAGGACGTTCGAGGCGATGGACGCCGCGCAGCAGGCACGCCAAATCGCCCAAGGGAAAGGTTTCACCACGTTACTCATTCGCCCCTTGGCCCTTTGGCAGGTTCGCTCCAACCTGGGGGAGCGGGCTCTCTCGGTCACTTCGTTTCCCGAAACCCTGAATCCGCCGCTTTACCCCCTTGTTCTCGCAGCTTTTTTCAAATTCGGAATGGTCACCAAAACAGTTCCGTTCGATCTGTCCGGTGAGGCCCTTAAGGGTTTCCGGGTTTTTCCGGCCGACCAACTGATCTTGGTGATTCAGTTGGGCATGTTGATTGCGGCAACCTTTGCCGTTTATGCCTGGGCACAGCGGCAATTTGACGTTGGCACCGGGGTTCTCGCCGTCGCTTTCTTCCTGGGGAGTTCGCCTTTATGGACTCATGCCGTTTCCGGAGGTGCCACCCTTATGGTGGTTTTCTTTTATGCGCTCTCCGGATGGCTCTTTTGTCTCGGGTCCAGCCGGCACGGAGAGGAGGGGGAAGACGAGGGGGCCTCCTCCTCCCTTGGGTGGGTCTGGCTGATTTTGGCGGGTTTCCTGCTGGGGATTTCCGCCTTGGTCCAGATGGTTCATTTTTGGGCCCTTTTGGGTGCCGGCGTTCTGGCTGCCCTCCTCTTTCGCTCCCAAAAATGGCCGTTGCTTGCCGGATTATTGCTGGCCTTCGGCCTTTTTTTGGGGTGGATTCTTCGCCTTTGGCTGGTCACCCGAAATCCGATCGGCCTGAATTGGGGCTTTTTGCTTGCAGATTCCGGACGCTTTCCCGGTGAGATGGTCTGGCGAACCTACAGTTTTGAATCCGAAAAGGCGTATGTGTGGCAGCGTGCGATCGGCTCAGTTCTTCGCGGATTCACGGACTTATTGTCGCGTGGCCCGGCCATTTTTGGGAATGCGATTGCCGGAACGTTGGCCGTCGTCGCCTGCCTGCACGCCTTCCGAAGACCTTCCGCCGCCATGGGAAGAAACCTCTGGGCCGGAGTCGGCCTGGCCCTGTTGATCGCCACCGCCTTTGTTCAGCGAGCAAACGAAACCGAGGGGCACCCCATCCTGATGGCCCTGCTGCCAGCGGTCTGTGTTTACGGGGCCGCGTACTTTTGGGTTTTGATTGAGCGGTTGAGGCTCCCCCTCGAACTCATCGGTCGCCTTTTTGCCGCGACCATCGCCCTGATAGCGGCTTGGCCGGTGGTGGCGCGGATGGTTCTCCCCGAGCCCGGGCCGTTTGCCTATCCCCCAACCTATCCGCCCATCTTTTTGTTCATGCGTTCCTGGTTTGAGCCAGGGGAACTGCAAGCCTCGGATCTTCCTGCAGCGGAGGCATGGTATGCCGCGCAACCCACTCTCTGGCTTCCCACCACCCGCGCGGATTTTCTGAAAATTCACGACCGCGTCAAACCCGTGTTCAGCATTCTCCTCACCCCGGAGAGTTCCGATACCAGGATGTACAGCCAGATCCTTGCCGAAAATTCAGAGTGGCATGACTGGGGGGATCTTATCCGCAGGCAAAAACCTCCTGACCTTCCTCAGGCGTTCGCCACATCTCTTCCTCCCAACAACGAATACCTTTTGCTCTCCACGATCAAGCGGTGGAATTGATTTTCCAAGAGTTACTTGAGGTGGTTTTCACACAAATTTATTAGACTTATTGGAAAGATACTTAAAGTCGGTCGGGGCATTTCCTCCCTTTGGGTTGATATAATGGCGATGAAATTAAAATCCGATGAATGGCCAAGTGCCGCATCCACTTTATTGCTTTGGGCCAAAGTATTTGCATACCGGTCCTGCATTTTTTCTTGGCGGGATTCGCTTTCCTTTTTTCCGTTACCGAACTTTTTTCCCAAGTTCAGGGTTCTGCCGGTCAGGGTACGACCAAGCCTTTCACGGCAACGGTGGCCTTGCGGGAAGGATACGACAGCAATCCCTTGACGCAGTCCTACCAAAGCACGCAAGACATCCAGTCTTCGACTTACACCTCGATTCAGCCATCCCTCGGCTACAATTACACCGGCCTTCAGGCGGATGCCGCGGTGCGCTATGATTTTTCCGGAACCTATTACCCCAGCATCAACCAGCAATATGACATCCAGTATGCCCAAACCCTGGTGGGGCGGTATACCTACGCGATCGACCCGCGCACCTCGGTGACTTTGGCGAACAATTTTCTCTACACGGAGCAACCGCTGGTTGCCCAGTTTGTCCAGGCGGGTATCGCCCCCACCTTCAACACCAGCACGATCAACAACCTGGCCACGGTCCAAGGGGACTACCGAGTGACGGACCGGCTATCCATGATCACGCGCTGGAACAACACCCTTGTCTACCTTGGTGGAGGCCAGGCCAATAACAATTATATGAACAACGGAGCCTTCCAGCAGTTCCGGCTCGACTTCACCCCCGAGACCGTCGGCACCTTTTCCTTTGATTATCAAATCTATGATTACGACAACGACAACACCTACCGGGATAACCAGCAGGCCGCCTTCAGCATCGGCGCGGATCATGTGTTTCTGCCGACTCTCTTCTTTAGCGGCAGGGTGGGGTTGCAGCTCAACGATAATTTCGGTTTAAACGATGCCCCCACGGTGATCGGTTCCGGCGGTATGGGGAGCGGGGAACAGGAAATCGGCGTCAACCCCTTCGCCTCGATCAGCGCGACCTGGAACTATGAGGAGAAAAGCTTTGTTTCCGCGGGGTTTTCCGCACAGGTGCAGCAATCCAACCTGACGACCTCCTCCGATTCGGAGGCTTACACCCTCAATTTCAACTGGGATCACTACTTCACCGACAAGTTTTCCGTCATTCAGAGCTTTTTCGTCAATCTGGCGGTCTTCACGCCGGAACTGAGCCAGTCCCAAACGCAGGCCCTTTACCCTGGCGCACTTTATTTGGGCAGCGGTCAGCAGACCACTGTCACCTACCAGTGTAAATTCGCCTATGAATTCTACCCCTACTTGGCCGCCGAACTGGGCTGGTCCTACACAAGTTACGGCTCGTATTTCGACGAAAACAACGGGAATGGAGGCAGCTATACCCGGAACCAAGTTTACGTTGGGCTCCGTGGAACCTACTGATTGCGAAATAAGTCCTTGGGGTTAGACTAGTTTCATGTCTCAAGGCAAGGTCCCGTCACCCGGATATGGCTACGGCTATGGGTATGGATATGGATCGGGTACCCAGGAAAGTGCCTTTCACGTCAACGACTTGTGGCGTGTGCTCAAGAACCGATGGCCCACCTCCATCACCATACTGGTTTTGGTGATGGGAACCGGCGGAGTGGTCACGAAACTTCAACCGAAAATCTACGAATCCTCCGCAGTTCTGCGGGTAGAAAAGGAAAATCGGGACCTGCAGGTATTCCAGTCCACCTTGGAGGGCTTCGATCCCGTGTTTTTCCAGACAGAATTTGAAATCATCCAAAGCAAAAAGGTGCTCTACCCGGTGATCGAGAAGCTGGGGATCGCCGCCCGGCTTTGCCAGGAAATGGAACTGCCCGAGGGGAGCATTTCGGATGACCAAGCCTTCCAGATCTTCCGCAAGACCAAGCTCCAGGTTCAGCCTTTCCGCAACACCAAGCTGATCGAGGTTGTCTGTCAAAGCACCCGTCCCGACGAGGCTGCCCTTTATGCGAACACCATCGCGGATTCCTATGAGGAGGTACGGCGATCCGAAATCACCGGCCGAAGCGACGCGGGGCTGAAGGCCCTGGCCAGCGAGGTGGAGCGCCAGAAGGAGATCGTCACCGCCGCCACCGCACGGGTGGAGAAGCTCCGCAAGGATCTGAAGATTGACGAGCTTCCCGGTTCCACGGCGATGGTCCAGTCGACCACCTTTGCCGACCAGGAAATCCAAAAGAAAGGCGAGCAGCTCAGCGAGCTTCGGGCTGACATGATTTCCCGCAAGGTTCGCCTCGAGAAGGTGGCCGACCTCTCCATTGAGCAGCTGGAATCCACCCTGCCTGCACTGAACCTGGAGGATCCCACCACGGCCTCGACCAAGCAGCAGTATTTGGACGCTCTCCAGCAGGTAGCCCAGATGCAGAAACTCGGCTACGGGAAAAAGCATCCAGAAATGCAAGCGGCGGTGCGGGCGGCGGGGGAACGGCGTGACCAACTCAACAAACTGATCGCCGGAATCCGCCGCGCCCTGGAGATCGACCTCACGGTATCCCAGGCGAAGGTGGAGACGATGGAGAAGGAAGTGCAGGTCCTGCGGGAGAAATTGCGCGAAGACCGGACGGACCGACTGGCACCCTACAATGAGGCCCGCAGGGATCTGGAGACGCAGAATCAGCTCCTCGAGGTGATTACGGCTCGGTATCGGCAACAGTCGGTGGAATCGAAAATTGAAACCCGCCCCGTGCAGATTGTGAACCGTGCGGAACCGGCTGTCCGTCCCATCAAACCCAGCCTGAAGCTGAATCTCGCACTGAGCCTGCTGGTTGGCCTGATTCTTGGCATCAGCCTTGCCTTCTTCATCGAGTACCTCGATACGAGCATCAAGACGATGGACGATGTTGAGAGATATCTTGGTTTAAGCGTTCTGGCGGTGATTCCCAAAGGGGCGAAGTTCCTCACCCTGGACGACCAGAACTCGCGTTTCGCCGAGGGCTACCGGATTCTTTGCGCCAAACTCAACCTCACCGGGGCGCGGGATTCTGCCCGCTCGATCACCGTGTTGAGCGGGGGTCCCGGAGAGGGGAAATCGACGACGGCTTTCAACCTGGGCTGGGTATGCGCCCAAAGCGGAATGAAGGTGCTGATGATCGACGGCGATATCCGCCGTCCCTCCGTGCAGAGGGCCGTCGGGCTGGAAAACACGCTCGGTCTGGGGGAGTTTCTTGCCGGACAGGCGTCCCTGGACGAGCTGATTCAGGGCACCAACGTGCCCAACATGGAGGTGCTCACCGCGGGCAGTCTGGGACCGGAGGATCTGGGGGGATTCAGCCGTGCCCGGTTTGGATCCCTGCTGGAAATCTGTCGTCCGAACTACGACGTCATTGTGGTTGACTCGCCTCCCGTTCTCGGAATCAGCGATGCCTCCGTGATCAGCCAGGAAGTGGATGTCACCCTGTTGTTAATCCAGCACCGCCGGTACCCCAGGAACGTATCCCAGCGGGCCAAAAGGGTGATCGAGGAGGTGGGGGGAAAGCTTTTCGGGGTCATTCTCAACAACGTCAATATCAAGACGGACGACAATTATTACTATTACGCCGGATACAGTTCCTCTTATTACGGATACCGCAACCGAACGCCCCGCGCCCGCAGGCAGGGGGCTCCTGCCGCAGTCAGTGCCCAGCCACAGGAGACGCCGCCTCTTGAGACAGAGGAAGTTACCGGCGAGGACGTGGCCCAGGAAAATGGTGTCCCCCGGGTCACGCATCTGCGTCCTCCTTCCTCCGAATCCGAAGACCGCTTTTAACATGCAGTTTTTTTTCCGATTGGCCCTGGTGCTTGCCTGGTTTGGTCCGTTTTTTTCGCAGGCGCAAAGCCTGAATCTCGGTTCGGGGAACGGCTCGGCCTTCCAGCCTGAGAGCGTCACCCCTTCGCCGGCTGCCGATCCCATGGCAGGCGGGGCCGCGCCGGCCGGCGGTGCCTCCCCCGACCTTGGCACCATGGATGTCAGCGACCTTCTCCGCCGCGGAGACACCCTCATCATCCGGCTGACGGGTGTTCCCCCGGCTGACCAGGGGATCTTTGAGGTGAAAGTGGACGAAAGCGGCAGGGTATCCATGCCCTACATCGGTAGTGTTACGGCCGCCAGTCTCACCACCGTGCAACTGAAGAAATCGATCGAGGACACCTATGTGCAGCAGGAGATTTTTACCAATCCCAATGTGACCGTGGATCTGAAAGAACAGCGTTTTGTCGACGTGACCGGAGAGGTGCGCATGCCCCAGCGGGTTCCTTACACGAAGGACCTGACCGCCCTCGGGGCGGTGGCCGCGTGTGGCGGATTCACTGATTTCGCCAACCGCCGGAAGGTAAAGCTGACCCAAAGCGGGGTGACTCGGGAATTCAATGCCAAGGATATCCAGGTGGATCCAAGCCGGGACATCAAGCTACTGCCCAACGACAAGATCCATGTCGACCGGAGTATTTTTTGACGGCAAGGATCGGTCTTTTCGGCGGATCGTTTGATCCTTTCCATGTGGGGCATTTTCTTGTCGCCAGGACGGCCAAGGAAAAATTCTCCCTAAGCGAGGTTGTCTTTCTTCCCTGTGCCCGTTCCCCCCTGAAAAGGTTGCCACCGGCGGCATCCGACCGTTTCCGGCTCGGCCTGCTGAGGGCAGGGCTAAGGGGGCAGTCCTGGGCAAGGGTCTCCGATTGGGAAATCCGGCAGGGTGGTGTTTCCTACACTGTGGAGACCATGAGGGCGTGGAAAAGCCGTTTTCCCCGCGCCTCCCTTTTTTGGATCATGGGATCGGACCAGTGGGAACTCCTGTCCGGATGGAGAAATCCACGGGAGTTGGCCGGGAATCTGGAATTCCTGGTTTTTCCGCGCCCCCATCGCCCGCAGGGTCGCCGTTTCTTCCGGATGCGGGAAATCCCCCTTCGCCTTGACATCTCCTCCACGGAAATCCGCCGACGCCTGAAAAAGGGGATGTCCGTCAGGGGAATGGTGCTGGCCCCCGTGGAAACCATGCTTCAGAGGCATCGTCCTTACCGATGAGTCTCGAGGGGTTGGAACTGGCTCGCAGGTGCCACGCATTTGCCGACAGCAAGAAGGCGTCCGAGCCGGTGCTGCTTGATCTGAGGGCCTTGGGGGGGGCTAGCGACTTTTTCCTGATTGTCTCCGGGGATAGTGAACCGCATCTCAAGGCGATCGCAGGAGAGGTGGAAAGGGGTGTCCGGGAGGAATGTGGGCGCAGGCCTTTCCGGGTCTCCGGCAACTCTGCCAGCCAGTGGGTGATTCTTGATTATGGTGACGTTCTCGTTCACGTCATGCACACCCAGAAGCGCCGTTTTTACCGTTTGGAAGACCTCTGGGGGGACGCCGCCCGTCTGGAGGTCGGATAGCTCACATTTCTTCCAGCGTGGGGATGCCCAAGAGGGAAAGGCCTTCCCGGAGAACCTCGCCGGTCAGAAAAACCAAAGTGAGGCGGGAATCCCTCAGGGCGGGAAGCTGTAGCACCGGGCAGGCCTCGAAAAACCGGTGATATTGGCCGGCCAGCTCGTAGAGATACCCGCAAAGGTGGTGGGGCCTGCGGTCGTTGGTGGCGAGTTCCACCGCATCCCCAAACCGGAGTAAAAGGCGGGCGAGCACCTCTTCCTCGGCTTGGGAAATTTTCACGGCGGCTTCCGGGGGGTGATTCAGGCCCGCCTTGCGAAGAATCGAGCGGGTGCGCACATAAGCGTTCAGGATGTAGGGCGCGGTGTTGCCGTCAAAGGCAAGGAGCTTTTCCCAGGTGAAGACATAATCGAGGTTGCGGTTGGGCAGTTGATCCGCGTACTTCAGGCTGGCGATACCGAGAAGCTCCGCCTTTTCCCGGAGGACTTTCGGGGCAAGGTCCGGTCTTTTGTTCCTGAGGATTTCGGCGGCCCGCTCGCTGGCCTCATGAAGGAGTTCGGTGAGTCTGAGTGGGGTTCCGTCCCGGCTTTTCATGGGTTTCCGGTCCGGACCGAGAATGGTTCCGAACCAGACATGTTCGAGTTCCGCCCGGCAGTCCAGACGTCGGGCCGTGTCGAAAAGCCACCGAAAATGAAGCTGTTGTCTCGCATCGGTGACATAAATGATCCGGTCCGCCTTCATTACCCCGGTCCGGTAGCGGATCGCGGCCAAATCGGTGGTGGCGTAAAGATAGGCGCCGTCGGATTTTTGGACCAGGTACGGCTCCTCGGAAATGGAGGAGTTGCGGACCACCACGGCTCCCTGGCTGACCTCCGCGATCTGGCGGTCGAGGAGTTCCTGAACCACCCCGGGAAGATCCTCATGATAGGCGCTTTCCCCCCGGACGGCATCGAAGGTGATTCCCAGCCGCTCATAGATCCTGCGAAAATGCTCGGCCGACTGGGCGCAAAAGAGGCGCCAATCCCGGAGACGTTCCGGGTCACCGTTTTGAAGGGCGGCCAATTCGGCCCGCGCCTGCTCCATGGCGGCAGGGTCGGCTTCCGTGGCCTGATGCCCCTTTTTATAAAATTCTTCCAGCTGGTCGATCGCGTGGTCGGTCTCGATGGGGGGGCGGCCTGCGGCGCGATAGGCCAGGAGGAGCTTTCCAAACTGAGTGCCCCAGTCGCCAAGATGATTCACGCGGGTGACCCGGTGTCCCAATTTGTGAAGAAGGCGGGCCAGGCTGTCCCCCAGCAGGGTGGAGCGGATATGCCCAACGTGCATGGCCTTGGCGATGTTGGGGGAGCTAAAATCGATAACGATGGATTCCGGGTGGGAAACCGAGGGAATTCCCAGCCGAGGATCCTTCCGCAGGGCGTCGACGGCGCGACCTAAGGCTTCCGGCCCCACGCGGTAGTTCACAAAACCGGCTCCCGCCACGGACGGCTTGTCCCAGCCTTCCGGCGGAGGGCACTCCCCGGCCAACCGCTCCGCAAGTTCCCGGGGATTTTGCCGGGTGGCTTTGGCGGCCACCATGGCCAGATGGGTTTGGAAGTGTCCGTGGCGTTCGTCGGCGCACGCCCGAACCCAGAGCTCGTTTGCCAGGCCGGGAAAGTTTTTTTCCCCCCAGGCCGAGACCCGTTGCTCCAGCTCGTTACGTAGGGACATCAGCTGGACCGGAAAATCGAGAGGATCTCGGTCGGGCCCTTTGCTTCGAGAATTTTCGACTTTATCCCGCGCCTGTTAAAAAACTTCGCCACGGTGGCCAAGGTCTGGAGATGGGTTTGGGCATGCTCCGCGGGAACAAGAATCAGGAAGAAAAGCTTCACCAATTTCGCGTCCATCGATTTGCAATCCACCCCGTCGGGGGATCGGGCGAAAAGAGTGACCAGCTTGTCTAACTTGGGAATGGTCGCATGGGGGATCGCAAACCCTCCACCCATGGCGGTGGTCATTTTATCCTCCCGTGCCTGTAGGGCTTTTTGCGAGGGGGCGACAAGATCTTTCTCTATAAGACCCTTGTTAGCAAGATGTTGCAGCATTCTCATATGAGCCTGAGAGCTGTCCTTGGCCTCGAGATGGGCCATGATATTGTTTTCGTGGATCAGGTCAGAAATCGGCACGGGGCCATCTTTTCTAGGCGGGAGGAGGGAGGTAACGCAAGAGGAGCCCCGAAATCGAATGGACTCCTTGAGTGTAGACCCAGACCCAGTTCTGGCCGAGTTCGGTAATCAGGAGGGAAAACGGGACGGGACGAAAAAAGGACCATATCAGTCCGGTGGCGAGGAGAAGGTTGCTGAGGGCAATCACGGTTAGGGAGAAGATTCTTCCATAAACGAGAAAATCCGGCTGGCGTGTGCGAAGCAGGTCCAGGGTGAAGGCGTAGTGATATCCCCACACGGCGCCCCAAATCGCGAGAAAAGGAAGGTGGAAGTCGGTCAGGCGCGGCCATGCCTGTAGTCCGGCCAGCCAGAGAATGCCGGCCAAAAAGGGGTAAAGGGGCAGGATATAGGGAGCCAAGGTAATCCATGCAGAGGTGCGGTCGGATACTACCCGACCCCCTTTGCCACCCACCTGAAGAGAGTGGACCTTGCCGCCACTTAACCAGACCGCGAGGGCATGGGTTAATTCGTGGCCTAAGACATAAAGATCGCGGGGTTTTGGCAGATAGAGATAGGCTAGGCCCGCCGCCGCCCAACCCGCGCCGAAGCAGGATGCCGCCCACCAGGGGAAGGTGGGTGTGGCTGCGGCGGAGCGGAGGAGTCCTGCAAAGCACCTTCCGGTGGCCCAGACCCCTGGCCATAGGGCGAGAGCAAAGAAGAGACGGATCCAGTTCATGGATTGACTGGGGAACCGGGGTTCCGGCATGATTGACCTTTATGGCAAACACTGCTTCCGCCGCCAAACAGGCTCGCGCCGCAATACGGCGCCGCGAATTCAACAGGGTGCTGCTGCAGGCTGCACGTAGCGCGCAGAAAAAGCTGCTTTCCCTGATTCAGGCCGGCAAGAAGGCCGAGGCGGCCAAGCTCTTTCCCGATCTGCAGAAAAGGCTGGATCGGGCCGCCAAAGGCAAAGCCATTCATCGCAATCGCTCCGCCCGCATCAAGTCCCGCATTGCCCATCTGCTCCGTTAATCCGGCTCATCCTGCCCCAGCAGGTGCGTGACGCGGATCCAGGCCTTGCTTCCAAGATACCGCCTCGCCATTTCCCCGGAGCTTTCTGCTTCCTGCTTCGTCTGCCAGAGCCCGAACACTGTTGATCCGCTCCCGCTCATTCTTGCCGCAAGCACGCCCGGCTGGGCGGAAAGCCATTCCCGCGCCGCCCGGATCCAGGGAAATTTTTCCTCCACCGCAGGTTCCAGATCGTTACGCGGGCGAATCTCGTGGGTTTTTCCTCCTGCAAGGGGAAGGTTCAGGAGCCTTCCTTCCTCGCCGGGCTTTCGGTGGGCGGCATAACGCCGATAGGCCTCGGCGGTGGGTGATGCAAAACCGGGGTGGATCAGCAGGGCGTAGGGCAGGCGGACCAGGGGGATGGGGTCGAGAATTTCGCCGCGTCCGGTTCCGCGTGCCGGTGAGGATTGGAGAAAAAACGGGACATCGCTGCCCAAACCGGCCCCGATTTCCATCAAAGCGGGCCTGCCCAAATTCAGGGACCAGAGCTTGTCGAGGAGCCGTAAAGCGGCTGCCGCATCGCTACTCCCTCCGCCTAGGCCTGCCCCCTGGGGAATCTCTTTTTGGAGTGTGAGACTCGCCCCAAGCCTGGTTTTTCCCGCCTCTTTGAGCAGCCGTGCTGCCCGGAGTACCAGGTTGTCCGGTCCGGCGGAAAGTGTCTCGTCTCCCGCGATGACCAGGCCCAAGGAGCCGTCCTTTGCGGTAGTGGCGGCGAGGCGGTCTGAAACGTCGGTACGCACAAAGAGGGTGTCGATAGGGTGAAAGCCGTCCGCCCGGCGCGACCCCAAACGGAGGTCCAGGTTGATTTTGGCGTGGGCGCGGATTGTCAGTTCGGCCATATCCCGATTCAATGGGGAAGATGAAGACAGGGCAAATCATCCTCGCTTTGGATGTGGATACCGCCGAAGAGGCCCTGCTTTGGGCAAAACGCCTGAAGGAGCGCGTCGGCACCTTCAAGGTTGGCCTGCAGCTGTATCTCCGTCATGGCCACGAGGTGCTTCATGGCCTTGCCTCGCTTGGAGTCCCGGTTTTTCTTGATCTTAAATTCCATGACATACCCAATACCGTGGCGCAGGCGGTGGCTGCCACGGCGGTTTGGAGGCCCCGCTTCCTCACCCTGCATGCCTCCGGGGGGAGGGAGATGATGGAGGCGGCCGCGGGGAAAGCATCCGCCGAAACCTGCCTCCTTGGGGTCACCGTCCTGACCAGCCTTTCCGAGGAGAACGTCAGGGAAATCGGATGGCAAGAGGGCGCGGCCGGTTTGGTGGGTCGGCTTTCCTCGCTGGCAAAATCGGCGGGACTCGGTGGCCTGGTGTGCAGTCCGCACGAGGCCAAAACCGAAAGGGTGCGATGGGGCAGTCAGGGGGAGATTGTGACTCCCGGAGTGCGTCCGCCCGGATCCGACAAGGGTGATCAAAGCCGCGTGATGACCCCGGAGGAGGCGATCCTTGCCGGGGCCTCCAGGATTGTTCTGGGGCGCCCGGTTTTGCAGGCGCGGGAACCGGAGGCGGTTTTGGATGCGATCCTGGGAGCGTAGGTCCCGGATTTGGTCACATGGAAAAACGCGGGCCAAGGTATAGACCTCGGGCCACCGGGTCGTTGATAAGAAAGTCTGCGGTGCCCTCGCTCTCCACCTTTCCCTCGCAGATCAGGTAGGCGCGATCCACGATGGAGAGGGTTTCGCGTACGTTGTGGTCGGTGATGAGCACGCCGATGCCCTTCCTTCGCATGGTCAGGATGATCTGCTGGATATCGTAAACGGCGAGGGGATCCACCCCGCTAAAAGGCTCGTCCAGGAGAAGGACTGAGGGACGGGTGACCAGGCAGCGGGCGATGGCTAGGCGGCGTTTTTCCCCGCCGGAGAGCTGGATTGCCCGGCTCTGCACCAGGTTGTCGAGACCGAGTTCGACCAAAAGCTCGTGGCAACGCTCCTTTCGCTCCTGATCGGTGATCGGAAGAGTTTCCAGGATCGCCAGGAGGTTCTCCTCCACCGTCAACC
>Ga0214917_10003173_pt1 | contig 19263 bp, 28 predicted proteins | sample LL_1208_BB_MetaG_FD_177983 | JGI IMG/M metagenome (GOLD analysis project Ga0214917, IMG submission 177983) | Freshwater microbial communities from Lake Lanier, Atlanta, Georgia, United States - LL_1208_BB | ecosystem: Environmental > Aquatic > Freshwater > Lake | place: USA: Georgia | collected...
GGACCAGCAGGACCTAGTGGACCTCCTGGAGCAGGAAACCCTGGTAATCAAGGACCAAGTGGACCAGCAGGACCTAGTGGACCTCCTGGAGCAGGAAACCCTGGTAATCAAGGACCACAAGGGGCTACAGGACCCACAGGTCCAAGTGGACCTCCTGGAGCAGGAAACCCTGGTAATCAAGGACCAAGTGGACCATCAGGACCAAGTGGACCATCAGGACCAAGTGGACCATCAGGACCACGTGGCCCCACAGGATCCACAGGTGCTACAGGTGCAACTGGACCAACAGGACCAAGTGGACCATCAGGACCACAGGGAAATCAAGGACCAAGTGGGCCGCAAGGAATTATAGGTAGCGTAACAAACGCAAATGGAACAAGTGGTGTTTTAAGCGGAACTCAGCTACAATTATCAATGACTCAAAACTTGAGCACAGCAGGTAGTCCAAGTTTTGTGAATGTAACTGCGACATCAGATATTAGAACAAAATTAAATATTACCACTTTAGATAATGCACTGGATACTGTGCTAAAACTAAGAGGTGTTTCTTATCTAAGCAAAATAGATAATCAACCTAATATTGGATTAATAGCACAGGAAGTTAGAGATGTATTACCGCATGTAATTAGAATAAATGCAGACGGTATGTTAACTATTTCATACGGCAATATTACTGGCTTATTAATAGAGGCTATAAAAGAACTTAAACATGAAGTAGACACATTGAAGAATAAAATACCTAGTTAACTAATACAATAAATATTATCAACATGTCTTTTACCACCGCCAGTAATTATTACAACAGAGTAGATACAAAATTTCCCGTTAAAGGACAGGATAATGATTCACAGGGGTTCAGGGACAATTGGACTAATTTAGTTAGAGCTATAACTGATATAGACGATAGGACAGATAGTCTAGAAAAGAATGCTGTTTTAGTTGAAAATACAACTACTAATTTCTTAGGAAATACCATAGAAGATGTAAATCTAAGAAATTATTCCAGCGAACTTTATGATAACAGTGAACAATACGGCCGTATTGAAATAGACTATACCTTGGCCAATTATCAAAAAATTGAAGTCCCCCAAGGCGATCATCAACTTGATATTATTAATTGGCCCGGTGCAGGTAAGGTTGGCACACTGACTTTAGAAATTACACCAACAGGCGACGGCACATTAAACTTTATAGATGGTATTAGCCTAGGACCAGAATCTAATCCATTTGCAGTGAGTAACGATGGAACCTATATTTTTGATCTATGGCGCGAAGGAGGTGCCGAAAACTATTTTGTCAAAAATAACAATGCACTAGCTTATAGCACATCTACTACAGGCACCTATGGTATCTTCACCACTTTATATATAGGTGATCTTAATCTAGCCAATAAACGCAATAAATTTACTGTCAACCAAGGGACATTAACCAATTTGGCCACAGTTGTAACACGAACCACCACAACCACTCGTAGAGCCAATCTAGCACTTGTTCCGCATCGCGTTAAAGAATTTATAGATCAGGTAGATACTACTACAACACCTTCAAGCGGTTACGTTGAATTTAAATCTAATACATCTGCATTTACAGAAATTCTTAACAATGCCACTTTTCATGTGCCGGGATCAACTGTAACATTTTATGTAAACACAGCAACTTCCAACACGTTATTTGTAAAAAAATCAAATGGAACAAACTGGAATCTAAGCACCTATGACGGCGTAAATGTTGCAGCAGGTCAATTTGTTACATTCACAAATCCAGCATTTGAACAACAAGATACTGTGGTGGCTATTGCTAAACAATATGCTAATACGTTTACCGGAACTATGACCAACTATATAGGCAATATATATGCTGATAAAAATAGATTAGAAGTTACTTTTGACAATTTTGGAAACAATAATACTAATACATTTGTAGTAACAACACCTGCAGAACATACAGTTTTTAACACAAGCACAGAGTTAATTAGTGCAAAATTTGTTCACGACATTATGCCATATGGCACTGTAATCATGTGGTATGGCAGAATCAGTGAAAAGCCTGAAGGTTGGGAACTTTGTGACGGATCTACCTATGTATTTCCTCCAGGACATGCAAGGGCAGGGGATACATTACTTAAACCAGATCTTAGAAATAGATTCGTTATAGGAGCTAATGCTAATGATGGAACTACAGGTTTGCCTACATCATCTGTTACTGGAATCAGTACTTCTACTGGTGGTTCAGCAGATGCAATAATTCCAAATCACTCACACACAGCATCCGCTACGTTTACAGGTAGTCCATTAGACGATCACAATCACGAAGCAATTGTAAATGACCCCGGACATAATCATAAGTATAGCCAAATCGAAATTATTGGCAACGGAGAACGTGATAATAATCCACAAGCAGGGCTAAATTTTGTAGAAGCATTAACAGAACCCTCCTATACTGGTATCAGTGTAGAAATAGATCCACCATTAGAAAATCTTATACCTAAAGGTGTTGTGTCTGTAACTGTAGATAATCCAACTAATGGAGTAGATACAACAGGCAAAAATATACCTCCATTCTATGCGCTGGTATTCCTAATAAAGGTTACAGGATTTCCCACTAGCATGGCAGTTAATATAAGCTAATGTATCATCCTCTACTAGAAGATCCTAGTAAATTAAAGGACAATGCATTAGAAAACAAAATACTAGATCTTAGCAAAAAATATAATATAGCAGCAAATATGGGGCAAGGACAGGCCTGTCAACATATATTAACTGCCTTAGAAATGTATAGAGAAGAATTAAGCAAAAGGCAACGATCTAATCTAGAAACTGTAATCAAAAAAACAGACAAGGGATTGGATGACCTGATAAATGTAGATTAATATGAATCACTTTATTTGGCCAACCCAATTTGCCTGCACACTATTTTTAGATAACGCTGTTCTTCCAAATAGTTATAACCTACAGCTGGGCATCGAACCGCATGATGAAAAAACCAATGTTACATTGGGCTGCAAAAAAATTAAATTTTTGATAGACAATTTCTTGCACGGTTCAATTTTTATACAAGATAAACACCCTTTATCTAAAATTACAAAAACACTGGATAATACAATAATTGAATTTCCAACTGACCCGTGGGATTATCTTGTAGGCACAGTTTTATTCACAAAGTTTAAAAAAGTTACAGAAAATTATTTTACCATTTTGTTTTTACATATTGACAGTGCAATGGGAGACCATGTACAATACTCAGTAACTGAAGAAAGTAATTTTAAAATAAATCTAGAAGGCGACAAATGGTGGAACAAGAATATACCAAGTTGTGCAGACAAATCAGAATCAAGTTGGGAAAGTCTAAAATTATCCGATACAAGACAATTTGTGCCAAAGATTATTCAAGGTGGTTTGTATAATCAAGATGAGGATTGATCAATTTAATAGATTGTTTTTAACCAAAGAAGAATTATTTGATTATCTATATGAATCAGGTGCTGCTGAAATAGATCAAATTCTGCTAGACGACTCTGATGAAATAAATCGATATAATAAGACCAAATCTAAAAACGGTGATCAGATGCCCAGTCTCTGCATACCAGAAAGCTTAGATATAAGCATAGAAGAATTTGATAAAATTAATCAACAGGCATGGTTTATGCCAAAAAATTACTGTCCTAATCTTATAGAGCAAATTTATACTCAATGTAAAACAGATGAAGAAAAAACAAGGGTGGTAAAAGAGTTACAGTTGTTTGGCAAACACAATATGATAGACCTATTGTTTTATTTGAAATATTTGGTAGATACCATGCGTGATCATAACATAGTATGGGGAGTAGGCAGGGGTAGCAGTGTGGCCAGTTATGTGTTATACTTAATAGGAGTCCATAAGATTGACAGTATTAAATATGATTTAGACATACATGAATTTTTAAAATAGGAGTCTAACATGGTATATAGAACAATGCAAGGACGAATCATTGATATTGAAAAACTAATTCACGAAAATGCACTTACGCCAGCAGTGGGTAATATGCGTGTGAATGCTCGTGGAGATGAAATAGGTCCCGGCGGTCAAATCATAAGAACAAAAGAACAAATTGCTGCTGAATATTACAGAACCAATCCAAAAGGTAACAAAATTAAAGCAGACAGGGCTAAAAAAGAAGAACAGGTCTGTGTTGAACCTGAAGAAGAAGTTAGCGAAAATAAACGTAAAAGAGGAACACATGAAAGTAACAGGAACGATAAAACCACTTCGTGATCGTGTATTTGTAAGCGATATGGAATTTGGTGAGGAACGCACTGGTTCGGGAATTGTTATTCCTGGAGCAGATGGAAAAACACAGGGTATAGTTCCACGTTGGGGTAAAGTATGGGCTGTGGGTCCAGAACAAACAGAAATAAAGATAGGCCAATGGGTTCTCATTGAGCACGGCCGTTGGACTAGGACTGTGGAGTTTGAAGATGATCTGGGGCACATACATGAAATTAGAATGATAGACAATAATGCTATTATTGCTCTATCAGACGAACGCCCTAGTGATGTGGTTAGAGCAGAAGCATAATGGGCTTTAAGAAAAACTGGGATGTAGACAACATATATAATCAAATTAATGCTGCTGCACGGGAAGTCTGTAGCAGATACAATGACGGGTTTTCAGCGTTCTTTTCCAAACAGGATCTGTATCAAATTTATTGGCACCTAGGCGATGTGCTACGTCAATGTCCAAAATTCTCCGGTGAAGATGAATGGCTAAGAGAAGAAGAAAAGAAAAGACTTTTAAAAATACTAAAAGATGAAGTGTGATATTTGTAGGAAAGAATATAGTCTAGACTGTGATTTTCAGCAGGGTCGCTGTCCACATCATCCACCTACAATATCACCGATATTAGTTGACAAATACAAGATGCGATTTTATACTTTAATAAAAAAGTTAATAGGTCGCAAATGATATTCAATAAAATAAAAGAACTTAAGACACAGGGTCTTAAGGTAGGAATAGTATTCTCTACTTTTGATCTGTTTCATGCAGGTCATGTGGCCATGCTATCAGAGGCAAAAAATCACTGTGATTATCTCATATGTGGATTACAAACTGATCCAACTATAGATCGTCCAGATACTAAAAACAAACCAGTTCAAAGTATTGTAGAACGACAGATACAGGTATCTACTAATCGCAATGTGGATGAAGTTGTTGTATATGAGACTGAAAAAGATCTAGAAGACCTATTGCTTATTTTACCTGTAGATGTTAGAATATTAGGTGTTGAATATAAAGATAGAGACTTTACAGGTAAAGATATTTGTCATAAAAGAGGAATAGAAATTGTCTACAACGGGCGTGACCACAGCTTCTCCTCAAGTAGCCTCCGTAAAAGGGTGGCGTGCTCGGAGAGGGATTCCAATAGAAACACTAAGGAACGAAAGGCAGAAAAAGGAAACTAGAATGACAAAATTTAAACGTTGGCTACGCAATTGGCTCAACGATGAAGATAAACAACTACAGATTATTGGTAGAGTTGAGGAAAGCCATGAACTTAACACCGAATCTCCTATGCGCCTTACCATACATAAAGCATTGGGTGGTATAGTTATAGAAACTAGAATTTATGATCCAGTTAAGGATAGAAGTCATCAGAGGCTCCATATTGTGGCACCAGAACAGGATCTAGGACAAAGTATATCACGTATCATCACAATGGAGAGTCTACGTGGCTAAAGAACTATGGGTTGAAAAATATAGACCCAAAACTATAGAGGAGTATGTGTTCCGCGACGTTGCACAAAAACGTCAAGTAGAGACATGGATTAAGGAACGAAGTATTCCACATCTTTTACTGAGTGGTAGTGCTGGCATAGGTAAAACTACATTGGCCAAAGTTCTTATTAATGAATTAGGAATTGAAGATTACGATGTATTAGAAATAAATGCCAGTAGGACTAATTCAGTAGATGATGTGAGAGATAGAATTACCAACTTTGTTCAAATGATTCCTTTTGGTCCCTTCAAAGTTGTATTATTAGATGAAGCAGATTATCTAAGTCCAAACGCACAGGCAGCTCTACGTGGTGTAATGGAAACCTATAGTAATCACAGTAGATTTATTCTTACTTGTAATTATCCAAATAGAATTATTCCTGCAATTCACAGCAGATGCCAAGGATTTCATGTAGATAGAACTGATCAAACAGAATTTACAGCCAGAGTCGCCACTATTCTGGTAGAAGAAAATATCGAATTCGAATTGGACGATTTAGACTCTTATGTTAAGATTACCTATCCAGATCTTCGTAAATGTATTAACCTAGTTCAACAGAATATAAGAGATGCCAAACTGTACACACCGAGTAAAGACGCAGCGGGATCTACTGACTATAAAATAGAAATGGTAGAACTTTTTAAAAAAGGACGTATTCAAGATGCCCGTAAATTACTATGTGGTAAAATACTGCCTGAAGAAATAGAAAGTGTATATACGTGGATGTATCAAAACATAGATCTATTTGGGGAGACAGAAGAACAAAAAGATAGTGCTGTTATTATTATCAAACAGGGTCTGGTAGATCACGCACTAATTGCAGATCCTGAGATTAATTTAGCAGCAACATTAATTAAACTAGCTCGTTTATAAAACCGCACCGCAGTTTGCAGGTCGATTGCAGTACGGTTCATGCTAGTTAATTAACTTGCTCCTAATCAATCTCCTTGTATATTGATAATATTTCTTTAACAACCGGATGTCTTTCTACATCCCTAGTATCGAACCTTGCCATTGCTATCATTCGATAATCACCCCCTTCTTTATATAAGTGGCAAAATTCGGCAAGACCGTTATTATGAGGACGGTCGGCCTGGTTCAAATCTCCTGTGACAACCATTCTAGAATTTTCTCCTAATCTAGTTAACAACATTTTCATCTGTGGCGGTGTGGCATTCTGCATCTCATCTGCTATACAAAATGCGTTCTTAAAGGTTCTTCCTCGCATATAGGCCAAAGGGGATATCTCTACCACACCGTCCTCTAGCATCCCAGCTATCTCTTTAGGATGATAGTATTCTTCAAACACATCGAAAATAGGCCTTGTCCAGGGTTCCATTTTTTGATTTAGTGTTCCAGGTAAAAAACCATGCTCCTCATCTACACTGACTGCTGGTCTAGTAACGATAATTTTGGATATTAGACCATCCTTGAATAACTTTATTGCCATTTGAACAGCCAACATGGTTTTACCCGTGCCAGCAGGTCCTACTGCAAATACTATATATTTTTTAGGATTTTTCAGCAATTCCAAGTATGCTTCCTGGTTTAGGTTCCGAGGAATAATTTGAACTTGACTTTTTCTTTTGAGGTAAGGTTTTATCTGTATAAGATTATTTTGGTCTGGTACCAATCTTGGGTCTCTGGTTAGAGCCATTTCTTTTTCACGTCTTCTTATTTTAGGCAATTTGATCCTCCGAATCATTGAAGATCGACCTGCAAAGTATTTAAAAAGGCTGTAAAAAATACAGCTAAAATAGCATCAAAATGACACATAGGTTATATTAGTATAAATATTCATAAAGAGAAGTAGCATGAATAACCTTGATATCATAGATGTAATTAAAAATCTACAATTCTTAAGTGAAAATAATTCTGCCTTTAAGGTCCTAAAAGACTTTGAACGTGTGTTAGATACACTGGACATTTACGTGTTTAAGAATTGGGAAGAAGGCGAGCTGGTAGAAGGCCCTGTGGTAGACAGGTATACAGTGACCTGTAAATTTATGTGGCCTTACAAAGAAATGCCAGATCCTAAGGGAGGTCTACGTCTACACGATTATGGTTGCCAAGTTACCTATACTAAAACAAATGTATTGCTACCAAGAAAAATTCGAGCACCAGAAGATTTCCGCCCCGGAACCAAAAAAGGCAAAATTGATGCACATCCTGTTTGGACAGTCTCAATCAAAATGCCAAAAAAACTAATGCAAGACGTAGACATTGGATCTGAAAATAAAGAAAATAATCGTATGGCAGAATTTATGAAATATAATACTAAATTAATTGCCAGCGCAGATGAAGCAGCTCAAGAGGCACCGCAAGATGAAACAGCACAGGTTTAATTTAAATGAAAGCCTTAGATCAGGCGACCTAAAGAATTTTGTCAGCGACATTTTCACAGTAGACCAATTCAAAAGCAAAATGGGCGAAGATCAAGATATCGTGGTTCTAGGTTTCAAGGTAAATGAAAAACATCCTGCTATTGACTTAATGGAGTTTATAGAAAAAGGATATAACTTTATCTTAGACGCAGATATGAGTGCTGGCGAAGAATTTGATGGCAAATATCAGGTGTTTGTAGAACTCCAAAGAACTCCGGAGCTTCCTGGGCAATTAGAAGAATTACTAGGCGGCCTAGGACAATTATGTGATTGTAGAGATTGGAAATTTAGATATCAAAAAGCTCAACAAAGTGTATCATTTACAGAAGAATCTGTCCTAGAGCATATTCCAATGACACCAGATGACTATACTAAAAAAATACTAGAAATCAAAACTTTAGATGTACAAGAATTTTTCGACCAAGGTGCTGTTGATCTTGAACTAGACGAAAATAATAACCTAACATTTCACAAACCATATAGTGGATCTATACAGACTAAATTTATCAGTATAGGTGATTATGATGCAGTAAAAAATACTGTTCAAGGAAAATTAAGCCTAGACGAAAGCAGTCAAAGTCAGTGCTTGTTTTTAACCAAGTATCTAGGCAAATATGACATTGATAAAATTGACAACAAGTTTTTAATAAGAAACGGAAGTAGAGCAGTAATTATCGAAAAAGAGAGGTGGTAATATGAGTCAAATACTTTATCTATTAAGTTTTTTGCCTGACTGGTTTTGGGGATTAGTACTAATAGTGGGTATATTAGCTTCATTGGCCAGCTGGGTGTTACGAGTCATTCCATTTGTAAAAAAATACAGCTTACCCTTAAACGTAGCAGGTGTATTGCTCACACTATCAGGCATCTATTATCAAGGTGTAATCGCTAACGAAGAAAAATGGATGCAGCGCATTGACGAACTAGAAGAAGCAGTCAAAGACGCAGAAGCCAAGGCCAAACAGACAAATACCGAAATCCGTACAGAAGTAGTTGAAAAGGTCAAAGTAGTTAAGGAACGTGGTACCAAACAGATCGAATACATAGATCGTGTTGTCAAAGGTGAAACAATTAAAGAAACAGTCATGCAGGACATGAGTCAAGAACAACGTGCAGCCTATGAAAAACAGGTAGATGAGCTACGCAATTCATTAAAGAATTGTCCTGTTCCAAAAATAGTCTTAGACGAACATAACAAAGCAGCTCTTAATCCGTCACCCGCTAAAGGAGAGAAGAAATGAAAAAATTATTAATTCTCACTATAGCAATAACCTTATCAGGTTGTGGAATGTTGACCAGATTTGTTCCTGTTCCTCCTCCACCATTTCCCGAGCCTATCAAGGAACTGACAGAAAAATGTCCAGATCTAAAACAGATAGAAGGCAATGAAGTAGCTATTACAGAACTATTGAAAACAGTAGTGCATAACTACAACCTGTACTATGTTTGCTCATTAAAAAATGATGGTTGGAATGATTGGTATGTAAAACAACGTGACATTTATGAAAGTAAGTTAAGAAAAGACGTTAAAAAATAGGAACAACAATGAGCGATTTTATACTATCAAGAGATCAATTGGCACAACTTATTCCAGGTAATCCCTATGTAGATTATTGGTATAGTGCCATGGATCGTTGTTTACCAGACTATGATATCAACACACCACAACGTGTGGCCATGTTTGTGGCTCAGTGCGCTCATGAAAGTGGAAATTTTAGAGTATTAAAAGAAAATTTAAACTACAGAGCAGAAAGTTTGACAAAAGTATGGCCTAGATATTTTCCTAATCTAGACATCGCTAGACAATACGCACACAAGCAAGAAGCAATTGCCAATAGGGCCTATGCTAATCGTATGGGCAACGGCCCAGAAGAAAGTGGTGATGGGTGGCGATATTGTGGAAGAGGACTTATTCAACTTACAGGTAAAGATAACTACACCAGATTTGCCATGAGTATCGAAACGCCTGTAGAAGAAATTCCGGCATATCTAGGCACATTTGAAGGAGCAGTTCAAAGTGCATGTTGGTTTTGGGAAACTAATAACCTTAACCAATGGTGTGATCAAGGCGATGTTATGACTGTTACAAAACGTATTAACGGTGGAACACTGGGATTAGCAGATCGTCAAAAACACTATCAACACGCACTACATGTTTTAGGTTTATAAAATGCAAAGGAGCATAAATGAGCACAGAAACCAAATCAGAGGTAAAACCATTATCGCGTTCTGAGCGTGAAGCAAAGATCAAAGACAAAGCAGGCTTTGTTATTGTTTTTCTAGCAGCCCTGCTGGCCATCAATACCATGATAGGTGGCAGTAACAGTAGCAAGATACAGAACAATACAATACAGGCCAATAACATGTGGGCTTGGTACCAGGCCAAAAATGTGCGTGGTGTATTGTATGAAATTTCTGCTCTAGAAACTACAAAGCCTGAGAATCGAGAAAAATTCATAGCTGAAAAAACTCGCATGGACACAGATAAGAAAGAAATCATGGAAAAAGCTAGGGCATTAGAGGCCGAACGGGATGATGCTAAAAAGAAGTCTCCCTGGTTTACCTGGGGAGGTAGTATCCTTCAAATTGCTATTGTGTTATTAACAGCCAGTATTCTAGCAGTAAGCATGAGCATGTTTTATATCAGCATGGCTGTAGGAGCTGTAGGTGCGTTGATAGTCAGTCAAGCACTGTTTATGTGGATACCATTAGGAGCATAATATGGCTGAAGAGAAAAAAGAAGAAAAATCGGAACAAACTGAGACCGACAAGAAAAAAGAAGACTGGATGAACAGTAAATGGCGTCCGGCTATGGGTTGGATGTATATGACTGTTTGTGCCTTCGACTTTATTGTTTTCCCTATAATGTATACCATAGTTCAATTTTGGGAAACAGAAGCTGCCAACGATGCTTTCCGCCAATGGCAACCACTTACACTGGCAGGTGCAGGACTGTTCCATATGGCCATGGGGGCTGTATTGGGTCTGAGTGCATGGGGACGCACACAGGAAAAATTAAACGGTGCCAACAACGGTGGTATACAACCTCCAGGTGGTACCACATCCAGTGCATTGCCTGCACCTAGCATGGGTAGCACTTTTGGATCTCCAAACCCACAGATGGGCTCGTCATTTGCAACAGGTCCAGTGGCTAGCACCGCATTTGCATCTAGCACAATGCCCTCAAATGATCCGGGTGGTATAGTAATGAGTCCAGGCGGCAAACCTGGACCGGCACCGTTACCAGATCCTATTAGATAAGGAATTATAATGAAATACATTTTAACCATACTTCTAACATTAGGTCTTTCCACAGCATGGGCCTGCGATGAAAAGAAAATAGAGGCTGGAAAACCGGCCAAGGCTGCTACCAGTGCCACTGCTGCAAAAGCATCAGAACCTGCCAAAGCAGCCAGCCCTGCCCCCGCAGCCCAACCTCCTGCTGCTACAGCACAACCTAGTGATACAGCAGGCAAAGGCGAAGTCAAAGAAGTTTGCATTGACAAAGTTGGCAAGGATGGCAAAGTAGTTATGGGCAAGGATGGCAAGCCTGTTCAAGAATGTAGGAAAATTAGAGTAAGAAAGAAACTAGAAGCAACAGAGATTCCTCCTCCGCCTGCAAAGAAATAATTAACTTGACAAAGGTTAAAGGGTATAGTATCATATACTATACCTTTTTCTATTATGAATCATTATCAAACACTTGGAGTAGATAAATCAGCCAGTCAAGATGACATCAAACGAGCATATCGTAAACTGGCTAGCCAACATCATCCAGACAAAGGAGGAGATGTCAAACGCTTTCAAGAAATAGAAGAAGCACATCGTATTCTCAGCGATCCTAACTCAAGACAAGAATATGATAATCCAAGACCTCAGTTCCACCATGGTCATCCACCGGGTTTTGAAGATATAATTTCAAACATTTTTGGAGGTAATCATCCGTTCGGAGATATTTTTGGTAGCCGAAATATGCCTCAAAGAAATAGAAATCTTAATATGAATGCAGCTATATCTTTAGAAGATGCATTTTATGGAAAAGATTTATTGGCCAATCTAAGACTGCCCAGTGGTAAAGAGCAGGTTTTAGAAATTAAAATTCCTGCAGGTATAAAAGAAAATACAACCATGCGATTACAGGGCATAGGGGATGACTCTATACCAAATATGCCTAGAGGAGATATACTTCTAACCGTGCAGATTTTACCTCATGGTAAATTTAAAAGACAAAATGATGACTTAATTTTAGACTTAGATATATCATGTATAGATGCCATGTTAGGCAAAAATATAGACATAGAAACAATAGACAATAAACTGCTACAGATACAAATACAACCCGGAACACAGCATGGTCAACTATTAGCCTTACAAGGACATGGTATGCCCAATATGCGTGATCCTCGTTTCAAAGGCAGGCTATTAGTAAATGTAAATGTTACAATTCCTAAATTCCTAAGCGACGAACAAATAGAAGCTTTGAAAAAAATCTTTACTTAAATATTACTATGAATCTAAAACTATTTCCAAATGATATTCTACGACAACGAATAGAAGAATTCGATTTTGATAACTGTGATGTAGATCCAATAGAATTAGAAAAAAAACTAATTGATTTTATGTTTAAACATGGGGGTATTGGCCTAGCTGCCAATCAAGTTGGACTGAAATATAGGGTGTTTGTTATGGGACATCCGCATAATCCAAAACTAGCCCGTGCTTTTTTTAACCCTGTTGTTGTTAAGACCACAGAAACATTTAATGATATGGAAGAAGGATGTTTGAGTTTTCCAAACATCTATGTTAAAATTAAGCGTCCTGCAAAAATATTGGCCAAATGGCAAAACAGCCAAGGGCAGTGGGAAGAAGGTGAATTTTCAGGTTATGATTGTAAATGTTTTTTACATGAATATGATCATTTAGAAGGTATTGTTTTTAAGGACAGGGTGAGTAATTTAAAATGGGCTCTAGCAATAAAAAAAGGAAAAATGTGAAAATGCTTCAACCAGATAAGAATTTAGAAGAAATATTTGAACACACGGTGCAGCTTGCAAGTGCAAAAGAGCATGAATATATAACCTTGGAACATTTTCTTTACTGCATGATTGAAAATGACTCATTTAAAGAATTATTGGCCAGTTTTGGGGCAGATGTAAAAAGTTTAAAAGATGATCTAGAAAACTTTATATCTACAGAGCTACAAGAAATTGTAAACCCTAAAGCAGACAAGCCTATCAAAACCAGCACTGTAGATCGTGTATTACACAAGACATTCACAAATGTATTATTCAGTGGTCGACAGATCATAGAACCGGCAGACTGTTTTATTACGATTTTTCAAGAAAAGAAAAGTAATGCTTACTACTTCCTACGCAAACACAATGTAGATAGAGAAGACTTTTTATCCTTTATCAAGAAAGAAATTATAAGAGAAGACGAAGAGGAACCGGATCGTATTAATCCACAGCTAGAACGTATCCTACTACAATTCTGTGCTAATCTAACGGCCAAAGCAAAGTCAAAAAAGATAGATCCTGTAATTGGTAGAGAAAAAGAAGTAGAAGAAATTCAGCTTATTCTTGCACGTAGAGTTAAAGCCAATGCAATTCTAATTGGTGATCCTGGTGTTGGTAAAACTGCTATAGCAGAAGGGTTGGCCCGTAAGATCATAGAAGGCAAAGTTCCCAAATTTATTCAGGGCTATAGTGTTTATAGTTTGGATATTAGCAGTATGCTAGCGGGTTCTAAATATAGAGGCGACTTCGAAGAACGGTTAAAGGCAGTTATTCATGCATTGGAAAAGAAAGGCAACTGTATTTTGTTCATAGACGAGGCACATATGATGAACGGTGCTGGTGCTGCCAACGGTTCAAGTAATGACATGGCAAATATGCTTAAATCAGCTCTGGGCAAGGGAACAATTAAAGTTGTAGCTTCAACTACTTGGGAAGAATATCGTAAACATTTTGAAAAAGATCGAGCTCTAATGCGTCGTTTTCAAAAGGTAGTCGTAGATGAACCAGATGAAGTAACTGCTATTAGAATTGTTAAGGGCTTGAAAAAATATTACGAAAAACATCACAATGTTAAAATTACCAATCAGGCCATTATTGATAGTGTAAAATATAGTGTAAAATATCTTACAGATCGTAAGTTACCAGATAAGGCTATTGATGTAATTGATTGTGCCTCTGCTAGATTCAAAGTACGAGATGAAGAAGGCGGAATAGTAGATCATGATGAAATTGTCTACGAAATCTCTAAAATAGCTAATTTACCTTTAGAAAGTGTGGCAAATAAAGAAAGTATTAATCTAGAAAACCTAGAAACTAATATGAAATCAAAAGTATTTGGACAAGAACAGGCACTTGAAACATTGTTAGATAAAATTTATATTAGTCAAGCCGGACTTAAGGCACCTAATAAGCCTGTTGGTTCTTTTCTATTCGTGGGTCCTACGGGTGTTGGTAAGACAGAGGTAGCTAAACAATTGGCATCAAATTTAAAAATTAAATTAACTAGGTTTGATATGAGCGAATATCAAGAACGTCATGCTGTGGCAAAGTTTATTGGTAGTCCTCCAGGATATATTGGCTACGACGATAATGCAGGACAATTAATTACTTGTCTACAGGAAAATCCAAACTGTGTATTATTACTAGATGAGGTGGAAAAGGCTCATCCAGATGTGCTCACTGTATTATTACAACTGATGGATAACGGCTTTGTTACAGGCTCAAATGGTAAAAAAGCAGATGCAAGAAACGCCATTGTAATTATGACCAGCAACCTAGGTGCCGCAGATGCTGAACGTAACTCAGTTGGATTTGGCAACCTTGAAAGAGATAGCGATCCTAAAGACGCAGTTAATAGGTTTTTTGCTCCAGAGTTTAGAAATAGACTAGACGGAACAATTAAATTTGGAAAACTGGACAGGCCAACTATGGTTAAAATTGTTAATAAGTTTATAGATGAACTTAACAGTTTATTAAAAGAAAAGAGCGTGTTTGCCAAACTGCAAAAGGACGCCATCGATTTACTGATAGAAAAAGGCTTTGATAGTAAAATGGGTGCTAGGCCCTTACAGCGTACAATTGACAGTGAGCTAAAACGAGCTCTCAGTAAAGAAATACTATTTGGTAAATTACGAAATGGCGGAGTTATAGAAGTCAGTGTAGCAGACAATAAATTTCAATTTAATATTTTAGATATTTTACCTGTTAAAACACGGAAACCACATGCAGAAACTACTGACCAATAAATTATTTTATGGCAAATTTGCCTACAAAGTTAATCTACTCATGCGAGGTTCCAACTATATTGAACTTTATGGACTTAATAAGCTAATTCATGCAATAAGTAAAAGACAAATTGTCATTGGCGCAAAAATTGATTCGGTGTCTTTAATCAGTATAGGACATTTTCTACTAGAACTAGAAGGTACTTATAAAACTAGAATAGAGCATAACGAATTAAATGTATACTTTGATAACAAAAATGACTACGCAAACTTTGTGCAACGGTTTAAAGTTTTAGTCAATATTGTCTATGAACCTCAAAATGATAACATTGAACTTTTTCTAAAAGACAATAATAAAAAGGTCATAAGAACTAGTCTACCCAGCAATCTTTATAGGTACAAAGTTTATTTTAAAATTATGCCTATAAATGATGGTGAAAATATAGTAAAATGGGCCGAAAACAATACAAAGGTTAGACTAAACAAGGGTCCTAGAAAGAGTCTATTAAAAACATTATATCCTAATGCCTACTTATACGTAGAAGATCAACCTACTCTGACTCTGTGCCGACTGATAGGAGGACAGAATATTTCCAGAATAGAGGAATATGTGCTAACCTCTGAAGTATAAATACATGCTATGCAGAGCAAACCTATACCGCATTGGATGGACGAATACGGTTCATATATAAAATATAAGAACATAAAGTGCAGATGTGGCGATCTACAACATTGCGGACAAAGTTGTTTAGACTGCAACAACTGTAGCGAATGCGAATGTATAGAATGTAACACCAGCCTAGGAATTACGGATGCCGGCACTTAGCCAAAGTTTAGAATTTACCATCAATACCAATACTGTAGCCATTACCTATCCTAATACGGCTACAGATATGCTGATATATTTCAGCGATAGGGCCAAAGGTGATGGATATTATGGGTCTAGTGATGGATTCCATACAGTAGCATATACGGCAGCAGATACATTTATTGGCACAATTACCATGCAGGCCAGTCTAGCGTCTGAACCGGCGAGCAGCGATTGGTTTAACATAGTTGGGACTACCTGTACCTATACTGTATTTGATATTAGATCAACCAGTACCGTGAACTATTATAATTTTACCGGAAACTTTGTTTGGGTAAGAGGTAAAGTAGAAATAGCAGACGGCACCCTTGAAGTAATACACTATAATCATTAATTAATCTAGCATAATAAATACTCTATACGGAGATTTATATGCGTATTCATGACCTATTCGACAACGATACTACCTTACGTAATGGCGATATATTTGCCATTGAACTAGGTGAGGACCTAATAATTGAATCTACAATCATAGGGTTTATGAAGGATGGAGTAATTATACAAGGCGACGACGTTATACTATCCTTTCTACAAACCATACCAGTTAATGAGTCTGTGAGTAAATTTACAGCAATGGAACTGGCTGTTATGGAAGGGGGTGGAGATATCGCAGATCTGCGAGAAGCAGAGTATCAAGGCAGAAACGTTCAATTAGGCAAACCTATGGCCGGTGATGTTAAAAAGTCAAAGGTATATGTAAAGGGTCCTAAAGGCAATGTTGTCAAAGTAAACTTCGGCGATAAGAAGATGAAGATTAAGAAATCTAATCCTAAACGTCGCAAATCATTCAGAGCACGTCACAACTGCGACAATCCAGGTCCACGTTGGAAGGCACGCTACTGGTCTTGCAGGGCTTGGTAATATGTTATTAAAAGAATTCTTTGGTAGATCACTAGATCTACAATCTAACGAGCGTAAACGTAACGATAAATTACGTGATGAACTTTTTCAATTTGTTATAGAACATGACAGATTGCATAAAGATTATTTCTTTCCAATTGCTAGGAAAATTAAACTGGCACAAAAACAGAACACCGGTGAATCTAACTTCACTGAAGAATTCTTACCTATGGTTAAAAAGGGCTGTTTAGAATTTTATCATAAGAAAAACATGATGGGCAAACCTGAAAAAGTGTTTACCAAGGATCTACAAGAAGAAATGTGTGAACGGCTGTATAATCACTACTATGAAGACATCATAAAGGATCATTATAAATTATGATCTTAGTGGAAGGTGGTAACGAATTTAAGTTAGCAGACGGTAATCCTGCTACAAAACAAAATGCGTCGAGCGAAGAAGCCAAAGGTGCAGCAGATAGCTTGGGCAAGGAACTTGGTATAGATTTAGGATCTCGTCTAGGAGGTAGTGTAATCTATCCTGGGGCAGAAACAGGTGACGCAGATACTATATTAGACCCAGTTGACTTTATAAAAATTGCTCCGGGCACACAGGCCAAAGATGCACAGAACCAATTTCGAGGTTGGCTGGCACAAAAATTACAAAAGATTGGCTATAAAGAATTACCTAAAAAAGCAGTTGTTGATGCTCCAGGTAGATATTATAAGGTAGCTGGTGATGGGCTAACTGCCTGCGTTAAAATACCAGGATCAAAAGAATGGCTACAGGTTGATTTAGATATAGCAGAACCTGGCGAAGGTAAATTCAGTCTGTGGAGTAAGCGTGGTGAACCTAATCAACCAGGAACACCTAAAGATGCTAGGGCCAAAGGTGCCTACAGGCATATTTTACTATCTGCCATCGGCAGCATACTCATAAGTCCGGATCATCCACAAGGGCTGAGTTGGAGTTATAAAAATGGTTTATTTGACCGTGCAACTAAACGAACTCTAACCAAAGATCCAGATGAAGTCGCTGGCATATTATTCGGCGGCAAGGCCAACGATCTAGACAATATTAGCACAATACTGGCCAAATTAAAACAGAGTCATCCTAACCAACACAATGATATAGTTTCTAAGGTCAATGCAGGGCTAGAAAACTATAAGACACAGTATAGGCTGAAAGAAAGTCATACTGTGGGCACACCACAATGGTTTAGGATTGTTTTAGATCTAATATGAAAATACAGGAACTATTACAAGAGGCAGGACCTGCTGTTGGTCGTAAGTATCAGCACATAGAAGATCTTGTTTTTACAGGTATTCCCAGTAAAGGAATAGCACCTGGTGCTAGAGCAGGACTAGAAGCCGTTAGAATTTTAAACGGTATGTCTAGCTCACCTAAGGCCAATGAGTTAAAATGGGATGGCAGTCCTGTTGTTTATTGGGGCAGAGATGAACAAGGTAGGTTCAGTATGATTCCTAAAAATGCCTGGGAATATTTAAAGAGAGGTAAAACTGAAGTAAGCCCAGGTGTTCCTACTGCTATATATTCTCCAGACGATATCAAAAAATTTATTTTAGGAACTGGTAAGAATGAGCCAGGGCAGGAGAAGCAAAGGCAGATGTTTGCCAATCAACTTGCCAGTCTTTGGCCATATTTTGAAAAGATCAGTCCACCTAAAGGTTATATAGAAGGTGGTATATTATTCAGTCCTTTACAACCCTATACGTTTAATCAAGAGACTCAAGAATTTGACTTTCAACCAAACATCACAGGATTTCATATTCCCAAGGACAGTGAGCTAGGTAAAAGAATTAGTAAAGCAAAATTAATGGTAGCAGCCACTGGTTATTATGATAGTTTAGGCAGCTCAGAAGAAGGTAGATTTCCAAACGCAGAAAAATTAAGCACACCAGATGTTATTGTGCAAGGAACCCATTATGTAGAAAAGGCTCCTGGTATAGATAGTAATTTATTAGACAGTGCTCAATCATATATCAATAGTAATGCTAAATTGATAGATAGTTTTTTAGCTCCTAAGCCTGGTCTAAGCAAAGTAGGAGATATACTCTATAAATTTTATAATCAAAATTTGCGTATAGATGCTGTGAAAGATAAATTTGTGGATTGGGCACAGGCAAATCTATCTGCCAATCAGGCCACTAAGCTCATAA
>Ga0214917_10003174_pt1 | contig 19259 bp, 15 predicted proteins | sample LL_1208_BB_MetaG_FD_177983 | JGI IMG/M metagenome (GOLD analysis project Ga0214917, IMG submission 177983) | Freshwater microbial communities from Lake Lanier, Atlanta, Georgia, United States - LL_1208_BB | ecosystem: Environmental > Aquatic > Freshwater > Lake | place: USA: Georgia | collected...
GTGCAGCTGGCCGTGTTTCGGCCGCAGCCGCGACTATGGTCCTTTGAGCGTCAGCACCTGCGGCGCTTGCACCGCAAGCTGGCGGTGATCGATGGCGAGCGTGCGTTTGTCGGGGGCCTGAACCTGATCGACGACCGGTTGGATTCGAATCACGGCGCCTTGGCGCAGCCGCGCGCGGATTTCGCCGTGGCGCTACGCGGGCCGTTGGTTGCGCAGGTGCACTGGGCGGCTTGGCGGCTGTGGTGGCAATTGCGGCTACGCGACGCAGCGCGTCGCCTCGCCCCGTGGGCAGGCGTGGAGCGCCGCCGTTCGCTGCTGGCAACCCTGCCGGCGCCGCCGCTCGCGCGCACGCCGCCGATCGGGCGCACGCGCGCGATGCTGGTACTGCGCGACAACCTGCGCTTGCGCCACGCCATCGAGCGCGCTTACCTGCGCGCGCTTGGCCAAGCGCGCCGCGAGGTGTTGATCGCGAGCGCGTACTTCCTGCCGGGATTACGTTTTCGGCGCGCCTTGTTGGCTGCGTTGGGGCGCGGCGTGCGGGTGCGGCTCATGTTACAAGGGCGCCGCGAGTACTGGCTACCGCACTGGGCGCAACAGGCGCTCTATGAGGAACTGCTCGCGGCGGGGGCTGAAATCGTCGAGTATCACGCCAGCTTTTTGCACGCCAAAGCCGCTGTGATCGACGATTGGGCGACCGTTGGCTCGTCCAATATCGACCCCTTTTCTTTGCTGTTGGCGCGCGAAGCGAACGTTGTCGTTTTTGAAGCGGATTTTGCGCGGCGTTTGCGCGCTGCGATTGAAGCGTTGATGGCGAGCGGTGGCCGTCCGCTGCCAGCGCAGCGTCATGCGCGCCGCCCGCTCTTTGCGCGAGTTCTGCAGCAAGTTGCCTTCGTGCTCGTGCGCATCGCGGTCGCGCTGAGCGGTAGGGGTGGCGGCAGTTTGGGGCGTTATTAACGACGAGATTGCAAAATAGTACGATCGTTCGTATTATTTCGAGCCACTTCTCGCGCTCGCGGTGAGCGTTGCGAAATCCGTCGGGAGTCGATCCGCTTGGCCAGTGCAAAAGGGGAACAGACGCGCACCGCCATTCTTGAGGCGGCGTTGCAAATTGCCGCTCGGCACGGGCTCGAGGCCATCACGATTGGGCAGCTTGCGGAGCAGCGGCAAATGTCCAAAAGCGGGGTCTTTGCGCATTTTGGCTCGCGCGAAGAGTTACAGATCGCGGTTCTGGCGGCCCACGAGTCCCGTTTTGTCGCCGCTGTTTTGCGCCCGGCACTGAGTTATCCCCGCGGTTTGGCGCGCTTACAGGCGATCTTCGAGGCCTGGGTTGAACGCACGGTAACCGAGGCGGCGCTGGGCTGCATCTTTATCTCGGGTGCGGCGGAGTATGACGACCGTCCAGGACCCGTGCGCGACGCGTTGGTGCGTCTGGTACAGGGTTGGCAACGCGAGCTCGAGCGCGCCATCGCACAGGCGCTCGAGGCCGGCCAGTTAGCGGCGCAGACCGACATCGCACAGTGGGCATTCGAACTCTACGGGATCATCCTGGCGCTCCATCACGAAGCCCGCCTGCTGCGCACCCCAGGCGCTGCCGACCGCGCGCGGCGCGCCTTCGCTCGCTTGCTGGCGCAGTCGCTTGCCGAGGCACCCGCATCCTGTGTCTGAGTCGCACAACCGTAAACCCTTTTGACCGTCTTTTTCGGAGCGAAAACACCATGGCTCGTTACACGCCCCCTCTGCGCGATCTGCAGTTTGTTTTGTATGAATTGCTCGATTCGACCTCAAATTGGGCGCAATTGCCCGCCCATGCCGCGCTCGAGCGCGATCTGATCGATCAGGTCCTGGACGAGGGCGGGCGCTTTTGTAGCGAGGTGCTGCAGCCCTTGAACCGGATCGGTGACGAGGCCGGGTGCCGGCACGACCCGGCGACCGGGTCCGTCACCACGGCCCCTGGTTTTCTGGACGCTTGGGAACAGTTTCGTGACGCCGGCTGGCCGGGCTTGTCGGCTGATCCCGCCTTCGGCGGCCAAGGGCTGCCAGCCGTCGTCGGCTCCGCGTTTAACGAGATGCTCAATTCAGCCAACCAAGCGTGGGCCATGTACCCCGGGCTGACCACCGGGGCCTACCACTGCTTACACGCCCACGGCGACGCGCAGCAGCGTGCGACCTATCTGCCGAAGATGGTGAGCGGCGAATGGATGGCGACCATGTGCCTTACCGAGCCCCATTGCGGGACCGATCTGGGCTTGCTGCGCACGCGCGCGGAGCCCGCCGCCGACGGCAGTTACCGGATTCACGGGACGAAGATTTTTATTTCTTCGGGTGAACACGACCTGACGTCCAATATTGTCCATCTGGTGCTGGCTCGCTTGCCCGATGCACCCGCTGGGACACGCGGCATTTCGCTCTTCGTGGTGCCCAAGTTCTTGCCGGTCGGCAGCGGCGAAAGCGTGCAGTTGGGTGCGCGCAATGCCCTCAAAGCCGCCCGCATCGAGGAGAAGATGGGCATCCACGGCAACGCCACCTGCGTGATGGATTTCGACGGTGCAACCGGGTGGTTGGTCGGCGAAGCCAATCGCGGCTTAGCCGCGATGTTTGTCATGATGAACGGCGCGCGCCTGGGCGTTGGCATGCAGTCGCTGGGTCTGATGGAAGCGGCCTATCAGAGCGCCACCGCTTACGCCAAGGAGCGTCTGCAAGGGCGCAGCCTGAGCGGGCCCAAGGCCCCACAACAAGCCGCCGACCCGCTTTTGGTCCACGCCGATATTCGCCGCATGCTGCTGACCATTCGCGCTTGGACCGAATCGGGGCGTGCGCTTGCGCTCTGGGCCGCGCAATTGCTTGATATCCACAGCCAGCACCCCGACGCGCAGGCGCGCCAAGACGCCGACGACGCGCTCGCCGTGATGACGCCCGTGATCAAGGCCTTTCTTACCGACAACGGTTTTTTGTGCGCCAACCTCGCGCTTCAGGTCTTTGGTGGGCACGGCTATATCCGTGAATGGGGGGTCGAGCAATTCGTTCGAGACTCCAGAATCAATATGATTTATGAGGGGACCAACACGATCCAATCCTTGGATCTGCTGGGGCGCAAAGTGTTGGGCGACCAAGGCGCCAAGTTGCGCAAGCTGGGGCAACCGATTCGCGAGTTCATTGCCGCCCACGGGCATCGCGAGGATCTCGCCGAATTCGTCAATCCCTTGGCGGATCTGGCGACCCAGGTCGAGAAGCTGACGCTCGAACTGGCGATGAAGGCGATGGCAAACGCCGATGAAGTGGGCGCGGCGTCGGTCGATTACCTGCGCATCATCGGCCACCTCACCAGCGCCTTCTTGTGGGCACGCATGGCCCTGATTGCGATCGAGAACGGGGCTAACGGGACGGGCGGCGATCCTTTTTACCGCGCCAAGCTCGCCACCGCGCGCTTTTATTTCGCGCGGCTGTTGCCCGAAACCGCCGCGCTGTTGCGCACCGCGGGCGCAGGGGCTGCCAGTTTGATGACCCTTGAGGCCGAGCTTTTCTGATCCAACATCAAACGGAAGTCATTTCATGAACGCGATCGATCAACGTTTTCTGGTGCGCAAGGCCGCGGTCCTTGGCGCGGGGGTGATGGGGGCGCAGATCGCTGCGCACCTCGCCAATGCCGGTGTCGAAACGCTGCTGTTTGACCTTGCCGCGAGCGGTGAAGCCGCCTCTGCGGCCGGCGCGAATGCCGTTGCGGCGCGCGCGATTGCGGGCTTGCGCAAACTCAGTCCGGCCCCGCTGGCCGCGCCCGAGTTGGCCGCGACCATCCGCGCGGCGGATTACGATCACGACCTGCCGCTCTTGGCCGAGTGTGAGCTCATTATCGAAGCGATCGCTGAGCGCCTCGACTGGAAACACGCGCTGTATGCGCGCATCGCGCCTCATGTCAGCGCCCACGCCGTGCTCGCCTCCAACACCTCAGGGCTGTCGATCGGCTCGCTGGCCGAGCCTCTGCCTGCCTCCCTGCAGGCGCGTTTTTGTGGCGTCCATTTTTTTAATCCACCGCGTTACATGCAGCTGGTCGAGCTGATTCCGACCGCGCACACGCGCGCCGAAGTCCTCGATCAGCTCGAGACGTTTCTCACCAGCACGCTCGGCAAGGGCGTCGTGCGGGCGCTCGACACGCCGAACTTCATCGCCAATCGGATGGGGGTGTTCGGCATGATCGCGGTGATGACGCAGGCGCAGCGCCATGGCCTCAGCGTCGACGTGGTCGACGATCTCACCGGCGCGCGGCTGGGGCGCGCGAAGAGCGGCACCTACCGCACCGCCGATGTGGTTGGGCTCGACACCCTCGCCCATGTCATTCGTACGATGGAAGACGGCCTCCCGGCGGACCCCTTCCATCCCCACTATGCGACGCCCGAACTCCTGCAAGCGCTGCTCGCCGCCGGTGCCCTCGGGCAAAAAAGCGGCGCCGGCTTCTACCGCAAGGACGGCAAGAACATCCTCAGGATCGACCCTAGCCGTGCGCTGGCTCTGGCGCAGCAGGCGCGCAGCGCTGGGGTCCCGATTGCAGCTTCGGATTGGGCGCAGGCGTATGTCGCGGCAGGCGCCAAGGCCGATGAAACGGTGGCGCGTATCCTGAAGAAAAAAGACGCCCGCGAACGCATTGCCCTCTTGCGTGAATCGAGCAATCCGCAAGCGCGCTTTTTGTGGTCGGTGATGCGCGACAGCTGGCATTACGCGGCCACGCACTTGTCTGCGGTAGCCGCCAGCGCGCGCGAGCTGGACTGCGCGCTACGCTGGGGATTTGGCTGGGGCGAGGGGCCCTTTGAACTCTGGCAGCAGGCGGGCTGGGGCGCCGTGGCGCAGTGGATTGCGCAGGACATCGCGGCGGGCCAAGCACTGGCGACCACCCCGTTACCGGCTTGGGTGTTCGAGGGCCCCGTGGCGCAGCGCGGCGGGGTCCATCAGCCCGAGGGATCCTGGGCGCCAGGTCCTCAAGCCCAGGGCGGGGCGGGCGGCGTTTTTCTCGCGCCGACCCTGTTGCCGGTGGCGCAGCGCCAGCTGTTTCCCGTGGCGCTGGTGGGGGCTGCAGCGGCGGATCCCAAGTTCGACGGTCACACCGCGTACGAGGACGAATCGGTGCGGCTTTGGACGCTCGCGCGCAGCGGGTTTGACGACGTTTTGATTCTGTCCTTGAAGACCAAAATGCACCTCATCAACCAGGGCGTGTCGGATGGTCTGGAGCGCGCGGTTGCGCTCGCCGAGTCGGCTTACCGCGCGCTGGTGATCTGGTCGCCGGACGAGCCGTTTTGTGCCGGTGCCGACCTCGAATCGTCGTTGCCGGTATTCATGCAGGGCGGGGCTTCCGCGGTCGAGGTCGAGGTTGCCAAGCTGCAGCAGCGCATGCTGCGCATGCGCTATGCCCAGGTGCCGGTGCTCGCCGCCGTGCAGGGAATGGCGCTCGGCGGGGGGTGTGAGATTGCCCTTTACTGTTGCCAGCGGGTGGTCGCACTCGAGAGTTATCTGGGCCTGGTGGAAGTGGGGGTTGGCTTGATTCCGGCTGCCGGGGGCTTGACCTACGGCGCTCGCATGGCGGCCCAGTGGCAGGCGCAGGCCTCAGACGCCAGTCTGCTGCACGGATTGCGGCGCTATTTCCAGGCCGCCGCGATGGCGAGCGTCTCGACCTCGGCGCTCGAGGCGCGCGCGCTGGGTTACGTGCTCGCCAGCGATCCGGTCGTATTCAACCCGCGTGAACTGTTATGGGTGGCAATTCGCCAAGCGCAGGCGCTCGCCGACGCCGGCTACCGGCCACCGCAACGGGCGCGCTTTCGTGCCGCTGGGCGTGACGTCGCCGCCACGCTGCAGGCCAGCGTGGTGAACCTGCGCGACGGCGGGCTCGCGAGTGGCCACGACGCGCATCTGGCCTGCACCATCGCCGAAGTCATTTGTGGTGGCGACGTGGACGCTGGCACCGAAGTCAACGAGCCATGGATGATGGCCCTCGAGCGGCGCGCCTTTACGAGTTTGTTGGGCCATCCCAAAACGCAGGAACGGATCATGGGCCTGCTGCAGACCGGCAAGCCGGTGCGCAATTAAGGAGAACAGCATGAACCGCACCCTTCAAGACGCTTATATCGTCGCCGCGGCGCGTACGCCGATCGGCAAATCGCACCGGGGCTGCTTTCGCAACACGCGTCCGGATGACCTCTTGGCGCACGCGATTCGGGCCGCCCTGGGGCAAGTACCCGGGTTCGATGTGGGCCTCATCGAAGACGCAATCGTCGGTTGCGCCGTACCCGAGGCGCAGCAGGGACTCAATCTGGCCCGTCTCGCGGTGTTGCGTGCGGGTTTGCCGCATCGCGTTGGGGGCATCACGGTGAATCGCTTTTGCGCCTCGGGGCTCAGTGCGATTGCGATGGCCGCTGACCGGATCCGCGTCGGCGAGGCAGACGCCGTCCTCGCCGGGGGGGTCGAATCGATGAGTCTGGTGCCGATGATGGGCCACAACCCTTCATTCAACCCCGTTTTCTTGCAGAGCAACGAAGCCATTGGGATCGCCTACGGAATGGGCCTTACGGCCGAGAAAGTGGCGCAGCAGTGGCACGTTTCGCGTGCCGATCAGGACGCGTTTGCGTTGCAGAGCCATCAGCGCGCGCTCGCCGCGCAAGCGAGCGGTGAGCCCCTGGGCATTGCGCCCTTTGACGTCGAGGTGCGTAGCGCCGACCTCGTGCGCGGCGAGATAAGGATCGAGACGCAACGGGTCGAGCGTGACGAGGGTCCGCGCGCCGATACCTCGCTCGAGGCACTGGCCAAACTGCGCTCGCCGTTCGCTGCCAACGGCTCGGTGACGGCCGGCAACAGCTCTCAGACTTCGGACGGAGCGGGCGCGCTGTTGCTGGTTTCGGCGGCCATGCTCGAGCGCTTCAAGCTCAAGCCCTTGGCGCGTCTGGCTTCGTTTGCCGTGCGCGGGGTGGCGCCGGAGATCATGGGCATGGGTCCCAAGGAGGCGGTTCCAATTGCCCTGCGCGCGGCGGGAATCCAGCAGTACGAGCTCGATCGCATCGAGTTGAATGAGGCCTTCGCAGCGCAGGCCTTGGCGGTCATGCGCGAACTCGATTTCGACGCGCAACGGGTCAATCCAGTGGGTGGCGCGATCGCCCTTGGACATCCGCTGGGTGCGACCGGGGCGATGCGTGCGACCCAGCTCTTAGCCGGTATGCAACATCATCAAGAACGATGGGGCATGGTTACGATGTGTGTTGGATCGGGGATGGGTGCAGCCGCCGTCTTTGAGCGCTGTTCTTGAGTGCCCCCGCTGGAGTGCTAAACAAAGGAGACGTCATGATTCAGGTGGATTGTCAGGAACGCGTGCTCAGCGTCGGCTTTGACCGCGAGGCGCGTAAAAACGCGATTACGGTCGCCATGTACGAACAGCTCGCGCTTGCCTTCGAGCGCGCCCACACCGATGCTCAGGTGCGTGCGGTGTTGCTGCACGGCAGCGCCTCGTGTTTCACCGCGGGAAATGATCTCGAGGATTTCATGGCGCAGCGCCCGCGCTCCGAGGAGGCGCCGGTGTTTCGTTTTTTGCGTGCCCTCTCGACCTGCCCGAAGCCGATTGTCGCCGCCGTCGCCGGTCCCGCGATCGGCATCGGTACCACGATGCTGCTGCATTGCGATCTGATCGATGCCGCCGACACCGCGCGTTTTTCCGTGCCCTTCGTGCCGCTCGGACTCTGCCCTGAAGCGGCGTCAAGCCTCTTGTTACCACAGTTCGTGGGGTGGTCGCGGGCGGCAGCCCTGCTGCTGTTGGGCGAGCCGATCGACGCCCCCACCGCGCTGGCGCAGGGCTTGGTCAACCGCGTCGTACCCGCAGGCGAATTAATGACGGTGGCGCGCGAGCGCGCCGCTCGTTTGGCCGCGCTGCCGCCGGCTGCGTTGCGCGAGAGCAAGCGTTTGATGAAACTTGGCCTGACCGAGGCGGTACAGGAGCGCATGGCGATTGAGTTCCACGCCTTTGGCGAACGACTCAAGTCGCCCGAAGCGCAGGAGGCCTTCGCCGCTTTTGCCGCCAAGCGCGCGCCTAATTTCGCTGCGTTTGACTAAGTCCCTCAGCGCGTGCGGCGCGGTGCGTGCGCGTGTGCGGGTCTGTGTCTGTATCTGTGTTGCGCAGCGCTTGCGCCGCCATTTGAGCGCAGCGGCAAGCGCACAATAGCGCCATGAGCCGTGATCACGCCGCGCGGGCGGGCTTAACGTCCGCGGTTTCTGTTGCGCCCAGCGCGCCCGGCGAGCGCCGTCGCCGCAATGACTGGGAGACCTTACGCGCCCTGCTGCCCTACTTGTGGGAATGGAAGGGGCGGGTGGCGCTTGCCCTCGCTTGTCTGGTGGCCGCGAAGGTCGCCAATGTGGGGGTGCCGATCGTTCTCAAGGCGATTATCGATCGTCTGGCCCCCGTGGCGGCTGCGGATCCTGTGCAGGGCATACGCGCCGCGGCCGACGCGGCAGCCGCTGGCCCGGGCGCAGTGGCGCTCGTCCCGGCGGCCTTGCTCGTCAGTTACGGCTTGCTGCGGCTCTCCACGTCGGTGTTTACCGAGCTGCGCGAGTTTGTCTTTGCCAAGGTGACGCAGCGCGCCGTGCGGTCGGTGGCGCTCAAAGTATTCGGACACTTGCACGCGCTGAGCCTGCGCTTTCATCTGGAGCGCCAGACTGGGGGTCTTACGCGGGACGTCGAACGCGGTTCGCGAGGGATTTCCACGCTGGTCTCGTACACCCTTTACAGCATCCTGCCGACGGTGGTCGAAGTGGCGCTGGTGTTGGGGTGGCTTGGCACGCACTACGAACCCTGGTTTGCCGGCATCACGTTGATTGCCCTCACCGTTTACATCGTCTGGACCGTGGTGGTAACGAATTGGCGGACCCACTTTCGGCGCGAGATGAACGACTTGGATTCGAAAGCCAACACGCGGGCAATCGATTCTCTGCTGAATTATGAGACGGTTAAATATTTTGGTAACGAAGCGTTCGAGGCGCGGCGTTACGATGAGAGCTTGGCGCGCTGGGAGCACGCCGCGGTGCGCAGCCAGACTTCGCTCTCGCTGCTCAACACCGGCCAAAGCGCCATCATCGCGACCGCGGTGACGTTGATCGTCTGGCGCGCCACGGTCGGCGTGCTCGAGGGCCGACTGTCGCTTGGCGATCTGGTGCTCGTGAATGCCTTCATGATTCAGCTCTACATCCCGCTCAATTTCTTGGGCGTGCTGTACCGCGAGATCAAGCAGAGCCTGACCGACATCGAGCGCTTGTTCGGCCTGCTCGACGCCAATCGTGAAGTCGACGACGCCCCTGCCGCGCCGAATCTGCGCTTAGCCGCGGTGTCGGCGTCCGCAGCCAAGCCCACGCGGGCGCCCGCCGCCAAGCCCGCCCATGCGCCGCCCGAGCCGCCCGAGCCGCCCGAGCGTGGCGACCTCGAACGCGCCGCACTCGGCCCCGAAGTTTGCTTTGACGCGGTGGACTTCCACTACGAGCCCGATCGCCCGATTCTCCATCGCGTGAGCTTCACCATCGCGCCGGGCGCTACGGTGGCGGTGGTGGGCAGTTCGGGTGCCGGCAAATCCACCCTGGCGCGTCTGTTGTACCGATTTTATGACGTCACCGGCGGCGGCATCCGCATCGACGGTCAAGACCTGCGCAGTGTCTCGCAGACCAGTCTTCGAGCCGCGATCGGTATCGTCCCGCAAGATACCGTGCTGTTTAATGATTCGATTGCCTACAACATCGCCTATGGGCGGCCGGGATCGCCCCAAGACCGCATTGAGGCGGTGGCGCGCGCGGCCCAGCTGCACGACTTTATTGTCCGTTTGCCGCAAGGCTACGCGACGCCGGTTGGTGAGCGAGGTTTGAAGCTGTCGGGCGGCGAAAAACAGCGCGTCGCCATCGCCCGCATGTTGCTGAAGGACCCGCCGATCCTGGTTTTGGACGAGGCCACCAGCGCACTGGATTCGACCAACGAGCAGGCGATTCAGCTCGCACTGCGCGCGGCGGCAGCGCAACGCACAACCTTGGTGATCGCGCATCGATTGTCGACCATCGTGGATGCGGATCAGATCATCGTGCTTGAGCACGGTCGGGTGGTGGAGGTGGGCCGCCACGACGACCTGCTGCGCGCGGGCGGCCGCTACGCCCAGCTCTGGGCGATGCAGGCGCGTGAGGGCAGTGGGGCGGGCAGTGGGGATGGCAGTGGGACTGATAGCGAGGCGGGCAGTGAGGCGGCTAGCGAGTCGAGCCGCGCAACCCACTAAGCGGGTTTGAGCCCGATGCTACACTTCAACGACCTGCAATTTGGAGTGGTACCGAGATGAAACCCGCGCGCTTGTTTGCTGTAGCCGCAACGCTGGCTACTGTCGTTGGCTTTGCTCCGGCAGCGCAGGCTGAGGATCTCACCGGCACGCTGAAAAAGATCAAAGACACGGCGACGATCACCGTGGGGCATCGGGAATCCTCGATCCCGTTCTCGTACCTGGACGACAAGCAGCAGCCGGTGGGCTATGCGATGGATCTGTGCATGCGGGTTGTCGAGGCCGTCAAGACCGAGCTCAAGTTGCCGAACTTGAAAGTCAACCTGCAACCGGTGACTTCGAGCAACCGGATTCCTCTGCTGATGAATGGCACGATCGATCTTGAGTGCGGTTCGACCACCAATTCGGTGCAACGCCAGCAGCAGGTCGCGTTTGGGCCGACCTATTTCGTCATTAACGTGACCGCCGCGGTGAAAAAGACGTCGAACGTGAACGCCTTGGTCGAGCTCAATGGCAAAAACATTTCGACCACCTCGGGCACGACCGCGGTGCCGCTGCTGAAGGCTTACGAAAAAACGGCTTCGATCGACGTCAAGGAGATCTACGGCAAAGACCACGGCGAAAGCTTTCTGCTGTTGGCTGACGATCGCGTGACCGCGTTTGTGATGGACGATATTTTGCTTGCCGGGCAAATCGCCAACAGCAAAGAACCCGCAGCCTACAAAATCCTGCCCGAATCCTTGCGTACCGAGCCCTACAGCATGATGCTGCGCAAGGACGACGCGCCCTTCAAGGCGCTGGTCGACAAGACGGTTTCGGCCATCATGAAGTCGGGTGAAATCGAGAAGATCTACGCCAAGTGGTTCATGAGCCCGATTCCGCCGAAGAACGTGAATCTGAATTTCGCGATCACGCCGGCGTTGCGCGAAGCTTTCCGCAACCCCAACGACCGGGGCGTCTAAGCGCTTCAGGGGCGCGGTTTCCCGTGGTCGCGTACACGGATGCCTGAGGCCGGTACCCCCGGCCTTTTTTCATGAATCCGGAGATTTTTTTCGAGCTCGCAGTCGACGGCGAGGCGCCGTGGTGGCGCATGCTCGCCGACGGCCTGCAGTTCACGCTGGGCGTTGCCGGCTGGGCTTGGTTGATCGCGATGGGCTTGGGTTCGGTCGTCGGTACCGTGCGTACCTTGCCGCAGCGCTGGCTCGTTCTTTGCGGGGACGCTTGGGTTGAGCTGTTTCGTAATATCCCGCTGATCGTGCAGTTCTTTGTCTGGTATTTCGTCTTGCCCGGCTTGTTCCTCCCGGTCAAAGTCTGGGTCACGGCGCTCGACCCGACCCAGCACCAGTTCATCACGGCGATCCTGTGCCTTGGCCTCTTTACTTCGGCGCGTATTGCCGAGCAGGTCAAAGCGGGCCTGTTGGCGCTGCCCAAGGAACAGCATCTGGCGGCGCTCGCGCTCGGCCTGACGACCTGGCAGTCGTACCGCTACGTGCGCCTGCCGATGGCGTTTCGTCTCATCATCGCGCCGCTCACCAGCGACACCATGAGCCTGATCAAGAACACCTCGGTGGCGTATTCAATCGGCCTCACCGAGTTGTTCTTTCGCACGCGGGAAATGGGCGAACTCACCTTCCGCTATTTCGAGGCCTTTGCTGCCGCAACGGTGGTGTACATCCTGATCTCGCTGCTCGCCAATCGGGCGATGGCGTTTGTCGAGGCGCGGGTTCGGGTGCCGGGTTATATCGGCACGAGCCGATGAGCGAGCTCGATTTTGACGTCGTCTGGCGCACCTGGCCCTATGTGCTGGGTGGCCTTCAGTACACGGTCCAACTGACCGTGGTGGCGACCTTGGGCGGTCTCGTGTTGGGCACCCTGTTGGCGATGGTGCGCTTGTCCTCGAACCCGCTGTGGTCAGCTATTGCGGCCGGCTACGTGAACTTCATGCGGGCGGTGCCCCTGCTTCTGGTGATTTTTTGGTTTTATTTTTTGATGCCGGTGATCTTGCAATGGGCCACCGGGGCTGAACGGCCGCCGGCGATTGGCGCGCAAAACTCGGCGTACATCACCTTCGTCTTGTTCGAGGCGGCCTTCTTTTGCGAAATCATGCGCGCTGGCATCCAGTCGATTGCGCGCGGTCAACCACAAGCCGCGATGGCGTTGGGCATGACCTACAGCCAAACGATGCGCTTCGTCGTGTTGCCGCAGGCCCTGCGCAATATGTTGCCGGTGCTGCTGACGCAGACCATCATCTTGTTCCAGGACGTATCCTTGGTGTCGCTCCTGAATGTGACGGATTTTGTCGGTGCCGCTGGCAAGATCGCGCAGCGCGATTCGCGGGTGGTCGAGATGTACCTGTTTGTTGCGCTGATCTATTTTTTGATGTGCACCGGGCTCTCGCGAACGGTTCGGGTGTTGCAAGCGCGCCTGGCGATTCCGCGTTGAGGCCGCATCCGCGCAGGGGTCAACGGAAGTCACGATGATCGCAATCGAATCAGTGTCGAAATGGTACGGGCGAGTGCAGGTGTTGAGGGAATGCACAACCCATGTCGATCGCGGCGAGGTGGTCGTGGTGTGTGGCCCCTCGGGTTCGGGGAAGTCGACGCTGATCAAATGCATCAATGCACTCGAGCCGTTTCAGCAGGGTTCTATCACAGTCGACGGCACGCGCGTTAACGATCCCGCGACGAACCTGCCGCGCTTGCGGGCGCGCGTTGGGATGGTGTTTCAGCATTTTGAACTCTTCCCCCATTTGACCATTACCGCCAATCTTGCTTTAGCGCAGGTGCAGGTGCTGGGTCGTTCGCAGGAAGAAGCCGTCGAGCGGGGTTTCAAATTGCTCGATCGGGTGGGCTTGCGCGCGCACGCGCACAAACATCCTGGGCAACTTTCCGGTGGTCAACAGCAGCGGGTCGCAATTGCGCGTGCACTGGCGATGGACCCGATCGCCATGCTGTTCGATGAGCCAACGAGCGCGCTCGACCCGGAAATGATCAACGAGGTGCTCGACGTGATGATCGAGTTGGCCCGCGAGGGGATGACGATGGTGGTCGTCACCCACGAGATGGGCTTTGCGCGCAAGGTCGCCAACCGCGTCGTCTTCATGGATCAGGGGCGCATCGTCGAGGATCGCCTGAAAGAAGACTTTTTTGGTTCGGCGGCACAAGCCGGTTTGAGCGCGCGTGCGCGCGAGTTTCTCTCCAAGATTTTGAGCCACTGAGGTTGCGCAATGACCCCGTCTTGGCCTGCTTCGAGTGCCCCTGAGGGCGCACTGCGGGAACTCTTTCTGGGTTTTGACGAGCGGCGCCTCGTCGTGCCCGATCGCCACGCGGGCGGTGGGCAGACCATCACGATTCCGCTGCTGCGGGCGGGTAGTGGCCCCGCGCTCTTGTGTTTACACGGGCACCCGCAAACGCGCGCGCTTTGGCACCGGGTGGCGGCGCATCTCGCGCAGGACTTTACGGTGGTGATTACCGATTTGCGGGGCTATGGCGACGCGGGTAAGCCGGCGGATCAGGGTGACCACGGCCAGCAAAGTTTTCGCGCGATGGCGGCTGATCAGGTCGAAGTGATGCGCGCGCTCGGCTTTGAGCGTTTTTCGATTCTGGCCCACGACCGCGGCGCGCGCACGGCACACCGCTTGGCGCTTGACCACCCGGATTGCGTCGCGCGCATGAGCTTGCTCGATATCGCGCCGACCTTGGCGATGTTCGAGGCGACCGACCGCGAGTTCGCCAGTCGCTACTGGCACTGGTTCTTTCTGCTCCAGCCGGCGCCCCTGCCCGAGCGCTTGATTGCCGGCGATCCGCAGGCTTACCTGCTCGCCACGATGGGTAGCCGGCACGCTGGGATGGCCGTTTTTGACCCTCGCGCGCTCGCCGAGTACGAGCGCTGCCTGCGCGATCCCGCGACACAGCACGCGCTGTGCGAGGATTATCGTGCGGCCGCGACCATCGATCTCGAGCATGACCGTGCGGATCGGGCTGCGGGCCGCAAGGTCGCGTGCCCGTTGCAGGTTTTGTGGGGCGAGCACGGCACGATTGCGGCGTGTTTTCAGGCGCTGCGCGAATGGCGCGCGGTGGCGGCCCAGGTCAGTGGCCATGCCTTGCCTTGTGGGCACTACTTGCCCGAGGAAGCGCCGCAGGCCCTGCTTGCGGCGGCGATACCATTTTTGCGCGGAGCGCTCGATTGAGCGACGCCGAGCACCCCGTTTTCTAAGTTTTGAACGTACCTCAAGGGGGCCCCTGCCATGGCTGATTCCACGCTTGCCCACGCACCGCACCGCATCGCTGTTCTCGCTGGCGACGGCATTGGTCGCGAGGTGGTTCCGGCGGCGATTGCGGTACTCGATACCGCCGCGCGCCGATTCGGTATTCCGCTTGCCTGGGATCACTTCGATTTTGCTTCTTGCGATTGGTACGTCAAGCATGGCGAGATGATGCCGTCGAATTGGAAGGAGCTGATTGGCGGGCACGCGGCGATTTTTTTCGGCGCGGTGGGTTGGCCGGAAACGGTCCCCGACCACATCTCCTTGTGGGGCTCTCTGCTTAAGTTTCGGCGCGAGTTTGATCAGTACGTGAATCTGCGCCCGGTGCGCTTGCTGGCCGGGGTTCCGTGCCCGGTGGTACGTCGCGACGGGAGCCCGCGCCAACCCGGTGAAATCGATTTTTATGTGGTGCGTGAAAACACCGAGGGCGAGTACTCGTCGGTCGGTGGCCGCCTGTACGAAGGCACCGAGCGCGAGGTGGTACTGCAGGAGTCGATCTTTAGCCGCCACGGCACCGACCGCATCTTGCGCTTTGCTTTTGAGCTCGCGCAAGGGCGCCCGCGACGCCAGCTCACCAGTGCCACCAAAAGTAATGGCATCTCGATCTCGATGCCGTGGTGGGATGAACGTGTGGTTGCGATGTCTGCGCAGTTTCCGGCGGTGCAGGTGGAGAAGTTCCACATCGATATCTTGGCCGCGCATTTCGTGCGCTTCCCAGAGAAGTTTGACGTGGTCGTCGCGAGTAATCTTTTTGGCGACATCTTGTCGGATCTGGGCCCGGCGGTTACCGGCACGATTGCGATCGCACCCAGCGCCAACATCAACCCGGAGCGTAAATTTCCCAGCCTTTTCGAGCCCGTGCACGGTTCGGCACCCGACATCGCGGGGCAGGGTATCGCCAACCCGATTGGGCAAATCTGGTGCGGCGCCATGATGCTCGAGCACCTGGGTTATCGCCTTGCGCACGACGCCATCGTGCGCGCGATCGAGACCGTGACGGCGCACGGCCCGCGCACGCCCGACATGGGGGGTCAAGCGCGCACAGAGGACGTTGCGCGCGCGATTGCCGACGCTCTGGCGCAGCCGTGATGCAGGCGCCGAATCACGTGCCGAATCCTTTGCCGAACGACGCGCCGAATCACGTGCCGAATCACGTGCCGAGTTCTATACCTGTGGCGTCGAGGGTGGAGCGTATTCGCATCACGCGGCCGGACGATTGGCACTTGCACCTGCGTGACGGCGAGGCGCTGCAGGCGGTGCTTCCCGCGACGGCAAGCCGCTTTGGGCGCGCGGTGGTGATGCCCAACTTGCAGCCGCCCATCACCACGGTGGCGCAGGCGCGCGACTATCGGGAGCGAATTCTCGCCGCCCGCGACGCGGCCGTCGCGTCTGCGCGGATTGCCGGGGACTTGAGCACCGCCACCGCCATGACGACCTTTGAGCCCCTCATGACGCTCTACCTCACCGATGCCACGGCGCCAGCCGAAATCGCTGCGGCCAAGGCGAGCAGTATCGTGCATGGGGTAAAGCTCTATCCGGCTGGAGCCACCACGCATAGCGATGCCGGCGTGCGTCGGCTGAGCGCATTGGCGCCGGTGCTGGAGGCGATGCAGTCGCATGCGTTGCCTTTGCTGGTGCATGGCGAGGTGACCGACGCTGAGGTCGATGTGTTCGACCGCGAGGCGGTGTTCATTGATCGCGTGCTGGAGCCGCTGCGGCACGACTTCCCCAGTTTGCGGATCGTTTTCGAGCATGCCACCACGCGTGAAGCCGTGCAGTGGGTGCAGGCGCATGGTCCTGGCGTGGCAGCGACGATCACGCCGCAGCATTTGCTGTACGACCGCAACGCCTTGTTTCGGGGTGGGCTGCGGCCGCATTGGTATTGTTTGCCGGTGCTCAAACGGGCTTCCCATCGCCAGGCGTTGCTGGCCGCGGCAACCTCGGGCGATCCCCGTTTCTTTCTGGGTACCGATAGCGCACCCCACGCCCGTCATCTGAAAGAGCACGCCTGTGGTTGCGCGGGTTGTTACACCGCGCCGCACGCGATTGAGCTTTACGCGAGCGCGTTCGATGCGGTCGGCGCGCTCGATCGCCTGGAGGGATTTGCCGCCCACTATGGCGCTGACTTCTATGGTCTGGCGCGCAATCGCGACGTTGTCACCCTGGCGCGCCAGCCACAGCGCATCGCCGACGAATTACCGTTTGTGGGCGGGTCGACTCTGGTGCCCTTGGCCGGTGGCGAGCAACTCGCTTGGAGCGTGGTGGCGGTCGGCGCGGCCTGAGCGCACGGCGTGTGTTTGCCGCTCGCTGCGGGTAGACTGCAGCTGGGATGCGGGCCAGGCGATCGCTGTCGGTCATCGGTTGTTGCCGGTGGCCGGGGGAGGAAGGTCCGGGCTCCACAGGGCAGGGTGCTGGCTAACGGCCAGGCGTGGGGTGGCTGCGGTCGCCCTGCGACGGAAAGTGGCACAGAAAACAAACCGCCGAAGCCGCGAGGCTGGCAAGGGTGAAAAGGTGAGGTAAGAGCTCACCGCGGGTTTGGTGACAGACCTGGCAGGCAAAACCCCACCCGGAGCAACACCGAATAGGCACGTGCACGGCCGGTTTTCGAACCGGCGCTGGAGGGCGGCTCGTTCGAGCGTGCGGGTAGGTGGCTAGAGCGGCGCAGTAATGCGTCGCCCAGAGGAATGATCGTCACGTCGGGCAACCGACGCACAGAACCCGGCCTATCGGCCCGCATCCCCCACGATCTGCTCACAACCCACTTGCAGAGCAATCGCCAAAGCTCTGATTCAACGCGATTTTTATCTTGCGATTGGTTCTTCGAATCGATCGTAAGTCCTTGTCGTCATTGAAAAAATGGGCTTTTCAGGCTTGACCCTGGAGGACTTTTTGCCTTAAAGTGGGGGACAGTGTCAAAACGTGGTGGTTTGTGGGGCGTTGAGGGGAACATCCTCCCGCTCCCAGCGTGATAATCGTGTTCCAAGGAAGCTCCGCACTCAGCCTGGATCCGAAGGGTCGGATGACGGTGCCGTCACGCCACCGCGATTCGCTGGTCGCTCTGTGCGCGGGGGCTTTAACCCTGGTTCGACACCCGGACGGCTGTCTGGTGATGTATCCGCGCCCGGCTTGGGAGCAGCAACGCGAGCGCATCGCCGCTTGGCCGGCCGAGGCGCGTGCCTGGCAGCGCATCCTGTTGGGTAGCGCGACCGACGTGGAGATGGACGGTGCGGGCCGGATTCTGGTCTCTCCCGAGTTGCGCGCGTCGGCGGCGCTGACGCGCGACGTCATGCTGCTGGGTTTGGGCAATCGGTTCGAACTTTGGGACGCCGCCACCCTGCAAGCGCGCGAGGCGCAGGCGCTCGCCGGCCCGGCGCCCGATGCGGTTGCCTCGTTCGCCTTCTGATTGGTTCATGTCGCCCGCCTCCCTACAACCCTTGGCGCCCATCGGGGGGCCCGTGTCGGCGCACCGGCCGGTTTTGTTCGAGCAAACGCTCGCCTTGCTCGCGGTGCGCGCCGGTGGGACCTACGTCGACGCCACCTTTGGCCGTGGCGGGCACGCACGGGGGGTGCTTGAGCGTCTCGGGCCTGCGGGTCGCCTGATTGCTATCGACCGTGATCCGCAAGCGGTGGCTGCGGGCCGGGCGATCAACGACCCGCGCTTTTCGATTGATCACGCGCCCTTTTCCGAGTTGGAGGCGGTGCTTGCGGCGCAAGGTGCGCAGGGTATCGACGGCGTTTTGATTGACCTGGGCGTCTCCAGCCCGCAACTCGACGATCCGGCGCGCGGCTTTAGCTTTCGTCAGGACGGCCCCTTGGATATGCGGATGGACCCCACGCGTGGCTTTTCGGCGCGGGAGTGGCTGTTGTCGGCCGACGAGGTCGAAATTGCAGAGGTGTTAAAAATCTATGGAGAAGAACGGGCTGCTGTTCCGATTGCGCGGGCGATTGCGGCTCGCCGCCATGAGGCCGGTAACGAGGCCCTACGTGGGACCGCCGAACTGGCCGCGCTGGTCGCCGGGGTCTTGCGTCGTCGCGCCGGGCGTGCGCCGCTGGGTAAGGACCCCGCGACCCGCACCTTTCAGGCCATTCGGATTCTGGTCAATTCCGAACTCGAAGAAGTTGCGACCGTCCTCCAGAGCGCGACCGACCGACTGAATCCTGGCGGACGTCTGGTCGTGATCGCGTTTCATTCGCTTGAGGACCGCATCGTCAAGCGCTTTTTCGCGCGCGAGTCGGGGAAGGGGGATCCGGCTGACAGCGTGCGCTTGCCGCGCTCCTCGAGCCTGCGCGGCCTGCCCCCTGCGAGCCCCGAGCAGGCCCGGCCAACACCGCGCCTGCGTTTGCTCGCGCGCGTGCTCCCCGACGCCCAAGAGGCGGCAGCGAATCCGCGGGCGCGCTCCGCAGTCTTGCGCGGCGCCGAGCGGCTTGCCGGGGTGTCCGCATGACGCGCGTCGATATCCTGTTGACAATCGTGTTGGTCTTGAGTTCGCTCGTTCTCGTTGAATCTCAGCACCGCCATCGGCGCTCTTACATCGAACTCGAACGTGCCCAGCAAGCCGAAGCGAAGCTGCAGGTGCAATGGAATCAGCTTCAGCTCGAGCAATCGCGTCTGACCAAGGCGTCGTTGATCGCCGAGGCCGCAGCGCGCGATTTAAAAATGCAAGGCGTAGTCCCTGGAAGTACCTTGTACCTCGCGGTGGGCGCCGATGGCGGCGTCGCGAATATTCGGG
>Ga0214917_10003175_pt1 | contig 19258 bp, 18 predicted proteins | sample LL_1208_BB_MetaG_FD_177983 | JGI IMG/M metagenome (GOLD analysis project Ga0214917, IMG submission 177983) | Freshwater microbial communities from Lake Lanier, Atlanta, Georgia, United States - LL_1208_BB | ecosystem: Environmental > Aquatic > Freshwater > Lake | place: USA: Georgia | collected...
AAAGTCTTTGTTCCCTTTTAATAGGGTTTTGAAGCCAGTGTCTTCCTTAAAGTAAAAGGTTGTAAAACTTGGAGATGCTTTTAAGTATGTTAATAGATTACCCATTGACGTAGATACTTCTATTAAGTCACGTTTAAGTTCTTGCCAGTTAAAGTGATTGTCGGTGACACCGATAGTTGCGACAATTTCGTGCATGGTTTTGATAATAGGGGTGCCAGTTAGTGCATAACGAATATTGGCATTGATGCCGTGAGAATCTTCACTGGGTTTTAACCCATCAAATTTATACTACAAAATACTGCCTATGTTATGGATTTCGTCGCATATTAGCACTTGAAAAATTTGCCTCCCAAACCAACCATGAAATTCAATAAATCCCGCTTTTATCCTTTTTCTCTTGTGGGACTCTTGATCTGGTTCTAAAGAGAGTCTTTTCTGGTCTTTAAATGCCTGTTCTTCTGGTTGAAATGGACTGATTTCAGGTTGGCTTTTTGTGCGTCTTTCAAAGCATTTTTGTGAATTATTTTCTTTGATGACTTCATAGGTTGTAATGATTAATTTGCCATTTAATTCTTGTGGATTTTTCTTCTGTTTTTCAATAATGCCTTCTAAGTCGCTGACCTTATCGATAATAATGATATTGCCTTCATTGGCAAAACTGGATTTGGTGATTAATTCTCTTTTCCATTGGTCAGCCAATTCCTTGCTTGGTACGACGATTAATGCGGGTAAGTTGAAAGGATTTACTTCTGGACTAAGCCATTTGTGTAAAACAGCAATCATTTGAATGGTTTTACCGAGGCCCATTTCGTCACATAAAATGCGAAAGTTTGCTTCGGTTAGTGCTTTAATGCCTGCAACCTGATAGTTGAATAGTGAGATGTGAGGTTGAAGTCCGAATTCGAGCGGATTTGGGGCTACTGCAAAAATTTTGTTGAACATGGTGTGGCTTATCTCCTATGGGGTATGTTGGTGTGTAGATAGGTGTAGGGGGGGCTTTGTTAATTCACTAGATTTTTTAACTCAGATAATAATCCTTCGATATATATGATGCTTTTCATCCAAAATTTTTCGTCATTAATATTGGCACCGACAGTTTGAGTAATGTCGATTGGACGAGCGCAAGAGCCCATGGAAAGTAGTGTTTTGTATTTTGGAATAAAACTTTTTCCTTGTTCTAGATATTGCTGGTAAAGGGCCATGACGAGTAAGTTACCAAAATTATAGGAATGTACATAAAATGGAGATTGGAAAATATGCGGTATTGTTGACCATTCCCATTGGTATTCCTTGGGATATTTTAGACTTTTTCCAAACATAAGTTTCAGCTCTTTCATGTAGAGGTCGCAGAGTTCTTGGGCGTCTAATAGTCGAGTGCTAATTTCCTTATGGGTGACCATTTCGAATCGTGAAAACATGTTTTGCCGGTGGCTGGTTGCAAAAATATCTTCAAGTTTATCTGTTAAAAGAGCGATTTTTGCCGATTTGCTAGTTTCGGTTTTAAGCAATTTATCAGTGACGAGCATTTCGGCAAACACTGATGCAGTTTCTGCTAATGGCAGAATGGGGTGAAAATTGGTTAGGGTTTGTTTTTGTGCGGATAGCATGTCATGGATCGCATGGCCTAATTCATGCGCCATGGTTGAGACATCGCGGGGCTTGCCTTGGAAATTGAGCATGACATAGGGGTTAATATCAGGTGTGGACCCCGAGCAAAAGGCCCCTCCCCTCTTTTTGGGCATAATCGGAGCATGGATTCGGTTTTGATCAAACATGAGTTTGGCCATGTCATAGACTTCGGTATCAAACGCAGCAAAGGACTCTAATACGATTTCCTTGGATTGTGTATAAGTGAAGCTGCTATCGGATTTTGGAAGTGGTGCATAGATATCGGCTAAAGTCATGTCGGGTAAATTGAGTAGCTTTTTTTTGAGCTCATAATACTCATGGACTAAGCGATTGCTGTCGGTTGTGACATCATGGAGTAGCTGTACGGTTTTATCGTCTAAGTCATTGGAAATATTTTTGGCTTGGATTGGCGTTTTGTAGCCTCTGAGATCCCTTTCGATGGCGACGCTTTTTAGGATTTGGTTGTAGAGGGTGCTAATGATGAGTTGTTGCTCTTCGTATTTACTATAAAACAGTTTCATTGCACCCCGACGGATTTTTTTGTCGGCATGCAAGCGTAAGTTACGTAATTGGCTGCCATTGAGGGTTTTGACTTGGCCATCCATTTTAAATTTAAATTCGTAGGATGCGCTTAATTCGTCATATAGTTTTTGTAAGGCGTCTTTACCGGTCAGGTCTTTTAAATTTGCCAGTTGTTCTTCTTTTTCTGATAAATTGTATTTTGCGGTTTCGACACTGCGGGTAATGGAGTAGTGATAATTTTTGAGGCTTGGATTGGATAGGTGTGCATCTGCAGTTTTTTTGTCGATTTTACCTAATTCGAGGTCAAAAAATAGGATTTCGTTGGAGATTTTTGAACTAAATTCGTCTATTTTTGCATCAAAGGCTTTGATATCACTATTGTCGGTTTCAATTGCAAAACGGAGGCCGGCGTATTGACCTAGGTAATAAAGGGGTGTCAGTAATTCTTCGATATCTTGATAGGCTTTTTTGAGTTGGTCTGAGCTTAGGGTGTTGACTTTACCTTTGTAATTTTTGACAAATTCAGCTGTTTTTTGGGTAGTTAATTGAAGGTGATTTTCAATTTTTGGGTCATTTAACCCAGTGTATAAATCGCTTAAGTCCCAGTGGATTTTTTCGGCATCTGCAGCTGGATTTGTCATGATTTCTCCTTAAAAAATTGATTTAATACGAGGGTGATTTGAGTGAGTTCATTACTCTTAATAATATATGGAGGTGTAGTATACACCACGTTTGAAAAAGGGCGCAGCCATACTCCATGCTCAATCGCAAATTTTTGAATGCCATTTAGTTGTCTTGCATCATGCACTTCGATGACGCCTAGGCCGCCTAAGGTGCGGATATCCTTGATGGCTTTTGAAGTGATTTGGCCTAACTCATCTGTAAGTTGAGTGTGGATTTTGGAGATTTTATCGAGGTAATGATCTCTTTCAAATATCTCGATGCTTTTGAGTGCAACGGCACATGCCAATGGGTTGGCCATAAATGTGGGGCCATGCATAAAGGCATGGGTTTCGGTGTTACTGTAAAAGGCATTAAAGACATCGGATGTGGTGATGGTTGCGGCATGGCCGATCATGCCTCCTGTTAGGGCTTTACCTAATACCAGGATATCAGGGGTGATTTGGGTGTGATTAGCCGCAAAGAGGGTTCCTGTTCGTCCAAACCCTGTTGCGACTTCATCAAATATTAATAAAATATTGTAGGCTTTACATAGGGCGGAGATGTGATTGAGGTAGTCGCCAGAATATAAGTTAAAGCCCCCTGCCCCTTGCATGATGGGTTCGACGACGAATGCTGCAATTTTTGTGTGGTTTTTGGCGATGAGGGCTTCGATTTTAGTGATTTCTTTTTTAAGTTGTGCTGGTTTTGGGTGAAAGCCTGATGTTGGGCTATCGACAAAAAATTGTTTGGGAAAGGCGCTGGCAAAGCTGGCATGCATGCCGTCTTCGGGGTCACCGATGCTGATGACGCCGCATGTATCGCCATGGTAGCTTTTTTTGAGGGAGATGAACTTAGTTTTGCCGCTGTGAGATTTATTTTTGTGATATTGAAGGGCCATTTTCATTGCCACTTCCATACCGACAGAGCCACTATCTGAAAAAAAGACATGGTTGAGGCCGTCTGGCGTAATATCGACTAATTTTTGGGCGAGTTTTTGAGCGGGATCATGGGTTAAGCCACCTAACATGATGTGGGATAGCTGTTGGGCTTGTGTTGCGATGGTTTGTGTTAACTCTGGATGAGAATAGCCATGGATCGTACACCACCAGGATGAAATGCCATCGATTAATGGGGTGCCGTTTTCGAGATATAAGGTTGAATTTTTGGCATGGGTGACTTTTAGGGGGGCATCCATTGTTTTATGTTGGGTGTAGGGGTACCAAAGTGGCGTTTTCATTTTTGGGATTTTAATGGAGGAATGGGAAAGGTGCTAGTTTAAAAGCACTAGGGTACTTTTTATTTAGAAGGTACAGGTACCCTTTATATGGTTTGGTAAGTATGAATTATCAGCCCCCTACGAATCCACTTACCCTATCCCTGAACATTGATTGTAAAATAGCATCTATTTCTTTTTGATCGTTGTTTCTGATTGCAATGTGTAACTTTAAGTAAGTTTCTAAAGTGCTTGTTACTTCTTCAAATCTATGATTTGACTTTAAAAACTGACGAGGGGAGTCGTTATTGTCTAAATTGCCTGAAATTAATAGCTTTGAATTGGTAATTGCTTTTTTTATTGCGTCTAAAATGATGTGTTGAGCTGGTGCCAACTGGATAGGACCTTTTCCTTTTTCTTGTTGTTTGCTTACAATTCTTTCTAAAAGTAATTTTGATTATAGTCTCTTGAGAAGTATTTAGGTGTCGTATTTTTTTAGATTAAATTTCATGGGTTTTTTCTGTTTAGTCTTTGGTGTTTTTTTAAGGGGAAAGCTTGTTCAACCTGGGTCTTCTGCACACATAACAACCAGGAACCTTTTTTATACAAGAAAAATTAGGTGGCTTACTAAAATTGATTGTACTGACAATTTAAAATTAGATTTTATTTTGCTTTTTTGTGGCTGTCAGTGTTTGACTTTGGGGGCTTTGTTTTTATAATTGGATCATATGCCCGACGGGGTGTATCACACGACTAATTTATCCATTTTTTTATAATAGGGAGACTTGAATGAATACTATTGTTACGATTACCAAACGTAATGGTGAAATCGTTAATTTTGATGTCAATCGCATCTTTACTGCCATCAATAAGGCTTTTTTATCTGAAAATATTTCTAATGATGCGGCTGTCTCTGAAATTACCAATTCTGTTATCGACCGGTTAACCCATTTGTCAGAGTCCCTTAAGGCTAATTTGTCCGTTGAAACTGTTCAAGACTTTGTTGAAGAAGCCTTGATGGAAGGCGGTTTTTATAAAATTGCCCGTAATTATATTGTGTATCGTGAGCGCCACAAACAAATTAGACGCGAACGTGTGATTAGCCAAATTGAAGATAATGCCCTTCAGGTTAAAGTTAGTGAAACCGAAACCGTTATTTTTGATGCCAAAGCCATTGAAGATAGCTTGAGATTATTGGCGTCTGATTTGATGAAAGTGTCGATTACCGAAATGGTAGAAGCTATTTTACCTCAGATGTATGACAATATTTCTAAAAAAGATATTGAACTTTTAATTTTAGGTGCTGCTAAGGAGCGTATTGAGCGTCATTATGAATACTCGTATTTAGCGTCTCGTATTGCCCTAAATGGTGTATACAAACAAGTTCTTGCGCATCCATTTAATGGATCTCAAGCTGGTAATGCCTATAAAAATTTATTTAAAAAGTATGTGAATCAAGGTGTGGAATATGACATGCTTCGCCCAGAATTACAGTCATTTGACTTGGATAAATTGGGTGCGGCACTTGAGCCAGAACGAGATAAATTGTTTTTGTACTTAGGGTCTCAAATTTTACTTGATCGCTATTTATTAAGAGATCGCTCTGAAAAGCGTAATATTTATGAATTGCCACAATGGTTTTGGATGCGTGTCGCAATGGGGCTTGCTATCCAGGAAGATAATAAAGAGGAACGTGCCATAGAATTTTATCATGTGCTATCTAAAATGGACTTGGTGTCGTCTACCCCTACCCTATTTAATAGTGGGACGATATTTAGCCAGATGAGCTCTTGCTACCTTAATACGGTTGATGACTCTTTAGATCATATTTTTAAAGTGTATTCGGACAATGCAAAATTGAGTAAATGGGCTGGCGGTATTGGTACCGATTGGACTCCAGTTCGTGCAACTGGTTCCAGAATTAAAGGGACTAATGGGATGTCTCAAGGGGTGATTCCGTTTATTAAAATCTTTAATGATGTGGCACTGGCTGTTAATCAAGGTGGGAAGCGTAAAGGTGCTATGTGTGCGTATATGGAAGTATGGCACTTAGATTTTGAACAATTTTTAGAGCTTAAAAAAAATACGGGTGACGAACGTCGTCGTGCCCATGATATTAATACGGCAGCATGGATTCCGGACCTGTTTATGAAGCGTGTGATGGATGGGGGCGATTGGACTTTCTTTTGCCCATCAGATGTCAGCGATTTGCATGACTTATATGGGTCTAAATTTGAAGAGCGATATCAACAATACGAAGCCATGAATTTACCCCGTGCCAAAAGTGTTAAAGCACAGGATTTATGGCGCAAAATGTTGACGATGCTATACGAAACTGGGCATCCATGGGTGACATTTAAAGACCCATCTAATGTGCGTAGCCCGCAAGACCATGTTGGCGTGGTGCATTCTTCTAATTTATGTACTGAAATTACATTAAATACATCAGTTGATGAAACCGCCGTGTGTAATTTGGCCAGCATTAATATGGCCAATATGGTGACGGATGGCAAATTAGATGAAGCGAAAATCGAAAAAACATTGGATGTGGGTATCCGCATGCTTGATAATGTGATCGATAATAACTTTTATCCAACAAAAGAAGCCTTAACGGCCAATATGCGTCATCGCGCAATTGGATTGGGGATGATGGGATATCAGGATGCCATTATTAAGATGGACATTGCTTTTGACACTGATGCCAACCTTGAGTTTTCGGATGAATCCATGGAAATGGTGTCTTATTACTCTATTAAAGCCAGTGCCAAACTTGCTGCAGAGCGTGGTGCGTATGAAACCTATCAAGGAAGTAAATGGCAGCGTCAAATTTTTCCATTGGATACTCTTACTCTTCTTGAAAAAGAACGTGGACGTGCCATTAAAGTTGATCGTAAATCTAAATTAGATTGGGATGCATTAAAGGCATTTGTCAGTGTTAATGGCATGCGAAACTCTAATACTATGGCTATTGCTCCAACGGCGACTATTGCCAATATTGCTGGGGTGTTTCCATGCACAGAGCCCATTTTTAAAAATATTTATATGAAAGAAAATTTGTCTGGCAATTTTGTTGTGATTAACAGATATCTCATTGATGATTTGGAAAAACTAGGTATTTGGAATAAAGACATTATTGAAAAAATTAAAGTTCATAATGGGTCAGTCCAAAATATTCAGGAAATACCATTTAAAATAAGAAATAAATATAAAGAAACATTTGAAATTTCTCCGTCTTGGATTATTCAAACTGCGGCTAAGCGGATGAAATGGATTGACCAATCGGCATCGACAAATGTCTTTGTAAACACTAAAAGTGGTAAGGCCATTAGCGATACGTATTTAATGGCTTGGGAATATGGGTTAAAAACAACATATTATTTACGCACAATTGGCGCGTCTCAAATTCAAAAAGCGTCTGTGGGTGATGTGGTTCAACAGTCTGAAGCGACACCTCAGCAAGTATCACAACCCGTTGTTAAACCCTTAACAGAAGTGAATGCATCAACACCAACATCATCGGTTTCTCCAGTTGCTGTCCTTTCGGATGGTGCTGAGTGCGAAGCCTGTCAATAAAGGAGACTAATGAAATGGCTACACCAAAATTTCAAACAGAATTTAAAGCATCTAAAGTCAGTAATGCAGATATTATTAATAAAAGACGAGTGATTAATGGCTATGATGATGGATTAATGCAAATTTCTCCGTTAAAACATCCATGGGCCTATGACCTATTTGACAAAATGATTAAAAATACATGGGTTCCGCAGGAAGTTCCTCTACAATCTGATGTTGGAATGTGGAATGATCCGGATGCCTTAACTGCCCAAGAACGTACAGTCTATGCCAGAAGCTTGGCTTTTGTATCGAATTTGGATGGTCTGCAAACCAATAATTTGGCATGTAACATTATTAGACATATCACAAGCCCCGAAGTGGTATTGGCTGTTACTCGTCAAACCTTTGAAGAAGCCCTTCATGTCCAAAGCTATGCCACTCTTGTGGAGGCTATGCAGCTTGATCCTGAAGAAGTGTATGGATTATATCGCCATGATAAAGAGCTGTATGAAAAAAACCAGACTGTACTTAAGGCAGTTAATAAAATTTCTGCCCCAACATTTAAAACCGGAACATTTGAAGCCGATCAAATGTTTTTAGAAGCCTGTGTTAGTAATATCATTTTAGAAGGGATTTACTTTTTTAGTGCTTTTTTAATTTTTTATGTCTTGAGACGCAATAATAAAATGCAAGGTAGCGGTGAAATGATTCAATTTATTAATCGCGACGAAGATATGCATTTGCGCTTATTTGTACATATTAGTAATACGATTAAAGAAGAGCAGCCAGAGCTGTGGACACCAGAGTTTCAGGCTAAAATCCGACAAAATATTATTGATGCCGTTGAAATGGAATATGCATGGGGTGCATCCTGTATTGGGGATGGTATTTTAGGCCTCACTAAAGATTCCTTAAAAGAATATTTACAATTTGTGGGTGATGTTCGTCTTAAAAGTATTGGACTTGCGCCTCAGTGGAATAGCCAAAATCCATTTCCTTGGATTGATGAGTTTACTCAAGGAAGTATGATTGAGGTTAATTTTTTTGAAGGGACTGTGAGAGAGTATCAAACGGGTACGCTTGAGTGGTAATAGTTACCCATAATACTCAACCCAATTATTTTCGGTTTCGATTAATTTGAGTCGATAAAGAGTACCTGAGGGGACATGTGGCTGCAGCCATTTCCAAAATGTGATGGCCATGTTTTCGGTTGTAGGCATATGATCCCCTTTAAAATCGTCGATGTCTGTATTCATAAATCGGTGATCTACCTTATCGATAACAACTTTTTTGATAATCTCTTTTAATTTGTGGAGATTAATAATCATGCCTTCTACAGGGTCAGGTATCCCTTTGAGGGTGACTTCTAATGTGTAATTGTGGCCATGGATTTGGGTGCATTTATCAAACTTAGCCAGATTTTGCTCCGTGGACCAAGTTGGGCAGTGTAAACGATGAGATGCAGAAAATACTTCACGTCGGGTGAGTAGTACTTCTCCTTTTTGTATTGTCATCTGCGGTCTCCTTTTTTACAATTGTGTGATGGACAGTATTACACTTAGCCCTATTCGGATCAACACTATTATTGGGGTGTTACCTGAAGAAAAGGCACATCCCCAACCTTTGGTAGTTACAATTACGCTTTTTTTAGACATGTCTGAAGCAATTGATTATGATGATGTCCAGTTTACTGTAGATTATGCGGCTGTTTTAACCAAAGTTGAGGCCTTTGTTTCTCAGCATACATTTCAATTATTAGAGGCATTTGCAGGTCGCTTAGGGGATGAGTTATTGACGGCGTTTACTAAGTTACAGGCTGTTGAAATAATTGTTGAAAAACCACAGATATTTGATTCAAACCCTTTGGTAAGTTTAAAATTAACACGTTATCGTAAGATAAAAGGAGATTAACTATGTTAGAAGTTGGAGATAAGGCCCCTGAGTTTTCTGTACTAAATCAAATTGGAGAGACAGTATCGTTGTCACACTTTAAAGGTAAAAAGGTTGTACTCTACTTTTATCCTAAAGATGATACACCAGGTTGTACGACTGAAGCGATTGCTTTTACAAAATTAAAGGCTCAATTTGAAGCGGCCAATACCGTTATTTTGGGTGTTTCTAAGGACTCGGTTGAATCTCATCAGCACTTTTGTACAAAATATGATTTAACGGTTCAGCTATTAAGTGATAATGATATGGCCATTATCGAGCCTTATGGTGTTTGGCAAGAGAAAAAAAATTATGGCAAAACATATATGGGCATTTCCCGCACGACTTATTTAATTGATGAAGACGGAAAAATAGCCAAGGTTTGGAAAAATGTAAAAGCCGAAGGCCATGCTGAAGCTGTATATAAAGTGGTAAGTGGCGAATGAATTTAGACGACATTTATTTACATTTACTCAAGACTGTTGGAGAAGATCCTAGCCGAGAGGGGCTTTTGGATACTCCCAAGCGTGCAGCCAAAGCCATGGCGTATTTGACCCATGGCTATGGATTGGATATCCATACCGTTGTTAATGATGCCATTTTTGAGACTAATAATCGTGATATGGTATTGGTAAAAGATATTGAATTATATTCGCTATGTGAGCATCATTTATTACCTTTTTTTGGTAAATGCCATGTGGCGTATATTCCGCGATCGAAGGTGCTTGGCTTGTCCAAAGTGGCGCGGATTGTGGATATGTTTGCGCGACGGCTTCAAATTCAAGAAAATTTAACCCATCAAATTGCCGAATCGATTGTTGAAGTTACCGATGCCTTAGGCGTTGCAGTGGTGATTGAAGCCAGACATTTATGCATGATGATGCGTGGGGTTGAAAAGCAAAACTCTGTGATGAAAACATCCTGTATGTTGGGTATTTTTAGAGAAAATGCGGCGACACGGTCTGAGTTTTTGAGTTTACTTCAATAACGGTGAAATTTTTTTAAAATACTTCGATAACATAAATATATTGCCCATTTTGGGTTTATTAAAGGAGATAATTAATTATGGCTACTCGTCCTATATCAGGTGCTTTACCTCCAGGTTCCCCTCCCCCTACACTGAGACGGCCAGACTCGTCTTCTGCGCTTGATGCTACTCGTCTCTTTGAGACAATGCGGTTATCACCTACACCAGACTCGCAATCTAGTGTTGCTGCTGCAGCAGCACATTTGGGTATAACCCCGGTAGATCCCGATTCGCATGCACTTTCCAAAATTGCTAGATTAGCGATTAGAGAAGCAGACGGGTCCTTTAAAGTGAGCAAAAATGCAAATGTAGTTTCCCAAATAGTTATATATTTGAATTGTTCATCAAACTTGGAAAAGTATCAGCAAAATCAGACGTTATTATTCCCTTTATTAGGTTCAGCTCTTACACCAATTTCAAAGCCAGAATTAAAACAGCTTTCAAATAGTGTTTTTAAAGCGATAGATGGATTTTCTCATTCAGACTGCTAGTAATTATTTAAAAGGGTCTGCATTTGTTTAACAGCAGGCCCTAATCCGATAAATACGGCTGTTGCGATGATGCTAAAGCCGATATTGAGCTCTGTAATTTGAGGGATTGCGGCGATTTGGAGTACATTTTCATAATCTAATCCATGGCCTGCATGGACTTTTAATCCAATCGAATGGGCGTAATGTGCTGCTTTTTGGATTCTTTCCAGTTCTCTTTGTTGGGCGTCTTTTCGGGCATAAGCGCCTGTGTGGATTTCGATGGCATCCGCACCGGCTGCTTTGGCTGCATCGATTTGTGTTTTATCGGCTTCGATAAAGGCTGATACTAAAATACCATTGTCTTTGAGTTTATCGATGTGGCCTCTGATTTTTTCAAATCGATCGCTGATGTTTAACCCACCTTCAGTGGTGATTTCCTGACGTTTTTCTGGGACGATGCAGGCTGCCCATGGTTTGTATTTGCATGCGATGTCAATCATTTCGTCTTCAGATGCAATTTCTAAATTGAGTTTTTGAACAAATCGTAAATCAGGGAGATCATGGTCTTGGATATGTCGCCTGTCTTCACGTAAGTGGATGGTAATGCTATCTGCGCCATTATCTAGGCAAGTTTGTGCCGCTTTAATGATGCTGGGAAAGGGTTCTTTTCGGGCTTCTCGTAATGTTGCGATGTGGTCGATGTTAATACCGAGGTGCATTATTAGTTTCTGGATTTTTTTCGGCGGCGTTTTTCGGCTAGATTGAGGCCTTCTTCGATGTCTTCTGCAATCCATTCGGATAAGAAATCAACGTCATTGGTGTCCCCGATGGAGTATGCTACTTCTGCTAGGCCTTTGGCAACATCCTGAATGCTTTTGCGCTTTACGGAGATTTTACGCTTGTTGAGGTCAAGGACAACAGCTACATTTTCTGCAACTGACTTTCCTGCCCCAGTATCCCAATTGGGTTGTGATGTGCTGATACGGTTGATTCCCATGGCGCTAGTATAGCATTTTTTATTTTATTTTCACCTTTGTAGTTTTTATAAACTTCGCTCGATTGTATCTAAGATGGCCATTACCGTTTTTGGGAGATCTCCATATCTATCTTTTAACTCAGTTTCGATGTCGGTGAGCTGAGAATAATGTTTGATTTTACTGAGGCGTTGATATATCGCCAATCGTTGTTGGGGGCTTTCTATATAGTCCTCGGGTATGGCTGAAAATTCTTCGCGTAAAATTGGGATCTGTCGCTTTATTTTTCCGTCTTTGGCTAGTTGAACAGCGTCTTCTAATAATTGGCAGTACATTTCGAAACCGACTGCAGTCATATGACCTGATTGGGCATTACCTAAGAGGGTTCCTGCCCCTCGGATTTCGAGATCTTTCATGGCGAGTTTATACCCTGCACCTAGGGCTGTGTACTCCTTAATTGCCTTGACTCGCTTCATCGCGTCTTCGCTAATGCTTAAGTGCGGTGGAATGAGCATGTAGGCATAGCCTTGTATCTCTGTTCGGCCTACCCTGCCCCGCAACTGGTGTATTTGAGAGAGGCCTAAGTCCTGAGCATTTTCGATGATAATGGTATTGGCTTCGGGAATGTCTAATCCATTTTCGATGATAGTGGTGCACAGTAATAATTGGCCTTCAGCACTTAGAAATGTGTCCATAGATTTTTTAAGTTGCCCTTTGCTCATTTGACCATGAACAACGGTGATAGTGAGCTCTGGAAATAAGGCCTGTAATTGGTGGTATTTTTGGTAAATGGTTTGTACGGCATTATGTAGATAAAAGACTTTGCCTTTACGATTTATTTCGTATGAAATCGCTTCTTTTAATATGGCATCCGAATACTCTGTGACATAGGTAATGATGGGTTTTCTCTTAAATGGGGGTGTTTGAATACTTGAAATATGCCTGCCGCCTGTTAATGCTGTGTATAGGGTGCGTGGGATAGGCGTGGCACTAACTGTAATCATGTCGACATTGGGTGTAAGTTGTTTGAGGCGTTCTTTGTGTGCGACACCAAAGCGATGTTCTTCGTCAATGACTAATAGTCCAAGATCAGCAAATTGAATGTCTTCCTGAATAATGCGATGTGTGCCGATGATGATGTCGACACAGTGTTTTTTGGTGTCTTGGATGACTTTTTTTTGCCTGTCTTCGTCTACAAATCGTGATAATAATTCGATGCGATACGGGAAATTGCTAAAGCGTTTTTTAAATGTTTTAAAATGCTGGTCGGCTAATATTGTTGTCGGCACTAAAATGGCCACTTGCTTTTCATTTTCTACGGCTTTAAATGCAGCCCGTAGTAAAACTTCTGTTTTTCCAAATCCAACGTCTCCGCATAATAACCTGTCCATAGGGTATGGACTTTCCATATCTTTTTTAATGTCTTGGACTGCTTTTAATTGATCCGTTGTCAGTGCAAATGGAAACTCGTTTTCGAATTCAATTTGGGCCTCAGTGTCTTCGTTGTGTTCAAATCCTATTTTTTGTAGGCGCTCTTTACTAAGTTGATAGATTTCCTCCACCATCATGATGACAGCACGCTGGGCACGGTCCTTAGTGCGTTTCCAGACGCCATCATTGAGACTATTTAATTTTGGCTGTCCATCTTCGCTTGAATAGTGATGAACTAGTCCAATTTGGTTAATTGGTACGTACACCTTGTCTTGGCCTTTGTATTGTATAAACATATACTCGCCTTCATACCCATTTTGAATCAGTCTGATGAGGCCTTTAAACTGTCCTATTCCAAAGTTTTCATGCACGACATATTGGTTTTCTTTAAATTCAGTGATGATGGGTGGGAGATCAGTTGGTTTAAACTCTGGAAAGGCTGTTTTGGTATCGGCAGTGAATTTTTTGATGTGTGTTGTTGAGAGTTTGGACAGACTTCGCTGCGTATTGGCGTCAAATGATGTCATGCGATCGATGATATTGAGGTCGATTTCGATGCGAATCGGGTGAGAATGATTAACGGGGAAAATGTCGATAATACTGCCACGTATACAAAACTCCCCCTTTTCCATGACAATATCAGTTCGGGTGTAGCCTAGCTCAACTAAATCAGTTGAAATGTCTTGTGGAGTTATTGGATTTTGATTGAGTGATAAAGACAGTATGGTCATGATAGAGGCGTATACGCAATACAGAGTGCTTTTACTTGTGCAGCACCATGCTGTAACAACAGATCACGGGCATGAGATATGGTAGTACCGGACGTGATGATGTCATCGATTAATACAATATTTTGATTGCAAATCTGTTCAGGGAAAAGGACTTCGAATGCATTTGCCAATTCTTCTTGTCGTTGGTGATGTGTCAGCCCAAATAGGGCTTGTGTATGTTTTTTTCTGCGTAAAACAGGCATAGTTTTTAAAGAGTGATGGGTTAAGAATTCTTGGAATAATACAGTGATGTGATTAAATCCTCTTTCTTTAATCCGATTGCTATGACTTGGAATTGGTATAAAAATCCAATTTCGATCGATTTTAGTAGGTAGCGAAAGTGTTGAGAGGTGTTTTGAAAATTGAGCTGCTAAAGACATAGATTTTTTAAATTTAATTTCATGTACTATGTGTTTAATTGTGCCCTCGTATAAAAAGTAATAATAAAAGTCGATATTGTGTAACACTTTTTTATAAGATGCATTTTCAAAAATTTGTGTAAAACAGGTATCGCAGACCCTGTTTTTTTGAATACTTTTACACTGCAAACACTGCTGTGGAAAAAAGATATTAATAAACCAATTTAGAATGTTAAGTTTCATGACTAAAATTTTACTACACAACGGGGGTGTTTTTCGTTATAGTACGCATCTGATTTTTTGAAGGAGGTAGTGATGATCAACAATGTCCTATTGATCGGCGTTGGTGGCGTTGGGCAAGTGTTTGTCCGCAAATGGGATTTACTTGATCCTAAGCCTTTTTCCCTTCATGTGGCTAGTCGCAGAAAATCAGTCTGTGACGATGTAAGGTCACAGTGTAAATCATCTTTTAACACTTATGAAGTGGATGCTAACGATGTTGATTCGGTAGTGGCCTTGATTAAAACTACTCAAGCGAAATTAGTGGTTAACCTTGCGCTTCCCTATCAGGATTTGTCTATTATGGATGCCTGTCTTGAAGCTGGAGCCCATTATTTAGATACAGCTAATTACGAACCTCCAGACACTGCAAAATTTGAATACCACTGGCAATGGGCCTATCGTGAGCGATTTAAGCAAGCGGGTCTCATGGCCATACTAGGGTGTGGTTTTGACCCTGGTGTTACCAATATTTACTCAGCATATGCTTTAAAACATCATTTTGACACTATCGATACAATTGACATCCTCGACTGCAATGGCGGAAGTCATGGCCATCCATTTGCAACTAACTTTAATCCTGAAATTAATATCCGAGAAATTACTCAGCGTGGCCGTTATTATGAAGATGGCCTATGGAAAGAAACGGACCCATTGTCTGTGAAAATTGATTTTGATTTTCCGGGTGTAGGCGTTAAACAAGCCTATTTGATGTATCATGAAGAGCTAGAATCGCTTGCTCAAAATATCCCCGGAATTAAACGTCTTCGGTTTTGGATGACATTTTCTGAATCGTATTTAACTCATTTAAAAGTGCTTGAAAATGTAGGGATGACTGGAATTGAACCGGTTATTCATAATGGTGTCGAAATTGTTCCGATTCAATTTTTAAAAACCCTTTTACCTGACCCCCGATCGCTGGCCGCAAATTATACGGGTAAAACCTCTATTGGCTGTGTGATTAGCGGTAAAAAACAGGGTCAAGAGAAAACGATATTTATTTATAATGTTTGTGATCATCATGAGTGTTTTCTTGAAGTTGGATCCCAAGCTATTTCTTATACAACTGCAGTGCCTGCCTTATTGGGGTCTGTATTAATGGCTGAAGGCCACTGGATGATGCCGGGCGTATTTAATGTCGAAGAGTTAGATCCGGATCACTTTATGGCCCGCATCGGAAAATTTGGATTACCTTTCAAGGAGAGTGCACATGTTACCCTTAGCTGATATCCCATCCCCCTGCTATGTTATTGATGAGCGAAGATTAAAGGCCAATTTGGAACGAATTAACCGTATCCAAACCGAGACAGGTGCTAAGGTAATTTTGGCATTAAAAGCATTTTCTACTTTTTCGACATTTCCTTTAATTTCACAGTATTTAAGTGGTACAACAGCCAGCTCTTTAAATGAAGTGCGTTTAGCCCACGATACATTTGGTAAAGAAATTCATGTCTATTCTCCTGGCTACAAACCCAATGAAATTGATGAAATTTGTGGGTATGCCAACCATATCGTTTTTAACTCTCTCCCTCAACTTGAAAAATATTATTATTATGTCCGAGACCGGTATCCACATGTTGAAATTGGACTGAGGGTTAACCCTGAGCATTCGGAAGTTAATTACCCTATTTATGACCCATGCTGTACATTTTCTCGCTTTGGGGTTACTAAAACTGAAATGGATAAATCTAATTTTGATTTCACTAAGTTAGATGGCGTTCATTTTCATACACTGTGTGGAAAGCATGTTGACTCTCTTGAGAGAACGATTGAGGTGGTCAGAGAAAAATTTTCTGACTTGATTCATCATATGAAGTGGGTGAATTGTGGTGGTGGTCATGGTCTGACCTATCCCAACTATGATATTGATCGCTTGTGCCGATTGATAAAGTCTGTACGCCAGGAATTTGATGTTGAGTTTATTATGGAGCCTGGAGAAGGTATTGTTTTTGGTACTGGGTATTTGGTCGCTTCGGTTGTAGATTTATTGTACAACGATATGAATTTGGCCGTTATTGACTCCTCTGCTAGCGCCCATATGCCAGATGTTATTGAAATGCCGTATCGTCCTGAAATTGAAGGGGCTGCCCAACCGAATGAGAAGGAATATACCTATCGTTTGGGAGGTGTTACCTGTTTATCGGGTGATGTGATTGGCAATTACTCTTTTGATAAGCCTCTACAAATTGGTCAAAAATTAGTGTTTAAAGATATGGCTCATTATACGATGGTTAAAAATACATTTTTTAATGGCATTACGTTGCCATCTATTGGCCGTGTTGATCAAGATGGGGTGTTTCATTTAGATAGATCATTTACCTATGAGGATTTTAAGTCCAGATTAGGGAATGTTAATTTTAAATTGGATTTGGTTTAAATCTAATATTTAAAACCGGAAGTTAACATCCATACGTAGATTCCAAGGTGCCACGATTTGGATACCGTTGACATCTTGCCATAGAGGGTATTGGATTTGTGTTTTTACTGAGACGATTTTTGATAGTCTAAGGTCGACACTTGGGGTGATGTATAGCCATTTGCCGCCTGTGTTGCCGGCATCTTCATGAGTGTTACCTGCTCGTGCAATATCTTGGTATTTGCCAAAAATGTCTAAATCTAAGGATACTTTGTCTGATATTAAATAGCTTGTTCCAATGCTTGCTAACAGTCTATTGCCAAATTGCCATCCGTCAGTGCCTGGAGTTGGGATTGTGTAAACAGCTGCGATATTAATGGGCAACATGACATAGTCTTTTTGTAAGTTGGGCACGGTTGCGATGCCATGTTGTAAAAATAGTCCTAGGTAATAGTCTACAGATCCTGATCCTGGTTGAATATTGGGTTCTGCGATTGTGCCATGGTCATTTTTTATGCCAGTTTTGCCTGTTGGTAATTTTAGGCCTAGTGTTAATGCAAGTTTGGAAGTGTCTGATTGGCTAAAGAGATGATCTACAAATAAATTTGTATCGCCTAATCCGTCTAATTGCCACTCCTCAAAATGCTGTCCGCCATTATGATTGTGGATGTGTTTGTGGGTACGTTGGATGTAAGGTAACTCTAAACGGATTCTCCACTCAGGTGATAGCGTGTATTTTGCTGCCAAATTATATTGGCGATTGATGGTTTGTACTTCGTCATGATGGGAAGGAATTGCCCCTATTGTAGACCTTTTGTCACCGACATAGACTTGATCTTGATTAATATATTCGTAGCCAAGGCTTAATTCCCATTTATTACTTGATAAAGGTGTGAAATTAATGATGGGGCAGTTGGCTGCACCACATGTGGCATGTGCTGATATGCTTAGTGATGTGGTTAACATCCCTATTAGGAGTAGTTTTTTCATTTTTTTGAGCCTTTTTGTTACTTAGTGGAGAGGCTTGATTTGACTAGTTCGTATAGGACACGTGCACCGTTAATGACATTAATTTCATTTTGGCTGGGTGCCACTTCGACTAAGTCAAATCCGACGACTTTGCGTCCTGATTTTTTAATTTGTTGTAGTAGATAAGCGGCTTCAGCAAAAGTAAATCCACCAGGGACTGGAGTACCTGTATCTGGACACTCTGCTGGGGTTAGGCCGTCGATATCAAATGTGATGTACACATGGTGAGGAAGTGTATCGATAATGGAGTGGCAAATGCTGTGCCAAGTGTCGCCTTTAAATTGGCGCTCTTTGATATCTAAATCAAAAAATGTTTTGATTTTACCATTGCTTTGAGCCATTTGGTCGTATTCAAATTCGCAATAATCTCTAATCCCAACTTGAACGATTTTGGCAATATTTTTGTTGGGGACTGAGTTGTAGATAATTGATGCATGTGAATAAGGGAATCGCTCGAAGCATTTTCGTAAGTCCATGTGGGCATCAATTTGAATGAGTCCCATCCCTGGGTAGTGTTTGGCTGTTGCTTGGATATTGCCTAAGCTAGTGCTGTGGTCGCCGCCCAGTAGGCCTACAATTTTGCCTTGTGCAATGTATTTGGCTGCAGTCGCTTCAACTTCTTGATGTAATTTTTGGCATCCTGCGTTGACGTCGTCTAAGTCTCTATTATCTTGAGGGGTAAATACTTCGCCGTTTTCCATTTTGGTAATGAGGCGTTTGGAAATGGCGCGTAGGCGTGTATTTTCGGATTCCCAAATTCGATTGATCGGTAATGAATACACGATATTGATATCTGTACCAATCATGGGTTCATTAAATAAATCAAGTTGAGGGGATGCTTTAATGACCGCTTCTGGTCCTTTTGATGTCCCATCACGGTAACTTACTGTGACATCCCAAGGAACAGGTATAATAATAAATTGAGCATCTTCTTCGCTGCAGGTTAGTCCAAAAATTCCAGTATTGGTAGGGTTTGGTAAATTATCTTGTTCGGGACTACGTTTTGCCATTGCGCTCAATCTCTTTAGGTAAGGTGGTGGCCAGAGGCGGAA
>Ga0214917_10003176_pt1 | contig 19250 bp, 16 predicted proteins | sample LL_1208_BB_MetaG_FD_177983 | JGI IMG/M metagenome (GOLD analysis project Ga0214917, IMG submission 177983) | Freshwater microbial communities from Lake Lanier, Atlanta, Georgia, United States - LL_1208_BB | ecosystem: Environmental > Aquatic > Freshwater > Lake | place: USA: Georgia | collected...
GGGATCGCGAAGCATTCACAATGGATGCAAATTTAAGCAAAGCAGTTTTAACAATCTTTAAAAAGCTTTATGAGAAAGAGTTAATTTATCGAGCTGAACGAATTATTAACTGGTGCCCAAGATGTTTAACCGCACTCTCTGATATTGAAGTTGAGCACAAAGATGATGCTGGTGAGTTTGTGTCAATTAAGTATGGTGATGATGATGTGAATATTACGGTGGCAACTACTAGAGCTGAAACGATGTTAGGTGATGGCGCAGTTGCAGTTAATCCAAATGATGAGCGTTATAAACACTTAGTTGGCAAGAAAGTTCTGCTGCCATTAGTTGATCGAATGATTCCAATTATTGCCGATGAGTTAGTAGATCCAGAGTTTGGCACTGGCGCAGTTAAAGTGACAGCTGCTCATGATCCAAATGACTTTGAGATGGGTATGCGTCACGGTGTTGAGTTAGTAATTATTATGAATGAACATGGCGTAATGGCTGGCACTGGAACAAAGTTTGATGGCATGGATCGCTTTGATGCTCGTAAAGCTGTGGTTGATGAGCTTAGAAAATTAGGAAGAGTTGTGGCCGAAAAGCGGCCTTATGTTCACGCAGTAGGTCACTGCCAAAGATGTGACGCCACAGTTGAGCCACGTCTTTCTAAACAATGGTTTGTAAAGGTTGCACCTCTTGCAAAAGCAGCTGCTGATGCAGTTAGAGATGGCCGGGTAAAAATTGAACCAAGTGAGATGTCACCAAGATATTTTGAGTGGGTAGATAACATGCATGATTGGTGTATCTCTCGCCAACTTTGGTGGGGACATCGAATTCCAGTTTTTTATGGACCAAATGATGAAGTAGTTGTTTGTGGACCAGATGAAAAACCACCAGCTGGTTACACCCAAGATCCTGATGTATTAGATACCTGGTTCTCATCTGCGCTTTGGCCATTTTCAACCTTAGGTTGGCCGGCGCAAACGGAAGATTTAAAGAAGTTTTATCCAACCTCAGTATTAGTAACAGGTTATGACATCCTATTTTTCTGGGTAGCCAGAATGATGATGATGGGTTTGTTTGCGATGGATGGTAAACAACCATTTGATGTAATTGTTTTGCATGGTTTAGTGCGGGATCAATTTGGTAAAAAGATGAGTAAGAGCCGTGGAAACACCATCGATCCAATTGAGTTTATGGATAAGTATGGCTCTGACGCACTTCGCTTCACATTAGCAAGAGGTGCTAATCCAGGAACTGATCAGGCATTAGCCGAGGATTGGGTAGCTGGCTCTAGAAACTTTGCAACTAAATTATGGAATGCCACCAGATTTGCGATGATGAATGGTGCAACTACCACCGGTTCACTGCCAAAACGAGATGAATTAAATGCAATTGATAATTGGATATTAACTAGATTAGATCAAACAGTTGCTGAAGGCAGTGAGTTATTTGAAAAGTATGAGTTTGCTAAGGCCTGTGAATTAATTTATCACTTCGCCTGGGATGACTTATGTGATTGGTATCTAGAGCTTTCTAAATCAACATTTGCTGCAGGCGGAGCTAATGCTGCAAAGAGCCAACGAGTACTTGGTGAGGTGTTAGATCAACTACTTAGATTGATGCATCCGGTAATGCCATTTATAACTGAGGAACTTTGGTGCTCACTAACTGGTGGTAGATCATTAATGATTGCGCAATGGCCAATACCTGATGCAGCCAATCAAGATATGCAATCAGTTAAATTAGTAGATCAAATGCGTGAGATTGTTACTGAGGTTAGAAGATTTAGAAATGATCAAGGGATTAAAACGACTGCCAAAATTGGCATAAAGTTTTCTGGCTTAGCTGAGATTGGCTTAGCTAATTATGAAGCTTCACTGCGCCATATTCTTAAGTGTGAGGTTGCTGATTCAAACTTCACCGCTAAAACCCAGGTGGGCAAGGTTGTAATTGAATTTGATTTAACCGGTGCGATTGATTTAGTTGCTGAGCGAACACGCCTAAGTAAAGATTTACAAGCAGCTCAAAAAGATCGCGATACTGCAAAGGTTAAATTAGAAAACGAAGGCTTTATGGCAAAAGCACCTGCTGATGTTGTAGTTGAGATTAAAGCCAGACTCACCCAAACTACCGCTGATATTGAGCGGTTAACCGCTCTGCTTGGAAAACTACCAAAGTAAATGAGTAGCGCAGATAATCTTGCAAAATTAGATGCAATTGAGGCAGCATTAAATAAACGCTGGCCTGAGAATAAAATTGAGCCAACCTTAGATCGCATCTCAGCTTTAGTAGACGCCCTTGGTTCACCGCAACTTTCTTATCCAACAATTCATCTTGCTGGCACAAATGGTAAGACCACGACCGCACGAATGATTGATCAGCTGCTTGCAAATCTTGGCTATCGAGTGGGCAGGTATACATCACCACACCTTGAAAGCTTTACCGAGCGAATAAGTATTAAGGGAGAGCCAATCTCTGCTGCTCAAATGATTGCAACTTATGATGATATTGCACTTTATTTAGATTTAATTGACTCACGCCAACCACATCCAATCTCTTACTTTGAAGCATTAACAGCAATGGCATTTGTTGCATTTGCCGAGTTTCCAGTTGATATTGCCGTAATTGAAGCTGGTATGGGTGGTGAGTGGGATGCCACAAATGTGGTCTCATCCCAGGTTTCAGTAATGACGCCAATAGGTTTTGATCATATGGAGTACTTAGGAAACACCTTAACTGAGATTGCCCAAACTAAATCTGGAATATTCAAACCAGAATCTAATGTGGTGCTGGCAGCGCAAAATAGTGAGGCAGCCAAGGTGTTAATGGCACAGGTGGCAAAGGTTTCAGCAATTCCATTTCGAGAAGGTGTTGAGTTCTCAGTTAAGAAAAGATCCCTTGCTGTCGGTGGGCAATTAATTTCACTTCAAGGCATCTATGGTGAGGTTGAGGATATTTACTTGCCGCTTTATGGTGATCATCAAGCAAATAATGCCGCAGTCGCACTTGCTGCTGTTGAAGCATTTGCTGGTGTAAAAATAGATGAAGAGTTGGTTAAAGATGCATTTAGCAAAATTAAATCTCCAGGCAGATGTGAGATTGTTTATAAAGATCCAACTGTGATTATTGATGCTGCCCATAATCCACATGGGTCGGCTGCGATCGCAAAGACAATTAATAGTGAGTTTGATTTTGAGATGGTAATTGGCGTGGTAGCTGTGTTAGCGGATAAGGATGTAGCGGGAATTTTGGCAGAGCTATCAACTTGCGTTGATTACCTAATCGCTACCCAAAATACTTCAAGCCGTGCGATGAGTGCTGATGAGCTTGCCAAGATTGCCAGTTCCTACTTTAAGCCGGAGCAGATTGAGGTAATTACAGATTTGAACGGTGCCATCACCTATGCACTCGAGAAGGCAACACTTTCAAATCAGGTTAGCGAAGGAGTTTCATCGGTGCTAGTTACTGGCTCAGTTGTCACCGCTGGCTCTGCTCGATCAATTCTTCGAAGATTAGGAGTAAACAAACAATGAGGATTATGTGCGCTGCAGTTCTCACCATGGAGTCATTACTGATGGGATTTGCGCTGTTAATTGCGAAAGACTCTGCTACTTCAAGCCAACTAATACTTGGCGGCGTACTTGCAATCTTGTTTATTTTAACCGCCGGCATGTTAAAGAGGCGAGGTGGGTATTTGCTGGGAAGTATTTTGCAACTTTGCTTAATTGGCTATGGCCTAGTTGTCCCACAGATGTTTTTCATGGGTGGGTTATTTTTGATTCTATGGATTTTTGCAATAGTTCTAGGGCGACGGGGTGAGGCAATTAAGGCGAGCCTTATCGCGCAGCGGGATAAGCAGGGGCCAAAAAACCCATAGTTTTCTGACTTACGCCAAAGGTGCGTAGAATAAGCAAGTGAGTTCAGAGCAAACACTAATTTTAGTCAAACCAGATGGCGTTAAACGCGGTTTAGTTGGCGAAGTTATTGCACGCATTGAACGTAAAGGTTACAAAGTTACTAATTTAAAAATGTTAACTGCGGACCGAACACTTCTTGCAATGCATTATGCCGAGCATGAAGGTAAACCTTTTTACGAACCACTTATGGAGTTCATGGCATCAGGGCCAATCGTGGCAATGGTTGCACAAGGTGAACGAGTGATCGAAGGGTTTAGAAAAATGGCTGGTGCAACTGATCCAACAGTGGCAGAGGCTGGAACTATTCGTGGCGACTTAGCAAGAGATATGGGAACCAAAGTTGTACAAAATATTGTGCACGGTTCTGATTCAGTTGAGTCAGCAGAGCGAGAGATAAAGATTTTTTTCGGTAATTAAAGTTTTAACCAAGTAGAGCAAGAAGGAGAAGCGCAGATGGCTAAAGGAAAAAATCGTATGTCTTGGATTGGCCGTGATATGGCGGTAGATCTAGGAACAGCTAACACTTTGGTATATGTGCGCGGTCGTGGAATTGTTTTAAATGAACCATCTGTAGTGGCAGTAAACCAAGACACCGGCGCCATCCTGGCAGTAGGTCTTGAAGCAAAGCGAATGATTGGTAGAACACCAGGAAACATTGTGGCAATTCGCCCACTTAAAGATGGTGTGATTGCAGATTTTGAGACAACTGAGCGAATGCTTAAATACTTTATTCAAAAAGTTCATAAACGTCGCTATCTAGCAAAGCCAAGAATTGTAGTTTGCGTTCCATCTGGAATTACGGGCGTTGAACAACGTGCGGTTAAAGATGCCGGATATGCAGCCGGTGCTCGTAAGGTTTACATTATTGAAGAACCAATGGCAGCAGCAATTGGTGCTGACCTGCCTATCCATGAACCAACTGGAAACATGGTGGTTGATATTGGTGGCGGAACAACTGAGGTTGCAGTTATTTCACTAGGTGGAATAGTTGCCGCGCTTTCAATTCGTGTTGGTGGCGATGAGCTTGATCAATCCATTATTAATTGGGTAAAACGCGAGTATTCATTACTACTTGGTGAGCGAACTGCTGAAGAGATAAAGATGGCAATTGGCTCAGCATTCCCACTTCCAGGTGAGCCTGACGCAGAGATTCGTGGTCGAGATTTAGCAACCGGATTGCCAAAAACAATCTTGGTAACCTCAGCAGATATTCGTAAAGCATTAGAGGAGCCAGTAGCAGCCATTGTTAATGCTGTTAAAAACACATTGGATAAGACACCACCTGAGCTTGCAAGTGATCTAATGGATCGCGGAATTGTTCTTACAGGCGGCGGCGCACTCCTTCGCGGTCTTGATGAAAGATTGCGTCATGAAACTGGAATGCCAATTCATATTTCTGAGCGTCCACTGCAAGCAGTTGCAGAGGGTTCTGGAAAATGTATTGAAGAGTTTGAAGCCTTGGAGAAGGTTTTAATCTCTGAACCTCGTCGTTAATTAATTTGTAAGGGAGTTTATTTGTGGCTAGGGGCGGCGGTAATCGTTCGCGACTGCTTCTAGTCCTATTACTAGTTTCATCTTTATTTCTAATTACCTTAGATCTTCGCGGGGTTAATTTAGCCAGCAGCATTAGATCCGGAATCGCTACCGCTTTTTCACCACTGGAAAGTATTGCTTCAAAGATTTTTTCACCTGTTGGTAATTTTACCTCTGATTTAAAGAACTTTAACCAATCTAAGAAGAAGATTGAGCAGTTAACAAAAGAAAATGATCTTCTTAAATCTACCCAGATTTTAGATGAAGATACGGTTGGGCAACTTAGCCAATTAAGGAATGTATTAGATCTAGCTGGTAGAGGTGGTTACAAAGTTGTAGCAGCTAAGGTTATAAATAGAGGCTCATCTGCGACTTTTAAGCAAACCATAACTATTGATGCCGGAAAAAGTTCTGGTGTAGATATCAACATGACTGTTATCTCTGACAGTGGATTAGTTGGAGTTGTAAAGTCGGTTACTAGTAATAGCGCGATTGTTTTGTTAATGAGTGATCCGACTTTTAAGATCGGTGTTCGCATTGCTGGTACTCAAAGTATTGGCGTTGTCTCAGGTCAAGGCGGAAGCACCTATCTTCTGCAATTACTAGATGCAACTGGTGAAATTAAAAAAGGTGATGTTTTAGTTGCTAGAGGAAGCCAAAATGGAAAACCATTTGTGCCTGGTGTGCCAGTTGGTACCGTTACAACAGTTCAAAGTAATGCCTCCTCTATTACTCAAAATGCTGATGTAATTGGAGTAAGCAATTTGGAACGAATTGGCGTAGTTGCAGTTGTTACTTCACCGCCTAAAAATGATCCAAGAGATTCATTGGTTCCAAAGCCAAGACCTACTGTAACTATTCTCGTAACTCCATCACCAACTCCATCACCAACTCCATCACCAACTAAGTAGTTAATATGAGTGGACTACGAGTTTTTTATACTTCAATCTTTCTATTCTTATTATTCATAATCCAAGAGGTAATTATTTCTCGTATAAATTTTCCATTTAACGGCTTTTCCCTCTATTTAGCAGTACTTATGATTATGCTGGCGTTAGAAGACCGCACCGGATCCTTAGTCTTTGGATTTATCGGTGGATTGATAATGGACTTATCGACCTCAGCAGATACTCCATTTGGCCAATGGGCATTAGTAATGACAATTATTGGTTACTTATTTACAGTTAATCGAGAAAGTATTGGAGACTTTACAGAAAGTCCATTTACTTTTGTCCTCTTTGTTAGCGCAGCTGTTTCACTTTCACTGGCAACATTCCTAATTATTGGTTTAATGCTTGGCCAGAATAATGGTGGTTTTTTCCACAATATTGGATTAATTTTTATTAATTCACTTTGGACCTTCTTAATCACCCCGATTTTTTTACCCCTAATTATTAGAATCAGAAAGTTAATGCTTGATAATCGGGAACGAGTATGAGTCTTCGCGCAAAAATTAATTTAATCATCTTTCAAACATTGGTATTTTCACTTTTGTTCGCGCTATTTGGCAGATTACTTTATTTACAAGTATTAGAAAATGGAAAGTATAAAGATGCTGCGATAAGCATTCAAAGTAGAGATATTGTCACACCAGCTGTCAGAGGTGCTATTACTGATATCAATGGAATACCAATGGTGGTGGATTTACCTGGCTTGGTAGTATCAATTGATAGAAGTAAATTAGATAAGCTGCCAGATAAGGGCTCATCAGTTCTAGCAAAGACTGCAGCACTGTTTAGTCTTGAATATGCCGATATTTACCAACGCACGAGGTTGTGTGGTGAGTTACCGAAAGATAATCGGGCCGGTTGTTGGAATGGAACTAGGTATCAGCCAATTCCATTAGTAGGAAATGCTTCACAGGATCTTGCTCTTAAAGTTATGGAAAATAGCGATCAATATCCGGGCGTTGAAGTGCAATCAGTTCCAATTAGAAGTTACCCCTCACTAGAGGGTGAAAATACTGCACATGTTTTAGGTTACGTTGGATCAGTAACTGATGAAGATTTAAACAATCCAGATATCAATTACTACCGTAATGAGGTCGTTGGTAAAACTGGGCTTGAGGTTAAGTACAACGAGTACTTACGAGGTATTCCAGGAGTTCGCACAGTTCTAGTAAACCGTAAAGAGGTAGTTACTAAAGAATCGAAAAATATTAAAGCAGTCGCTGGCAATAACTTAGTCACAAATATTGACTCAAAATTACAGGCCGGTGTTGAGAAAGCACTTGAAGGTGCGGTAAAGCGGGCCCGTGCATCTGGTTACAAAGGTGACTCTGGCGCAGCCGTTGTACTTGAAATAAAAACTGGGCGAGTACTTGCGATGGCCTCATACCCAAGTTATGACCCAACTATTTGGCAAAAAGGTTTAACAGTTAAGCAAGCAGAAGACTTATTTAGTGAAGCAAAAGGTGTTCCAGCATTATCAAGACCGCTTCAAGGTTTATTTGCACCAGCATCTACCTTTAAATCTGTATCAGTACTCGCTGCAGCAAATGCTGGTTATGATCTAAATGCCACCTATAACTGCCCGGCAACTGTTGAAATCGGAAACCGCACCTTTAATAACTTTGACAGCGTAGCTGCTGGCCGGCTGTCCTTAGATGTTGGTATCGCAATATCTTGTGACTCACTCTGGTATCAGATTGCCTATGATGAATGGGTAAGAGATGGTGGATTAAAGCCGAAATCAAATACCAAAGATTACTTTTTCAATGCAGCTAAGGCGTTTGGAGTTGGTAAGGCAACTGGGATTGACCTGCCAAGTGAGCTAAGTGGCAGACTTGCAAACCGGGAGTGGAAGCAAAATTGGTATGACCAGAACAAGGATTTTTACTGTAATTATAAGCAACGTGCTAAAAAATCAGATTTAACTCCTTACTTAATTGAAATTGCTAGAGAAAATTGCATTGACGGAAATAAAGTAAGAGCCGGAGATGCAGTTAACTTTTCAATTGGACAAGGCGATACCTTAGTAACTCCACTTCGCTTAGCAGAAATATATGCTGCTATTGCAAACAATGGAACTTATTATCGGCCTCAGGTTGCTCGGGCTGTAGTTGATGTTGATGGAAAAGTATTAAAGGAGTTTAAGCCAGTGGTTTCAGATACCGTTAAGGCAGAGCAAAGTACTTGGGATTTCTTACATCGAGCGCTTCGTATGGTGGTAACAAGGGGAACTGCAGCGGGGGCGTTCTCAGGTTTTCCGGTTGCAGTAAGTGGTAAAACTGGAACTGCTCAAGTTTTTGGTAAGAATTTAAACGGAAGTGCAAAGGATGACACTTCTTGGTTTGCATCCTATGGACCAACTGAGAATCCACAGTACTCAGTTGTGATGATGGTAAGTCAAGGTGGATTTGGTGCCTCAGCCTCTGGTGTTGGTGTAAAAGATATTTATGCAACACTTTTTGGTGTTACTGGAAATAAAATTGACCCAACAAAAGCAGTATTTCCAAATGGCGTTCCTACTACTATCGCTAAGGTAGATTTAAAGAAGGCTGCAAGTGAGGTTGATTTAACTGGAATCAAAGTGGGCGGGGTGAAGTTAAAGTGAGTCAGAGCGTCAGATACCGCAGAGCTAGCCGCATCGACTTTAGAAACTTTGACAATTTACTTAACGTCGCGGTAATTGGATTGCTATTTATTGGTACCTTACTTGTCTATGCCGGAACCCGAGAGTGGTTTAGATCTTATGGTTTAGATCCTGAGTATTACTTAAAACGTCATATTTTAAATATATTAATTGGCGCACTTCTTGCCTATGGAACTACCTTGATTGATTACCGATTACTTCGAGCATATACGCCAATAATCTGGTTTGCATCAGTAATTGGATTGGTAATTGTATTAATTCCAGGGTTTGGTTCAAAGATAAATGGAGCCCGGGCATGGATCTCACTTCCCGGCGGATTTCAAATTCAACCAGCAGAGTTAGCCAAGATTGCGATCATTGTTGGCATCGCAATGATTTTGGCAGATAGAGATAATGCTCATGAGGATCCAACAGATCTTGATGTGTTAAAGGCATTAGCAATTGCGGCAGTTCCAGTCTTATTAATAGTTGCCCAACCAGATCTTGGTACAGTACTTATTATCTCTGCAGCAATTCTGGCAATGATTAGCGCATCCGGTGCGCCATCTAGATGGGTAATTGGCTTACTCATACTTGCGGTAATTGGTGTATTTGCGGCAGTTCAAACGGGGGCGGTTAGTCAGTACCAGATCGCCCGACTTCAATCATTTGTGGATCCAAACGCTGATCCGCAAGCAAGTGGCTATCAACTTCGCCAATCTAGAATCACAATTGGTTCCGGCGGCATATTAGGTAAAGGTTTATTTAATGGCCCACAAACAAATGGCCGATTTGTGCCAGAGCAACAGACAGACTTTATTTTCACTGTTGCCGGTGAGGAGTTAGGTTTTATTGGTTGCGCTTTAATTTTGGGCCTCTATTTATTATTCTTTATAAGGGCCTTTGCGATCTGCCGGAGAAGTAGTGATTTATTTGGCAGGCTAGTGTGTATTGGCGTGATTGCCTGGTTTAGCTTTCAAACCTTTGAAAATATTGGCATGACAATGGGGTTAATGCCGATGACTGGTGTGCCATTACCATTTTTGTCTTATGGCGGATCATCTATGTTTGCTAATTTAATTGGCGTAGGTCTACTTCAAAATGTTCACTCTCGGGGCCGATAAACACGCTTAAATCAAGGCAAGTTGGTGGTTTAACTTCTATCTGCGATACTTAACCCACGCAATCAGCGCGAGGATAAAGATCCAACGCCGCGATTACGTCGATATTTTTAGCAAGTTAATTAACCAGATTAATGAAAAAAAGTATTGAAAGAGATACTGCAAAACTGCAGTAATTAATTTTTGAAAAGGATTTGATTTATATGGCCGATGAGCCTAAAGCACCACGTAAGCGCGCTGCCAAAAAAGCAGTAGCGGGCGAAGAAAAGAAAACCACAAAGAAGGCAGGATCAATTCCTGTTCCACTATTCCAAGCAGCCCCAACAACTAAAACGGCTAAAGCTGTTAAAGCACCTAAGAGTGCACCCGTTGAGGCGAGTGCTGAAGTTAAAACCAGTGAGGGTGAGAGCGAAGAGTTTCGCCGCCGCCGTCGCCGCGGAGGTAGAGGTCGCCGCCGTAATGGCAAAGAAGAATCTGAAGGCGATGAAGATATTTCTGCGCAAACTACTGATGAGAGTGAAGCTAGTGATGGTGTAACTCATAAGCGTCGTCGCCGCCGCCGAGCACGTGGTGAAGGTGTAACACCAGGAGAAACCATTGAAGAGGATGGCGTTTTAACTGTAGTTAAGGTTCGCGAGGCTCGCGTACGTGAACCACGCAGTGAGAACAAAAGTTTTAATCGCCCATCTCGCAATCGCTTTGATCGCAATGATCGTGGCGATCGCCGTGAGCGCCGTGATTTCACACGCAAACGCGGAACGGTAATTACTGAATCAGAGTTTTTAGCACGCCGAGAAGCAGTTGAGCGAAGCATGTTAGTTCGCCAAATTGCAGATCGAACTCAGATTGCAATTATTGAAGATGAAGTAATGGTTGAACATTATGTAAATAGAAATAGCAATATTTCCTACGTTGGAAACGTCTATTTAGGTAAGGTTCAAAACGTTCTACCTTCTATGGAGGCAGCCTTCGTAGATATTGGTAAGGGTAGAAACGCGGTTTTATATGCGGGTGAAGTTAACTGGGATGCACATGGTTTATCAGATGCCGCCCCTCGTAAAATTGAACATGTATTAAAGAGTGGTCAATCAGTATTAGTTCAAGTTACCAAGGATCCAATTGGTCAAAAGGGTGCCAGATTAACTAGCCAGATCTCTCTCCCTGGTCGCTACCTTGTCTATGTTCCAGGTGGTGGCATGAGTGGAATTTCTAGAAGGTTGCCAGATAGTGAACGTAATCGTCTGAAATCAATCTTAAAGAATTTAATTCCAGAGCAAGCTGGCGTAATTATTCGTACCGCTGCCGAAGGTGCACCAGAGGCTGAGTTAGAACGTGATGTAACTCGTCTTAAAGCGCAATGGGATGATATTGAAAAGAAAGCAAATGACTCCAGTACCTCTGCGCCAACCTTGTTATATGGTGAGCCAGATCTAACTGTTCGAGTAATTCGCGATATCTTCAATGAAGATTTCAACAAGATGTTAGTTCAAGGAAATCAAGCTTGGGATGATATTCAAGACTACATCGGACATATCGCACCAGAGCTAGCTAGCAAGATTGAAAAATGGACTGGTAGCCGCGACTTATTTGCCGAAAACCGAGTTGAAGAGCAGTTAGCAAAAGCATTTGATCGCAAGGTCTATCTACCATCTGGTGGATCATTAGTTATTGATCGCACTGAGGCAATGATCGTAATCGATGTTAACACCGGTAAATTTATTGGTAAGGGTGGAAACTTAGAAGAGACTGTTACTAAGAACAACTTAGAGGCAGCAGAGGAAATTGCTCGCCAACTTCGCCTTCGCGATATGGGCGGAATTATCGTGATCGACTTTATCGATATGACCTTAGAGGCAAACCGTGAGTTAGTACTTCGCAGATTAGTTGAGTGTTTAGGAAGAGATCGCACTAAGCATCAAGTTGCCGAAGTTACTTCCCTTGGACTTGTGCAAATGACCCGTAAACGTGTTGGTCAGGGATTAATTGAAGCCTTCTCAACAACTTGTGAGAGTTGTGGAGGACGGGGAATTCATATCCATAGTGAGCCGGTAAATAAGGTTGCACTTGAAAAAGATATGGAGCAGCGTTACTCAAAAACCAGTAAAGCAGCAAGCAATGATTTAGATGATGAGGATAATGATGATTCTGATAAAGATTCAGATGATGACTCAGATATTGAAGAGACATCAAACTCATTAGATAAATCATCAGATGAAGTGGTAGAAGAAGCACCAGTTGCAACCACCGGCCGCCGGAAAGGGCGCCGAGCGGTGAGCACTGGGGTAATTTCAACCAATTAATCGCTTGCATTTGACCCAGATCGGATCAATCTCTACCCTTAACCACCTAGCCCGATTCAGATTAATAATCTTAAAGTGATCAAGGCTAATAACTAGAAGGAGCACACGGTGTACGCGATTGTTAAAGCAGGCGGACGTCAAGAGAAAGTTTCAGTTGGTGAAACTCTTATTGTTGATCGTCTTGATGCTGCCGTTGGTGCATCAGTAACTTTTCCAGCTGTTCTATTAGTTGATGGCGCAGATGTAACTGCTGATCCAAAAGCACTTGCTTCCGTAAAGGTAACGGGTGAAGTCCTTGCTGAACAAAAGGGTCCAAAGATTGCAATCCTTCGTTACAAGAACAAAACTGGATATCGTCGTCGCCAGGGATATCGTTCAAAATTAACAAGAGTTAAAATAACTGGAATTAACAAGTAACTACTAACTAAGGCAGGTGAAAGCAGATGGCAAGTAAAAAGGGTGTCTCCTCCACACGTAATGGTCGCGACTCAAATGCTCAATACCTTGGCATCAAGCGCTTTGCAGGTCAGGTAGTAAAGGGCGGAGAAATTTTGGTTCGCCAACGCGGTACTTACTTCCACCCAGGAAAGAATGTTGGCATTGGAAAAGATGACACACTATTTGCCCTAGAAGGTGGCAGTGTTGAATTCGGTCGCGCTCGCGGTCGTCGAGTAGTAAACATCGTTCCGGTTTCTTAATCCCAGCGGAAATTTAATTATGGGTCCGCTAACTGCGGGCCCATTTTTTTTGAATTAGGTATGAGCGAAAGGAGTTCTGATGGCAAGCTTTGTTGATCGTGTAACTCTGCATGCTGATGCTGGCAAAGGTGGAGATGGTTGCGTATCTGTACACCGCGAAAAATTCAAACCATTAGGCGGCCCAGATGGCGGTAATGGTGGCCGAGGTGGCGACATCGTTTTAGTTGTAGATCCAGATGCGACCACGCTTTTAGATTTTCATCATTCACCACACCGTAAATCAACTGATGGCAAAAAAGGTGCTGGTGATTTTAATAATGGCGCAGAAGGCAAAGATTTAATTCTCTCAGTCCCAAATGGCACAGTAGTTAAAGATGTAAGTGGCAATGTAATTGCAGATTTAGTTGGTTTTGGTACCAGATTTATGGCGGCCCAAGGTGGTAAAGGTGGACTTGGAAATGCTGGTCTTGCTAACTCAAAACGTCGCGCTCCTGGCTTTGCACTTTTAGGTGAACCAGGTGAGATACGCACATTATTTTTAGAGTTAAAGAGTGTTGCAGATATTGGTTTAGTTGGATATCCAAGTGCTGGTAAATCATCACTAATTGCAGCTATGTCGGCGGCAAGACCAAAGATTGCTGATTATCCATTTACTACTTTGGTACCAAATCTTGGTGTGGTTCAAGCAGGAGAGACTCGATTTACCGCAGCTGATGTGCCAGGTTTAATTCCAGGTGCTAGCCAAGGAAAAGGTTTAGGTCATGAGTTTTTACGCCATGTTGAAAGATGCGCAGCCCTAGTTCATGTTTTAGATTGCGCAACTCTTGAAACTGATCGTGATCCAATAAAGGATTTTGATGTGATTGAAGAGGAATTAAAAGAGTATGGCGGCTTAGCTGATCGACCAAGAATTATTGCGTTAAACAAGATTGATTTACCAGATGGAAAAGCAATGGCTGATATGGTGCAAAAAACTTTAGAAGCTCGTGGTTTTCCAGTGTTTCAAGTATCTGCTGCTAGCCGTGAAGGTATGCAGGAATTAATTTATGGAATGGCTCAAATTATTCAAACTGTGCGCAAGGCACAAAAAGAGGAACAGGTTGCCAGAATTGTGCTGCGGCCAATGGCAGTAGATGACGCTGGATTTATTGTGATTGCCAACGAGGATGGCACATTTAATGTAATTGGTGATAAGCCAGAGCGTTGGGTTAAGCAGACTGATTTTGCAAATGCTGAAGCGATTGGTTATTTAGCAGACCGTCTTGCATCGTATGGCGTTGAAAAAGAGTTGTTTAAGAAGGGTGCCAAGGCAGGAGATGAAGTAAGAATTGGTTCCGGGGATGAAGCAGTGATCTTTGATTGGGAGCCAAGCATTGAAGCTGGTGCAGAATTACTAGCAGGAGGTCCTAGAGGAGAAGATCTTCGTCTTTCTACTCCTTGGCGAATGGATCTTCTTGAAGATGACATTGATCAATTAAATGATGATGAGATTGAAATGCAATGGGAGTACAACGTAGCTAATCCAAGAACGCCACGAGTGGATGAAGATGTCCGCTAATTTAAGTGCAACAAAAAGAATTGTTATTAAGGTTGGTTCATCCACATTAACTGGTAAGGCCGGTGCTAATTTAGATCCGGCTGCAATTGATCAATTAGTTGATGTAGTTGGCAAGTTAAAAAAAGAAGGCAAAGAGGTAATTGTTGTCTCATCCGGCGCGATTGCTGCAGGACTTGCACCTCTTGGATTAACCCAGCGACCATCTGATTTAACCTCACAGCAAGCAGCAGCATCGGTCGGTCAGGGTTTATTAATGGCTAGATATACCCAATCTTTTAATCGGTTCAAAATCACTACTTCACAAGTGCTAATCACATTAGATGACATCACAAAAGCAGTTCACGTTGAAAACATCAAAGGCGTACTTAATTCATTGCTAAAACTTGGAGTGGTTCCAATCATTAACGAGAATGACACTGTTGGAACAGAGGAAATTAAGTTTGGTGACAATGATGGCTTAGCAGCTTTGGTCACAAAACTAGTTAGCGCAGATTTATTGGTTTTGATTACTGATATTGATGGTTTGTATGATGCAAATCCTGCCCAACCTGAAGCGAAGCCAATAAACCTGGTCAGCGATATCTCAATGATCAACTCATCAACTATTGGTGGCGCCGGCTCTGCAGGAGTTGGTAGCGGCGGAATGGTGACAAAAATTGAAGCAGCTAAGGTTGTTACCGAGGCTGGAATCGGAATGTTGCTAACAAAACTAAGTGATTTACCAGCGGCACTTGCTGGTGAGAATGTTGGAACCTACTTCTTACCTAATTCTTAAGGTTAGAGATTTCAAGCAAAGCTTTTGTTGTATCAGACTCATGATCAGAATCAGTTGGATTATCACTTAACTTAACAATCACAGTTCTAGTTGCTGGATTTATAAATATAAATTGACCATGTAATCCAAGCATTAAACTTGTATTTGGGTATGGATGCCAAACTTGTGCGCCATAGCCCCAATTTCGATCCAAGGTTGTAACTGGTGTAGTCATTCGATTAAGCCAAGCTTTATCAATTACTTTGTTTGGACCGGCGTACCCACCATTTAAAAACAACATTCCGACTCGGGCGTAATCGATGGCAGATGCATTGAAGCAGCAGAATGTTTTCTCAGTTCCACCAATTCGATCCACATTCCAGGTAGCTGGATATTTCGCACCGACCACTTGCCAGACATTTTGACTGAAGTAATCAGCAACCCTTTTACCAGTTACCTTCTTAATGATCATGCCCAGCATTTGGGTATCAACACTCATGTACTCAGATTTTGATCCAGGTTCAAAAGACATTTTGCGGTTGTTTTTTAAAAACCAATCAACATCCGTTGACGCATACATTTGCGCGATTGCTACACCCCAACCAGCTGGGCCAGAAGGGTAATTGTCGCTAACGCCAACACCTGCTTGCATATCAAGTAATTGCTTAATCGTTACTAAATCAAAACTTGTTCCCGCTTTTAAGTCAGGGAAGTAGGTAACAAACTTGTCACTTTCTTTAATTTTGCCTTGCGCAACTAATTGACCAATCATGATGCTAGTCATAGTTTTTGCTACCGAGTAAGAAGGCAGTTGAGTGCTTTGAGTTACACCATCTTTGTACCATTCATATGTCATTACGCCATTTCGGAAAACAAGAAAAGCATTTGAATCGGTTTGCTTTAAAAATTCATTAAACGCAAGCGAGGTTCCTTTGTACATAATCTCGGCCGGCATTTTTTCAGAGGCTACTGGAATCGCAATAGGTTTGCTTGCTGGATCAATCACATGCCAAGGCAACAAGGTAGGAGTCTTTGAAGCCGGGGCAAGACCTAACTTAATTGTGGCAATTGGATCGGGATAATGAACAACCTTTAAAAATACGAAGAGAGCGGCGTATAAAACTGCTAATGAAATAACCGTATTTCGAAGAATCTTAAATAAACGCTTCATGGCCATAGCCTAATTGACCGTAGGCTTAGGGCATGAGCGCCACCACGATAATTGCCGAAATTGCAAAGCGTGCTCGTATCGCTGCGCGCACATTAGCGGCTTCAAGTGGAGCCGAGCGCAATCAATTACTACTTAATATTGCAGATGAGTTGGAGAAGAATTTAGATTTAATCTTGAAAGCTAATCAATTAGATATGGGTGCAGCGAAATCAGCCGATATTTCTTCTTCACTTCAGGATCGCCTGCTCCTTACTGAAAAGAGAGTTAAGGAGATGGCAGCAGCCACGAGAGATATTGCAAAGTTGGCTGATCCACTTGGAAGAGTATTGGTAGAGCGAAATCTAGCTAATGGTTTAAACCTTAAACAAAAATCTGTGCCATTTGGTGTTGTTGGAATGGTTTATGAAGCAAGGCCAAATGTCACTGTTGATGCTGCAGTAATTTTAATTAAATCTGGCAATGCTGCACTCTTACGTGGCTCATCCACTGCTGCCAACAGCAATCAGGCATTGATTACAGTTATGAAGAAGGCATTTGTAAATACCAAAATATCGGAAGAAGTATTGCAAATAATTCCATCAGATGATCGTGCTACTGCAACTGCTCTCCTTACAGCTCGCGGCTTAGTTGATTTGGTAATCCCGCGGGGAAGTGCGCAGCTAATTCGCTCAGTAATTGATGAAGCAACTGTGCCAACCATTGAGACTGGCGCTGGTGTGTGCCATGTTTATGTGGACAGGTCTGCAGATTTAGAAAAAGCGGTTGCAATATTAATCAACTCAAAGTGCGATCGTCCAAGTGTTTGTAATGCGGCAGAGACCTTACTTGTCCATCAAGATATCGCTGAAAGATTCCTACCCATGGCTTTAAATGCTTTAACTTCGGCGGGCGTGATTATTTATGCCGACGATAAGTGCAAAGTAATTGCAGATAAGTTAAGTATTAAAGTGAATCTAGCTAATGAGGAATCTTGGTCAACTGAGTATGGCAGCCTTGAGATTAATATTGCGCAGGTAGTTGATGTAATGGGGGCAATTGATCACATTGCAAAGTATGGAACAAACCACACAGAAGCTATTGTCGCTGAAGATGAAGGAGTGATTTCAATCTTTACTTCTTTAAATGATTGCGCAGCAATAATGGTCAATGCTTCAACAAGATTTACAGATGGTGGACAAATGGGCTTTGGCGCGGAGATTGGAATTTCAAATCAGAAATTACACGCCCGTGGCCCAATGGGACTTGAGCAGATGACTACTACAACTTGGATTGTTAGCGGAAACGGGCAAATTCGCCAGTGAATTAACACCAGTTATACTCATCAATTATGACCGCAATCTCCCGCGATGAAGTCGCAAATTTAGCTCGCTTAGCTCGCATCACAATGAGCGATGCTGAGTTAGATCATCTTGCCGGTGAGATGGATGTAATTCTTGGCGCAGTAGCAAGAGTGCAAGAGGTTGCAGGTGCAGATGTATTACCAACTTCTCACCCACTTGCAGTAAATAATGTAACCCGTGAAGATTTAGTTTTACCAAGTCTTACGCCAAGTGAAGCACTCTCTGGCGCTCCAGCATCCGATGAGGGCAGATTTAAAGTTCCACAAATTTTAGGTGAAGAGTAATGAGTATCAGAGATAACGCATCAGTTATGGCGGCTGCTCTTAATAATAAAGAGATCAGCGCAGTTGAATTAACAAATCAGCATTATGAACAGATTGCCGCTGTTGATAAAGATGTCCATGCATTTTTGTATTTAGATAAAGAAGGTGCGTTAGCGCAAGCCAAAGAGGTTGATAAGAAACGTGCAGCTGGTGAGACATTATCACCCCTTGCTGGTGTGCCGTTAGCACTTAAAGATGTAATGACTCAAAAAGGTGTACCAACTACATGTGGATCTAAGATTCTAGAAGGCTGGAAGCCACCATATGACTCAACAGTTGTAAGTAAATTAAAAGATGCCGGTGTAATTATTCTTGGCAAAACTAATATGGATGAGTTTGCAATGGGTTCATCAACTGAAAACTCAGCATATGGACCAACGCATAATCCATGGGATCTAACAAGAATTCCAGGCGGCTCAGGTGGCGGATCATCTGCATCCCTTGCTGCCTTTGAAGCACCACTTGCAATTGGAACTGATACTGGTGGATCAATTCGTCAACCAGCTGCAGTTACCGGAACAGTTGGAGTTAAACCAACTTACGGCGGAGTTTCACGTTACGGCTTAGTTGCATTCTCATCATCTCTTGATCAAGCAGGTCCATGTGCCCGCACTGTTTTAGATACTGCGCTATTGCATCAAGTAATTGCTGGGTTTGATCCAAAGGATTCCACCAGCATTAATCAAGCAGTTCCAGATGTGGTGGCAGCTGCTAAAAAATTAGATATAAAGGGAATGAAAATTGGTGTTGTTAAACAATTAGCAGGGGATGGATACCAAAAGGGTGTTGAAAATAAGTTCAATGAGGCGGTAGCAGAGCTAGTTAAGTTGGGCGCTGAAATTGTTGAAGTTTCCTGCCCAAACTTTGAGTACGCATTAGCTGCTTACTATCTAATTGCGCCAAGTGAGTGCTCATCAAATTTGGCAAAATTTGATTCAATGCGCTTTGGTTTACGCGTTGGTGATGATGGCACAAAG
>Ga0214917_10003178_pt1 | contig 19240 bp, 18 predicted proteins | sample LL_1208_BB_MetaG_FD_177983 | JGI IMG/M metagenome (GOLD analysis project Ga0214917, IMG submission 177983) | Freshwater microbial communities from Lake Lanier, Atlanta, Georgia, United States - LL_1208_BB | ecosystem: Environmental > Aquatic > Freshwater > Lake | place: USA: Georgia | collected...
GAGCCCCAGCGGGTGGAGTGGCTGCTCACCGAGCTGCAGACCCGCCGCCCCCTGATTCCCCCCTCGGTGCAGTGGAGCCCGGCCACCGCTGAAACCTTTGATGTGCTGCGGGTGGTGCAGCGGCTGCAGCAGGAGTTCGGCAGCCGCATCTGCCGCACCTATGTGATCTCCATGAGTCACACGGTGTCAGACCTGCTGGAGGTGTTGCTGCTGGCCAAGGAGGCCGGCCTGGTGGACCCCATGGCCCAGCGCTCCAGCCTGCTGGTGGTGCCGCTGTTTGAAACGGTGGAAGACCTCAAGGCCGCCCCGGCGGTGATGGAGCGGCTGTTCTGTGAGCCCTTCTACCGCCAGCTGATCGCCAGCATCAGCCCCACGGGCAAGCCCCTGCAGGAGTTGATGCTCGGCTACTCCGACAGCAACAAGGATTCCGGCTTCCTCTCCAGCAACTGGGAGATCCACCAGGCCCAGATCGCCCTGCAGCAGCTGGCCAGCGCCCACGATGTCGCCCTGCGCATCTTCCACGGCCGCGGCGGTTCCGTGGGCCGTGGCGGTGGCCCCGCCTACCAGGCGATCCTGGCCCAGCCCAGCGGCACCCTCAACGGCCGCATCAAGATCACCGAGCAGGGGGAGGTGCTGGCCTCGAAATACTCCCTGCCGGAGCTGGCCCTCTACAACCTGGAAACCGTGACCACCGCGGTGATCCAAAACAGCCTGGTGACCAGCCATGTGGATGAGACCCCCAGCTGGAATGAGCTGATGGCCCGCCTGGCGGCCCGCTCCCGCAGCCACTACCGGGCCCTGGTGCACGACAACCCCGACCTGGTGGCCTTTTTCCAGCAGGTGACGCCCATCGAGGAGATCAGCAAGCTGCAGATCTCCAGCCGGCCGGCCCGCCGCAAAAGCGGCGCCAAGGACCTCTCCAGCCTGCGGGCCATCCCCTGGGTGTTCGGCTGGACCCAAAGCCGTTTCCTGCTGCCCAGCTGGTTCGGTGTGGGGGCCGCCCTGCAGGAGGAGCTGGACAGCGACCCCGGCCAGCTGGAGCTGTTTCAGCAGCTGTACCAGCGCTGGCCCTTTTTCCGGATGTTGATCTCCAAGGTGGAGATGACCCTCTCCAAGGTGGACCTCGACCTGGCCCACCACTACGTGCGCTCGTTGGGGCGGCCGGAATCGCGCCAGGCCTTTGAAGCGATCTTTGCGGGCATCGCCGCTGAGTTTGTGCTCACCCGGGATCTGGTGCTGGCGATCACCGGCCACAGCCGCCTGCTGGATGGCGACCCCGGCCTGCAGCTGTCGGTGGAGCTCCGCAACCGCACGATCATTCCGCTGGGGTTCCTGCAGGTGGCGCTGCTCAAGCGCCTGCGCGATCAGAACCGCCAGCCCCCCATGAGCGAAGCCCCCGACCGGGAGGATGGCCGCACCTACAGCCGCAGCGAACTGCTGCGCGGTGCCCTGCTCACCATCAATGGCATCGCCGCCGGCATGCGCAACACCGGCTGAGGGGGACCGGTGTGCTCGATTCCCTGCTGATTCCCTTCCGCGGCCAGCCGCAGCCCCCCCAGCTGCCTCTGGGCTACAGCCTCGACACCGAGACCCCCCCCAGCGCTGAGGAGCTCAACACCCTGCTGGTGGCCTGCGGTGACCCCCCCCGGCCGCCCCAGCGGCTGCAGCGGGCGCTGGAGGCCAGCGCCTGGCAGCTCAGCCTGCGCGGCCCCGAGGGCCACTTGGTGGGTTTCGTGCGGGCCACCAGCGACCAGGCCCTCAACGCCAACCTCTGGGATCTGACGGTGCATCCGGCTGAACACCAGGTGGAGCCGCTGTTGCAGGTGCTGGTGCACACCGCCCTGGGCCGGCTGCGGCGCGAACTGCCGGGCTGCAGCATCTCCGTGGCGGCCCCCCAGGCTGCCCTGGCGGCCCTGCAGCAGCACGGTTTTGTGGTGGACCCCGGCGGCATCCGGGCCATGGGGTTGCGGCTGAACCCCTGAGGCCGGGAGACAGGCACAGGCAAGCCTCGCCCCACAAAAAAGCCCCGTTCAGGCGAAACGGGGCTCCGGGGCTGAGGGAGAGCGGCTGATCGGACCACGAGCATGGAGGGACTCGAACCCCCGACACTCAGAACCGGAATCTGATGCTCTATCCAACTGAGCTACATGCCCACGCGGGATCAGCTGCCCCACGGGCCTTACCTTAGCCCTCAGACGGCCCCAGACCCATTCGGCTGCATCGCCTGGAGCTGCGCCAGTTCCGCAATTACGGCGCCCTGGAGCTGCAGTTGGAGGCGCCGCGGCTGCTGGTGATCGGCGGCAACGGTGAGGGCAAATCCAACCTGCTGGAGGCGGTGGAGCTGCTGGGCAGCCTGCGCTCCCACCGCTGCAGCAGCGACCGTGATCTGATCCGCCAGGGCCAGCCCGCCGCTTGCATCGCCGCCGGCTGCAGCGACGGCGACCGCCTGGAGCTGGAGCTGCGCCGCCAGGGGGGCCGCCAGGCCCGCCGCAACGGCCGGCCGTTGGAGCGCCAACTGGAGCTGATCGGCCCGCTGCGCTGCGTGGGCTTCAGCGCCCTCGATCTGGAGTTGGTGCGGGGGGAGCCGGCCCTGCGGCGCCAGTGGCTGGATCGGGTGGTGCTGCAGCTGGAGCCGGTGTATGCGGAGCTGCTCAGCCGTTACGCCCGCCTGCTGCGTCAGCGCTCCCAACTGCTGCGGCGGGGGCTGGGCCAGGGCCAGCTGCAGGATCTGCTGGAGGCCTTCGATCAGCAGATGGCGCTGGTGGGCACCCGCCTGCACCGCCGGCGGCTGCGGGCCCTGCGGCGGCTGCAGCCCCTGGCGGCCCAGTGGCAGGAACGCCTCAGCGCCGGCCGCGAGCGCTTGTGGCTGCGCTACCAGCCCGGCGCCAGCCTGGAGGTGGAGGGCCCGGAGCCCGATCAGGAGGGCCCCTGGCGCGACAGCCTGCTGGAGCAGCTGCGGGCCCAGCGGCCCGAGGAGCTGCGGCTGGGCCAGTGCAGCATTGGCCCCCACCGCGATGAGGTGGCCCTGGAGTTGGGGGACCAGCCGGCCCGCCGCTACGGATCCGCCGGCCAGCAGCGCACCTTGGTGTTGGCCCTCAAGCTGGCGGAGTTGGAGCTGGTGCAGCAGCTGTGGGGGGAGCCGCCGCTGCTGCTGCTCGACGACGTGCTGGCCGAGCTCGACCCCCACCGCCAGCAGCTGTTGCTCGAGGCCGTGGGGGAGGGGCACCAGTGCCTGGTGAGCGCCACCCACCTGGGGGCCTTCAGCGGCGGCTGGCACCAACGTTCACAACTGGTGACCGTGGAGGCCGGCACCCTGCGCCTGGGCCAGTAAGGTGTTGGGCTGTTTGCCTGGTTCTGATGACCCAAGCGGCCTGCCTCCACCCCAACCCGGGATGGACCGGAGCTGAGAGCACTTTCTCCAGTAGCCCCCAAACACCCAGTGCCACCGAAATGGTGGGCAAACACTGCATCCTCGAGCTGTACAACTGCGATCCCGCCAAGCTCGACGACGAAGCTTTCCTCAGGAACGCCATCACCAGCGCAGCCAAGCGTGCTGGCGCCACACTCCTGAATCTGATCACCCACCGGTTTGACCCCCAGGGTGTGACGGGGCTGGCTCTGTTGGCCGAATCCCATATCTCCATTCACACCTGGCCGGAATCCGGCTACGCCGCCGTGGATGTGTTCACCTGCGGTGACCACACCATGCCGGAGCGCGCCTGCATCGTGTTGAGCGAAGAGCTCGATGCCGGCAGCTACAAGCTCAAGAGCTTCCGCCGTGAAACCCCCACCGGGGTGGCCGAAAGCGAGCGCGAACCGGCCCTGGCGGCCGCCTGAGGCCCCCGACGCCGCCTAGCCCCTCCCTGGTGGGAGGGGCTTTTTTTGTGGTCCATCCCCCTCAGCTGCGCAGGCTGCGGTTGAGCTTGCCGCTCACCAACCCCTCCAGATCCACACTCACGGCCGTGAAGCCCTGGGCCAGGAAGGCCCCGATCAACGCCTGCCGTTGCTCCGGGTCGCTCCAGCGCCGCAGGGCAGCGTCCAGCTGATCGGCCGGCAATTCGATGCGGGCGGCATCGCCCTGGCTGCGCACCCGCAACTCCGGCCAGCCCCGCTGGCGCAACCAGGCCTCGGCCGCCGCCACCCGCTGCAGCCGTGTGGCGCTGATCGGTTCGCCGTAGGGGAAGCGCGAGGCCAGGCATGGCTGGGCCGGTTTGTCCCACCAGGGGAACCCCAGGGCCTTGGAGATCGCCCGCACACCGGCCTTGTCGATGCCGATGTCCGCCAGGGGGGAGCGCACCCCGGCCTGCTGGGCCGCGGCGATGCCGGGGCGGTGGTCGCCCAGGTCGTCGTGGTTGACGCCATCGAGCACCACCGCCTGGGGCTGCTCCTGCCGCAGCTGCCCCAGCAGGCGGTGCAGCTCCCGTTTGCAGGCGAAGCAGCGCTGGCTGGGGTTGCTGCTGTAGGCCGGGTCGTCAAGTTCGGCGGTGTCCAGTTCCCGGTGCCGCATGCCGATCCACTGGGCCTGCAGCTGGGCCTCCCGGCGCAGGTGCGGCGCCAGGGCCGGTGACACCCCCGTGACGGCCACGGCCCGCTCCCCCAGCTGTTCCGCGGCGATCGCCGCCACCAGGGTGCTGTCGACGCCGCCGGAGTAGGCCACCAGCGCCGCCGGCAGGGCCGCCAGTTGGGCCCGTAGCTGCTCCAGCTGCAGGGCCTGGCCTGGGCTCAGGCTCTCGAGCGGGCGGAACATGGCGCTGGCCGGGCCAGGGGCAACGGCCCCTGATCCTGGCAGGCGGGCGCCGTTAGCATCGGGCTCCGCAGAGCCGCTCCATGGGCCCCAGCACCCAGACGCCGTCGAACCCGACGCCGTCCAACCAGGCGCAGCGGGACCAAACCCAGCGCGGCACGGGCCGCGGCATCGGCATTCGCACCGCCGCCGGCGCCAGCGAGCGCAGCCACGGCCAGCTGCATGTGTACGACGGCGAGGGCAAGGGCAAGAGCCAGGCGGCCCTTGGGGTGGTGCTGCGCACCATCGGCCTGGGCATCTGCGAGCAGAAACAGACCCGGGTGCTGCTGCTGCGCTTTCTCAAGGGCCCCGGCCGCTCCTACGACGAGGACGCCGCCATCGAGGCCCTGCAGCAGGGTTTCCCCCACCTGATCGACCAGGTGCGCACCGGCCGCGGCGAGTATTTCAGTGCCGATCAGGTCACCCGCATCGACATCCTGGAGGCCCAGCGCGGCTGGACCATCGCCAAGGGGGCCCTGGCCAGCGCGCTCTACTCCGTGGTGGTGCTCGACGAGCTCAACCCGGTGCTGGATCTGGGCCTGCTCGACCTCGATGAGGTGGTGCGCACCCTGGCGGCCAAGCCCGCCGGCATGGAGGTGATCGTCACCGGCCGCGGTGCCCCCAGAGCCCTGGTGCAGATTGCTGATCTGCACTCCGAGATGCGTGCCCACCGCCGCCAGGACCGGCGCCTGCAGGGGGAGTTGGATGATGCCGAGCTGGCCAGCGCCGGCCTCGATGGCATCGAGGTGTACACCGGTGAAGGCAAGGGCAAATCCACCAGCGCCCTGGGCAAAGCCCTGCAGGCCATCGGCCGCGGCATCTCCCAGGACAAGAGCCACCGCGTGCTGATCCTGCAGTGGCTCAAGGGCGGCAAGGGCTACACCGAAGATGCGGCGATCGCCGCCCTGCGCGAGAGCTACCCCCACCTGGTGGATCACCTGCGCTCCGGCCGCGATGCGATCGTCTGGCGCGGCCAGCAGCAGCCGATCGATTACGTGGAAGCGGAGCGGGCCTGGGAGATCGCCCGGGCGGCCATCTCCAGCGGCCTCTACAAAACCGTGATCCTCGATGAGATCAACCCCACCGTGGATCTGGAGTTGCTGCCGGTGGAGCCGATCGTGCAGACCCTGCTGCGCAAGCCGGCGGAAACGGAGGTGATCCTCACCGGCCGCTGCAAGCACCCGCCGGCCTACTTCGACCTGGCCAGCGTGCACTCCGAAATGGTGTGCCACAAGCACTACGCCGAGCGCGGCGTCGACCTCAAGCGCGGCGTGGATTATTGAGGCGCCAGCCGCGCGGACCCCTGCCGTTCACGTCGCCGTTCAGTAACGCGGCACAGAAGGATCCACCTCCTGGCTCCAGGCGTCGATGCCGCCGGCCACGTTGATGCCCTCGATGCCGTGGCGCTTGAGGGCGATCAGCGCCTTGGCGCTGCGGCCCCCCAGCTTGCAGTGGGCGTAGAGGGTTTTGCCGGCGGCCAGCTCGCGCACCCGCTCCACGGCGGTGCCGTTTTCGATCTGATCCAGGGGGATCAGCACGGCCCCGGGGATCACGGCGATCTCCGCTTCCGGGGGGTTGCGCACGTCGATCAGCGCCAGGCCGCTGGTGTCGCCATCCAGCAGGGCCTTGAGCTCACCCACGCTGATGCTCTCCACGGCGCCGGCCTCCTCCTGGCCGGGGGCGCTGCCGCCCACGCCGCAGAACTCCTGGTAGTCGATCAGCTTGTCGATTACCGGGCGCTCGGGGTTGGGCCGCAGCTTCAGCTCGCGGAATTTCATGCCCAGGGCGTCGAACAGCAGCAGGCGGCCGCTGAGGGTGGTGCCGATGCCGGTGATGATCTTCACCGCCTCGGTGGCCTGAATCACGCCGATGATCCCGGGCAGCACCCCCACCACCCCGCCTTCGGCGCAGGAGGGCACCATGCCCGGGGGCGGCGGCTCAGGGAAGAGGTCGCGGTAGTTGGGGCTCTCGGCGTCGAGGTTGAACACCGTGGCCTGGCCTTCGAAGCGGAAGATCGAGCCGTACACGTTGGGCTTGCCCAGCAGCACGCAGGCGTCGTTCACCAGGTAGCGGGTGGGGAAGTTGTCGGTGCCGTCGCAAACGATGTCGTAAGGCCGGATGATCTCCAGGGCGTTCTCGCTGCTGAGCGCCGTTTCGTAGAGATCCACCTGGCAGTGGGGGTTGATCTCGAGGATGCGGGCCTTGGCCGATTCGATCTTCGGCTTGCCCACCCAGCTGGTGCCGTGGATCACCTGCCGCTGCAGGTTGGAGTGGTCCACCACATCGAAATCCACGATGCCGATGCGGCCCACGCCGGCGGCGGCCAGATAAAGCAGCAGAGGTGAGCCCAGGCCGCCGGTGCCCACGCACAGCACCGACGAGGCCTTGAGGCGCTTTTGCCCCTCCATGCCCACCTCCGGCAGGATCAGGTGACGGGCAAAGCGGGCCACCTCATCGGGGCTGAGCGCGATGCCGGTGGTGTCGGGGGGAAGCATGGAGGCGGGGCGTGGTGCGTTCCAGCTCCCTACTCTCCCAAATCCTCGGCCAGCACCTCCAGGGGCAGGGCCCTGGCCTCGGGGGCTTCCCCATGGGGCGCGGGCTCCGGCAGCCACCAGGCCCGCAGCGGCTCCGCCTCCGCCGTCAGGCCGCTGCGGATCAGCATCAGGGTGGGGCCCAGGCAGCGCTCCCGGTCGCTGCGGGAGGGCACGGCCGGGCTGCTGGGGTGGCTGTGGGCGGCCCCCAGCACCTGCAGCCCCCGCTCGCGCCCCCAACGCTGGGCCAGCAGCTGTTCGCGGGGGTCGAGCTGGAAGTGGCGCGGGCGTTCGGCGGCCGGCTCCCAGCGGTTGCAACAGGGCCAAATCCATCGAAGCCAAACGGCTTCGCCGCGGCGGCTGCCGATCAGCAGGGCGCAGCCTTCGGCGGGACTGGCGGCCACCAGCGTGCGCTCCAGAACCATCAGGCAATGCCCACTGAGGAGCACGCGCTCTGGCGTTGATGCACCCACCCCGATACCTTATGCCGAAGTCAACCTGGCCGATGCCCACCCTGATGACTGACGAGACCACCGATCTGAAGGATCAGGCCAGCGGCGGCGCTGAAGAAGCCGGCGCCAGCTTCACCGAGCGCTACAGCGAAGTGCTCACCAAGGTGAATGAAACCCTCGACAAGGTCGATTGGGGCCAGATGGGCCGCATCGGCAAGGGTGTGGGCGTGCTGGTGGTGGTGATCGTGGCCCAGGTGCTGATCAAGGGCGTGCTCGACACCATCAACCTGCTGCCCGTGGTGCCTGGCCTGCTGGAGCTGCTGGGCCTGGTGGTGGTGGGCCAGTGGAGCTGGCAGAACCTCACCACCAGCGACAAGCGCTCCGCGGTGATCACCAAGGTGCAGAGCCTGCGCAAGGAATACCTGGGCTGAGCCCCGTCAGCGGGCCTGCTTCAGCAGATCCGTAATGCTAGAGGCGGCTTGCCGCCAGTAGCCACCACCGAACAGGTTGGCGTGGTTGAGCTGGTGGTACAGGTTGTAAAGCTGGCTGCGTTGCCGGTGCCCTTCCGGACGCGGCCAGGTGGCGTCGTAGCCCTCGAAGAACGCCGTCGGGAATCCACCGAACAGCTGGGCCATGGCCAGGTCCACTTCCCGATCCCCCCGGTAGACCGCCGGATCAAACAGGGCACCGCCGCCGCCCGCCAGCAGCGCGGCGTTGCCGCTCCACAGGTCGCCATGCACCAGACAGGCATCGGGGTGATGGCCCCCCAGCCAGTGGGGCAGGGCCTCCAGCAGGGCGGATGCCCCCGGCAGCCGCTGGCCTGAGGCCTCCGCCCGGCGCAGCTGTGGGGCCAGCCGCCGTTGGCCGAAAAAGTCGCACCAGCTGGCCATCCAGCCATTGGCTTGGGGCCCCGAGCCGATGAAGTTGTCGCGGCTCCAGCCGAATTCACCGCCGGCGTCGTTCAGGCTGCCGCGGTGCAGTGCCGCCAGCTGGGCCCCCAGCTGCCACCACCCCCGCCCTTGGGAGCCTCCGCCGCTGTGCTCAAGCTCCAGCCAGCTGAGCACCAGCACCGCCTCGCCGCTGCCGCCGGCGGTGAGCCCCAGGGCCAGCGGCTCCGGGATCTGCAGCGCCCCGGCGGCGCGGCGCAGGGCCTCCAATCCATCGGCCTCCGCCTCCAGCAGCGGCAGCAGCGCCGCCCGGTTGGTTTTGGCGAACAGTCGCCGTCCACCGGCCAGCTGCAGCTCCCAGGCGTGGTGGATGCAACCGCCCCCCACCGGCCGTTGGCCAACCAGCTCCACCCCCAGCTGCCGTTGCAACCACTGCGCCAGGGCCTGCGGCTCGTGCTGCACGGATGGGCCGGCCACGCGCCGGGGCAGGGGCGCTGCCAGCATGCCGCCAGACCGGGGCGCCATGGCTGAGCGTTGTGATGTGGCGGTGCTGGGGGCCGGAGTGGCCGGCCTCACGGCGGCGGCCCTGCTGGCGGCCGAGGGCCTCGAGGTGGTGCTGCTGGAGGCCCACAGCCAGAGCGGTGGCTGTGCCGGCACCTTCCGCCGCGGGCCTTACACCTTTGATGTGGGCGCCACCCAGGTGGCCGGCTTTGAGCCCGGTGGCATCCACCACCGCCTGATGGCCCACTTCGGCCTGCCGCTGCCCGAGGCCACGCCCCTGGATCCGGGTTGCAGTGTGTGGCTGGCGGGGGAGACGGAGCAGATTGCGCTGTGGCGTGATCCCCAGCGCTGGGTAACGGAGCGGCGCCGCCAGTTTCCAGGCAGCGAGCGCTTCTGGGCCCTGTGCGCCCAGTTGCACCGCAGCAGCTGGGCCTTCGCTGGCCGTGATCCGGTGCTGCCGCCGCGGTCCCCCTGGGATTGGCGCCAGCTGCTGGCGGCCCTCGATCCCGCTGTGGTGGCCAGTGGCCTGGTCACCACAGCCACGGTGGCCGATTTGCTCCGCCTCTGCGGTTGTGGCGGTGATCACCGCCTGCGGCGTTTCCTCGATCTGCAGCTGCGGCTCTACTCCCAGGAGCCCGCCGACAGCACCGCTGCCCTGTACGGCGCCACGGTGCTGGCCATGGCCCAGGCCCCCCTGGGCCTGTGGCACCTGCAGGGATCGATGCAGGCCCTCAGCAGCGCCCTGGAGCAGGCCCTGCGCCAGGGGGGCGGTGCCCTGCGGTTGCGGCACCGGGTGCAACGGCTCACCTCCCAGGGCGGGGGCTGGCTGGTGCAGGGCCAGGGGCCAGCCCAGCGGCCCTTTGCCCTGGAGGCGCAGCAGCTGGTGTGCAGCCTGCCGCCCCAGGCCCTGCCCGCGCTGCTGGCCGGCGGACTGCCCCGCAGCTACGGCAAGCGCCTGGAGAGCTTCCCCGATCCTTCCGGTGCCCTGGTGTTCTACGGGGCCGTCGACCGCCAGCGCTTGCCCCCGCTCGCTGGGCTCCACGCCCAGCTGGAGTGGACTGATCCCGGCAGCTTGTTCGTGTCGATCAGCGCCGAGGGGGATGGCCGGGCTCCGGCGGGGCAGGCCACGGTGATCGCCAGTGTGTTCACCCCGGCTCGACCCTGGTTTGGCCTCGAGGAAGCGGCCTACCAGCGGCGCAAACAGCAGGCGATGGCGGGCATCGAGGCGGGGTTGCAGCAGCTGCTGGGGCTGGCCCCCGCCGACTACCTCCACCGGGAGCTGGCGACCCCCCGTGGCTTTGCGGGCTGGACTGGCCGCCCCTTTGGCTTTGTGGGCGGTCTGGGGCAGCACCCGAGCCGTTTTGGCCCCTTCGGCCTGGCCAGCCGCACGCCCTTGCCGGGCCTGTGGCTCTGCGGCGACGCCATTCACCCGGGCGAGGGCACGGCGGGGGTGAGCCTCTCGGCGTTCACCGCCTGCCGTCAGCTGCGGGAGGCCCAGGGGGCTCCATTGCGGTTGCGGGGGGGAGAAACTCCGGCCGCAGCTGCTGGCAGCGGCTGAGCCGCTGCTCCAGCTCCCCCCAGCGCTGCTGTTGCACCAGCTGCTCGAGCGCCTCGATGTGCTGGCGGTAGCGGCCCAGGGCCGCCAGCACCGCGTCGCGGTTGTGGCGGGCCATCAAGGTGCCCAGGGCCGGGTTGCCGCCACCGATGCGGCTGGTGTCGGCGAAGCCGCTGGAGGCCAGCTGCCGCGCCAGTTGGGCGGTGGCCCCGTCGGCTTCGACGTCCGCCGCCTCCAGCAGCGCCGCACTCACCAGCACCGGCATGTGGGAGATCAGGGCGACGGCCCGGTCGTGTTGGTTGGCGTCGCAACAGAGCCAGCGGGCCCCCACCAGCTCCGCCAGCTCGCGCACCTGCTGGAGGGCGCTGGGGTCGGTGTCCGCTGCGGGCGTGGCCACCCACGGCCGCCCGGCGAACAGGCCCGCCACCCCCGCCTCCACCCCGGCCTGGGCCGTGCCGGCCATCGGATGGCTGGCCACAAACCGCCACGGCCCCTGCCGCCAGCGCTCCAGCACCGGTGCCTTCACCGAGCCCACATCGGTGAGCACCGCACCGGCGGGCAGGGCGGCCACCAGGGCGGCGGGTGGCTCGAGCAGCTGGTCTAGGGGCAGGGCCAGCACCACCAACCCGCAGGGCTGCAGCACCGCCGGGTCGGTGTCCACCTGGTCGGCCAGGCCCCGCTGCCGTGCCCGCTCGGCGGTGCTGGGGCGGTGCACCAGTGCGCGCACGTCGATGCCCCGCTGGCGCAGGTCGAGCCCCAGGGAGCCGCCGATCAATCCGAGGCCCACGATCCCCACGGGGCGATCGCGCCAGCTGATGGTCATGGCTGAACAGTGCGCTGGAGCCAGCTTCCTACGATTCGCGGATGTTGGAAGCCCGCGCCCACCAACAGCTCAAGCACCTGCTGCGGCAGGAGGGGGAGTTGCGCTGGCCCCACCACCTCACCTTGAGCCGCCTGGTGGCCCGCAGCCTGCGCAGGGCCGACCGGACCCTGGTGCGGTTGGCCCCCGGCAGCGACCCCAGTTGGTTGCTGGGCCTGCTGGTGCCCCTGGCCCTGCACGACGGCCCGGTGGCGCTGCTGGCGAGCCCGGCGCTGCGGCAGCGGTTGCTGCAGGTGGAGTTGCCGCGGTTGGCGGCGGTGGGGCTCAGCTTGCCCTGCTGGGAGGGGGAGAGCGCTCCGGCCACGGCGCGGTTGTGGCTGCTGGATCACCGGGGCTTGGTGGGCGCCTGGCGCAGTGGTGGTTTGGCGGATCGCCAGCTGGTGATCCCCGAGGGGGAGCTGCTGCAGCCGTTGCTGCGCCAGGCCCTGGGGGTGGTGATCGACACCTGCCACTGGGAGCAGCTGCGGCGCACGCTGCCGGCGGCCTCCGCCAGCGTGTTGCAGCTGCATGAACGCCTCAGCCGGCGGCTGCTGGCGCGGCCCTGCGGCCCCCAGCAACGGGTGGCCATCAGTGCGGAGGAGGAGGCGCCGCTGCGCCAGCTGCTGGCGGTGCTGTCGCCACTTCCGGATCCCTGGCCCGCCTGGTTGGCCAGCGGCGGCGATGGCTGGACCAGTTGGGCCCAGGTGAGCCCTGCCCTGCTGCAGTGGCAATGGCACCGCCAGCCGCTGGATCCCCTGGCGGTGATGCCCGCCCTGCTGGAGGCCCGGGGTGTGGTGCTGGTGGGGCCCTGGCCAGCGCCAACGGTGCCCCTGCCCGGCTTCCGCCCCGCCGTGGAGGTGAGCCTGGCGGACCCGCCGCTGCTGGATCCCCTGCCCCTGTTCGCCCCTGCGGCCCAGGCCCTGCCCAACGCCCCCCACTTCGCCAGCCACCTGCTCGACCAGTGCCGCCGTCTGGTGCTGGGCCAGGCGGGGCTGACGGTGGTGCTGCTCGACGACGACGGCCTGCGCTTGGGGCTCACCAGTGCCTTGGCGGCGGAGTTTGGCTCGCGCGTGGGCCATGAGCTCACCGCACCGGAGAGCAACGGGGTGCTCTGCTGCAGTTGGGCCTGGTGGTTGCAGCACCAGCAGCGGCTGCCCCTGCCCTGCCAGCTGGTGGCCGCCACCCTGCCGATCGCGAGCCTGGAGGATCCGCTCACCGCCGCCCGGGTGGCGGCGCTGCGCCACCAGGGGCGCGATTGGTTCCGGGAGCTGCTGCTGCCGGAGGCCCTTGGACGGCTGCAGCAGGCGGTGGCCGGGGTGCGCCGCAACGGCGGCCGACTGGCGGTGCTCGATGGCCGGTTGCGGCGGCGCGGCTGGGGCCGGCAGGTGCTGGAGGCCCTTGAGCCCTGGGTGGATCTGCCGCGCTTGCGCCCCAGCTGACCCCCCTTAGCCTGGCGCCTGCTGTTGCGGGGAGTCGATGGGAGAGGCCAAGCGCCGTGCTGAGCAGGGGCTGCCCGCGCGCCCCAGGCCCGCCAAGGCGGCCCCAAACGACACCTCCCCCCGCCTCGCACCGTGGCTGCCGCTCACCCAACGCCAGGGGGAGCGGTTTGTGCAGCTCACCACCCGCGGTGCCTGGATCGGCATTGGGGCGCTGGTGGTGTTCTGGATCACCGTGCGGTTCATCGGCCCCGCCGCCGGCTGGTGGACCCTCGCCGATGGTTGAGCCCTCGAGGCCCAGGCCGGCGGTTGAGCAGGTATTTCTACCCACGCAATGTTGAAGAAAACCTTAGACTTCTTCCATCTATCGGCCGTTCACCCATGTTCGCCCGTCTCGCCGAGCACTACCGCACCGTTGTGGCGGATCTGGTGATGAGCCTGCGGGCTCTGGCCGACGGGCTCCAGCGCCAGGGGTTCGCCGCCACCTGTTACGTCTGCGGCGACGAGCGCCAGGGCCAGGGGGCTTCGTTTGTGGCCGATCTGGGTGACGCCCACCTGGTGCGTTTTCTGGTGTCCGATTACGGCATCAGCTGGGTGGAATCCCGCAATGGCCACGAACTGGTGAAGCTGGAAGGCGCCGATGCCATCGCCGAGCTTGGCCGCCTGGCGGAGAGTCTCAACCCCACCGGTGTGGCCGCCGGCAGCGGTGCTGCGGCGGCCTCGGCCCTCGCGGCCCTGGCCCTAGGGCCACGCTGAGGCGGCGGCGCCTCAGCTCGCCGCCGGCAGGATTTCGGCGTCGTCGCTGGCGCCAGCCCCAGCCGCGGCCAGGCGGGCCGCAGCTGCGGCCACCGGCTTGAGCGAATCGCTGGTTTCGCTGAGCTTCTGGCGCACCTGCAGTTCGATGCGCTCCTTTTGCTCGGGGTTTTGCTCGAGCCAGGCAATCGTGTTGTCGCGCCCCTGGCCGATGTTGTCGCCCTCGTAGCTGTACCAAGCGCCTTTGCGCACCACCACGCTGTTTTCCTCCGCCAGATCCAACAGGCAGCCCAGGGTGCTGATGCCCCGGCCAAACAGGATGTCGAATTCGGCGATGCGGAACGGCGGAGCCACTTTGTTTTTGGCCACCTTCACCTTGGCGCGGATGCCGTATTCCTCTGTGCCGCGCTTGAGGGTCTGGATGCGGCGGATGTCGAGCCGCACCGAGGCGTAAAACTTGAGCGCATTGCCACCGGTGGTGGTTTCCGGGTTGCCGTAGGTGACGCCGATCTTCAGGCGCAGCTGGTTGAGGAAGATCACCGTGCAGCCCGATTTGCCGATGTTGCCGGTGATTTTGCGCATCGCCTGGCTCATCAGGCGGGCCTGGCTGCCCACCGCCAGATCACCCATCTCCCCTTCGATCTCGGCGCGGGGCGTCAGGGCCGCCACCGAGTCGACCACCACGATGTCCACCGCGGCGGAACGCACCAGCTGGTCAACGATTTCCAGCGCCATTTCGCCCGTGTCGGGCTGGGACACCAGCAGGTTTTCGATGTCGACCCCCAGGGCGGCGGCATACACCGGATCGAGGGCGTGCTCGGCATCCACAAAGGCGGCCACGCCGCCACGGCGCTGCACCTCGGCGATGGCGTGCAGGGTGAGGGTGGTTTTGCCGGAGCTCTCCGGGCCGTAGATCTCCACCACGCGGCCCTTGGGGTAGCCGCCGCCAAGGGCCAGGTCGAGGGTGAGGGCACCGGTGGGACTGGTTTCCACGCGCATGCGGGAGGCATCCCCCAGGCGCATGATCGAGCCCTTGCCGAAGTTGCGCTCGATCTGGTTGAGCACCAGGCCCAGGGCCTTGTCGCGCTCTTGATTGCCCGCGGCGCTGGTGGCTGTGCTGGCGCCGGTGCTGCGGCTGGCCCGGGTGTCGGTGGTTTTGTCGTCGGCAGGCATGTCTGCGATGGCTGAGGAATGGAGGCTGTTGAAGCAGGCCGCTGTGTGGTCGAGGCGCGGACAGACCGGTGAACCCGGGGCCATCCTCGGCGACCTCCCACAAAGAAGTGCCACCGAAGGCGCCAGGTGTTCCGCCGGAACCACCGGGTTGTAGTACAGGCGTACCCTAGCGGCTCAGGGCCAGTCCGCCAAGGGCCTGGCGAATTGGTTCGCGCTCAGCAGGGTGATGCCCCGTGGCAGGGCTTCGCTGTCGCCAGGCCCCAGGTAGCCCCACGCCACCAGGAAGCAGCGCACCGCCTCCAGGCCGGGGGTGCGGCCCACGGTTTCCAGGGTGGGGCGCCGGTCCTCCACGAACCACAGCGGCCCGGGGCGCTCGGCGCTGAGCCGCAGCAGCACCTCGGGTTTGCTGCCCTGCTCGTGCCCGTAGACCGCCAGGGGCCGCAGCCCATAGGCCTCGAGCAGCTGTTGGGCGAAGGCGCCCCCCTTGGTGGTGAGCACCAGCCAGTCGCTGCCCTCGGCGGCCAGGGCCGTGAGCCGCTCGCACACCCCCGGGTAGGGGCGGTGCAAGGCCAGCCAGGCGTCGGGGTTCTGGCGGATGGCGTCGCGGCGCAGGTCCTCCAGGCAGGTCTGCAGCCGCTGGGGCTGCAGCTGCCAGCGCTCCAGGGCGGCCTGGGTGTGGCCGGCGTAATCGCTCAGGTAGCCGGGCAGGTCGAGGTCGGGCCGCGACAGCTCCAGGGCCGCCAGCACCATTTCCCAGCCCTTGTGGATCAGGGGCCGCAGCACGCTGAAGCCCGGTGGCGCCTCCGCACTGAGCTGGCACTCGGGCCGCAGGGCCAGGGCGGCGCCGCGGGCGCTCCACCAGTACTCCGCCATGCCGTCCACCAGCACGCCGTCGAAGTCGAACACCAGCAGAGGCGGGGCCATGCCGATCGACTCGAGGGTGGAGGCTGGGGGGATCAACAAAACTGGGCCGCTAGGATTCGAACCTAGGAATGGCGGGACCAAAACCCGCTGCCTTACCACTTGGCGACGGCCCAACGCGCTGCCTGGAGCGGCCGCCGAAGCGTCGATCCGTGAGCACCCAGATAGTTACCCACAGCGGGTCGACCTTCGTCAATCGGGCGGCACCCCATGGCTCGCCCCTCCGCCCGCCTCCCCTCAGCGCGGGAAGATGCGCAGCCGCTGCTGGCCGCCGCTACCAAACTCCGCCGTGGCCAGTTGGTAGTGGGCGGCCAATTCCGCCTGGAGGCGCCGCACCCGGGAACTGCGGGGCAGCAGCTCCACCGGTTGCCCCTGGGGCAACACCCGCTGCTCCACCGCCAGCCGGCACTCCTCCAGCGCGGCCAGCTCGTCGTCGCCGTGGCTGGCCGCCGCCCCATCCGGCTCGGCGTCGGGCCCGTCGGTGTCGTGCCGCTGCAGCAGGCGCTCCAGGCCCCGCAGGATCTGGGGCAGGGTGTCGGCCTTGATCACCAGGATCGGCACCGCCGCGGCCTGGGCGCTGCGGCGCACCTGCGGTTCGCGCCCCAGCTGCTGGCGCAGCGCCAGCACGGCGTCGGCCTCCTCCACCGCATCACTCAGTTGCACCGCCAGCCGGCGGCTGCGGATGGCTTGCTCCGCCAGGGCTTCGCTCACGCCGGCGCAGAACACCCGCAGGGCCTGGGCTGGGGGCGGCCCAGCGGGGGTGTGGCCGGTGGAGACAGCCGCCGGTGCGGTTGGGTCGGGCAGGGGAACGGCGGCGAGGGGAACGGCGGCCAGGTGTGCCGGCCTGTGCGCCAGCGGCGGCCGCCGCGGCCCCTCGGCGGCCGGGGGGTCGCTCGTCTCGCGCAGCTGCAGGCGCCCGTCGCCATCGAGTTCGCGCACCTGCGGCCGCGGCAGTTGGCCCCGCAGCAGCAGGTCCACGGTGCGGGCCACGTCGCGGTGCACCGACCAGCGGTGGCGGCTGTGCATCTCCACCGCCACGGGGAAGGTGGGTTCCGCCGCCCGCTCCAGCACCGTTTTCTGGCTGCGGCGCCGGCGGGCCTCCTCATCGCCGAGGGTGACCGACTCGATGCCCCCCACCAGGTCGCTGAGGGTGGGGTTCTTCACCAAGTTGGCCAGTTCATTGCCGTGGGCTGTGGCCACCAGCATCACGCCGCGTTCGGCGATGGTGCGGGCCGCCTGGGCCTCCAGTTCGGTGCCGATTTCATCGATCACGATGACCTCCGGCATGTGGTTTTCCACCGCCTCGATCATCACCTGGTGCTGCAGTTCGGGCCGGGCCACCTGCATGCGCCGGGCCCGGCCGATGGCCGGGTGGGGGATGTCGCCATCGCCGGCGATTTCGTTGCTGGTGTCGATCACCACCACCCGTTTGCCCAGGTCGTCGGCCAGCACCCGGGCGATCTCCCGCAGGGCGGTGGTCTTGCCCACGCCCGGTCGGCCCATCAACAGCAGCGATTGGCCTGTGTCCATCAGGTCGCGCACCATGGCCACGGTGCCGAACACGGCCCGGCCCACCCGGCAGGTGAGCCCCACCACCGCACCGGTGCGGTTGCGGATGGCGCTGATGCGGTGCAGGGTGCGCTCAATGCCGGCGCGGTTGTCGCCGCCGAAGGCCCCGAGCCGCTGCACCACGGCCTCCAGGTCGCTGCGTTCCAGCACCGCTTCCCCCAGGGCCACCGCCCGGCCGGGGTAGCGGGCCTCCGGCACCCGGCCCAGGTCGAGCACCACCTCCAGCAACTGCTCCCGGGCCGCCGGGGCCTGCAGAGCTTGGCGCACGGCGGCGGGCAGCAGCTCCAACAACCGATCCAGGTCGTCGGTGATGCGCTGGTGGGTGATGGCGGTGGGCTCCATGGCCTGGGCCGAAGCGGCGGGGGATGGCCCCGGCTCCGGCGTGATGGGCTGCACAGGCGTTCTAGCCATCAACGCCCCAGCCACGGCTGGACCAACCCCTGGGCCAGGGGCAGCGCCTGCTCCAGCAGGTCGTTCTGCTCGCGCAGCGGGCTGCCCCGCTGCTCCGCCGCCAGCAACAGCGGCTGCAGCAGGCGGCGGGCCATGCCGCCGAAGGCCACACCGGCGGCGCCGTCGCTGGGTTGCAGCAGCCCCAGGCTGCTGGCGTTGGTGCCCCCCGCCAGCTGCAGCGGCCCCGGCGGGGCCCAGGGCCGCACCGCCCGCAGCAGCTTCACCGCCGCATGGGCCGTGCCGGCCCCCACATCACCGCTCATCGGCCGTCCATCCAGTTGCCAGAGCACCCGCAGCCCCGCCTGCCGCAGCGGCGCAAACCGCCGCCACAGCTCCGCCGCCAGGGCTTGGGGCCCGGCGGGGCCGGCGCCGCCGTCGGGCCCCATGCTCACCGCCAGGCGCCGCAGGGGCACGCCGCTGGCCAGCACCTGGGCCAGCCGCCGCTGGAATGCCTCCCCCCGGCCGGGCTGGCTGTGCAGCTCCACGGCGTCGGGCCGCAGGCGGGCCAGCAGCTCGGGCACCGCCTCCGGGCTGAGCAGTTGGGGGTCCTCGGTGATCAGCCCCAGCGGGCAGGCGGGCACGCAGCGGCCGCAGCCGTAGCAGCGCTCCGTGATCACCCCCCCGCTGGCGCCGATCGCCAGGGCCGGGCACACCCGCTGGCAGGGGCGCGGGCAGTCCGCCGGGCAGCGCTGGGGGTCGAAGCGGGCCTTGCGGAAGTGGGGGTCTTCGCCATCGCTGAGGCTCACCATCAGCCACGGGGCGTCCGCCCCGCGCCCTTGGGCCCAGGCGATGCCCCGCCGGGCGGCGGCCGCCACGGCGGCGTCGGCGGCCACATCAATGCAGTGCACCCCCGCCAGGCTGTAGAGGGCGCACAGGTCTTCGATGGCGGCCAGGTCCTGGTTGCTGGCGCCGCAGATCAACTTCACCCAGCGGCCGGCGGCCAGCGCCGCCTCGGCCCGGTTCAAGCGGCCTGGGCGAGCACGCTGGCCAGGGGTTGCCAGCGCAGGCTCCGCGATCCCCCCAGCTCCACCACGATCTTGAGGCGGGGCTCCCGGCGGGTGAGCTCCAGCAGGGAGGCCAGCTCGGCCCGGGAGAGCACCTGGCCCTCCAACAGCCACAGCACCACGGGGGCCTCGCTGCCCTCCAGCAGGTGCCCCAGCTGCGGGGCGGCCATGTGCACCTCGCCCACGGCGGCTCCGCGCCCCACGCTCTGGTGGCCCAGGTGAGGCGGCCGCACGCCGTGGAGCTCCAGCAGGAACGCCTCCGGGTCCCCCAGCCCGCGGGCGGAGTTGATCTGGGCCCGGTAGCCGGCCGCCCGCAGCCGGCGCAGCAGCCGGGTTTCAGCGCCGCCCTCCAAGGGGGCATAGAGG
>Ga0214917_10003180_pt1 | contig 19236 bp, 17 predicted proteins | sample LL_1208_BB_MetaG_FD_177983 | JGI IMG/M metagenome (GOLD analysis project Ga0214917, IMG submission 177983) | Freshwater microbial communities from Lake Lanier, Atlanta, Georgia, United States - LL_1208_BB | ecosystem: Environmental > Aquatic > Freshwater > Lake | place: USA: Georgia | collected...
TGGAAAAGTACCCAAACTCAATTACGACCTCACCAGCACCGCGCTCCATGAAATCGGCCACGGTCTTGGTTTTCTCTCTAACGCCGAATACGACCGCTTCTTCAGCACCGGTTACATCATCCAACCCACCCCATACGATGCGTATGTCCAACTAGCTGACGGTCGTCGCTTCACTGACTTCTGTGCACGCTCCGTAGATCTCGGTCGCGCGATGACTACACCACTGGTATGGAGCGGCACCTCAGGAACAGCGGCTAATAATGGAGTGAAGCCAAAACTCTATTCACCACGTCCATATGAAGAAGGATCATCAGTCACACACCTTGATGAGAACACATTCTCTACTGGTTCGCCGAATGCAGTCATGACTCCAGTTCTTGATCCCGGTGAAGTCTTCCGTTCTCCTGGTCCAGTCGCCCTTGCGATGCTTGAAGACATGTTGCGCAAGCCTCCTGCCAATAAAGCCCAGACCCTTCCTACAAAACCGATCAATGTGAAGGCTCTTGTTGGCGATAAATACGCTCTGGTCACCTTCGATTCTCCGACTTGTCGCCGCATCGATCGTATTACGGGCTATAACGTCACCATCGACCAGAGCGGCGAAGAACAAACCTTCATCTCAAGCCCTGCCCGCATCACGGGGCTGAAAAATGGCCAGCCTTACTCATTCACAATTACTGCTGAGAACATCAACGGCAAATCTGAAGCTGTCACCACCAACACCATCAAACCCCAAGCCGGAGTCTCCACTACCGCCATCGACAAGAGCGCCAATGCAAAATTCCTAGCCACTGGCACATTCAAAAGTAACGCCGTTATCGCGTATTCCGATTCGATCTCCGGCAATCTCAAACTCGCCACTTACGCTAAGAAAAAGTGGAGCACCACAATCATTGACGGTAACTCCACATCAAATGGAAAGTCAGACCGCAATCTTGCCGGCCCCGTTTCACTTTGCGTTACTGGAACGAAAACAAAAGAAGCACTCCATCTTTTCTACACCGATATGGAGAATAAAGACCTTCGTCACGCCACGTATGATGGAAAGAAGTGGAAGTACGAAACTGTCGATGGTGATGGCGACTCAATTCAAAACTACAAAGAGTTCCCCCGCCGAAAGACTTCAAGTGACGTCAGCATCTCCAATGCCTGCGCTGTCACTCCTTCAGGTCTTCAAGTCTTCTACCGCGATGAATCCCAAGGAATTCTTCTTGGCGCAGTTCTCACTAAAGAAGGCTGGGTCTACGACATAGTCGATGGTGATCGCCAGACCGATGGACGTTCTACTGGTGACGTTGGATTCTCGCTCAAAGCAATCGCTCAAGGAAAGACTGTCTACGTTCTTTACGACTCCGTACTCACACTCTCATCAAATGACATTGCAACCCAAGGTGAGATACGGCTTGCTCGTCGAGACACGATATTCCCTGAAGATTGGCAGTACAGCACACTCGATGGACCTGATTACGGCGTTGCCGTCGCGGGATATCGAGTCGCTCTCGCCCAATCCGGAAAGAAAGTTGCAGCTGCCTGGTTGAGCGCAAATGGAAATCGGCTACCTAATCCTGATCAGATTAGATTCCTCATTATCGACCAAGATGAATCCCCAGGAAGCCGCGAAGTCGACAACTTCGGGACTCCAGGTTCCCCTCTTGTAATCGACGAGAAGAGCATTCTCTTTGGTTGCGAGAAGCGACTTTGTGCGGCTGGCAACGCTTCAACCACCCCGAAATTGATGAATGGCGCCATCCTTGATGGTGTGAAAGATGGCGCCATAGTGACAGTCAACAAGGTCCGTTATGCAGTGACGTCAATCAACAAGAAATTAGTCCTAGTAAAACTCTAATTACTTCTTGTTTCGACGCTGAATACGAGTCTTCTTCAGAAGCTTCTTATGCTTCTTCTTAGCCATGCGCTTACGGCGCTTTTTTACTACTGAACCCAATTGAATCTCTCCTCTCCGTTGAATCTAAAAAAATCTACTTTTCAATCTTCATGAATCTTTGATAGAAATTGTTCGCATACTCTATTGCATAGTTTGTGCCTCGATCCTCAGGGTAAATTTGAGCCATAGTACATATGTACAAATTCAAGAATGGCGTTTCACTCATAGGAATCTTTTCGCGGTAACCCAAAGACATTAATGGCTGTGCGAATCTTGTTCGATGGATTTTATAATCTAAAACATCGTCCTCGCTAAAGATGGGAAAAGCTTCCCCAAGCTTTTTTGTTGCCATTTGAAAGTATTCATTATCTGTCAGATTCCAATTTTCATGATCGTGGCTTAAGTATTGTGATAAGAAGACAATATGGCAATCCGAATAATTCTTAGTTTTATCCAGATTCGTGTGTTCAATCACTCCTACAAAGGGAAATCCAGGATCATTTATATTTGTCCAGTAAGAATCAGAAATTTTTGATCGATTTTGAAGCACTAAACATATATTTCCCAAATATACAATGTCTTCAAGAGTCGCCTTCCACTTTGTAATTTCAGCATCGCTATATGGGGAAACAAGTTTTGAGAGAGAGTGCGTGTCTGCTGTAAACACAATTTTGCTTGCCTCTAGCAAATTACCTTCACAATCTTGTAAAGAAACCTCTTTCTCGTGATTAACTTCGATTCTGACTATCTCTGTGTTTTTTCTTATTTGGCAGCCATTCGCTACCAGATATTTTTCCCATTCACTAATTAGAGTTCTAAATCCTCCATCAAAATAAATGAGCTTCTCTTCTCCTTTTAGATTCCTTGATCCGCCACGTAGTTGTAATTTTTTCCAGATCCACACTGCACTTAGTCTTGATGCGTACTTTCCGAATTTTCCTTCGAGTAATGGCTTCCACACGATTCGATAAACTTCTTTCCCGCCAAGGCGAATCAACCAATCAATGGCTGATTCGTTCTCGATTTCTGTGGCTTCCTTAAGCATTCTCGCTCGAACCAAGAGAGCACCGAGTCGCAAACGATCAAGGAATTTGAGTTCGCTAAACTTCAACACATCAGTCGGTTTGGTTAGCCGCCAATTAGTTCCTTTGTAAAGCAAGCTGGTGTGTGTTTCTTTCAAAATTATCTTATTGCTCAGGTCGAGTTGCTCAATTAAGTCGAGTGCGGCCATGTCGCTCTTAAACCAGTGATGATAATACTTCTCCACCTCCACGCCGTTATTGAAAGAAAAACTTCCTGCTAACCCACCCAGACTTTCTTCCTTTTCGACAATTAAGCATTTCATCCGATCCTTTAGAGCCTGATGGGCAAGTGACATTCCTGTAATACCTCCTCCAATAATCACTAAGTCCCATTTAGAGTCATTCATTTTCAAAATTGGATCTCTTCAAGTATTTGTTGTAATCAAGATTCAAGGTCTCTGAGATCACAGCAATAGGTTCATTGCCAATCAAGGAAATAATCCTTGTAATGTAGATTCCCAGAACCCCCAACATAAAAGAATTGATTCCGAAACCGATGAAGATAATGACCAAAGTGGAGACTAAACCTTGCGGCAATTGTGCGCCAAGTAGTTTCAAGACTATGTAGAAGATAGCGCCTAAGACAGCCAAAACTAGCCAAGCCATGCCAATCCAAATTGAAATCCTTAAAACAACAGTAGAGTTGCCGAATATTCCACCTATACCAAGTTTCGTCAATTCTCGAAGACTAAATTTGCTCTTGCCAAGTTTACGATCAGGTCGATTGTACTGGACGAGTGATTCGGGAAACCCCAACTTAGAAATCATACCTCTCAAGAAAGGTTCCGTTGTTTTCAATTTCATCAATTCATCAATCACGCGCCTATCCAGCAATCTGAAGTCTCCAACATTTCTTGTTACCGGATGGTCGCTCAAGTGATCGAGAATCACATATCCAAATTGTCTGTAACGCTTTTTAAACCAGTTTTCGCTTCGATCAAATCGAACACCAGACACTACTTTAAATCCCTTTTCCCACTTTCTTAGAAATTCAATAATCAATTCTGGGGGATCTTGCAGATCAGCGTCAATCTGAACCACAGCATCGCCTTTTGCGAATGAATAGTTCATTAGTATTGATTTTTGATGGCCAATATTCTTTGTGAACCTGATTGCTCTTATATTCTCCTGTTTGATTGATAACTGGTCAATAAACTCCCAGGTTCCGTCGTCAGACTGGTTATCTGTAAAGATAAATTCAAATTCATATCTGGAGGACTCTTGAATTGCCACCGCATTTAAACGCTCTATTAATTCAGTTAGATTCTCAAACTCATTGAGTACAGGGATGCAAATAGAAATTACTTGTTTTCCCATGCATACTCCTTTTTTGTCTCTCCACTAATGTATCATGTCATCAGAAACAAGTCTCACCTGCTCTTCTAATACATAGACCAATTTGAAGAATACGCTTTTTGGATTGAACATTCCCTGATTCTCTATTAACTGATCTATAAAATTCGCTCTAGACTCTGCCCATGTCTGAAACCAACCTTCACTAATTTCTGGTGGGTTTTTTAAAAGTTGCAAGAGATCCTTCTTTGATTCCGCTTGAATAGCAAGGTTTTGGGGAAAGTTCAACTTCTTGAGGCTCGGACCAAAATACAAAGGTATTGCGCCGCAGACAAGAGAGTCAAAAACCTTTTCAGTTAACGCTTCATTGCCATTCTCTATAACTAAGTTGAATTTGGCGTTCAACAAGATATCCGATTTATTCTTGACTACTCCACGATAATTTTGAAATTTACATAATAATCCTCCAAAAAAATACAGAAAATTTGTGAAAGTCATATGGTAAAATCCTTGCTGCATTATCCAGAATCTATTCTTTAGAATTACTGACAATGACTGGTTCCACAATGTTCCATAAAGAATTATCTTGTTATTTTTCTTCAAGACGACACGTCTAAGCCGATAGTTGTTCCAAATATTTTGAGACTCTTTATTGCTTGCTATCATCACTATTTGGTGCGGTCGCGAAGACCACCTTTCAAAAGAGCTCATACTATTTCTATAAAACTTGACTTCCTTAGCTAGATCTACTTCATGAAAACGGTCGCCTATTGGATTTTCGGAGTAAGAATAAGGGTAAGGTAATTCAAACACTTTCTTTTTTTGCTCTTTCGATAGTCTGCCTAAATCAAAGACTAAATCGAATCCCCTTTCAACGCGTTTTTGGTATTGAATGGGCATTATTGAGCGCGCTTCAAGTCTTAGTAGAACTTTAAATTTATTTTTATGCCGATTAAGACTTTTCCATTCTGCTTTACTGTAGTCACACATGATGATTATTTGAGCATCAAGAATTTCACTAGTGATACAGAATTTCTCTGCCTCAAGTACAAAAATCAAATCTCTATAAATTGAGGTTTGAAATTTTTCTGGGGAATGAAGACCGCACAAGTATACTCGCTTTACACTCTTTTGTTTCAAATTGCCAATCCTAATTTGTAGCGAAAATCCATAACTATTCCTTCTATTGTTGGACGAAATTTTTCTGTGTCTAGAGCTCTAAATTGTTCTACCCATTCTAAATTATCAACACTGCTCTCCTCATTAACAAATAGCTTATGTCCCATTTGAAAATGCTCAAGTACTCCTAAAGCAACTGTCCCCAACTTCAAAATATCTCCCGAACTAATTCCAATTTTTCCGACTTCTGAGCTTCTGGCTAGTTTTAGTACGATTGCCGCATCGTCGTCAACATGATGAAATTCTCTTTTCAAGGCTGGATTATTTAATTGGAAATTGCAGTTACTCTTTATGGATTCAAACAATTGTGGTAAGAACATATGCTTATGGTTGTTCACCCCTCCGTACCATGAGTGAAACTGAAGATGCAGTGAAAAATTCCTTTCGGGATTATCGTTCTGCAACCAATTCACAAAATTGTTCTTTGAGTACAGGTATCGATTGGAATTCAGCAACTTAGGGTTTTCTTCATAGACTGACCCTAGTGTCACAAGTTTGGTTTGAAGGCTATTGCACAATAATTGTAGTTGCGAGGGGAAAATAGAATTTACTTTTAAAAGAGTTTCTAAATCCTGTTCGGGGTCTACTAATCCGATAGTATTGATGATCACTATTTCTTGGAATGAGTTTGACAAAACTTCTGTAATTTTTTTTTCTAATCGAGAGATAGAGACTTCGACACTATCAGAACTCCAAAAATCACTCCGTTCTATTACTTGAAACAATCCTCGGTCCTTTTGCAAAGCCCGTGATAAATTCCCCTTTGAACCCAAAATAACAATCACTGTGTCTTCCTCTAAATTCGCGACAATCTTGGTGGTGTATGAGATAAGCAAAACATTTCCTGGACACCACTTTCTCTACAATCACAGCTCAACGAGTGAAGTTTTAAAAACTCGCCAAATTATGGCATGTGCGCGCGATATAGCTTGTGCGTACCAGGATTTGAGTTTAATTTTGTGTCATTTTCACCGGTTTCGTGCTATTTTTGCTTGGTGCAGGTGGTGATTTTGGCTGGTGGTCTTGGCACCAGGCTCTCAGAAGAGACTTCCGTGATTCCCAAACCTATGGTCAAAATTGGTGATATGCCGATACTTGTACATATCATGAACCACTATGCTAGCTATGGGCACTCAGACTTCATAATTGCTCTTGGATATCGCGGCTATCTCATTAAGGAGTATTTTCTCAACTATAAAACGCATGTCAGCGATATTGAAGTTAACCTAGGAACTGGGGAGATAGATTTTCTCTCCACTAAGAGTCCTCTATGGAAAATACGATTGATTGATACTGGTGAATTGTCTCCAACAGGTGAACGGCTGCGAAGATTAGAGCCCCACTTGAATGATAACTTCTTCTTAACCTATGGAGACGGCTTGTCAAATGTGGATCTTGATAAGCTATTAGCTTTTCATCAAACTCACTCTGGCCTAGTAACAGTTTCTGCGGTAAAACCTCCACCTCGGTTTGGTACTATCGAAATAAAAGAGGGTCAAGTAGTGGACTTTAGTGAAAAATCTGCGTCCAAAGAGGGGTGGATTAACGGAGGTTATTTTGTAATGCGAAAAAATATCATGGATTTCATAAAGAAAGATGAATCTCTTGAAGATGGTGCGCTCACACGAATTGCGCCGAAAGGTTTACTAAAAGCATACTTGCATCAGGAGTTTTGGCACCCGATGGACACCCTGCGCGACAAGAATTACTTGAACGAATTATGGCGGACAGATCAGCCTCCTTGGAAAGTTTTACCTCGTGAGTAACTACATTCACGTATTTACTAGACTTTAGTGCCAATGAAAGATAAAGAAATCTGCCGTTCGTGTTCGAGTGAGAATCTTTTTTTAGCTCTGGACCTTGGTTCGCAGCCTGTCGCAAATCACTTATTGTCATCGAAAAGTGAAAATGTAATACGCTTTCCTCTTCAACTTAGAGTTTGTGAAAACTGTGCTCTTGGTCAGATTGGAGACTTCCTAACATCGAAGGATATTTTCGAAGACTATAGATATCTATCGTCTATAAGTAAGACGTTTCTATCCCATGCGAGGAATTTTGTTGAATCAATAATCAGGTCTAATTTCTTTGAGAACGATGACTACGTCTTGGAAATTGCATCAAATGATGGCTATCTTTTAAGAAATTTTGTAGAGAACAAAATCAAGTGCATTGGAGTAGAGCCGGCTAGCAATGTCTGTAAAATCTCTGAGTCCTATGGCATCGAAACGATTAATGATTTCTTCACCGAGGACTTGGCTGCGAAATTAGTCTCGACCTATGGAAAGCCTAGGCTAATCATTGCAAATAATGTTCTTGCCCATGTTCCAGACTTAAATGATTTTGTCGCCGGTTTAGCTATATTAGCTGGAGATAGAACTGTTATTTCTATAGAAAATCCTCCGTTATCAAATATTCTTCTCCGAAGTCAATTTGATTCCATTTATCATGAACACTATTCATACCTCTCGGTCAATGCCGTCTCGGCATTAATGCGACGTCATGGCTTAGAATTATTTAAAGTAGAGAACATACCCACACACGGAGGCTCATTGAGATTTTGGGTAAGTAGAGAGCAAAAAAATGGAGCCGTTAATCTAAACAGTATCTCAAAAGCCTGCAGTCATGAAATTGCACAAGGGCTCACTTCTTTAAGCGCATGGGAAAAGTGCAAACACGAGATTGAGTTAACCTTGGAATCCCATCAAAATTTTCTTTCGCTACAAATAGCCCAAGGTCTCACTGTGCTTGGCGCTGGAGCGGCCGCAAAAACTACTATGTTTTTAAATCTCCTTTCTGACACAACAGGCATCAGCGCAATTTTAGATTCAAGTCCAGAAAAACAGGGGCGTTATATTCCAGGAGTCAACATTCCAATCGAACCTTTTGGTAAAGAGATCTCTACCTCGAATACACTCTTCATGGTCTATGGATGGAATCTAGCAGATGAGTTTGCAAGGCTCATAAGAAGTTTATATGGAGAGAATGCAGCTGTTTTCAGATCACTGCCAAGATTAAGTGAAGTTACGAATGCCACAAATTGATATCGAGGGAATCGAAGGTGTTGAGATCAATTACTGGTCAATCCATTCGGACAATCGCGGTACCTTCAATTCAATAAATTTTCCCTTGTTAACATCAAACCAAGAAAAAGACAATTTGCAAATAGCGTATTCGATGAATAATGAATTAGGCACATTACGAGGAATGCATCTTCAACGCAGTTGTAATCCGCTAACCAAGTATGTTTCCTGCATAAACGGCGAAATCTGGGATGTCCTTGTGGATTTAAGGCCCAGTTCTAGAACTTTTCAAGATTGGGGTGCAATTAGACTTTCGCACGAAATTGGTAAAGTTTTAACTGTTCCTGCTGGAATTGCCCATGGATATATGACGCTTTCAAAAAATGCCACAGTTCTATATCTAATTTCTGGAAAAAGAGAGAAGCGTGATGAGTTAACTTTGAATTATCGGGACACCTCAATTGGCATCGTATGGCCACAGGAACCCCGTGTTATTTCGCAATCAGATTTGGGGGGTTTGAATTTCGAGAATGTTCTTAAGAAATTGGAATGTTAGAAGTGCAAAAAGAAAAAGGTGTTAGAGTTTTATTGCTTGGATCTGGTGGCTTTCTTGGAAAGTCAATTTCCAGAAAATTGCAGGCGACTCGTGGAGTTTTACTTTTTACTGAGAAATCTTGGTCCCTCAAAGTATTTGAATTTCATTCAAGTGAACACCGAAGGGCTCTACTTAGACAATGTAATCCAGACGTAGTAATTCAAGCAATTTGGTTAACAAAAGGTAACTATGTGAACAATCCGCAACAATGGAGTTTCTCAAAGTCGACTATAGATTTCTATACTGAATGTCGAGACTCCGGAGTAAAAAAATTTTTAGCCTTTGGTACGGGATTAGAAGTAAACTATGAGGAAAGCTTTGAATTCGCACATCCAAATTTTGATTCAAGTTATCTTTTAGCTAAAGTATTAACGCGTAAAACTCTTTTCGATCTAGAAAAATTCAATACTCCGCGTGTATCATGGATTCAGATTTTTCAATTATACGGCAAGGGTCAATCATTAGAAAAGTTCTTACCTAGCTCTTTTCATAAATTGCAAAGTAGTAATGAAGTTTATATTGATTCTCCTAATTCATGTAATGACTGGGTTTTCGTGGACGATGTAAGCGACCTCGTAACTCAGCAATGCTTGAGTGATTGTGGCGGGGTGTATCAAGCAGGCACAGGTATGGGTAAGACTAATTTTGAAATAATCGATGCTCTTAGAACATTGACTAATTCTCAAAGCAAAATTAGATTAAATTTAAAAAATACGAGACACTCTCGATATGTGGCGACTAGACCCCATTCGTTAATACATACACATATTGATGAAGGCCTTAAGAAAACATTTCTCACTTAGATGAAACGACTAAAAATTCTCTATTCAGGACACAGTTTTGACTTTTCAGCTCCAGGAGATCGTAGACGTATCATTCGCTGGGCTGCTGCTAGAAATCATGAGATAGTTACAGAGGATTCTTCAACGGTCGATGTTAAGGTTATTACTTCATCTTCCAACTTAAGCGAGGTGATGAAACAAAAAAAGAGCGCTCCAATTATTCTTGACTTGGTTGACGCTTATCATGTTGGAGGATCGCCCTACTCTGATTTTCTTATAGCTATACACCGATCCTTTAAGCATAGAAGATTGCTATCATCATTTTCATTCTCAAATTTTCTAGACGAAGTAATGGATAGGGTTGACTACATTGTATTTAGCTCTCCTGAGCAACGAAATCTTGCAAGCTTTCATTTTGATAAATCAACAGATATTCTTGATTTTCACGATGAATTTCCTGAACTATCTTATTCCCCTCCTAAAAAGGATCGACTTGAACTCTTCTGGGAAGGGCAAACAACCTCATTGCGAGCTTTAGACGATAACATTGATGCTAATTCGAGCGATCTAAAGTCGTGCGTAGAAATAGTCAATGTACTAACAGACCCAAGCACAGGTATGCTCTTTGGAAAATTCATAAAAACTCAAACTGAAGCAGTGTTTCCTAAATTGTTCTTTTCCACTAGCGTAAATGTACAGAGACAGGATTGGAATTTGAAAAAAGTTAATGAAGTCGCACAGCGAAGTAACCTTAGTTTAGTTCCTGTCTTGTCTGATCCCCTCAACTTACATAAGCCAGAAAATAGGATTTTGATCGCTTGGAGAATGGGTTTACCAGTTCTCGCTTCCAACACTCCTTCACATCAAAGGCTATCTATCACTGCGCAGGCTGATTTTTGTGTAGAATCCAATTGGGTGGAGCAAATTTGCAACCTAAACAAAAATAGAGACTTACTTGAGGAGCAAGTTTTCAAGGGAAAAAAATATCTCGCACAACATCATAATACGGAAGTTATACTTGCTAAATGGGATGCGCTCTTTGCTAAAGTTGTTTAGATGAAACATGACTTGAATAGGTCAGAAATTGTAGCTACGAATCGTTGGCACATTTGTTATTCCTTGAATTTTGGAGGAACAGAATCTCAACTAATTGCACTCGCCGAAACTTATGCTTTAAAGCGATCCAGCTCAGTCGCCTTTGTTTCGCTTACTAGTTCAGGTTATGCCGGGGACCTCATTAGAAGTCTAGGCTTTCCTGTTATTTCTTTACATTTAAAGGCACTCATTCCCGATATTAAGTCGTCCTTCGAGTTATTTAAACTAATGCGCAAATCTAAAGTTTCTGAGGTTATATGTCACGGCGCCGAAGCTAACTTTCATGGAATTATTGCCGCTTTTCTCTCTCGCAAAAAAGTTAGAATTACTGAAGAAATCGGGGTTGTTAAAAGAAGCTTTTTGGCGAATCTTATTTTTTCGATAATTTTCAAAATGGCTACCTTAAACATTGTTGCATCAAACCAAGTATTCAAGAGTGTAAAGACGATTATTCATAAAAATTTGCGCAAAACCATAATCTTATACCCTCCTCTTCGAAGAGAATTTACTCTGGATCAACCCAACTCTGCATTTAAATTTGGATCGCCGTACAAGTTCCTTTTCATAGGGCGATTTGAGCCTGTAAAACAACTCGAAGCTTTGGTTCTTACTTTTAATCAAATCCTTATTCAGTATCCCCACTCATGCAGTCTTACCTTAGCCGGAGATGGGAGTCTGAAGAACGCCTTGGTACAACTTGTGGGTAGATTGGGATTATCTGATTCAGTTTTCTTTGAGAACTCACGCGGTAATACATTTGAAATTTTTCAGAGACATGATTATTACATTCAGTTCTCTGAAAGTGAGGGTTTTGGCTTATCTGCTGTTGAAGCATGGAGTCAGGGTCTACCTGTCATCAGTAGAAAAACTGGAATTGCATTTGAGTATCTACATGATTCAGTAAATGGATTTGTAGTCGACGAAAAACAAAGTCTTTTTGCATGCATCGAAAGATGCCTAGAGACTCCGAAACATAACTATTTGAAGATGCTTTCCGCCTCAAAACTTACAGTCCAAAAGATTTATATGATTAATTCATACGTGGAACAATTGGATAACGAGATTCAAGGTAGATTTAGATGAGTTTAATCTTCATCATCTACGAATCATGTAATTCAAGTTATTTGAGAACATTATTTTTACCGCTCTACCATCGATTGTCTCAAAATGGCTTCGAAGTTGATGTTATTCGGATAACTCCCGCTTGTACGTGTCAAGAGAAACATGCAGAGGTGGCTGTCACTTCATCAAGAATCAGATTACATAGTTTAGAAATTTCTTTTCGAAGACCATTGTCTATCATTAATTGTGTACTTCGCCTTAATTCGATATTGAAGTATACTTTGCGGAAACGCAAGAGATTAATTGTTGTTCTGCGAAGTTATGTTCCCGCTTTTTTTGCACTTTTTTCATTCATCTGCAGGAGGTCAAGAATCAAATGGGTTTATGATTGTGATGGTATTGCATCTCTAGAGGCCCTCGAATATCGTGCTTCGACTATCTTAAGACGTCTGTTTTACACGAGTCTTGTGTACTTTGAAAAGTTTATTGTTTATTTTTCTGTCGGTTTAATCGCTCGATCAAGTTCTACATTGAATTATTATGGAGTTGACAAAAGAACAAGCATTAGCCGACACCAGTTGATACTAGACAATTGCAGGGACGTAAACCAACTTAGAAATACTCCAGTGGCATCCCCTAACTTAAGCAATATTAATCGAAAAACTCTGGGAATTAAGGATCATAGTCTTGTTTTTTGCCACCTTGGTTCGATAGGGAAACAATATATGATTGAGACAGAGTTTGAGATATTGCAATCTTTATATAATTTTGGGTTAGATGTTCACTTTTTAATCATTAATAATTTAGGACAACAAGGTCTTGTGTCCTCATTTCTGTCTCCCAGTAAATTTCCTATTACGTATGTGCAGTCGAAACCAGATGAGGTTTTGAATTATCTGCGACTTTCTGACATTGGTTTTTCTCTACGCATTGATTCGGAGTCCATGAAGCACGTAAAGCCACTCAAAAATCGCGAGTACTTATTTGCTGGAAATCCTATAGTTTATACATCTAACACTGGGGACAAAAGCCGATTTCCTTCTGAAATCGGCTTTTTATACGACATCGCTGAAAACGATCCTGAAACCCTGCTAGATTGGGTAAACAACTTTCAATTGCATTCAGAACCAATTAGGAATCGATGTATTGAATACGCAAATCAAAACTTCAGCCTTGAGAAGGACGTAAAAAGACTTAAAACATTTTTCCACAGTTTCACATAGTCCACAGTACTTTCAACGCTCTAGAGACATCGCGACAAAACTCATTATTGTGCCCTGTGGGGATTCAATGGACGCTGTGGGAATCGCACTACTATCAGCAATAAATACATTTTGATAGTTAAGTAATTTACCATATCTGTCAGTTACGGCTAATTTATCGTTTACATGGAATGATGCGGAACTCATTCCATGTACAGAACTCATATAGAAATCTGACGCTTTTGAAACATTGAGTATTTCCTCAATTCTTCTTGGATTATCGATAATAAAGTTTCCTATTGGTAAAACTATCTCCTCTATAGGCATCGAAAAGAGTAGATTTGTAACTTTAGAAATTGCACTTTTCAGAAATTGTAACCCCTCATTACTAAACCTATACGATGCTACTGTCCGATCACCGACAAAATGAAGACGTCCGGGGTCCTTTGGGTTCAATTGCAAAGTGAATATTGCATATTTGTTTAAATTTTGTAAAACATCTTGAATTTGATCTTTGCTCAAATTTGCAAGTATTATCCCAAGATATTCCGGTTGAAAATTACTTGTCATCAATAAAATACCTTCATTCAAATACTCTTGAACTTGATGCGAAAAAATAGTTCCGTTTTTTGCATTAACATCTTCTTTAAATTTCACTAAAAACTTTAGATTTAAATGAAAATTTATAGTCTTGCCGGCATTTCTAGCCAACTTACTTCTGTGAAGTAACAAAGGGGTCTGGGTCGGTCCACAAGACAGAAATAGCCTCTTAAAAGGTATTTCAAAATTGGAATTCCTATACTTCACTTGCAATGATCTTGCGACTCCCGAATGGGCATTGATTCTTAATGCTCTGACTTCACATTTATATCTCCCCCCCTGATTAACACCTCTCGGAATTAGAGTCCGAGACATAGAATTCTTGAGAGATTTTGGGCATCCAGAGCCACATTGGTTTAACTTTTGACACTCAGGAACAAGCCTCATTGACTTCTCTATTGCAAGACCCTGTTTTTCTGCACTATCTCGCAATAGCTTCGAAGGTAAATCCGAGTTAGCTTCTGTTGAAACCGGGCCAACTCGTAACAAATTTGAAAATCTTAGGAAATGATTTTTCATATCCTCAATGTCGCCACTCACATAGCCTAAATTTGAAATCCATTTCTCCTCTAGAATTTCTGGCAGGGGCCAAAATAAACCCCCGTTAAGCTCACTCGTACCACCTAAGACTCTCCCCTCTGAAAAAGGAAATGGGCGATTGCTCAGAATGGGGCTAAACCCACCATCTCGATAAAACTTCGCATGTCGGTCGATTATTGGTATATCAAAAGGGGTCATACCTAAAATGTCAGGCCCTTCTTCTAGAAGTAAGGCTTCTGCGCCCATTCCTGTTAGCTTTTCGAAAACAACCGAACCCCCCGGCCCACTTCCAACAATGAGATTCTCGGTGCCGCTCGATAAATCACGAAGTTCATTCATGGTCTTACCTTAATATTTCTCTCTTAGCGCAATCATCATACTAATAGTATGAATCAACTGCAATAAACTCTTCACGAGAGGCAATTTCTTGAGCGCCGTGATTGTACGAGAATGACTCCTGTGCTTTAAGAAATCTTGGAGAAACTTTTCTGGAAAAATCAAGATACTCAAAAACAATAACGCTAATCGGAAACGCGAATCTACTTCAATGAGATGATTGCGAACTTGAGGTGCAATTGAATCTGATACTCCTATAAAGCCAATCACTTCTCTGATCAGATAATTGAGATTAGCATCTACAAAAGAGTCTATTATTTTGGTTATGCTAAACATTGATTGAGTATAGAAGAAAAAGGAGTCATTCGTTACAATTAGCCATGGCAAATCGAAGAATATGTATAGTTGGGGCTGGTAGTGATATTGCGAAACCGTTTTTGACGCAAAAAGATAGTAGTGATTTTTTATTGGAAGTTCGACGACTACGTGCGCACAATCCCGCTTCAAGTCATGAGAAGTCTATAGCTTTTATCGACATGTCAGATTTTGATTCAGTCTGGACAACTGTCAAGACAATTCTAGAATTCGAACCGTCTCATGTAATCAATTTCACCGGCTTTCGGGCAGCAACGGCCGAAGCCTGCTCTGCTGGTTTGGAAAAGCACATGGTAGTAAACGCACTCTCACCATTCCTATTGTTCTCAATAATTGCATCGAGAGCAGATACCATTCACTTCGTGAATTTTACTTCAAGATCAATAAGTCGCATTGATGAAAGGTTCTCAAAGAGTTGGTTATTTGATTTCGAGAACAAGCAGTTCGCCATACCCTATGCAAGGTCAAAACATGTCCTCGAAGTTTCTTCTACAATACTTTCGAAAAGGTTTCCCTCTCATAAATTTACTATTATCGATCCCGGAATGGTAAAAAGTAGCATGACCACAAGTAGAGCATTTCCTCTATACTTTCGGCTTATCGCTAATTTCTTTCCGACAGCCAATCGAAAATATAGAGCTCTTTCTCAAGCATCGCTTGACTGGCAATCTTCCAGTGATTCAAATCTTGTAAAAGTAAAACTTTTCGGAACTCACCTTCTAAAAACTCAACTCCTATTTGATGAAGCAGAAATGAATGATTTAGCGCTTTGCCTTGATAGTCTTCAAGATCAGACGAAGATGTAATGATTGTCACTAAAGGGAGTTATCGTTGGCATGCCTTTTCAGTTTTTGTAAGTGCAACCACAATTCTACTGAACATTAAACTAGACTGGCCTTTAATGCGGTTAAGTCAAATGCGACTTCTGCCAAATTTTATCGACCACTATGCCGTTTTTGATTTTATCCCATGCATTAGTGATGACCTATTAATTTGCAAACAATACTATTATGGTCATGCTTATTTAGAGATAATTGCTCCTATGAATCGATTCACAATGACCGAAACAATTTTACTTATACTATTCGTCGCTTTGTTTCTTATAGTTGTAAGTTGCTTAATTCAAGTAAACTCATTTTACCGACTAATACTCATGCAAGCATTTATCTTGTCTCCACCAGTAATGTTTCTTCTAGAACGGGGTAATTTGGAGCTCTTGATATTCTCACTTATAGCAATTTCTGTGATCCGTCCTTTGTCTAGGCATAACTTGATACAGTCCTTCACTTTATTTTTTGCATCCCTTATCAAGTTTTACCCAGTCGCTCTACTAATCCTTATTTTCTTGAGAACGAAAAGTACTTTGTCACGAATCTATGTCCTGCTCTTGATAGCTAGCTTCGCATTCATTGTCTCGCGTTTAGATTTTCCCTTGAAGATGGGTGCGACTGAAACTTATTGTTGCTCCTTTGGAAATAACATCTGGGGATTGTACTTAATCCGACTGGGATTGAATATCAATCATCTATGTATTTCATTAATTGGCCTAATTTTCTTCTCTCTTGTTTATGTCGTTTCTTTGCTTGTCTTTAATAGAAGCTACGTTGCAAAAAGTTTGGCTAAAGAAATGACATTTTTCCAAACTGATAAACATCTTCCCCTACAGTCATTTCTAATAATCTTTTCACTACTATACTTCTCTGGAACTAACTTTGATTATAAGTTGATGTATTTGTCAATTATTCCAATTCTTCTTTTGTCTAATCGAGAATTGTCTCAAAAGGGAAAAGTCTTCCACTTTCTAGCTTTCTGCGCTATCAGTGTTTTTACTTTTCCCTCTGGATACTTACAGCCGCTGGGAGATTTTTTCCTTTTATGTTACTTTGTTTTTCTGCTTTATGTACTTTTTCCTTTGAGGAAAGGAAAAATTCATATAAACAATCAATAGATATTAATTGCTTTTTCACATGGAATTTTAAACTTGATTGGGATTTTATCCCAAGGAGATTTTGTTGGCAACACGATTATTTCAAAATTTTCCTTCGAATTGTTCAGGCATTTTGCTCTTTGAAAATCTGCTTGACTTCTCCATTCTGGACCTTCAGAACGTAAACTTTCAACTCCACTACTGGTGAGAAGCGAAAGTGTAATCAGGGCGAAAACACTGCGTTCGACCAGTTTTTTCGGTTTTTTTGTAAATTTAATCAATAGAACTATAGTCGTCAGAAACCAAAAACTAAATGCTACAGAGTATCTTCCCTCGGGCGAGAAAATGATTCCTACCGTTGCAAATCCTGGCAAAGCGAATAGAAATAGTGTTTCTAAATTAAGTTTAGAAATTGTATGGTTTGCTTTCAAACGTTTTAACATTAATAAAGTAACTAGAGTGATGCAGACTCCAATTACGAAAATTACATATGATGAAAACGGTGCGGTGGTGTTTCCGTTATCTACAACGACATCCTCTTTTACGATTGATCCCGCAAAAGGAATAAGGTTTACAGCTACCACTCTGTGGATTGCAAGGTACGAGATTTCCGCTATTCCCGCCTTTTCAAGCCAATCCCCTCGATTATTCCGAAAACTGAGCATTACAAAAAGAAGTTGCGTAAAATTACTGAGTAGAAATAGTACAGAGAAGATGAGAATTCTGCGTTGTGTATATAATTTCCTTAATTTTGCTAGCAATACCAATGTTAATGGTAACAAAAGAGGCACCGACAGTGGGGCGAGAACTCCAAAGTAGAGAAGACGTGGAATTGTCAATTTCTGAAAGTCAATACTTAAGATGAAAAGTAGACAAACTGCCAAACCATAATAATGCAAATTGGTTGCGTTTCCAAGGCCTTCATAATTGACACTAGGTGATGCCACAAGTGTCATTGCAACTAAGAATGCAAGATGTTTGTTTACGCCCAAACTTCTCAAAATGTCGAAACTTACCTTGGTTAAAAAACCGTAGACCATCACGACAAGAATGAAATTCACATATGACGAGAATCTGATAGGAAATATTGAAACTAGATTAGATATTAGATGTAATTGAAAATCCAAATAACCAGTATAGGGGTCAAAGAAATCTTCCGGGAAAGGCTTCTGTATTGCCATTTGTAGACCGACGGTTGCATCTTCTGCCCATAGATTCTTTGCTACTCCAGGAAACTTGATTAAACACAAAAAACAACTCAATGCACACCAAAAGAAATAAATTAAGATCTGTTTTAACCACGAAACAACTATTTTGATCGAAAACACCTCGGCGGTAATCAAATACTTGAACCCTTCTAGGAACTTGAACGCCTCCTAATTTTGGAATAAACTTACCCTATGATTAGGAACTTCTTTAAAGGCCTACATAGGTTACTAAGATTTTTCTCTAGATCTCTTTTCATACTATTTTCCTGGCGATTTTTATCTGTTTACCTTAAGCATATTCGCAAAATCAGAGGATGGATGAGTCTTAACGATTCTTTTTTACTCTATGTTCTCTCTAAACAACAGGCGCTGGGAGCTAAGATAATTGAAATTGGATCTTATTGTGGGAGAAGCACTGTATGCCTGAGTTCTCCATTGAAAGGGATTCTCCATTCGGTTGATCCTCATACTGGTGATATCAGCGAGGAGATGGCAGGTCTCAAAGTAAATACCTATAATGAATTTCGTTCAAATATTGAAAAATCAAAGGTTATGAGCAAAATTCGCATTCATGTGTCAACATCAGATGAATTTGCAGCTCAGAGTAAGCTTTCTAAAGTCAATTTACTCTTCATAGATGGATATCACTCTACAAATCAAGTGATACGAGATGTGGAAAATTATCTGCCGTTTATGGATTCAATCCGAACAGTTGTTTTTGATGATTTTGGAGACTCCCAAGTGGCCGCAGGCATAAATTTTGTTAGTCAGACGCTTCCGCCTTTCCTTGTCTACGGCGACAAAATACTTGTTTTTTCTAACGACTCGCGTTTACTTTCTTCACTGTATGTCAGAGTTATGCTCTGGGAACAGAAAGTTGTATTATGGTGTGGTAAAGTTAGGTTTTTTCAAAGTTATGGACAGTGGGAATTAATAAACAAATTAAGATTCACAAATTCGCTAAAACAGTGAGTTTGTTCTAAATGACCACGGACGTTATTGATGTTGTAATCTGTACGAGAAATAGACCTTCATATCTGAAAACTTGTGTTACT
>Ga0214917_10003181_pt1 | contig 19235 bp, 20 predicted proteins | sample LL_1208_BB_MetaG_FD_177983 | JGI IMG/M metagenome (GOLD analysis project Ga0214917, IMG submission 177983) | Freshwater microbial communities from Lake Lanier, Atlanta, Georgia, United States - LL_1208_BB | ecosystem: Environmental > Aquatic > Freshwater > Lake | place: USA: Georgia | collected...
GAAAAACTGAATGATTGATTACTTGATAACTCATATAGATTATGCACCGTAGCTAGTCTCTAATTAATCAAGTTAAAATATCAATATGATACAGTTAATCAGCAGGAAAGATTCTTATGATTGATAAATCAACTCTGTCCGAATTATATGTTAATAAAAATTTAACGTCGTTTGAAATTGCACAAATCTACCAAGTAGATTCATCCGTTATACAACAACTTCTCGTCGAACTTAATATCGATAAAAATCCTAAAAAACGTAAATATGAACTTATTAAAAGAGTTCCATTTACACAGGAACAAAGAGATGCTGCTATAGGATTACTACTAGGTCAAGCTCATGTCAAAAAACATGGAACTTCATTCAGACTCGAAATAAAATATCCAGAATCAAAAAAAGAACTGATCTTCTGGATTAAAACTATCTTCGGAAATTTTATTAACGTTATCCATAAAACAAAAAATAATTTATATAGTACGCAAACAGCTACTCATAATGAATTAAGTTTCTTTTATAAATTGTTTTATGAAAATAATAAAAAAATAATTCGCCCAGAATTAATTAACTATGTAACTCCTCTCTCTCTTGCAATATGGTTCTCTGATCAAGGAGAAATTAAAAATCATCTTACCATGAAATTTAATTCAAACAAATTCTATAAATCAGAAAATGAGACCTTACAGTATATTCTAAAAATTAAATTTAATGTTCGTACAAAAATTTGTACCTATATTAAAAATAATATAGAATATCACTACCTCTCTGTAAATAAAGAAAATTCAGAGAAGTTAACTCAAATTATTAAACCATATGCAATATATTATCAATCTCTAAAATCCTCCTCAACGACTTTATGCCAAACATCTGAATCTAAAAATTTAGATGATGATAAAGTCTGATCTTCATAGGAACATGAAGAGCTAAGCAGAAATGACTTAGCTAGGGCAATTGCCCTATAACAATGCACCAATGTACCTCAAGGTGCTCTTCCTGTTTACCACCGTGATATCGATGTAACCGCTGTTGTAGTTTCAAGCAACGGTTCACCTCCCGAATCACGTATCTTCGGTGAATCAGTCACAGTTCCAACCTTCGAACTTGCTTCTAACCCCACCGTCCGTATCGCTGAAGTACGTCGTCGTCGCTTCAATGTTATCGACCGTGCCGTCCAGAAAGCTCGTCAGGAAATCATGGCTCAAGAAGACGCCAACGTCTTCGCAGCCCTTGATGCAGCCGCAAGCGTCGAAAACACCCTCCAAGACATTGCTGATACAGGTCTCCTCAAAGCCGATCTTCTCGAACTCAAAGCAGAAGTTGACAAATGGGACCTCGTAACCAGCAAATACTTCATGAACATCAAAGAATTCACCGATATCCTTAAATGGGCATCCGGTGGCGGTCAAGGAGCTGGTGGTGGAGAAATCGATCCCGTTAACTGTGTAGCGGCTTTAGCAGCGTGAGCAGCTAAAGAATAAAATTTGGCTATATGCTGGAAAATCTAGTAAGCAATCTGTACTAAACATCCAAACAAACTTGGCACCGAGCCGGTTTAAAAAACAGTTTAGTAAAAATCAAATTGATATAGATGATCAGCAGGAAAAATCAATGAAAAAGATAGATATCCCAAAAGAAAAACTGATAGAATTATATTGTGAAAACAATCTCACAATGATTGAAATTGCAAAAATTTATAATGTAGACCGCACCACGATCTCTAATAAATTAAAACAATTTCAAATTGATTCAAATCCAAATCAAAGAAAATATGAGAGCTTTAAAAATAAGCCCTTAACCAAAGAGCAAAAAGATTTCATAGTCGGCTCTACTCTTGGAGATGCTTCAATTATACTTTCAGGTAGAAGAACAAGACCCTACTTTAAAGTATCTCACTGCGAGAAACAAAAAGATTACCTAGTATGGAAAAAAGAAATTTTAGGCAATCTAGTAATAACAATTAGTAAAACTATAGATAAAAGAGGACACTCTGTAATGTATGGTTTTAATACTGTCAGCCACGATGATCTAAGTTTTTTTAGAAAATTATTTTATATAGATAATAAAAAAATAATTAAAGATGAACTTAGCTCTCAATTATCTCCTCTGGGATTAGCTGTCTGGTTTATGGATGATGGTAGTAAATCAAATAAATGGAACTATAGATTTTCAACGGAAGGATTCTCCTACGAAGAAAATTTAAAACTAGCAAATATGTTAAAAATAAACTTTAATTTAAATGCTAAAGTTCTAGAATATACTAGAAGTAATAAGAAATATCACTACCTCTTCTTAAATAAAGAAAATGCAATTAATATGACGAAAATAATTAAACCGTATATTGTTGATTGCATGAAATATAAACTAATTGATTGCTCCTCAACGACTACATGCCAAACTCCTGAAAAGGATGATGATATAGTCTGACCCATACAGAGATGTATGGAATTGAGCAGAAATGACTCAGTATGAATCAAAAAGATTCATTAACAATCTTGTACACAACGCGAAATCCTCCAAACCGGTCTCTACGCTCGCATCTGGGGCGCCGACATCATGGTCAGCAAAATCGTTCCAGTAGGAACAGTGTACGCTTGTGCCGATCCAGAATTCGTTGGCGTCATGCCCGTGAGACAAGAAATTGAGGTATTACCCGCCGATGAACCCAAGCGCCTCAGCCTCGGCTGGGTCGTTTCCGAAGAAATCGGCATCGGAATCCTCGTTCCACGCGGTGTTGCAGCTGGTCGCAAATCAGTAGCAGCAGGCTGATGAGCCGTAAATTGGCTGCTGATGAACCGTAATTTGGCACTAACCTGCCGACGAACCTAAAATCAACTGCCGATGAACCGTAAAAGGATGCTGGAGAAATCCAGCATCCTTTTTATTTTTTGCGCATAACGATAACTGGTTCATTTTTAGATCTTCCTTCCAATCCAGTATAGCTGAGGTAAAGCTCATGATCCAAGCTAAAATATCTTAAAGCAATTGTCAAAAGATCATGTTTATATTTTTCTGAAATATTAACAATAAAACATCCATTCGGCTTTAGCATTTTATGTATATTTTCACAGGTTTTAATCCAATATCCCAAATAGGCGTCATAGGATCCTAAATTGCACTGTGTAGGCTCTAATGAATAAATTTCCGTGTCGTAATATGGTGGGGAGCTAAATGCCAGGCAAACTTTTTGATGAAGATCTTCTTGTAAGAAGATTTCGGATCCTATATTATATAGATTGCATTTTTCTTGTTTAAAAATAGCTTTGGATAGTTTAATTAAATTATTATAAGATTCTTTCCAAGGTTCTGTTCCAATATAAGTTAAATTCTTATTTGAAGCCATAGCTCCAACTAATCTTTGACCAAAACCAGCGGAATAATCATAAACAATTCCATCTTGTTCGGCATAGGTGTCGTAAATAAACTTTGCTACAGTAGTCATAAACATGCTGGAGGAACTAGCGACTCTGGAATTTTTAAACCCTTGTCGCAGCATAGCTCCTGAAATATTAAAAGTTTCTTTATAAGAAATTCCAAGGCGATTATCTAAAACTTTTAATAATAAATCATCTTTGTAAAAGGCATCTATGATAGATATTTTCTTGTCAAAAGAAACTTGATAAAAGTTTTCAAAAAAATGTTTAGTTAATTTGTTACCGGTGTAGTTTTTGACTTTGATTAATTTTCCTTCTAGAACTGTAGAGCTATCAAACTCTTTAATGGCTTTCCATTCGTTTAATAATTCTAGGTCAGAAAATTTGGGGTAAGGGAATCCGTAACTTCTAAAATAAGAAAAAAGGTAGTTCTTAATTTCTTCTTTTTCTTTAAGATCTAAGGAGGCGATATAATCTTTAGTTAATTTTTTATCATTGTAGGAGATAATATCTGTGGAACCATAGTTATAAGGAGCATTTGTTTGATTTGATGATGGTGTTTCCAGAGATATTCTAGCTAGAGTTTCTAAATAATTATTGTATTTTCTAGTCATTTTAATAGTAGAATTACTATAAAGCCAATCGCCCAATAATTTAAACTTTTTAACTCCATGAAATTCTAAATGCATAATATTTTTGCTATTTTCTCTGTATTTAATTTTTTTGCTTTTATATGGAGTAATATTTAAATTCTTTTGAATAACTTCGGATATTTCGCAAAGTAATTCATCAGTGCCAGTGACGGCGATCAAAGGAATTTTATAATTTAAAACTGAACCATCTCCATCAATGACTCCTCTGATAAAATGTTTATCTAAAGTAGAATCTAAACCAACAGGATATTTATTAGTAAAAGTTTTATTAGGATGGCAGCCAATTTCTCCAAGTCTTTGTTTTAATTTTTGAGAACACATTCTAAATGTAGCAATTTCCTTATTATTGCCATCGATATGGATCATGACCCGATCTTGTTTGTAAAAGAACATAGATAATTGTTTTAAAACATCTTGATCTTTGGATAGCAAACGAATGCTAATATCATTTCCTTTTTTAGAGATATTCCCATCTGACCACATCAATCCTAAGAAATAAGCTTTTTCTTCGCAATCAATTTGATCCAAGATAGATTCATCCAGAGGATAAATTCTTTTGGATTCTGAATCATTACGAGCTTCGATGTTATTTCTCTTAAGGATTCTAAGAACGGTAGTGCTATGGACATTTAATTCTTTAGCAAGAATCTCGGAAGAGATGCCATCTTGATATTTTTGAATAATATATTGGACGGTTTCGTTGGAAACTCTTGGAGCGGCTTGAGTGCGTTCGATGCCTCTTTTCCTAAGGAGGCGAGTAACGGAATTATTATAGACTCCTAACTTTTCTCCAATTTCTTTAGGAGAAACGCCTGCTTGATATAGAGCAATGACTTCTTGGATGGTTTCTTCGGGTAGTTTTTTCATGAATTTTCCAATATAGCAATTAGTTTCGCATGTCAAGTTAAATCGGTATTTTTTAAAATAATATAAAAAGCAAGTTAATTTAATTAGATAATAATTTCTCATTAACATATGAACATCAAGAAGCTCTCTCAAGTTGTAAATAATTTTTATAAACTATGCGAATATTCTGCTCAGAAAGAAAAAGATCGAAGAGAATCTCGTGAAATTCCTTCTAGATCTCAAGCCGATATTTCTGATTTAGAGCAATACATAGATAAAGATTATGCAATTCAATTTGCTGATTTGCCTAAAATAGGTATCAATCCACGAAGTATATATGACACCCCTGTTGCTATTTGTGGATATCCATTAACAAGAGATATTTATAATCAATTAATTAATAATACTATTCCATTTGCTCAAGATAGAAAATATATGCATCTTTTTAAGATTAAAGATGGATTAAATGTTAATGATTATAATCAAAGCAAATATGAACAAGATCTTAAAAAGATTCTAGAATTAGTTAAAAATAATAACGAATGGCAAGAAAAAATAAAATTTGATGAATTTAAATCAGATGAAGATAATATTAGTAAATTAATAGAATTTGGAGAAACAAACATGCAACCATATCCATTTGCAGAAATGTGGAATATAGGAAGATTATTATGTGATAATAGTATTAAATGGAATCATTTACTGAGATATTTAGAAATTAATGCTGTTGTAGATAATGGAAATGGAATTCTTCATAGCAATGAACCAAACCAAGTTATGATATTTAATATCAATAATTTAGAACTTATAAAAACATATATTGGAAAAGAATTTTTTGAAAATTATTCAAAAGAAAAAATAAATATTAATAAATTTAAAAATACTATAAATCGTGCAAATAAATACATAAAAAATAAAGATAATAAAATTATTAATATTAATAATAATGAAATTATTTTATTAAATAATAAAAATAAAATTCAAAAAATAGAATTAAATAATGACAGAATAGAATGGTACAATGAAAATGACAAACTTCATAGAGAAGATGGACCTGCTATTGAAAAATTAGATGGAGATAAATATTGGTATATAAATGGTGAACTTCATAGGGAAGACGGACCAGCTGTTGAAGAAGCAAATGGAACTAAACGGTGGTATGTAAATGGCAAACATCACAGAGAAGACGGACCAGCTGCTGAATATGCAAATGGCGACAAAGTATGGTATATAAATGGTGAACTTCATAGAGAAGATGGACCAGCTGTTGAATATGCAGTTGGCGGAAAAGAATGGTATTTAAATAATAAAAAATACACAGAAGAAGAATTTAATAAAATTATAAATAAACAATAATTTCTCATTAACATATGAACATCAAGAAACTTTCTCAAGTTGTAAATAATTTTTATAAACTTTCAGTTTCACTGACATATGATGTTCTTGGAACTGAAAGAACAATTAATAGCATTAGCAAATCATTTTTAGATTATTTAAAATCCAATCCAGATGTTGATCCTATAGAGTTTAAATTAAAATTTGCAAAAGCAGCTCAAGATAAATTTAACAAACTAATTGTTCCTTATTTAAATATTTCTCCTGTAAATTTAAATTTACAAGACTTAAAAGAAAGATTAATTAAAGATGTTAATCAAGATGATTTGCAATTTTTTTTGCATGACTTGTTGCATGAGATATTGAAACCAGGATCCGTTAAAGAATTTGAAAAACTAGACAAAGAATTTGAAGAAAGACAAGAAGAAACTTTAGATTTAATGAAAGAAGATAGTGATTTTGAAGATCGCTGGCAAGAAGATGATGAGGGCGATGAATATTTTCAAGGAGAGCCCAGATATGAACTATCTCATGAGGTTTATTCTTTAGAAGATTATATAGAAGAGCAGGTGGCAGAAGCATTAACTAATAAAGATAAAATCACTGATAATGGATTGATTAGATATTTTGATGGCATTTTTATTGGAACTTTAAATAATAAATTTGGAACTCATTATTCTTTTAGAGCCTGGGACCTTGATATGATTTATAAAAATATTGATGATTTTTTAGATCTTATTAAAGAAAAGATAGAAACAGATGTTGCTGAGATTAAAAATACAAAATATAAAAATTTAGGTAAAAAGTTTTTAAATTCTTTGGTGTTTTGGATAAAAGAATTTGAAAACAAATATAAAGATGAAGATGAATTTAACCCTAATAAAATATTAAGGTCATTAAAAGAAAAAATTAAAAATTGGATTGGCGCAAATTTTAATATTAAACAGAAAAAATTTGACTATCAAATTAAAAACGATTCTGATAATAAATATGAAGAAAATCCATTAGGTGAAAAAGCAATTGCAGATTTGACCGATGATTTTAAAATGTCATTGGCTCGAAGGTGGGCATTATCTTTAGATGTTTTAGCAAAAGAAATGATGTCAAGTCAATATGGAAAACAGCTAAAGTTATTTTAAATCTTTGGCTAATAATGCAGTATTATTGTGAGATGCTAAATTTAAAGGGAAAAGTACAAACGATATTAAAATTATCGGCAGATTTTGATTTCGCTGTTGAGAATCGCATTGCTCCGCAGAGTGTAGAGTACAAAATTCAAGACAGCAAAGAAGATTTAAGCATTGAATCGCAGGCACGACATGCATTTTACAAATCCGCATTGTATAATAATAAATTGGTTAAAGTAGCTTTTGACAGTCGCAAATTTAATTCTGAGACGGATCGAAATCCTCGATCTACATTGCAGCATTATCATCGTTCGGATGAATTTATTGACACAGACGATCAGAAAAGAATTACAATTTTATCAAAACTAATTAAGCCATTAAATGATATCAAAAATAAATTTGGAACGGATATTGATTGGCATGATTCTTATGCCAGGGTATTATTGGATAATTTAAACAAGACATTGATTATAAAAGAATCAGATGTAGATATATTTCGTCCGCAAGTTGAATATTTATCTCAGATTTTAGATTTAAGATATCGATTAACATTAAATGACATTGAAAAAAAATCTTCTGAAGAATTAAGTTCTATTATCTTGAAAAAAGATGAGAAATTAATGAAGAAGGGTGCATTTATTAAAGAGATGGTATTGACAAAAGATTCTGAAAAATCTGCAGCTGTTATTAAAGATGGCAATCAGAACACGCAAGAATCTATAATTAATGCGATATTTGGAAACAATAATATTCGAAGAGATGGGGAGAAGACGGTAGAGAGGACGATTACGATTACCATTAAAGACACGGTTTTAGACTGACATAATATTTATGGGAAATGTATATAGAACTACAGAATTTATTAAAAATTCTTCTACATGTTTTGTAGTGAAAAATATAGCGCCTCGTGGGAAGACGATTCAAATATTTCGTTATCCTATATTAAACCAGCGAACCAGGGATTTATTAGCGATACCATACGTATCTGAGGCTGATATTCGTCATTCATTATTAAAAGGCGAATTAATGATGAAAATCAAGACAAAAGAGATTGAAGTTGTTCAAAGCGATATTGATTTATTGCAATTTAATAATGAGCAGAAGCAATTTTTAAAAAATGCAGGCGTAATAAAAGGATTGGAGATCGGCTTGGAGCAATTGGATCCAAGTGTAGTATTTGGAGGCGGTCCTCCTATTCGAGAGAATATTACATTATTAGGTGTAAGAAATGGAATTAATAGAAGTTTTATGACGCCTGAAAAATTCATAAATGGTACTTATATGGGATCTGAGTATAGCATTCATATACGTCACAATGGTCGCGGATTGGATCCTAATTTAGATTATGACATATCGGAGAGTGGCGGTCCTGGTACAGGATATGATACGATATTTTTTAAATCATTTACGCCATCGGTATTTAACAGTATTTTAGCAGATTATGTAGTTAAATTATAAATGCCAGCAATAATCTGATATTATTTAGAGGAATAGATGGCGACAGTTTTTATTGATAGCGGAACTGGAGAATTAAAATATCAAGGAACATCTGGTACTCCTGGTATTTTATCGGATGGATCTGGAAATGTTCCATTGGTGCCAATCTCAATTTGTTATTCGTTATTGAATGGTGTGGCAACGGGTGACAGTTCAGCATTTACAGCAATTGGTGGAAGGGAATTAGACCCAAGCGTATTATTTAGTGGAAATTCCAAGATTACATTAACGGTAGATTTTAGGGCATTAGTAGAGGCGACAACTGGTGTTACTTCTGAGATTAGATTATATAATTTAGATACGGGCTCTGCTGTGAATGGTTCTACGATGTCAACAAGTTCAACAAGTCCAGATTTATTAACTGCAACATTAACGGTTGGGGCGGCTCCTGATTTGGTAAATGGATCGCAAAATTATGAGTTACAATTAAGAATCTCTGCGCCTGGATCGCCTGGGGCAACGGACAGAGCGATTTGTAAAATGGCTGAAATAGTTTTTAACTATAGTTAAGAAACAAGGAAAATTGCAATGACTTTTAATAGTTGGATATTAAATCAAACACCGGCATCTGGAGGAGCATCTTTATATTTAATAAAGGAGATGTTAAAGTCTGCTGGATGGTCAGTTCAAGGTTGGGGTGATGGCTCATCCTATGCCAACAACACCAGTGGAGTTGATGGTATTACATCTGGTGGGTCTGGGGCTGGTGGATTTGATAATTCAAATGCTTGGGTAAGGATTCAAAATCCAGATGGATGCGAATTATGTTTGCAAAGAGGTTCTTCTGGAGAGCAATATGTAAATTTTGATTATTCTGCAAATGATGGATTTATTACTGGAGGCGGCGCTACGACATTGCCTACTGCCACAGATGGACAAACGGTAGCTTCTAATTATTCATTATTTGCTGGTGGCGGATCATATTATTTGCAAGGCGGCTCGGATGATTCTGATGGTTATGGATTTTGGGTAGCCGGATATAATGCTGGTGGCGCTATGACAACTGCTTTTTTCATGGACCCATTGGTTCAAACTGATGCCTCTGATACCTCTCCTGGTAAACAAAATATCATTCATTGCAATAGCACTACTGCATATTCAAAATCTTATTTATCCAGACGTGATTCGCCATCATTTGGATGGTTAAAAGATTCATGGCAAAGAATTGTTTGTATGCTTTATACAGATATAGACGGCGCAGGTTCTTTATCGTCATCTTTTCCAGATGGAATAAATACAAATCCATATAGCGGAAAAGATGACCGCGTGCCTATTATTTACGCAAAAGGAGCTTATGCTTATTCTACTACTTTTCCATATGGATATAAAGGAATAAGCAGATTTATGGCTTGGGAAGGCACTGCAAGAAGCACAGCCGATACAAAAGAAAGCAAAACAAGAATTGTATTTGGATCTGTAAGTGTTCCATGGGATGGAACAACTGTACCAAATGTTTAAGGATGAAAAATGGCATTTAATAATTGGATTTTAAATGAAGTTCCAGATAACGCTGCTAGCATGTATTATTTTAAAGAAATGCTAGTTTCTGCTGGTTGGACAGTATTAGAATCTGGAACTGGTACAAGTGGTAGCTATAATTCCAGCGGAGATTCAATAATCATTACTACAATGAATACTAGCCGTGCTTGGTTTAGAATTTCTAACGGAACAAGCGAATTATGTATTCAAAGAGGAACTAGCGGCACTCAATATTACTGGATTAAATATTCTCCAAGTGCTGGGTTTACTTCTGGATCTCCTGATGAGGATGATATGCCTACCGCATCTGATGAAGTAGATGTATATTCAAGCAACAATTCTGGAACTCAGCTTTTTGGAACTGATGGAACCTATGTTTTACAGGGAGGAGCTGGTGACGCTGCAAGCGGTTATTCTTTTTGGCTTGTAGGGTATTCATTTAATTCGGGAACTCCAAGAACAGCGTTTGTAATGGAGGCTTTATCATCAACAGATTCTTTGGATACAGACCCTGGGAAACAAAACTTATTTTATGCAAATTATAGTGGTTTTGGTAGTGTTCTCCAAGCTAATCAAATTAGCTACTCTGCATCAGCTCCACTATCATTCATAGGAGCTTCATTTGTTAGAATTCCTGGAAATTATTTAGTATTTTCTCCAGTTGGATTTGAAAATTATGGTGCTGCTCCAACTGCGAATAATTCATATAGTGGTGAAGATTATAGAATACCTATCTTATACGCTAGAAGAACAGCCTTAGGCGGAGCTACTGGATATAAAGGAATTGGAACAAATATGATGTTTGAATTCACTCCGCGAAGCAATGCATCTACTAAAGGTGGAAAAACAAGAATAGCATTTGATGCAGTATCATTTCCTTGGGATGGAACAACAAATCCATTAGTATAATATGGCATCTACAGATTATACAGGTCAATTAGTTTTTAGTGGATATGCATCTAGTTCTTTAGATGATTCTGAAGAGGCTAATTCATATTCTTTTGTTGTTGGAAGTGATTTAGATGATTCTGAAGAGGCTAATGATATTACATTTTTAGTAGAGTCTAATTCTTTATGCGATGCTGCTGTAACGCCTGGGATTATAACTTATTACTCAATGAGAGCTATTGATCCAGACTGTCCAACATTAACTTACGTTTCTTGGGTGGTTCAAGATCAGCCTGATCTAACAGGATCGCAATATGTTGGTTCTAGGTGTGGAGCAACACCTTTGACAGATATTACAATTGCTGCAAAATTGCAAGTTTAATTTAATTTAAATTGATATAGTTTTGTGCATGAAAGAAATGTATTTAGATGCAAATGCACATATTCCTCCAAGCAAAGAAACATTAAAATACTTAAGTAAATTAAATTCTTCTTTGTGTGGTCATGGACATCCAAGCTCATTGACTTCGGCGGGTCGATCTGCGGCAAATTTAATTGAATCTTCAAGAGAAAAATTTGCAGAATTAATTGGAGCCAAGTCTGCAAGTCAAATATTTTTTACATATGGTTGTACTCATGCATGCGAATGGGGTCTTGAAATATTATTTAATCAAACTCCAGAAAAAGCCATTGTACGTGTTGGACCTTATGAACATTCGGCAGTTACGGATGTTGTAGAAAAATATAAAAAATCTAAATATTTAATAAATTACTTTGAATATTTTGAAAATAATAATGGAAGATTATTTAATAGAATGGGTCTTCAATTAAAGGGAAGCGCCATTTTAATGCATATGCAAAATGAGTTTGGAACAATATTCGATGTAAAAAAATATAAAAGCGACAGAATATTTTGTGATTTAAGTCAATCTTTGGGAAAAGTTCCTGTAAACGTTACAGAATTAGACATAGATATAGGTGCGTTTGCTTGTCATAAATTTGGAGGCTTTAATGGACTTGGTGTTTTATATCTTAAAGAACCTAGTTGGTGGTCTCCTTTTGGTACTGGCTCGCGTTATTTCACTGATAGAACCGGCACTCCTGACGCTGCTATGGTTGGAGCGTCGGTATTTGCTCTTGAATCAGCTCTTAGAACATTGGAAGAACGTTATCAACGAAGTCAAGAGTTTCAATCTTACATTGAACCTGAGTTAAAAGAACTAGGATATTTTGTAATTGCCAAAGAGACAATTCGTTCTCCAAATACAACATTTATTTATAAAAAAAATGCAATAGAAGATTTATTTAAATTAAATGATAAAAATATTTATTGTGGGCTTGGATCGGCTTGTGGATCTCATGCAACAGGTGTTAGTAAATCTTTAAAAAATTTTGTATATCCTCAAGAATATGTATTTTCATCTCCTCATGATTTTTTAAGAATATCTCAATGGGGAGAGTATGGGCAAAAAGAAGCAAAAAAAATAATTAATGTTTTAAGGAAAACTTGAAACATGTTAAAGGGTTGCCAAAAATTAAATGCGAAATTGAAGGTTGTGAAATTAAAGATTCTGCAGCTTTACATTACCATCATATAGTAGAGCAATCTGAATTAAATACTGATAATAGCATATGGAATCTTTGCGTAATTTGTGCTGTGCATCACAATTTGGTTCATGCGGGAAAATTAAAGATCATTGGACCTTATCCATCAACTCATAATAATGGAAGATTACTAATCTACGAGATAGATGGAAAATGTAATGTTGAAGGAATAACAAAACCATATTATGTTCCTAAACCAAAAGGATTAAAAATAAGGAAATTATGAAAGCTAAAAGTGAAAAAGAAATGCGTAAAACTGTTTTACATATGGCTAAATTATTAGGATGCGTTCCAGAAGTGCAAGCGATATTTTTAAAATATGATACTTTATTAAGAAGTTGCACGGACGTAAATGAAAAATATCAAATAGGTTTAGCTGGTGTTACGGAATTACATACCTTAATGGGGATGAGGGGGGCTTTAATTGTTGATGGAAACATCGTAATTCCTCAGCATGATACGTTTGATCCAAAAAAATATATAATATCTTAGATTAATTATGTATTTTGATATGGAAAAAGAATTTACAGGCAAAGTTATTTGGTTCAATCCTAAAAATGGCTATGGCTTCATTGAATGGTCGGATGAAAATGTAAAACAAAAAGATATGTTTGTACATTTTTCAGATATCGTTTGTGAGGGCTTTAAAACTTTAAATAAAGATCAGAAAGTTACTTTCAAAGTTGGCAAGAATCACAGTGGCGCACCTAAAGCCATTGAAGTAAAAGTTGTTAAATAAGTTTTTTTAAGTGAAATTTTTAATTCATAATCGATCTAAAATGGCGGTCACTATTGGTGATTTAAGAATCAATGTGCCGCCAGGAAAGACAATTGATTTATTAAAAAATAAATTAGGAATTACATTAGAACAAATAGAATTGTCTTATAAGAGCGGTTCTATTTTTAAAAAAAGAAATAAATTAGTCAAAGTAGAAGAAGCGCCAAATTTATTTTCTGATATTAATATTAAAGTTTCTAATCGTCCTGGATTAACGGATCATCCAATTGGTATATTTTCTAAAAATACTTCAATTTATAATGAAGTATTTGGTGAAGATGTAAACATATCGGACGATGAATTTATTAAGCAATTAATTGAGGAAGAGCAAATGCTCTGGAACCCTCATGAGAAAAAGAAAAAATAATCAATATTAATATTTTTGCATATTAATATGACTATTTTAAAACCCCGATCTCAAATTATTAGTCCTACAGAAGGGGTAAGCCTGCGTGCTCAATTTTATGATTTAACAGGCTCTCCTGTAGATTTAGTTGCAGCTCCTCAAGTAAGCATAATTCAACCAAGTGGCAATGTTGTTATTGCACCGACGAGCGTAGGTGTCTATCGAGTAGATACTGGACTATATGGATTTGATTATATTACGCCATTACAAGTTAGCCAAGGTGTTTGGGTTGATTTGTGGAGAGGTCAGATTCCATCTGGGCAAACAGTTGTAAAAGAATTTAATTTTACAGTTTTTTACACTCAAACTCCATTAACAAACAGTGATGGTTATTGGGCATTAGGTGACGATGTTCCATTTAATTATTCTCAAACTGCTATATTAAATATTAATAAATTATTAAAAGGTTTAAAAGCCAGGTTAAAATCCAGCGGAAAATCTGCTGGAACGGATCAATTTGGCAATCCTATTTATGTAGATTGTGACATTTATAGCATAGATCAGCTAGTTACATTTTTAGCTCAATCATTAAGTATGTTTAATCAAATTCCTCATTTTACAGCATTTGAATTTCATCATACCGAAATTATTACTATATTTTATGATATTATAGTTCAAGGAGCTACATTATTAGCAATGTCCAGCCAGTCTTTAATTGAAAGAGGCAGAGAATACGCCATTAGTGATAATGGAGTAAGCCTAACTCCACCAACAATTAGCGAATTGTTAAATACTCAATGGAGTACGGAATTGTCTAACTATATGGAGAAATGTAAGATGATTAAGGGTTCAATGAAACCTTTTGCGTTGGGATTGGGTTCGCTAACAGGAAGTGTTGCCAGAGCGCCTCAATTCGCTCGTCTTCGTTGGCTTCGTGCTCGTCAAATATATTGATATGGTTAAAACAAATAATAAAATATTATATTTTAGTAAAATAATTAGGTAAAAATGAACATTAAAGAAGATTTAAAAATTTTACAAGAATCAAAAGATAGAATTAAATCAAGTAAAACTATTAAAAAAATGTTTAAAGAGGAAGGCATCCCTTTAAGTATTATAGACGTAGTTCCAATGTGTTTTTGTGATTTAGAAGTTTCAGCAAGAACAGAGCATGGAATTATTTATTTTAATAAAAAATTAAGAAATAATTCAAAAGAAATAGACCATTACATGGTTCATGAAATTACTCATATTATTCAACAATGTTTTTCAAAAGGTCCAACAGAAGGATCTACAAATGAAACATATTTAGATAATCCTTATGAACAAGAGGGTTTTCAAAATCAAACAAAATTTATTTCAGAAGTAAAAGGGGATGATGCCGCAGAAGAATATATTGATAAAGTATTAGATCATCATGATGTACCAGATTCTGAAAAAGAAGATAAAAAAGACGCTTTAATGTCAACGTCTAGCTTTAAATCAAATACAATAAGAAAAGAATTTTTAAAAAAAGAATTACTTTCAACAAATAATATTGTTATCAAGATAGAAGATTTATATTAATAATTATTATTATTATTGCATATTTATGATATGGCTTGCGAGCAACCAAAACCTAATTATTTGCCACATACTTTAGTAGGTATACAGAAAGCTTCTTGTACACCGGATGGGCAAGCTGTAAAAATTGAATGGACAAAAGCTTATCCAGATCCATTTAATTATACATTAGGCTATAATGTTTATTATTCTACAATAAAGGAAGATGTATTTTCAGAAGGTCCTAAATATTTAGTTTTAGGAAATAATACATCTATAGAATTATTAGATTTTACCCCCGGCGATAGCTATTATTTCGCTGTTAGGGCAACAGAATTTGATCCTACAACAGTATCCTTATCAGGTCTTCCTGATTTAGGCGTTGCTAAAATTTATCCAGAAGCCGCCTTGGCAGCGGATATGACGGCAACAGACATCATTTTATATTTAGATGATGTTACTAATTTTCCTAATTTTGGCATTGTTCAAGTTGGCGTAGAGTTAATGAGTTATACCAATAAAGATATTCCTACAAATGCTTTATCTGGATTAACAAGAGGTTTGTTTAGAACATCTGAAAGATTGCATACCGTAGATGGATATGATGGATATTATAATTGGGATCCTTTTGTTAAGTTTTTTAAAGGATTTGAAGAAGGTAATTTAAAAACATTTCAAGAAGTAATTAATTATGCTTATCCATATTATGCTTATACAGAAGTAGATGGCTACAAATACAGTACAAATATAGTTTATAGTAATTTAAACAACATTGATAGTAATGAATCTGACTTTCCAAAATATGATTTAGTTGGATGGAGAAGAACAAATCCAAAAGATTATTTTACTGGAAAATGTATAGGTACATATTTTGGCGGAGAACTTTACTGTGCAGATGGATATGATGGAGTTGGAAGGCAACTAAGAGGAATTTCTGTTAACGATGAAAATAACAGAAGAGAAGAATTATTATTAGAACAAACTGGAAAAGAAGCAGTTCTTTTAAGAAGATATCATACAGGAATTAGATGTAAATGCTTCTTAGCTGAAGTAGAACAACCAGATGATCGTTGTCCAGAATGTTTTGGAACTGGATTTACTGTTGGGTATGAACAATTTTTTAATACAAGAAGATCCAATGGAAGAATTCTTGTAAGAATAGATCCTACAGATGAAGATATTGCACAGCAAGAAGCTGGATTAGAAAATACATATAATCCTTCTGGATGGACTCTTGTTTATCCAGTAATTAAGGATCGTGATGTAATTATTTTATATGATCCTTATGAGAAAAATCTTGAAGAAGCACGATATGAATTATTAAATGTTAATAGAAATATTTTATTATATGAAACATACGGTGCTCAAAAATTTAAATTACAAAGAATTAGAAAAACAGATCCTGCTTATAAAATTAAAGTATTTTCAGATACTTCTGAAATGCCATCAGATTTAACTACTAGCATTAACATGGGTGGAACATTCTTACCACATTCACATATTGTTAAAATTAGTGAAAAAGTATTAAATATATCTCAAATTAATCAACTAACTAGTATTGGTGGATTTAATTCTACACAGCATCATACTCATCAAATTATTAATGGAATAATTCAACCTGCTGCAGATGGTCATACTCATACCATCATGTTAATTTGAAAAAATTAAAAAAATCACCTTGATCTTACTTCGTAAGATCAAGATCTAAGATCTTATTATATATAGATCTTATATATAATATATATAATATATATAACGCGCATGCAGGTACGCGCGGATTACAGAGTGTAAAAATTTGTTTTTCGATGTGGTGGGTTACTTGGTTGAAACGAAGCCTGAGATCTTTAACAAGGTCGTTGATAATAATTCTTTAATTAGAATTATGTCTTAAATAAAGATTTGTAGCCATTTGGCTATGAGACTTGGTTCATATAATTTGAATAAGTTAAATTAACTATTATATTAAAAGCTAGTTTTAACGGATCCTAGCAGGTAAAAATTAGACATAATTGCATGAGTAAATTTGTAGGATCCAGTAGATTACGTGAGGGTGGAAGACCCGTCACTCATTATCAAGACTTTATTGCTCACACAGGGGCAACGGATTGGAGGCATACAGCCAATGCCATTGATATGGATCCTGTTATTCCAGAATTAGGAACTTCTACCGTACAATCAACATTAGAGCAATTTTATAGCTTTGTTGCTGGCGTTGGAACGGGATTTGTATCTATTGGATATTTAGATGGTTATACTGATGGGTATGCTGTTGGTGTATACAATGTTGGCAGTCCATCAACTTTAACATTTGAAGATGCCGTTACCGCTGCTTTAGCTGATAGCAGGTTGGCAAACGGCGGAGTATTGGTAATTCTTCCTGGTTATTATCGAGTATCTTCAACAATTAATATTCCTGCTGGAATTACCGTTGTTGGTTCTCCTGCCGGATCTTACATTGTTGGCGAAACATCTGGCGGCTCTGCGATATTTAACGCTCAGGCACCATCTAAATCATTTAATATTGGTGGAGATTCTGGTTCAGGTCCAGAAAATGTATTTAATGGAACTGGTATTTTTCAAACAAGATTTGAAAATTTAATTATTACAGATAATTCTGATGGCTATGCAAATAGCGGAGATCCTACATTAAGCGGATCAAATGAAGCTATGATTACAGTTGAAAGAAGCGCCAATGTTTCTTTTAATAGAATATCATTTATTGGAAAATTAAAAGACGGTCTTGTATTAAATCGTTTAAAAACAACTGCTGCAATTTATTGTTCTAATTCTGGTACTAGCACAGGTACTTCAGTTCATGTAACAAATTGTTATATGGACGGATTAAAAACTCCAATTATATTTAATTCAGAGCTTGGAAATAAAGATTATTTAAGTGTTAAAAATTCTAAAATTAGATTTTATGGAAAAGAAGCTGCATCTTATACGATTGATGAAGATAATTTTGTCATATCATCATTATGTAATATTGAATTAGAAAATAATTACATAGCTGGCGAAGGTACTCATAGCAAAGTTTTGTTGAATGTAACATCAACAGCTGTAACATCCACAAATTGTTCAATTAAAATAATTGGAAATTCAGGGTATTCCGTATCTGATAATTCGGTAAAACTTTGCGAATATCAAAACTCTGATTCTGTTTATAGTGTTATGTCTGGGAATTCTTGGGCACCTGTACGTCCTGGGAACAATTCTTGGACGGTAATTATTGGCGAAACAGAAGGAGATATTATAGGTTCAGATGCCTTGGATTTATTTTTATCAACTTATGATTCATCTTATAGAAATCCAACAAAAATTATTTTAAATCCAGGAACTTATACTGTAACATCTAATTCTGGAACATTTTATGGATTTAAATTAGAAGGAAATCCAATTGGAAAATATTATCCAATTATTAATTTAAATTTAACAGCTTCATCTAATGATGATTTTAGCAATAGATATATTGGATTTGGCAATTCAATTAAAAATATTTACTTTAAATCTACAAGTAATTTTTCATCTGTCCATGCTTATTCAAAGAGAGATTTGTCATCTAGCGTAGCTGGAGAAAGCATATCTGTAGAAAATTGTATATTTAAAGATACTAATTTATATATTGATGTTGACTCTTCTGCAAATGCTACAAATAGCACTGGATCACAAGAATCAGATCAAACAAGAATGACTGCAAGAATTTCGGACTGTAGATTTTATCAATCTGGAGCATTTTCAGAAAACTGGTCTTTATATATTCCTAATATAAAT
>Ga0214917_10003182_pt1 | contig 19227 bp, 23 predicted proteins | sample LL_1208_BB_MetaG_FD_177983 | JGI IMG/M metagenome (GOLD analysis project Ga0214917, IMG submission 177983) | Freshwater microbial communities from Lake Lanier, Atlanta, Georgia, United States - LL_1208_BB | ecosystem: Environmental > Aquatic > Freshwater > Lake | place: USA: Georgia | collected...
CTCGACTTTAAAGTCATTCTTGCTTTGCGGTATCGCAAGGTCTAGCTCAAACTGATTATCAGAGCTTGTCTGCATCGAAAACTTTTCTTTTAGCCAAACTTTGGCACCATCGAGATCTGGGAACTTCTCCCAGAATCCCTGGGCGAGCAAGAAGGCTTTCGTTGAATTTCTGAACGAACGCTTGAGGTGGTTGGCATCTGCAACCTCAAGGAAGTCACTGAGCCACGGGCTTGGGTGCTCTTCGTTAGCAAAGAAGTTATTCGTTTCCTGCCCTTTGCCGTAGGCAATAAACCATGCTGCGGTTGGTCGGGCAATAAGCTCGACAACGCGGAAGAAATCATCGCGGAGATCCTGGGATTCATCGATAAGTATCACGTCGTACTTGAGAAAGTTCTTTCCCTCTTCACTCTCAAGATAAGCCTTCACATTCTCAAAAACCTGTGCTTCACCCTTAATGCCAGCTGAGTGGCCGAGTTCTTTATATAACTCCCAGATATCGAAGACATCGATAAACCCATACTCTTCAACGTTCTTCCGAAGGATTTGATACTCGCGCTTCTGATCGGCAGCCAATACTTTGTTGAAACAAACATGAAGTACTCGTGCGCCAGCTGCCAAATTCTTTAACCCAATTTCGCGCAGAATCGTGGTCTTTCCTGTACCAGGCGCGCCCTGAAGAGAGACCTTGTGACTCTTACCGAGTTCATACTTATCTGCGATCTTCTTGGAGTCCTTGACTGGGCGCGATAACTCCCCTGACATCGAGGGCGAGAGTTCAACTTTATGTTGTGACGGAGCAATAGCTGCCCTAAATGCATCTATCTCCCCGTGCACGCATCGCGCCAGTTGTGGCGTCATAATTCCGAGGATCGGTTTTTCCCACAGACGCTGGAGAGCACTTATCAGTTTGTTGTAATTATCAAGGTCATCCTTGAAGAGACACATCTCTTCAAAACCAGATATCCCGGGAGAAGTGAAGCGAGATTTCCATTCTTTGCGAGTGATTTCAGACCATAGAACTGTGGATTGGAGAAAGGGAAGATTCCTCTTATCTTTCATCTTTGGGAAACGCTTTAGATAATCGCGTAGTTTCAACGACCCCGTACGTAACTGTGAAGTCGGATGCTGTCTTTTCTGGTCAGGCTTCAGAATGAATTCAGTCTGGGTAAATTCCTGTATGGCATCCATCTTCATTGATTTAACTTCGATTAAATAAAGACCTACTTGGTCATCTAGCAGGATCAAATCAAGGTCAGTTACACCTGGGATGTAATTGATATCAAACCAGAGCTCGAGTCCTGGATTAGAAAAACCCTTGAATGTTTGACCAACTAGGAATTCGCCGTAGTGCCCGGGGGCATCCTTAGGCAGATCGGTATGAATCGTGGCCACTGTCGAACTCTAAGGGGCTAGGAGATTGCTCTCAAGTGAAAAACCTTGAAAACATACTGATTATCGATTTTTATTCGCGACACTGGTTAGGTGCCAGAATTCGCAGCTATTGCACTTATATATACGTTGACTTCTCACTCTTTCCATTGACTTGCCTAGTCTTTTGCGGGCTCTGACCGCATCTTCGGGGGTTTTGTAGGCAGCCTTGACCGTGCACGATTCAGCTGAGGTTCTTAACTTCACCTTTCGCTTGGATGGCGTAAAAGTGAATTTCGGATTATCTAATCTAGAAAAAGTGTCGCTGACAAGGGCTGCGATTTCCTCGAAGCAATCTCTACATGTAGTCCGATCACCATCAAAGTCTTCTTCGCAGATGTTGCAGGTATACACACAAGTACTTTACAACTCGCGCCTTGCAAATTTCGAAAATGTCACTCCCCTCTGCTATCTTTTCCCTAGGTCAAGAACTAAGCGATAAGCCCTTTAGCTTGCTTAGTACCAATCCGCGCATGATTCGCGCACGGTGGTTCTAAAGGAAGACCTGCCGGCAATGAAAGACACTGCCGGAAGAGCGGGTCTCACTATGAGGTCCAGTAAGGACTATTTGCCATGTCACCACTTGGTTTATTGATTTGTACACGATGTTTTGGGCTCACCTCAGCTGGATGGGGAATGCAGCAATGTCTCTGCGAGAAGTATCGGCCGTATCCAGGAGTTGATTGCCCGAGTGGATATCACTTGTGTTACCTGTGTGCTGCAACTGTTACAGGTGGTACGGGTCGATATTCGTGGAATGTGTGTGAAGTGTGTTTGAAGTTCAATCGTAAGTTGGCGCGTGATTACGGTGTCAGTCTGCCGTTGGGGCGTCACTCGATCATGAATGGTGTGTCGATCCCGATGAGTGCAAGTGCTGAGGTGCAGGCACATGCTGCGGAGAAGTTGATTGCCTTTGTTGCTGTTGCTGGGGCGATATCGGATTGGGGAAAGTTGCAGGCGCGAGTGCTCTTTGAATCTGTGCCGGTGTGGCAGAGGGAGCCGTATGTGAAGCAGTCGGTGTGGGAGGCAAAGTTCAAGCTATCTGGATCACGGGCAATAACGAGGTCGGTTGATGCCTTTAAGGGCTATCTGCGCGTGGATAGTTTTGAAGAGTTGGGTGGCTAACCCTGATTCATCGAGCTAGGAAATCTTCACCACGGCGTGGATAACTGCTTCCGGGGTCGCATTTACTCCGAGTTCGTCGTCTATGCCGGTGTGTATTCCATTTATCTGCGCTGCAGACAAGATTGAAAGCTGTGCCGCGATCTCTGTCATCCAGTAAAAGGCTGCTGGACCTGCGCGGTCTATGACTTCTTTGGCCTTGGATAGTTGGAGGTCGCTGAACTTTTCTTCGTCGTTATTCTCAATGATCCAAAGCAGATAGTTGCGTATCTCAGTTGCGATCTCTTTGTTCTCGTAATTCGTTCTTATCAACTCTTTGAGTTCGCCATCGAGAGTGCGGGGACGTCGAGATTTCTTGTTACGGCTGAGGAAGAGATAGACCAGGATGGTGAAGAAGATAGTTTCTAACATGGCTCTAGCGTAAGTGCGAGCGCTGACAGCCCTGTCTGAGCCTGGGGCTGCGCTCATCCCTTGTAACCTTTTCCTATGAATCACTCGGCACTTCGAAACGTTCTCAAGGCTGGATCTCTTGTCTTTGGTGCTTCTGCGCTATTTCTCTTGGTACTTCCTGGCCTGTTCCTTGATCTCTTGGGGCTTTCACAGAGTGATGAGATGGCTTGGGCAATGCGCATGATTGGAATAACGCTCTTTGCGTTGGCTGGCAATATGTGGAATAACGCGGGACAGAGCAGTGATGTGCGAGTCGGCAATGTTGCAAAGGTGATGTGTGTCAGTGCCACAGCACTTGGTGTTTTAACGCTGTTGATTCCTGGAGAGATCACGTGGTTTAGCTATCTCTATGCAGCGGTCGGCTTTGGCTTTGGGCTTGCATACTTAGTGAACTTGGTACGTAATTGATCTGAGTGGATATCCATTAATCTGCTAATCTTCAAGGGCGTTAAAGGGTTGTTTCAGTATCTGAGCTACCAGAATTAGACTCCGTCAGAAATGGCGGGGTCTTTTTCGTGTTCTCCTTAAGTGCCTTGAACTATCCCTCAATCTCTTTCGAACTCATTGGCAGAACGAGTTGTGGTTTATCTGCTGCGCCCTCTTCTAACTCACTCTGGATTGCTTTGATCGTAGCGGGGATGCCATTTTCGTATGAGTAGAGGGCTAAGGCGAATAGGTGGGAGAAGGCGTAACCATCTTCGGGTGAGAATCTAAGGCCAGATGATTTCTGTCGATTGGAAACGCCTAAGATGAAATCGGTTCGCTCTGGATTTGAAAAGGTCGAAAGTAGTTTTGCAAATGCCCACTCGGTTGTTGCGATGGGGCCGGCGAAGATGAGGCGTTGATTGGTTAACTTCACCATTCCTTGATCCTTATCCATCTGCATCTCAACGCCTGGGATTGTTCGACCTTTAAATGAGCCGACCTTGTAACGAATGCCGGCAACAATTGGAATGGAGACGCCTTGGGAACCGCCGCTAAATGTGGAGGGTGTGCGACCTGCTACTTGATAAATGCCGTAGCCAGTCCAGAGAACTAACTCGCCTTTTTTCTGTGCCAGTGAATGATCATCGGGTTCGCTGCCAGAAGATGCGGCGGTGAAGATTTCGAGTGCTTGCGTGAGGATTTCGTTCTCTCTATCCCACTCAAAGAGAGCTAACTCGTGATCAGCTTTAGCGCGCTTTGCTGCTCGTTTGGCTTTGAAGTCTGCGAAGAATCCCATGGGTTGATTATCTCTGTACTTTGGGTATTTTCATAGCCTTTCGATTAGCTCGTCTGTTAATCTGCCCGAATGAAAAAAATTGTGCCACTTGCTCTGATCGGTGCTGTGCTGGCCTTTTTTCTTCTTACTGATAGTCAAAGTTGGGCAGCGACGGTTGCGGCAAAATCTAAAGCTTGTCCAACGGGTGCATTCCCAGATTTATCAAAGTCCGTCGGAGCCGGTGCTAGTTATGCAAAACCTTCGATCTCAGTTACCTGTGTTGATGGTCAGTTAAAGGTCACCTCAAATGGCATGACCAGTTTTGCCTATGATCCAAAAACTCCCAACGGATTATCTGCCCAGGAGTGGAGTTGGTCTGTTCCGTTAAGTCCAGCTAAAGCTAAAGCAGTAACGTCGATCAAAGATTTAATGGGGACACTTGGATTTACCGTAAGCGGACTTCCGATTTATGGACCAACTGAAGGTCCGGTGCCACCTGACTCAGCGTACGGAGATCCGGTCTATAACAAGCTGGTAGATATTTGTGGTGGGCATACAGGGTACAAAAGCGATTATCACCATCACGCAATTACGATGCTTCAACAATGTAATTTATCTAAACAAAAAATCTTAGGTTATGCCTTAGATGGTTTTCCGATCTACACAACTCTGGGATGTACAGATAAGAAGTGCACAAAGACTGCCAATATGAAATCTGGATACCTCAAGACTGGAAATCCAAAGACAAACTCTTGGAGTGCGTACACATATAAGAAATCTAACGCCAGCACCGTTTTAGATTCATGTAACGGTCGAACACAACCAGATGGCACATATGGTTATCACGTCACAACGGATTTCCCTTACATCATCGGTTGCTTCACCGGTACAGCAGTTATTCCTACGGGTCGTGCAGCTGAACCAATGCCACCGATGGGTGGACAACCATCTGGGGGTTCACAACCTCCAGCTGGTGGACCGCCACCAAAAGATGGACCGCCACCAAAAGATGGACCGCCACCAAAAGATGGACCGCCACCAAAAGATGGACCGCCACCTGCAAAACCTTAAATTAGTTTGGAATTCATTTCCGGATTCTTGAAAGTTGGGATGTACCTCAATAGATTTGTGTCAGCCAAATCGGTTCTTCCCAGACTGGAAATATCATGGATCAACGTGAAATTAACGAGAAGCGTTACGAGATTGCTGCCGCTCAAACTTCATCGGTCATGCTCGTCGGACTTTTTTCAAACATTGCTATTTTCGCTGTAACAGCATTTGCAGATCTTTCTTCTGGAACTCAAACAGACTGGAAAGTTATCGTCAGCGTTATTGAGGCATCCTTCTTGGTTTTTGCCATTGGCGTTTTTGGCGACATTGCGGCATACGTCAAAGATATCCCTGCAAATGAAGACTCAGTCTGGAATAGAAATGCTCGCAAGGCACCACCTGAGATTTTCATGGCGATCACAGCAGTAGGAATTATTGCAATGTGGTATTTCCAGATCAGAGCAATTGGAGCCTAGTAATTTAGATTGGTAGGGCTGGGGCTAACTGCCTCAGCCCTAATGCTTCTTTTTTTTAGCCGGAAGGGCACTTTGAACATGAACGATAAGAAGGGGCTCGGTAGTGGCGTGCGAAAACCGATCCTTCTGGGCGAATGATCCGCTTTGATCTAAACTCATCCCATGTTTAGACGCTCAGGTGCGACGCTAGTTATTTCAACGATGCTGGCGACACTTTTTCTCAGCCAGGTACCTGCGGCGACAAGTGCCGTATCTCCCAATTGGCCAGCTAAGCCCTCGATCGGATTCTCATCTTCAGAGAAACTGACTGAGATTCGTAGTGAGTCATTCATCGCAGGTTATTCCTATGCCGAAGGTGCAAGTAGTGGGCTCTATACCCGAGTCGAGGAGTGCACTGAAATCACTGATGAAAAGTGTAAAAACTCGGATTCAATCGCACTAAATGCAATCTTGCCAGCGTGCGAAAGTGTAGTAAGTGATACCTGCGTAGAGTCTTTGCTGCTGATTGATAGCTCAGGAAAGTCAGTCAAGGCTGGACTTGTGAAAGAAGTTAATAGCAAGAAGTTTCAAGGAAATTCTAAATTTGCTACGCCATACGGAGGATCTATCAGTGTCTGGAAGGCAGAGGGATTAACCAACTCTTTGGGTACGCAAGAGTATGCGGTTAAAGTTCACATTGATTTACAGAACTTTAACAATCGTGAATGTGGGTCAGATCCAACCAAATGTCCATTTACGCTCGGCAATTTTACTGCATCGGTTTCACCGATAAAAGTCGTACCAATTGATAACACTCTTGAATGCTTGTGGAAGTCTGGAAATGAGTGCGGGCAGATCGGTAAATTTCCTGAAGGTGTGCGCATTGGATTGTCGGTAAGAATCACCAACAACTTAACCGGATTTATGTTTGGTCGCATGCAAGATGTCACTATGGAGGTCACGCCATTTTCACCGACAATTAATACTGTCCGCGTTGAGGCTAGCCCCGTCAATGTGCCAAGTATTTATGCTTATGTAGAGAAGAGTGCTTTGTCTCAATATCCAGATATAGAAAAGTATTGGAAACAACGACGAGCGAATCTGGCAACACAGGATTTACAGAGTTCTGAAACCGTCGATCTCGGGCCCTGGCCACAATATGCATTGGATACTTTCTTAGCATTTGAAAGATTCGTTAAAGCTGGGCCGAATGTTCAATCAATCTGGAAATTTGGTAGTGGTATTGGTCAGGCAACTGGAAGTCCATGCTTTAACGATAAAAGTAAGTTGCTGGGGCTAGTTACAACGAATGCATCAACATTCCAGCCGTTTCCCCCAAGTTTTGATGGCGCCAATCTGAATTACAAAGTGGGCGGAGCGCATCACTTGGAAGATGGGGTCACTCTGACAAAAGGTGTTTATGACTTAGCGCTACGTAGTGACTTTGCCCGCTGTCTTTATGGTTTCTCAAACGCTCCAATCAAGGCGGCTGTCTCGATCTCCTATGGTCAAGAAGGCGCACAAAATGTGGCAACCGAAGTAGTTTCGCAAGATAAAGCAAAAGAGTGGATTTATATCTCAGCAAAGAATTTTACTTTCTCTGCCCCAACGATCAAGGTGAAATTCATTCAAGAGAGCGTTGCTGCCCCAAAACCAACAACAACGACAATTCGAAAGACCACGATTACTTGCGTGAAGGGGAAGACAACCCAGAAAGTTACTGGCGTTGCACCTCAGTGTCCTAAGGGATTTAAGAAAAAATAGCCGACGCTAGATTTAGTTGTTCTTCACATATTCTGCTGCGTGAGGAAAGCCGTTAGCTTCTAGCTTCTCTGCAATCTCAGCCTTTACTGCCTTAACAACCTTGTGTGTTCCGTCGCAATTCTTCTCTTCATCTCTTGTGTATGTACAGGTACAAGCGCCCATGATTTTCCTCTTTCGTTAAAGTCGTAGCCGTAAGGGTATCGGCTAAAGAACAAATCTGTGCGTTAAATGTAAAAGGGCTGGGACAGTTCGCCCCAGCCCTCTTCAATCTTGCTTTTACTTAAGCTTCTTCTGAATAGAGATCGTGGCTAATCATGGTCGCTGAGTCCATATCTTTATTTTTTTCCATCCACGCCTTCATCGCAGCACTTTCACCGATAGCGTCATTGACAATGCCATTGTCTGTCAGGCTCTTGAAGGTTTGAATGATGACGATATGCCCGACATCTTTTCCAGCGTGTCCGTTGAGAACCGTGATGTCGCTAACGCCATTGTCCTTAAAGATTGCTGCAACTTCTGCCCATGATTTCATGAATTGTGCGCGCTTACCGACGTGGGGCTTCCATACTGTGATTTCGAATGCTCTTGCCATGGTTCTCTCCTCTATTGACCGACTCCCGGTTCAAATAAAGTAGACCTAATTTGCCGGTTTTAGAAGAGGCTGATTTAACTTATCTGGAGATCGATCTCTTCCCCGTGGCTGTAAGCATGAGTCGGAAAGCCCTTAAGCAGATGGACTTTGGCTTCTCCGTGAACCTGCCACAACTCTTGTGCTGGGCGTTTGACCAGAGCTGTGAGTTCATCAATTCCGACCACGATCTGATCATTGGGCGCGTGCAGTAAGACAGTTGCTGCGCTATCTGGAATCCATTTAAAGAACTTATTGAAATGTGGGATTACACGAATGTCGGGAAGAAGTGAGAGCCCAGGTGTTGGTTCACGCTTAAGCATTCGAAAATTCGGTACGTGAGCACTTAAGACCATTGCGCCTGCGCTACATCCGGCCAGTGATGATCCTGCCTTCCAATTCTTAACAATTGAATCCCAGACTGGTGTATCGCGAAGACTTTCAGCTAAGTGGTGTGGGTCGCCGCCAGATAAATAGATAAGTGCAGAGTCATTGATCAGATCTGCAAAGACGGGATTGAGTGCGCCTTCGCGGTTATAGATTGGTAGAAAGATTTGTTCAACGCCTAACTTATCTGCTTGTGCTTTACCAAGTGCGCGCCAATAATCAAGACGATCTTGACTCTCACGTCCTGCCGCAGTTGGAATCTGTATATATGTCGGTTTCTTGCCAAGTGCGAGAGCATCATCAATGAGAGATTTCTCGAGGTCAGCCATCGCGGGCAGGTATTCGCCCGAACCAACGAGTGCGATAGATCCAGGCATGGGCCTGAGTCTATGGCTCTATGTAGGCGATCGATACGCTCAAAATTAACCAAAAATTCTGGAATTTGAACTAGAACTTCCCGTCCAGAGGCCTTAACCTCGTACAAAATCCAGAGTGGATTCAAGCAATCATGGAGGCCTTCAAATGGACGAAAAAACACTTCTTCAGCAGTGGAATCAGATGCGTGCTCAGATTATTCAGTCACAGGTAGCACCCGCACTCGTATTAATCGGAATCATGGTTCTTGCTTCACTCGGCGTCTTTACCGATGCAGCAGATTCAGCAAAGTATCTTGCTCTCGGAGTTGCAGCAATCACTGGAATTCTTGCAATCATCAGTCAGTATGCAGCAGTACGTGAAGGTGAAGCACTCATGGTTGATCTTCGCAGAGTCACTAATCCTTCAACTCTTGCTACCAAGATTGCAGATTCACGAGGATTGCTCTCACTTTCAGCAATCGCAATTGTCGGCTTTGGTATCGCGATGTTCGCACTTGTTGTGTGGGCTGTTTTAGGCGCATAGAACGTGGTCGCAATTGCACTTGTCGTAATTTATGCTGTCGTAGTCTTGGCTATCGTCACTCGCTTTGATCGCCCATCAAAAAAGGGGCCAAAGATCACTGGCCGTGGTGGGGATTTCGAGTAACGCGTTAACCTTTCTGCATATTTATTGCGAACTCTGCGACATCCCAGCTGACGTTGGTGTCTCCGCTGGGTAGTAGCGCACCATTACGAGTATTTGCCGATAGATATCGCAATACTCGCTTGCCTTCAATGATCTCGATTCCGCTTAAGTAAAGGTCAACCTGCTCTTCGACTCTCTTTCCTTCAACGCATGAGGGCTCGCAGAGATTCTCTGAATATGTTCCCGTACCTTCTGCCCCGTTGTATCCCCAGCTCTTCCACTTAATGTTATAGATCAGCACGCCAGCATCGGCGCAGAACTTTGTTAATTGTTCAGGGCGTTGTTCTAGGGTTTCACAGTCGTAGGTATAAATATTCTTTGCATAAGACTTACCAAACATAACGACAGAACCAGCTAAAAGAGCGATGACAATCAATCCTGCGATAAGCCCTGTCCTCTTCATGTAGCCATCGTACTTGCGTCACAGGGTGGGTTGATCCCCAACGCTATGGTGACCGGTGGAAGGCATGGTGGACCTTTGCCTGATCAACTCTGAGTGTTGAGGCATTTTCCGAGCCACTTAGCCTTAAAATTTACGACATATCCCAGTTCGAGACCAGAGAAATGTGAGCCAAGGATGGCAGCAAAGAAAAGCAAGGATTCGATCGTCGATCCTTCAAACAATAATGAGCTCCATATCGAAAGTTATGTGGAGCGCATCCTCTTCGGTGGTCGTTGGCTATTAGCTCCTCTCTATGTGGGACTTCTCCTCAGCCTCGTGCCGTTGATTTACCGTTTCTTTATCGAGTTCCTTCACTTGATGCAGGGAGTCGCCACTCTTGAGATGCAAGAAATCACGTTGAAGATTCTTGAGCTTCTGGACGTAGTTCTACTTGGAAATCTCATCATCATTGTGATCTTTGCAGGATATGAAAACTTCGTATCAAAGATTAATGTTGCAACTAATTCAGTTGATCGTCCACACTGGATGGGTCGCGTGGATTACAGCGGACTAAAGATCAAGTTGATCGGTTCATTAGTTGCTATCTCTGTTATCGAGCTTTTGAAAGACTTCATGATGGAAGGCGATTATGATGACAAGCGTCAGATGTGGCGGATTGCCATCCATGTTACCTTCGTTATTTCGGGCGTTCTATTTGCCCTGATGGACTTCATCGCTGATAAGCGAGATGCGGTCGATATGGCAGATAACTCAACCAAGAGTGAGAAGTAGGTACTGATATGTCATATATAGATCCGAACGAAACTCATCCGCATGGGATGCAATATGCATCATTCCAACATCGCTTAGGTGCATATGCACTCGATGCTGTACTCGCTGTAATCACACTTGGAATCGGCTGGCTCATCTGGTCACTTATTGTCTGGGGCGAAGGACAAACTCCAGCGAAGAAGATCTTAAAGATTCGAGTCCGTCACTTTGAAACAGGAGCGATCGCAACATGGGGACATATGGCAGTTCGCGAATTTCTAGTGCCACTCACAGTTTCAATAGCAGTTGGTTTAACTTCAGGTGTTGCAGCAATTGCATGGATTGTTATCGAGATTGTCTTCTATTACACAAAGAACAACCGCACACTCCGCGACCTCTGGGTCAAGACCGCAGTAATTAACGAGGCATAAGGTGAGTGAATTCATTCCTTCTGGTGTAGCTAACCCTGCACCGCAACTTTCACAAGCAGAGCAAGATGCAAAGGCAGGTAGCGGACTTGCTATCGCTTCCTTTGTCACTTCTCTTGCGCTAATTTTCGTATCAGCTGGTTTCCTGGCATTTATCGGATCAATCCTTGGGCATGTATCGCTCTCAAAGTTAAAGAAATCAGGGAGTACTCAAAATCGCGGGTTGGCCGTAGCTGGTGTAATCATCGGTTGGGTGTCTACAGCACTTGCTTGGATATTCTTGATTGGTTTCATCTCACTCATCGCTGGCGCTATCTCAGCGACAGATTCATCGTGGTGGGATGACCTCGTGCGCGAGTTCGATCAGAATTACAACAGTTACTAAATCGGTAGATAAACCTTGCGTAGCCCCGAAGGGATTCGAACCCTCGTAGCTGGCTTGAGAAGCCAGAGTCCTAGGCCGCTAGACGACGGGGCCCTAGTTTGTTAAAACGGTAGATCTTTTATTACTGCGGTACTGCATTTACTGCGCTGGGGTACCAGGACTCGAACCTAGACTTACTGAACCAGAATCAGCAGGGCTGCCAATTACCCCATACCCCAAAAGGCGTGAACCTTATGTGGGAGAAGTTTACCCCACGCTCTAGAGCGAAATTGCCCCAGAAATTCTGGTCAGGCAAGCCTCTTTGCCCAGTAATTCCATTGATTCAAAGAGCGGTGGAGAGATAGTGCTGCCGGTTGTGGCGATGCGAAGTGCGGTAAATGCAATGCGTGGTTTGAGTCCCATCTCTTCAATCAGAGATGCACGAAGGGCTGCCTCAATAGATGTGTGATCCCACGTAGACAACGGTGTCAGTTCGGCAAGTGATCGCTTCAAAATATCTTTCGATGGGCCATCAGAAATCTTGGAAACACTTTCGGCTTCAACAGAAAAGTTTGTGGTGAAGAGGAACTTAAGCATCTGTGGAACTTCACTAAGCGTCACGATGCGCTCTTGGATGATTGGAAGAGCTGCCTTTACGAGTGCGATTTCGGCATCAGTACCAGTGATGACGCCAGCATCCTTGAGGAATGGCAAGGACCACTTTAGAAACTCATCGAGTGTGAGTGCACGGATCTTGTCACCGTTAATTGCTTCGAGCTTTTTCATATCAAAGCGCGCTGGAGAAGAGTGAACTTTCTCGACTGTGAAAAGTTCGGTCAGCTCTTTCATCGTGATGTTTTCACGATCATCACCTGGCGACCAACCTAGGAGTGCGAGATAGTTACAGATCGCTTCGGGGAGATAACCCATCTGGCGATACCAGGCGATCGAAACTTCACCATTTCGCTTGGATAACTTGGCATTATCTTGACCCATTACAAAGGGAAGGTGTGCAAAGACTGGGTAATCTTCGAGTGCAACTCCCATTGCTTGATATACGCGAATCTGACGAGGAGTTGAAGAGAGAAGATCTTCACCGCGCAGCACGTGGGTGACCTTCATCAATACATCATCGACAGCAACTGCCAAGGTGTAGAGAGGTGATCCATCTGCGCGAACGAGAACAAAATCTGGAACGAATTTATGATCAAAAGTTACTTCACCACGAATCTCATCTTTAAATGTTGTGCTGCCATCTGGCATACGCATACGAACTACAGCCTCGCGGCCTTGCTCTTTATAGGCTGCAATTTGATCTGCGGTGAGATCGCGACAGTGTCCGTTGTATCCAGGTGCCACGTTTGCTTTACGTTGTGCTTCGCGGACTGCCTCTAACTCATCAGGTGAGCAGTAGCAGTGATACGCATCCTTATTATCAAGAAATGTTTGCGCCCACTTCGCGTAGATATCTAAACGTTGTGATTGCAGGTATGGCCCGTTTTCGCCACCAACTTCAGGACCCTCATCCCAATTAAGCCCGAGCCACTTGAGAGTATCAATCGCTGCTTGGATGTATTCATCAGTAACACGAGTGGTATCTGTATCTTCGATACGGAATAAGAATGTTCCACCAGTGTGACGGGCATAGGCCCAATCGAAGAGCGCGGTACGAATATTTCCTACATGCAGATCACCCGTTGGAGATGGTGCGAAGCGAACCTTCACTTTTTTAGTTGCATTAGTTGCATTGCCACTCATGGTTGCGCACTCACTCTATTTGTTAGTTGGCCAAGGCCTTCGATGGATACTGCAATAGTTGATTTGGCCGGCATCGGTCCGATTCCAGCTGGTGTTCCGGTGATGATGACATCTCCAGGTAGAAGTGTCATAACCTGAGAGACAAAGTGAATGATGTCTGGGACTTTAAAGATCATGTCGTTAAGGTGAGCATCTTGCTTGATCTCACCGTTAAGTGTTGCGGTGATGCGCTGGGTTCCAGGTACAAAGTCGGTTTCGATCCAAGGTCCGAGTGGGCAGAATGTGTCGAAGCCCTTGGCCCGAGTCCACTGACCATCTTTCTTCTGTAGCTCGCGACACGTCACATCATTTGCCAGCGTATATCCGAAGATCACATCGTTAACTTTTTCCTTAGGAACATCTTTGCAAATGCGGCCAATTACGATGGCGAGTTCAGCTTCGTAATCAATAGTCGGCGCCATTGCAGGCCAGACGATCGTGTCACCGGGTCCGATGATGGTGGTATTTGCTTTCAAGAAAATAATTGGTTCGTCAGGAACAACGCTGCCCATCTCGGCTGCGTGATCGGCGTAATTCTTACCAATAGCAACGACCTTGCTGCGAGGAATAACTGGTGCAAGAAGGCGGACTTTTGTGAGTTCGATTCGCGCGGCAGTCTTTACAACACCCTGATAAATCGGGTCTCCATCAATAATGGTGATCAGATTATCCTCATCGAGGATGCCAAAGAGTGGGTCGGTACCCAACCCTGCATCTGGACCTGGAGAGAAGCGAACAATGCGCATTGGGCTATCTTAGCGCAGCGATTACACCTGACTCATCAATATGAAAGATCGTAGCTGCAGGAGAATGTGTGGTGATGACGCTGGTATCACCCGTTGCAACACCGGCAATAACAACGCCTTCAATACCTGAAATCTGTGATGCCATCGCAACGGTGAATACTGCTTGAATCGCATCAAGGGTAAGTGATGGTGAAGCGATTGCAATAGCAACGTAGGTGCGGCCAGTTGAATCGCGAAGTGCCGCCGCTTGCGCCGCACCTGTGCGCTTAAGGGTTGAAGTAGCAAGAGTTGCCAGCTTTTGATCTTCTGGGTTATCGAAAGTATTCATAATAATTATTCGTTATTCTCGACATCTTCACTGCGCTCGATGATCACCGAGCTAATGCGGCGACGGCGACCAACTGGGCGCTCTGAAGTGATCTTCCAACCTTTGAGTGTGATAGTTGAACCCGCGATTGGAACGCGTCCAAGTTTCTGTGCCATCAAACCGCCGATGGTGTCGACATCTTCTGAGTCAGCTTCATCGAAATCGATCTTGAGTTCATCTGCTAAATCTTCAATATGCAACGTTGCCTTTGCGCGCGCCTTATCCTCTGTGATCCACGAGAAGGCCTCAACGCCATCGTCGAATTCATCAGCAATCTCGCCAACGATCTCTTCAATGATGTCTTCGATGGTGATAATGCCAGCAGTTCCGCCGTACTCATCGACAACGATTGCTAAGTGGATTTGATCGCGTTGCATCTCTTTTAAAAGCTCTGCCGCAATCTTGATTTCAGGAACAAAGACGGCAGGGCGCATGAGTTCGCCAACGCGCTCGGTAGTCTCGGCTTCGTGGTGATCAAGTGCGCGCTTTGCTAAATCTTTAACGTATGCAATTCCAATGATGTTATCGAGGTTCTCCCCCACAACAGGTACACGCGAATATCCAGAGCGAAGTGCCAGCGATAGCGCCTGGCGAAGTGTCTTATCGCCTTCGATCCAGACCATATCGGTGCGATGAACCATCAGCTCGCGAACCAATGTGTCACCAAGTTCGAATACTGAGTGGATCATCTCGTGCTCATCTGATTCCACGAGACCGCGTTCGTGCGCTTGATCTACAAGGTCACGCAATTCGGCTTCGTTTGTAAATGGGCCTGATCTAAATCCTTTACCAGGGGTAATTGCGTTACCGACAGCGATAAGTAATTTCGTTACTGGTCCGAGAATGAGAGCTAAGAATGCAGAGACAACGATTCCGGCACGAGCCCAGCGATGTGGATTTTGGCGACCCAAAGTACGCGGTCCAACACCAATAACAACGTAAGAAATAACGACCATAATGACGACTGTGTAGACGTAGGCATATCCAGTAGTGTAGGAATGCTGCAGCAAGCGAAGAATTAAAACTGCCGCCGTAAATTCACAGACCTTTCGCACAAGCAAAATAACGTTGAGGAATCGAGCAGGTTGGGCGGAATATTTCTTTAGTAGGTGTCCCCCACGCTTTGACTCAAGCTCTTCAATGAGGACTCGAGAGATAGATGTAAGCGCTGATTCAGATGCGGCGAGAAACCCTGCAAATCCAATAAGAGCGATAATCGGTAGAACCGATACAAGGTCCACTAGGACTCTCCCCATTCCTTCACTAATTTTTCTTGCAGAGTAAACATAACTTTTTCATCAGCCGGATTGGCGTGGTCATATCCAAGAATATGCAATAAGCCGTGTGCTGCCAAAATGTAGATCTCGTGATTGACCGCGTGTCCGGCAGTTGCTGCTTGTTGCGCTGCAACGCTTGGACAGATCACGATATCGCCCAGAGTTGCTGCCTCGCCCGCACTTTCTGGCATATCCATGGGAAATGAAAGTACATCGGTAGGACCTGGTTCATCCATCCACTTAATGTGTAGCTCAGTCATCTCGGCTTCATCAACAAAGGTAATACTGACTTCGCAATCGGCGCTTAAGCCAAGTTCTCCTAATGAGTATTGGATAAGTGAAGTTACTTCATCGCTTGGAACAAGTTCTCCCGAGCGATTGTTTGATTCAATAGTCATTTAGGTATCAGCTGTTTCGAATATTTCGTGGGGCTTGAGCAGCAGAATCGAAGGCGCCATAAGCCTTGACGATGTCACCGATAAGGCGATGACGTACAACATCTTCTGCAGTTAACTCACTAAATGAGATGTCATCGATGTTGCCCAAGATATCGCGGATGATTCGAAGGCCAGATTTAGATCCATTAGGAAGATCTACCTGAGTAACGTCGCCAGTAATCACCATCTTTGATCCAAAACCTAAACGAGTAAGAAACATTTTCATCTGTTCAGGTGTGGTGTTTTGCGCCTCATCCAAGATGATAAATGAATCGTTGAGCGTGCGACCGCGCATAAAGGCAAGTGGGGCGACTTCAATGACACCGCTCTGCATGAGTCGTGGGATCGAATCTGGATCGATCATGTCATGGAGAGCGTCAAAGAGCGGACGAAGATATGGATCAATCTTCTCTGTGAGTGTGCCGGGCAAGAAGCCTAATTTTTCTCCAGCTTCAACTGCAGGGCGAGTCAAGATAATTCGGTTGACCTTCTTTGCTTGCAGAGCAGCAACTGCCTTTGCCATGGCAAGGTAGGTCTTACCTGTACCTGCTGGGCCGATACCAAAAGTAATTGTGTTCTCGTCGATCGCGTCAACATAATGTTTCTGGTTAGCCGTCTTTGGTCTGATGGTGCGACCGCGATTGCTCACAATGTTGAGTGAAAGAACTTCTGCAGGATGTTCGATTGGATCGGCAGCCAACATATCGATGCTGCGCTTAACCGCATCCGTTGTAAGAGCTTGTCCAGATCGGATTACAACCATCATCTCGACAAATAACTTTTCGAGTGCAAGACAGTCAATGTGTGGACCGCGCAGTGTGATTTCGTTACCGCGAACTGTCATGACGACGGATGGAAATGCCGCTTCAATAATATTGATATTGCTATCGCCAACTCCGACGAGTGCGACCATGGGAATGGCAGGTGGGACCGTGATCAGAGTGCGCTCCATATGTGGGTAAATCTAGTGCTAGCCAGGAGGCCAGGCCAGTCCACGCCCACCAATGAGATGGAGGTGAGCGTGAAAAACACTCTGGCCAGCGTCGGCCCCAGTGTTAAAAACTGATCGATAGCCGGTCAAGCCTCGCTCTACCGCGATCTCATCTGCCGCCCGATGCATCGCGGCAATGATCGTTGGAGAGATCGCAGAGACAGCGGCGGCGTTTTCTGCATGCAGAGTGGGAATAATCAAAACGTGTGTAGGTGCTTGTGGGTTGAGATCGTTAAATGCAACCACGTTTTCATTTCGGTAGATGATTTCGGCCGGAATCTGACCTTCAATAATCTTGCAGAAGATGCACTCTGGATCTAACGTCATAAGAAAAGGGTACTTCTCTACCAACTCTTAAGAAGTGTTTGTACTGCGGCAAGTCCAGCAATTCCTGCATGTGCGCTACGAAATATTGGTCTACCCATCAAGGCAACCTTTGCACCACTTGCAGTAAATGCCTCGAGCTCTTCATCAGTAATCCCGCCTTCAGGTCCAATAATGATGAGGGCTCTCTTTACTGCAGGCGAAGTAGGTGCTGTGATCGCAGAGAGTTTGCTTGTCGCACTTTCGTGGAAGAGGAATGCAATATCTGTCCGTGCAATCTCATCGATGACCTGCGCAGTTGTTAGCGGGCCAACAATTTCTGGGATACGAAAACGTCGCGCTTGCTTGCTTGCTTCGCGCACAGTCACATCTAACTTATCTAAAGTCTTATCGGCCTTGCCAATACTGCGTGCTGATGACCAGAAGACAAGTCGATCCGCACCAGCTTCTGTCAGTAATTGCGCGCATGCCTTGAGTCGATCACCCTTTGGGAGCGCTTGGATAACTGTGTACTCAATATCTAACGGCTCTTGGAATTCACTTTCGAGCACTTCACATTGCATGGACTTCTTTGCAACTTCGATTGCCTTAACAGTCGAGAAGCTTCCTTTGCCGTCGCTGAGCCAGAAGATTTCACCAGGACCTGTGCGCAATACGCGGATGGCGTGAAGGGCATCTTCATTATCAAAGGTGTAGATCTGACCCACTGTTGTAGGAAGATCATCTACGAAGAAGAGTGTGCGCATCTATCGACCGAAGGAATCTCTGAACTTACCGAGGAAGCTTTGATTCTTTCCCTTGGTATTGGACTCACCGAGTGATTCACCACGTGATTTGGCGAATTCATTAAGCATCTTCTCTTGCTCGCGAGAGAGCTTGGTTGGTGTCATCACGACGATATGCACGATGAGATCCCCACGGCTGTTGCTGCGTAGTCGCGTCATGCCGTGACCCTTGAGCGCAATCGTTGATCCGGTCTGCGTGCCAGCCTTGATTGCAATCTCTGATTGACCATCAAGGGTGTCAACGGTGATCTTGGTACCAAGGGATGCCGCTGCAAATGAAATTTCAATTTCCATGTGCAAGGTATCGCCATCGCGCACCAAAAACTCATGTTCTTCTTCAACAATCTCTACGTAGAGATCTCCTGCTGGGCCGCCACCTGCACCCACTTCACCACGACCCGCAAGTTGCATGCGGTTTCCTGTTTCTACACCTGCAGGAATCTTCACTGGAATATTCTGTCGAGCACGTACACGACCTTCACCAGCGCACTCGCGACATGGTTCTTGAATCACTGTTCCGAATCCAGAACATGTTCCGCACGCACGCGATGTCATTACTTGACCTAAGAATGATTTCTGAATCTGTTGGGTTTCTCCGCGTCCCTTACAGACCTGACACATTGTTGGAGAAGTTCCTTTTGCGCAACCAGAACCCGTACAAGTCGTGCAGACAACTGCGTTTTCAATCGTGAGTTCGCGCTCTGTTCCAAAACATGCTTCAGCTAAAGTTACTTGTACGCGGATAAGTGCATCTTGACCTTGGCGCATACGTGCACGCGGTCCACGATTGCCGCCTCCGCCGAAGAATGCATCCATGATGTCGCTAAAGCCACCGAAACCTTGGCCACCACCAAACCCACCGAAACCCGGACCTCCAAAAGCCTGACCGCCCATGTCATATTGCTGACGCTTCTGTGGATCACTTAAAACTTCATAGGCAGCAGTGACATCTTTAAATTTATCTTGCACAGCTGGATCTGGATTTACATCGGGGTGGAGTTCGCGGGCAAA
>Ga0214917_10003183_pt1 | contig 19220 bp, 22 predicted proteins | sample LL_1208_BB_MetaG_FD_177983 | JGI IMG/M metagenome (GOLD analysis project Ga0214917, IMG submission 177983) | Freshwater microbial communities from Lake Lanier, Atlanta, Georgia, United States - LL_1208_BB | ecosystem: Environmental > Aquatic > Freshwater > Lake | place: USA: Georgia | collected...
CTCCACGCATTGCCCTCCCAATAGCTGTTATCTGCTCACCAATGATGATCAGCGCCACGCTTATCTGCTTCTTGGTATCGGGTTTGTCGGTACCAATTGCTTTGACGTAGCTCTTGACATCCCCTAGAAACTTTTTTTGGTGGTAGTAGATGAGCTTAGGGTTTACGTTTAAACGCTTTGCTACCTCTACACCACGGTGACCTTTTTCAAAGAGAGAAAACATCTTGGCCTTTTGTTTTTTCGTCATCATTCCCACGGCTCCTTCTTGGGTTGCGGTGCTGATGCTTTGAGAGAGTAGAAAGCACCTCTTGTTCCTTCTCTTTCCCAGGCGGCAAGACGGATCGTGACGTTGCCTTGCTCGTCCCGAGGACAAGTCTTTAAGAGATCGGCATTGACTGTTAGTTCGCCTGTGTAATCAGGAGAAGCGGGTTGGTTTTTCTTTTGAGGGAACAGCGCCCCGGAGTTTGGGTAGATCTTCTTCATTTGGCCCTCTGATAATGGTTGATAAGGTATTGAATGGCGTCTGCTACGGACACCTTAAAGCCGACTAAAATAGTGAGTTCAGCCTGTATCTTTAAAAGTTCTTCGTAAACTTCCCGGCGAATGGATATGCTTTTGGTATTCATTTCTTAAGTTCCTTATTCCTTTCGGTAAATCGGGCTTTGAGTTCTCCAGCCCGTTTGGAGTTCAGCTTTTCTAAGTAAGCCCAGGTCTCTTTGTTCATTGAGTAGTACTGTCTGAGGCTTTCTACGGTGGTGCAGTCCTTAAGAAAGGCTTCTGCAAACGCGCAGATCTCATCAATGTCTGCATCAGGTTTCTCTTTCAAAATAGAAAAGACCGGAGGAAAGGTGCTGCCGTCTTCAAACTCTTGATTCGCTTCCTTGGGTTCAGGCTTAGGTTCAGGCTTGGGTTCAGTTTTGGTTTTTGGTTCAGCCTTCTCTTCTTCCGGGTCATCACCCGTAGCCAGTTGCATAGCCTTTAAGAGGGCGTACTTGTTACAACCCGTCAGAGCTTTGTAGATGCCCTTATCCCCCACGCCCTTACTATTCCTGTCGTTACCTGATCCCGCCATCACAAAGGACAAGGTCTCGCCGGATTCGTGGTAAACGTCATACCGCACAGAGATATGTGTGTTTCCATGCTCGTCATGGCTGATACTCTCAACAGATGGAATCATCACCAACCCATGCTTAAGAAGGGAAGGTCTTACCTCCTGGAGAATGTCAGCCTCCGTGACGTAGCTGTACTTTTGGAAATCGTTATAGCCACGCTTTTGAACGTAGCCGACCTCTCGTGATGCGTTAATTAACGCTGTTAAGACTTGCTTCATATTCTCTCCATTGGGTGCAAAAGGGTTTGACATCACAGAAATTGGCACAACGAATCCTCTCCCCGGGGCGCTTCACAATGTGTACGTTCTTCATCGTTGCGGCGACGGTTTGAGCTTCTTCTTCGGACTGACATAGCTTGGTAGCCCGGACTGCACCTTGTTTGGTAATCGCCCAGACCGTGGGTCGTGACCACATATCCTCTTCGGTGCAGAGAGGAAGATCTCCTCCGAGTTGAGCGTCAGCGTAGGCAGACTTGTGTTGGTTTAAACGATCCCTGATGAAAGCTTCTGTTTTTTCTTTGCTCCACTGGGGGATTTGGATCGTATGAAAAGGACACGGCGGATAGTCAGGGTTTCTTAAAGCTTCCATCCTTGACCAATCCCGAACGATGGCGATGATCTCTAAATTACGGACAGGCGCTTTGTGACTGACTAGGTATCCGTAGATGTTGAGCTGTTCTTCCCACTCTTTCTTCTCGTTCATGACCGAGTAAGCACGGGTTACTTTGTAGTCCTGGATCGTCCTGGTTCCGTCTGCGTGACAGACTTGAACGTCTACTGCGCCTGACAAAACCCAGCCGTCAAGCTCCGTGAAGATTCTTTCTTCCACAAGATGAGTCTCTCCTGCACCTTGTTCCAAGATATGGTGTACTGCCGACCCGAACAACGCCCAGACCTGATCAGAGACATCCACTTCTATGTCTTCAGCGTGACGTTCTCTGAGAGCTACAATCCTTGGACTGTTAATTAATTGAGTGACTGAGATCTGTGACTTACCCCGCGAGTAAGTCGGACGCTGGACGGCGTTGACTATCGCTTCAGGTAGGTTAAATTTGTTGGTGTATTTCATGGTTCCTCCGTTGAACAGGTACAATTATACCTATCTAAAACATCATGTCAAACGATTCTTATGGGTAAAATGCAACGTACAAAGGGTGCAACAGCGGAAAGAGAGTTGTTAGCACGTTTAAACGAAGGCTTAGGTATTAACCTGTCTCGTAACTTAAAACAAACCCGGGAGGGAGGTGCAGATTGCGATGACCTTGAGGGGTTCTCTTTAGAGATCAAAAGACAAGAGACCCTGTGCCTTCCTGATTGGTGGAGACAAGCTAACGAACAAGCGGGGGATAAGATTCCTGTGCTTGCTTACCGTCAGAGCCGTAAGCCCTGGTCATTTGTGTTGGATCTGTATGACCTGTGTCCTGACGTTTACCTGAGTCGGAACAAAGACATCCACATGACGGCGACTATTTCTATGCAGGCATTCATTGTCTTTGTGAGACAGAAGATGTAGAATGTCCGGGACCATGTTGGTCAAACCTCCTGTTGTAACTTATCCCTGACGCAATGTCGGGGATTTTTTTTTCTACTTGCATAGGAACAAATAGGCAGGTATATTTCGGTAGTCGGACTGGCACTCCGGTGAAGAAAGAGAGTGAAACCCCAGATGTTTTAGGTTGGGGCGTTGTGGATGATGCGCGTTTTCCTCCGGGAAAATCCTCTCTTTCTGAACGCCAGAGTCTGCCTTCGCCAAAGGTAACGCCTCAACCTAAGATCTCTGGGGTTTTTCTTTTGGTTCCGACCGGACTCCATCCGTTAGCAAGCACCCAACCGTGGTGGCGTGGAATGAAAGCGGTAGACCGTATGCTTAGGCTAGGGTGCAACTCCCGAACAATCGGTCCGGCTGGTCGTAGCCTCAAGCCGGGGGGTCCAAAAGGACATGAGGCTGGCGGGAACGCCCGAGGAACCATCTCCTCCTTACTCCTTTTCCCAGGGGGGTAGGGGGGGTCTTTGCGAGGAACCAGATGTACAGTGAACTTTTAGGCTATAAAGATCATGCCAGAGTACCTTGTCCCGCCTGTTCAGATCAAAGAAAAAAGAGGAGAGAGCCATGCTTAAGTCTTGACCGAGTTGACGATGGGATCGTTTATCTTTGTCACCATTGTGGGTTAGCTGGGAAGGAAAGATTTCAAATGCAATTAAAGACTTATGTGGAAGCCAAGATTGAGAGTAGTTACCTAGAAAAAAGAGGGATTAGTGCAGAGACTGTTAAGAAGCTAGAGATAAAGACCTGTTCCCGGTTCTTTCCCAAGCTAGAAAAAGAAACCAAAGCTCTTGCATTTCCTTATAAAAAGTATGGCAAGGTGGTCGGTGTCAAGTACCGATCCATAGAAGAGAAAGCTTTCACTCAAGAGCAAGGCTCAGAACAAATCTTCTACCAACCTACAACCATAGATCCTGACAAACCTTTAATCATCACCGAGGGCGAGATAGATGCACTCACTTGTGTGGAGGTCGGTCAAACCAATGTCGTCTCCGTCCCGGGCGGTGCGCCGATCAAGGTCAGTGAAGGTAGGGTAGACCCCACGGAAGATAAGAAATTTAATTTCGTCTGGGAGGCGAAGAAGTTACTAGACAAAGTTCCTTCTGTGATCTTAGCCGTGGATAAGGATATCCCAGGCGTTGCTTTGAAAGAAGAGCTAGCGCGGCGGATCGGGAAGAGTAAATGTAAAGTCGTTATTTATCCGGAAGGATGTAAGGATCTCAACGACGTACTCCTTAAACATGGCGCAACAGAAGTTGAGAACTGTTTAAACAACGCAGAACCCTATCCGATTGAAGGACTCTTTGGAACCGAGGTCTTTGAAGATCAAGTCAATGAGTTGTTTGAGAAAGGTTTCGGGGGTGGAGAATCAACAGGCTATCCCGATGTTGATGAGTTTTACACCATCGTCCCGGGTCAGTTCACAGTCGTGACCGGTTATCCTTCCTCAGGTAAGTCCAACTTTGTAGATCAGTTGATGATCAATCTGGCGCGAAGTAAGGATTGGAAGTTCGCCATCTGTTCGTTTGAGAATCCCCCTGCTCTTCATATCCCAAAACTCTGTGAGTTGTACCTTAAAAAACCCTTCTTTGAAGGACCTACCCCGCGCATGAGCCAAGATGATTTAAAAACGGCGATGACCTGGGTCAGAGAACACTTCATCATGTTAGACACAGTCAACTCAGAGTCTACGATTGAAAGCATCTTAGACAGGACACAAGCAGCTATCGCAAGGCTCGGGATAAGAGGACTTGTGATTGATCCTTACAACTTTATTGACATCAAAGCAGGCGCATCAGAAACAGAGGCGATATCAAAGATGTTAAGCAAGGTCCAAGCGTTTGCTAAGGCAGCACAGATTCATGTCTGGTTTGTAGCTCATCCCGCAAAACAGATGAGAGTCGGAGAACAGATGCCCGTCCCTGATGGGATGTCTGTCTCAGGATCCATGGCTTGGTGGGCGAAGGCCGATGTCGGTCTAACCGTTCACAGGAAGGAAGGACTAGACGTTTTGGTGAGAGTTTGGAAGTGTCGTTGGAGATGGGTAGGTAAGCCCGGAGACGCGACCCTTGTGTATGACCGCGCAACCGGATGTTACGAACAAGACTGGCTCAAATAAGACCGAACCCTAACAAAAGAACTAAGAGGATGGTGATGACCATCATCCCATACCCAACCAAAACATCCGGGTCAATAAGGCGCTTCTTCATATTCAATCTCCTGTAGTTGATCTTTAGTAACCCAACGCTCTTCAGGGAAAGGCCAGTGAGGAAAACTTACCCTCACCAAGACCTTCTTTCCTTTCTTTTCTAAGATGATGGCTCTCAGTCCATCAAGTCTTACTTCATCTCCGATTTTCATACGCTTTTTCTACGATATTTCTACGATATTTTTACGATTTTGTTATTGCGTTTAAACGTCTTGTCATTACTTTTACCAAACTTAAAAAGCATAGGGGGCATAGGGGGCATAGGGTTTGGTTTGTCGGGCTAGCCGCTAGCCCGATGCGTTTAAACAATCTATGGCGGAAGCTTTTGGTGGATTATGCCGCCTCTTTAAATTTGCTGAACATGACTCTCCCCAGATCGGTAACGTCCCTGACCAACACGGCGCGAGGGTAGACGTTGGAAACATCCAAACCGATCCCGACCCCGAAAGTCTTGACTCCCAAGCGTTCGCCGGTCTCAACCTGATCACGCGTACATACATCACCGAGACCGTCAGTCAAAACAAAAACAACTTTGTTACGCTCGGGTCTCTTCATGATCATGGTTTGAGCAAAGCGATTGGCGGCATAGTCAGAGGTCCCGCCGAGACAAGAAAGCTTTTGGCAAGCTGTACGAAATCGCGCCACGGGTGTAGTCCAATCTTTCAAGACTTGAACCGAGTTACTAAATCCAATCACGGCGAATGGAACACTGAAAGCCTGGGCAAAAGCGTAAGCAGTGTTAGCTACGATATGGATGATCCCGCTCATGGAGGATGAAAGATCAATCAAAAGGATCACCGCCGAATCTACTTGATCCGGGTCTTCCCGCCGGGAGAAGATTGGGTCTGACCGATACTGAGACAGGCGATTGACATCCAAAACACCAGACCTATGACCGTAGGAATAGCCAGATCTGTCAGTGTTATCAAACAATTGGGCAACCTCATACCGTAGACGCGCAGGCGCAGCTACGTTCAACGCATTATCTCCGTGTCCAAAGTCCCAATCATCATCCTTCTGATTGGTTTGGAAGGATGAAGCGTCTGTTTTTGTGGGGTCAAGTTCCAAAGATGGCTCAACCTCCTCACCGCCCTTCATGTCAGGGTCAATGCTCTGAACCTGATCAGAATCGCTATCAGAGTTATCCTCAGAATCACCGTCTGAATCACCAACCTGCTGCTGTTGATCTTGCTGCTGTTCCTTCTGCTGCTCCTGCTGCTGCTCAGCTAGCTTATTGATATCTGCAATGATTTTGATAGCGATATCAAGGTTTTCTTTTGTCCCCGAGCTATTAAAAATAGAGGGCATATGCCGGTCAAAGATCTCCAAGATCGCCTTGGGTGTACCCGTAGGCAGCCCCCGGCCATGGATCACTAGCCCAAAGGCATAGTTCTCAGGGATCAGCCAGTTGACCTCGGGTCCGATCATGGTCTTGACCAGACCTTGGATCAGTTCATCTGCGCCGGGGATCAGTCCGCTCTCAATGATCTTATGCTCCATCCAGAGATCCTCAACGGCGTTATGCATCCTTTTGATTTGACTATCCTGACCCCAAGTCAAAAAGTCACTGAAAATTATGTGACCGATCTCATGGATTGCATAAGCCTGAAGGTTCCGAAATTCCTCGGTCGTTACCCGGGCATCAAAGGACACGTTTGGAAGGTGAATGCTTACACCATCTGTGTATGCTTTGGACCCTTCAAAGACAATCGGATTCCAAGACTTGGGGTCCAGCCCCTTGTCTCTGATCTGCTTGTCAAAAAGTATCCGAGCGCGTCTCATTGTGTGGTCAAGCGCGTCTTGTACCTCATAACCCATAAATGTTTTCATGTTTCACCTCCAAAAGTGATTATACAGGATTCTTTGAGTTGAACAAATCAGTCCAGTTCACGGTCTTGACGTGCTGATCCCAAATGGTCTGAAGCTGAGCGGCACTCTCAGCGGGTTGTTTGTTCACAACACAAGCCCTCCAAGCAGTCGCAGCGGGGAGACCTCGCATGATCCCAATAATGAAGGCGACCGCATTACGAACACTCGGCGCATCAACCAAAAGACCGTCTCCCGTCTGAGTGCGGCCAATGTTCCAGATCCTCACCACGGTATCGGCGACAAGCCGAGGGCATTTAGTCCGAGACATGTAAACCTTGGCCTCCGAGGCAGGGTCCAGCCAAGTCACCGTCTCAGAGAACCCAAACCGATCCATGAGCGCAGCGTTTAAACATTGCGTACCAACAAATCGCCCCGTGGTGTCACGGTTTCCCGTTGTATTGTCACAAGCCACAACCATCACTCCAGGCGCGCGGCGATAAGTCTTATCTCCATACGAAACGGCGCAATTAGGCTCAAGAAAAGCGTTCAACTGAGCAATAGCTTCAGACCGAGCATTTGAAGGCTCATCCAAGAGAATCACCGCGCCGGGAGTAGTGAAAGCTTTGGTAAAAGCGGTCTCCTCATGATAAGTAGACCCATCAGCCAAACTCTTAGACCCGAACAATTCCATAGCATCCATACCACGGTGAAAGTTGATCCTGGTCAAAGGTCTACCAGTGCGCGCAGCGAATTGAATCGCGGCACTAGTCTTACCAACACTACGATCCCCAGACAACCAGACGTTATGACCTTCTTGACCCAACAAGAGAACATGTAAGACGTTCTCCTGCCAGACATAGTCCGGGTCTATCTCGGGACCAGATCCATAGTGGTCTACCAACAAACTAGCCCCGAAAACGTCTCTCAAATCTAGCCCAAAGGTGTCCCGGGCATAGGTCTGCTTGGTGACTGCCGACAATAGGGCCTGAGAGGCTTCAGGAGTCTCTACAAGCCTCTCTTTTAAGGGAGCAATGATAGCGGTCACCTGAGCGACGATCTCGGCTCTGATCGCTTCTGGATCAATGCTCACCGACTGAGCAGCGACTGCCTGAGCAGGTTTCAAAGCTTGCACTTGTTCCTGGTTCATGATCCCTTTTGCATACAGCTTTCGGATCAGTTCCATCTTCTGATCAGGACCACTGGGTACGTTTATACCCACGGCATCACCGGCGCGGATCAGTTCAGCTAAGGTGCAACTGGATAAACTTTTCAAATGTTTCATAAACCCTCACACAAGATTAAGTGAATCGCCGCAAACGCAGGTCGGAAGACCCAAGTTCGCCCATTTTTGAGTCAAGCGCACCGTGTAGTCACAAGATGGGCAAACTGCTTTCAACAAGCGAGTGCCTTGTTTTTTGTGGGCTAAAACAGAAAGCGAGGCATGGGGATAGGGTCCGAGACTCTCCAGCCAGGGTTTAACCATCGCATGAAAGGTCGGTGTCCCTGTTGTGCTACGCATGGGACCGGTCAACCCGATAGCGGTCGCTACGCGTTTAAACGTAGGACCGTGACCTTTGTCTAAGCCAACCGCAGCATGGACCAACTCATGCGCCAGTACTTCAGCGACCTTGATCGGATCGTCAAGTTCTGGATGGATGAAGATCTCGCAGTGAGCATCCCGAGAGTTGCTAGCAGGATGACATTCACCGAGGCGCATAAGCTTGTTGCTGCCCCGAGTAGCGCCGGTGCAGGGAAAGCCACAGGTAACCCTGAAACTAGGGAGCGGAACACCTTCCAGGGCAAAAACCGGGGCAAGTTCGCCCGAGAGTGCAAGTAACCAATCCTCGCGCAACTTCATAGACATGATCAAACCTCCGTTATGTGTTGTGAAACGTCATTCTATACCATGTTTAAACCTGATGCAAATAGCTTCATCAGTAAGGGAGCTACCCTTAGACCCCGTTAGGGGTTTCGGCGGGATCAGGAAAGCAAAAGCTTTTTAAGAAACGGAACAGCAAGACCCGTAAGGTTGGACAATTCCCGCAAGGTCATGTTCGGGTTATTGTCATAAATTCTTTTAATATCTTCTAGCGTGAGACCGTTCAAGCTTTTTTTGAGCGTGTAAGCCATGGTAAAACCTCCATAAAATCAAAAAGTTAGATAGTGCAGCAACCGCAGCAAGGCGCATCTTCACAGCGTCCGGCGCGATTTCTGTAGTAGGTTTTCCCGCCGATGCCAATAGTGTCAACACCGGCAAGCATGGCCTGTTTGGTGCGCGGACTCCAGAGAATAGAATCCCCGGGTTTAATTGTTTTTCCAGTGCGTACGCATTTTCCAGAACGGCGAGCAATCATTGCAATCATAATAAAACCTCCATAAAATCAAATGGTTAGCCGGGAAATCCCGGCCCGGGGATAAGTTAAACAACAAAACCAGACTGATCAGCCTTGGCTTTACCTTTTGCGTAAAGCGCAACAATCACCCCATTCGGATCAAGATGGCGAATATCCGAATTGTCACCAGAGACAACATCCAAGCCAGCGTATGAGCTAGGGATAGAATCCTCAGTACGGAAAACCATAGCAACCCGCAAGCCTCTGCTAATTGCTTTGAACATAATGGGCTGATATTCAGGCACACCGGACCCGGAAAACGTAAGGTCGTAATTAGCCGGTACAGCCCTATTCGGTATCTTGGTGTAATCGTAAAATTGAACCTCGGGGAAAGCTTGTACAATCCCGTAGTTTTCCCATCTGATATCAGAAGTGCCATTGAGTCGGACTAAAAGCTTTGAACCATAACGCCGGGATAAGGCTTTGATCTCATTCGCAAGCATAGCCAAGAAAAGCTCACGGTATTGCAAGAAAAACAAGGTCTTCCGCAGTCTAGCCATTTGCACATTAGACATCGCACCGCGACCCGCAGTATTCAGGCAAGCTTCCACGCACTTGGCTAAGACGGCCAAAGGACAAAGATTGACTCCAGATCCATCTGCGGGAGTCAGATAGAGAATCGCGGTATAAAACCCCATCTTTTCACCCTTGACGGTTTTAGCGTCACCGCCGACACCTAAAAGCTTAGCCGGGAAAGCCGAGAAAAACTTGATCCATTTCGGCGAGGACAGGATCTGATCGCGCGTCTTAGCAGGTAACTTGCTCAAATCGTATTTCATAGTCAAACCCCTTATTTATTTATCAGTGCATTTGCACCATGGACCGAATCTTATCAAGCATGTTTAAACGTGTCAAATCAACTGCAAATCATCATGCAAGATCATGTAAAGCATTGATTCATATAGGGATTTAATCCGACTAAAGTGTAGGGTTATTGAGATTTCCCCTATGAAAACCCTTAGCGCGGGGATAAGATCGGCACGTTTAAATGTACTTTGGACATACCCATGGGAAGACCTAGCAGAGAAAGCATAAGGAAAGCTATAGATTTTATGCCAGTAGACGTGGCACTAATGGGTAATGCTCACAGAGAGTTAACCCATAAACAAAAGGTCTTTGCTAGAGAGTTAGCCTTAGGATCTACTGGCGCAGATGCATACAGAAAAGCATATAAAACATCTGGCAAAGTAAAGACTCAAGGCGATAACGCATCAAGGATAAAAAGCGATAGCAGAATTCAGGCGGAAGCGAATAGGCAGAGAGCGATTATTGAAGCGAGGAAACAGCGAACACCAGAAGAACTAAGGTTATGGGTTATAGAACAACTAAAGACCGAGGCAGGGGATATAGACAATCCTCCATCTGTACGCGTCAATGCTTTGCAGCTACTTGGCAAGGTTACAGAAGTTGCAGCATTCACAGATCGCAAGGAAAAGGTCGTTATACATTCTAGCCTAGATCTCAGGCAGCGCATAGAGCAAAGCATCAAGGAGCTAGCCATTGACGTAGAGGCTGTGGATACAAGCTTGGAGGAAGAATTGCAGGTAAAACAGCTGGCTATGGCAGGGGAAATAGGGGTAGAGATGGACCCCACCGGGGAGGGGGAGGGGCAAAGTGACGGGGAGGAGGGGGGCGGCCATGTGCACATTATTCCACCCAAATGATGCTATCCATTTTCCCAAACCCCCCCCTTCTCTTTTTGGGTCCCCTGCCACCCCACTATATATATATTTTGAGGTTTTAAGTGACCCCTAGACAGAAAGAAGTTTTTTTAGTGGTAGATGAGTTTTGGAAGAAGTATGGCTTTTCTCCAAGCATTGACGACATCATGTATGTGTTAGGCGCTAAAGGCCGGGGAAACATACATAGGATATGTACTCGGTTAGTAAAGCTGGGAGCTTTGAGACAACTTCCTGGAAAGCAAAGAACGCTAAGACCTCAAGGCGTTAAGTTTAGGAATATTGAATGAACTTGGATAAAGTCTTACAAAGACTGCCTCACCTGCCTATAGAAAAGCAAGAAGAGGTTTTGAGGTTACTGGATGAATATAAGTCTGCAAGACAAAGAGAAAAGAGCCAGACTAGCTTTCTGCATTATGTAAGAAGGATGTGGCCTGGGTTTATTGTTGGCAGGCATCATAAGTTAATGGCAGATAAATTTGAAAGAATTGCAAAAGGTGAGTTAAAGAGAGTCATTGTTAATATGCCTCCACGGCATACAAAAAGTGAGTTTGCTAGTTATTTGTTGCCAAGTTGGTTTTTAGGTAAATATCCTCAAAAGAAAGTTATTCAGGCGTCTCATACGGCAGAGTTAGCAGTTGGATTTGGAAGGAAGGTTAGGAACTTAGTTAGTTCTGATGTGTACAGAGATGTGTTCCCAGATGTGGGCCTACAAGCCGATAGCAAGGCCGCAGGGCGTTGGAGTACTAATAGGGGAGGGGAGTACTTCGCTATTGGTGTAGGAGGCGCTGTGACGGGTAAGGGTGCTGATCTTTTGATTATTGATGATCCGCATTCTGAGCAAGAGGCTAAGTTAGCCATGACCGATCCCACGATCTTTGATTCGGTCTATGAATGGTATACATCAGGCCCTAGACAGCGTCTCCAGCCAGGAGGCTCTATTGTCATTGTAATGACAAGGTGGTCTACCAAAGATCTGACCGGGAAGATCTTAAAGAGTTCGGTAGAAGATGAAAAGGTAAATGAATGGGAAGTTATTGAACTCCCGGCGCTTCTTCCTTCTGGTAACCCGTTATGGCCTGAATTTTGGCCTATAGAGGAATTGGAGGCTTTAAAAGCTGAACTACCTCTTCCAAAGTGGAATGCCCAGTATCAACAAAGACCCACCTCAGAAGAGGGGGCGATAATAAAAAGAGAGTGGTGGCGCCGCTGGGAGGCAGATAGACCTCCGTCTTGTGAGTTTGTTATTCAGTCATGGGATACGGCGTTTACAAAGAATAATCGGTCGGATTATTCAGCTTGTACAACCTGGGGCGTATTCCATCCAGACGAAGGCCCAGATACTCATATCATCCTTTTAGATGCGTTTAAAGAACGTATGGAATTCCCGGAGTTAAAGAGAAAAGCCTTTGAAATGTATAAGGACTGGGAACCAGATGCTTTTGTTGTGGAGGCCAAAGCAGCAGGCGCTCCTTTAATTTATGAGCTAAGACAAATGGGTATTGCGGTACAAGAGTTCTCACCATCTCGTGGTAATGATAAAGTAGTGCGTGTAAACGCAGTCTCTGACTTGTTTTCATCTGGGAAAGTATGGGCGCCAAGGAAAAGATGGGCAGATGAAGTAATAGAAGAGATAGCAGGGTTTCCTTATTCAGATAACGATGATTTGACTGATTCAACAACACAGGCGCTTATTCGTTTTAGAAAAGGCGGGTTTATACGTCTTCAGACAGATGAGCCAGAAGAACCCATTTATTTTAGAAGAAAGGTTGGGTATTACTGATGATGGATAAATCCTTATACCAAGCCCCAACAGGGATTATGGACGGTATCTCAATTGAGATTGAAGATCCTGAATCAGTAACAATTGAGTCAGAAGATTTTGCTTTAACGATTGAAAAAGACGAAGACACCGAAGATTTTGATTCAAATCTTGCGGAGTTTATGGATGACAGAGAACTTCAGTCCATAGCTTCAGATTTGACCAGCGATATTGACGAAGACGAATCTGCAAGAAAAGAATGGATCAGAGCTTATGTTGATGGTTTAAGTCTTTTGGGACTTAAGTATGAGGAAAGAACTGAACCCTGGCCCGGGGCTTGTGGTGTGTTTTATCCGATTCTTTCAGAAGCGGCGGTTAGGTTTCAGTCTGAATCCATCATGGAACAATTTCCTTCCGCAGGCCCTGTTAAAACACAGATAGTTGGAAAGGTAACCGCTGAAAAGACTTCTGCCGCTGACAGGGTTGCGGAAGATATGAACTGGCGCCTTACAGAACAGATGCCAGAGTACAGACCTGAACATGAAAAATTGTTATGGTCGTTGGCTTTAGCTGGTTCGGCTTTTAAGAAAATCTATTTTGATCCGGCGCTAGGAAGACAAGTCGCCGTCTTTGTTCCGGCTGAAGACATTATCGTGCCTTATGGCGTCTCTTCTTTGGAAAACGCTCCAAGGGTTACGCATGTGATGCGTAAGACAGAGAACGACGTTAAGAAATTACAGGCGTCAGGTCTTTATCGGGACGTAGACCTACCCGAACCTCAAAATGTTTTAGACGATATTGAGAAGAAAAAGGCCGAAGAAATGGGTATGACGGCCACGATGGACCACCGATACAAGATATTGGAAGTGCATTGTGACCTAGATCTGCCGGGATATGAGGATAAAGATAAAGACGGCGAACCAACAGGCATAGCTTTGCCTTATGTAATCACCATTGAAAAACAATCCAACACCATTTTGGCTATACGGCGCAACTATTACGAGGAAGATCCGCTCAAATTAAAGCGCCAACACTTCGTTCACTACATCTACGTCCCCGGTTTTGGCTTTTATGGCTTTGGTTTGATCCATTTGGTAGGTGCTTTTGCTAAATCGGGTACCTCTTTGATCAGACAATTGGTCGATGCGGGTACGTTAAGCAACCTTCCGGGTGGTTTAAAGACCCGAGGACTCCGTGTTAAGGGTGATGACACCCCGATTTCCCCGGGAGAGTTCCGGGATGTGGACGTCCCAAGCGGGGCAATCAAGGACAATATCCTTCCTTTGCCTTACAAAGAGCCAAGTCAGGTTCTTTACACCCTGTTACAGACGATTGTTCAGGAAGGAAGACGGTTTGCCGCTACGGCAGACATGCAAATCTCTGATTTATCGGCGAATACCCCGGTCGGAACGACCTTAGCGGTCCTAGAAAGGACGTTAAAGGTCATGTCTGCTGTTCAAGCGCGACTTCACTACTCCATGCGCCAAGAATTTAAGCTTTTGGCTGCGATTATTCGGGATTACGCGCCGGAAGAGTATAACTATGACGTGGATTCTCCCTATGGGAGGATGATTAAACAGGCTGATTACGACATGGTGGACGTTATCCCCGTGTCAGATCCTAACGCGACGACAATGGCGCAGCGGATTGTCCAGTATCAAGCTGTTTTACAACTAGCTTCTCAAGCGCCCCAGATCTATGACATGCCAAAACTCCACGCAAGGATGTTAGATGTCATAGGGATCAAGGATGTGGGAGATCTTATCCCTGCTGCCAAGGACGAAAAGCCTAAAGATCCTATTTCAGAGAACATGGCCGTGCTGAATATGAAGCCGGTCAAGGCTTTTGTTTATCAAGACCACGAAGCACATATCATGGTCCATATGTCTGCCATGCAAGACCCCATGCTAAGGGCTGCACTAGGACAAAACCCGCAGGCACAAGCTATGTTTGGCGCAATGATGGCTCATATCAATGAGCATTTAGGCTTTCAGTACCGTCGGCAAATTGAAGAAACCGTTGGAGTCCCCTTGCCTCCGCCTGGAGAACTGCTGCCAGAAAGCATGGAAGTGGAACTGTCCCGTTTGGTGGCTGCTGCATCGCAACAATTACTTCAGAAACACATGGCGCAATTTCAACAACAACAAGCCCAGCAACAACAACAAGACCCAATTGTCCAGCAGCAACAGATGGAGCTACAGATTAAGCAGGGCGAGTTGCAGCTTAAACAGCAGAAGACTCAAGCAGACCTTCAGCTTCGCGCTCAGGCTGAACAAAGCAAAGATGAAAGAGAACGTGAACGTATCGCCGCGCAGGAACGTATTGCATCGGCGCAAATCCAATCACGGCTTTTAGAAAAAGCCGCAGATGCTCAAAGAGGTGTGTGATGACCTTTTCTGATGCAATTTCTTTAGAAATTATCAAGCAAGTCAAGTACTTATCAGAGACGCTTTCTCAAGGAAGCATCAAGTCCTTTGATGAATACAAACACGTTTGTGGTCAGATTCAAGGTCTTTTGACTGCAAACGAAATCCTTAAAGACCTTGCAGAAAGGATTGACGATGACTGAAGAAAAAGCCACGCAACTGCCAGAACCTTCGGGTTACAGGATGTTGTGCTTTATTCCAGAGATTGAAGACAAGTTTGAAAACGGGCTACTCAAACCAGACAGCCTGCAAAAGATTGAAGAGTTCAGCACGGTTGTTTTGTTTGTAGCAAAAATGGGTCCGGATTGTTTTAAAGACAAAACCCGATTCCCTAATGGTCCATGGTGTAAAGAGGGCGACTTTATTTTAGTTCGCGCTTATTCAGGCACCCGATTCAAGATTCACAACAGGGAGTTTCGTTTGATTAACGATGACTCGGTAGAAGCTGTTGTGCAAGACCCACGCGGTATTACCCGTGTATAAGGAGTAGTTATGAGTGAAGAAAAGATTACCGTTGAGATTGAGGACGATACACCGCCTCAAGATCAAAACCGAACGCCAATTAAAAATCCGGATATCCCGGATGACGAGATTGAAAAGTATTCTAGCGATGTTCAGCAGCGTTTAAAGCATCTTAAACACGGTTATCACGATGAACGTCGGGCTAAGGAAGCTGCTGTAAGAGAAAAAGAAGAGGCTATTGCTTTTGCCCAGAAACTCGCCGAAGAAAATAAAAAGCTTCAGGAAAGAGTTTCAACCGGCGAATCCACTTTGATTAAAACACTCCAAACAGCGAGTGACGGAGAGATTGCTTCGGCAAAACGTGCGCTTAAAGAGGCTCTTGAATCAGGCGACTCAGACAAGATTGTTGAGGCCCAAGAGAAATTAAATGCGGTGCAATTGCGCCACGAAAGGCTTAAATCGTTTAAACCACCTGAAAAGGATTTGACTAAACAGGAAAAGCCTGTTTACACTGCGCCTGTAGCTCGGGATACCCGAGCCGAATCATGGAAAGAAACAAACCCATGGTTTGGTGATCCAGAGCATGAAGAAATGACAGCTTTAGCAGTAGCCGTTCACAACAAGCTCACCCGTGAGTATGGAAACGAATACGCTAAGACTGACGAGTATTACGAGAAAATCAATCGCCGAGTACGGCAGGTTTTCCCGGAATACTTCGGTGAGACTCAGGATGACACCGAAGAAACTCCTAAAAAGCGTCCTGCAACGGTGGTTGCACCCGTGCAACGAAGCTCGCCACCGAAACAAATAAAGCTTCGCAAATCACAAGCTGAGATTGCCAAAAGGCTTGGTGTCCCCCTTGAAGAATACTATCGGAAGATGGTTGAATTGGAGCAACGAAATGGTTAATAAATTACCCCGTGAGCATGAGACCCGTGAAGAAGCACAGCGGCCTATGACATGGCGTCCTCCTTCTTTGTTGCCCGATCCCGATCCTCGTCCGGGCTGGCGTCATCGCTGGGTAAGAGTAACGCTTCTGGGACAAGCCGATGACCGAAATGTCAGCGTCCGCTACCAAGATGGATTTGAAGCCTGTAAATGGGAAGATTATCCAGAGATGGAAGCGAAAATGCCAACGGTTAGAAACAAAACCGGCAACATTGAAACAGGTGGTGTGATGTTATGCAGGGCGCCGCAAGAGATGGTTAATCAGCGTAATGCTTATTATCAAAAGCAAGGGTCTGATTACATGAGTTCGGTGAACAGTAACTTCATGCGTGAAAGCGATCCGAGGATGCCTCTGTTTAATCAGAGTCGCTCGGAAACTAAAAACTTCCGTTAATTTTTAGGAGTTAAGCATGGCTTACCCGACGATTGATGGCCCTTATGGGCTGCGTCCGGTCAATTTGATCGGCGGTCAGGTATTTGCCGGAGCCACTCGCCAGCGTCGGATTTATTCGTCCAGCGCAAGCTCAATTGGCTTTGGTGATCCTGTGAAGTTTGACAGCAACGGTTGTATCGTTGTTTGTACAGAAACGACTGCTGCCCCGACTACTGGTTTTGCCGGTGTGTTCATGGGCTGTACGTTTGTTTCCTCTGTGACGGGTCAACCCACATTTTCGCAAGCGTGGATTGCTAATACTTCGGTGGCAAGCAACACCAACATCATTGCGTATGTTTGTGAAGATCCGGATCAGTTGTTCCAAGTCTGCGGTGTTAGCGGAACCACGGTTGTTTCTTCAACCTCTGGTTTCACTTATACCGACATTGGTTTGAACGTATCCATGGTGGCAAACACCTTGAATACGACAACCCGTGATTCGCGTTATGCAGTGGATATTGCTTCTGGTGCAGTAACTGCCACGCTGCCTTTGCGAGTCATTGACGTGGTGCCTGATACGGCATTTACCTATAGCAGCACGCTGTACTACCCAGAAATTATCGTTAAGTTCAATGCACCGTATGTTTCATCTAGCGGCGGCATTACTTCAACAGTAACGGGTGGTCATGCGTACAACAACCCAGTCGGACTGTAAGGGGAAAACTAAATGGCTATTTCACGCGCACAACTATTGAAAGAGCTGCTCCCCGGCCTGAATGCATTGTTCGGCATGGAGTACGCTCGTTATGGCGAAGAACACAAAGAGATCTACGAAACCGAGACCTCTGAGCGTTCGTTTGAAGAGGAAACCAAGCTGTCTGGCTTTAGTGCCGCCCCAGTTAAAAACGAAGGCGCCGCGATAGCTTATGACAACGCGCAGGAAGCTTGGACGGCTCGCTATCAGCATGAGACGATTGCTATGGGCTTTTCAATCACCGAAGAGGCGATTGAAGATAACTTGTATGACAGCCTCTCTGGTCGTTATACAAAGGCGCTGGCACGTTCCATGGCTTACACCAAACAGGTGAAAGCAGCAGCCGTGCTGAACAACGGATGGGCATCTACCGTAACTTACGGTGATGGACAGCCTCTGTTCTCTACTGCACATCCGCTGGTATCTGGTGGCACCAACAGCAACACGCCTTCCACCCAAGCTGACTTGAATGAGACTTCTCTTGAGAATGCCGTCATTCAAATCGCAGCATGGACGGATGAACGTGGTCTGTTGATCGCAGCCCGTCCTCGCAAGTTGATTGTCCCTTCTAACCTTCAGTTCGTGGCAACGCGTCTGTTGGAAACCGAACTCCGTGTCGGTACCAACAATAACGACATCAACGCACTGAAGAACAACGGGTCTATCCCCGAGGGTTATACGATCAACCACTGGTTGACGGACACCAACGGCTGGTTCCTCACGACGGACGTTCCAAATGGTCTGAAGCACTTTGTTCGTGTGCCGATGGCTACTGGAATGGATGGAGACTTTGACACGGGAAACGTACGCTACAAAGCCCGTGAAAGGTACTCGTTTGGAGTGAGCGACCCCCTTGGTATCTTTGGCTCCCAAGGCGCTTAAGCCTTATATATCAAGCACTTAGCTTGAGAAGCCCGCCCTAAAAAGCGGGCTTTTTCTTTGCGTGTTGACATTGTTGGTTCCTTGCGGTACATTACCTGTTACTAAGGCACAGGAGATGAAATGGATACCACAAACCTACCCAAAACCCGCAAAGAAGCGCAAGACAAAGGCGTCAAGTATTACTTCACAGGAGAACCCTGCAAACACGGCCACATAGCCCCGCGCAAAACAAAGGGTGCATGTGTGGAGTGTTTAAAGCTTGAGTGGCAGCAATCTGCTGAAAAACGCGCTGATTATTTCCGCGAGTACAACAAACGCGAAGATGTTAAAGACCGCAAGAATGAGTGGTATGAAGCAAATAAAGATCAGGTAATTCAAGCTGCTGCAACCAGACCTTTAGAGGTAAAGCGTGTTTATCAAAAAGCTTGGAAAGAAAGAAATACGGTTTGGGTTAGGGCTGATACAAAAGCAAGAAGAAGAAAGCACAGGCAAGCAACGCCAAAATGGTTAACGCGCGAACAAAAGGGCGCTATCCGAGAGCTTTATAAAATAGCTATAACCATGACCAAAACGACCGGCGAACAATATGTGGTTGATCATATAGTTCCTTTACGATCAGAGGTAGTTTGTGGCTTACATGTTCCATGGAATCTTCGTGTTATACCAAGAGATGAGAACTTATTAAAATCCAATAAGCTCATTGACACCTAGCGTTTAAACTGATACAAAGAGGCACTAGGATTTTTACCTGTACCGACTGACCTAGCAGACTTAGTAGAGACGGTATGGGGATGCGCTACTACGCGGAGTTATTATGGCAATTACTACCTTTGACGGTCCTATCCGTTCACTGGGCGGCATTTATCAGC
>Ga0214917_10003184_pt1 | contig 19219 bp, 17 predicted proteins | sample LL_1208_BB_MetaG_FD_177983 | JGI IMG/M metagenome (GOLD analysis project Ga0214917, IMG submission 177983) | Freshwater microbial communities from Lake Lanier, Atlanta, Georgia, United States - LL_1208_BB | ecosystem: Environmental > Aquatic > Freshwater > Lake | place: USA: Georgia | collected...
GTTCCACGATCGCCGGCGGGAGATCGGGCCGATCGTCCAGCGGGTTCGGCGGCGGCTCGTTCATGTGCGCGCGGATCCGTTCGCCCAGGGAGCCTTTCGCGAACGGCGCCCGCCCGATGAGCAGGTAGTAGAGCGCACAGCCGAGAGAGTAGATGTCGGAACGACGATCCGCCTTGTGGCTGTCGCGGGCCTGCTCCGGTGCGAGATAGTCGGCGGTGCCGAGCACCTTCTCGTCGTGCTCGCGTGTCAGCGACGCGTTCTCATCGTCGTCGTCGAGCGCGAGGCCGAGGTCGAGAATCTTGACGGTTCCCCGGCGGTCGAGCATCAGGTTGGCCGGCTTGATGTCGCGATGGACGAGCCCCTCCTCGTGGGCGTAGTGCAGGCCCACCGCCGCCTGCCGGATGAAGTCGGCGGCATCGCGGACGTCGAGGGGCCCTTCGGCCTTCACCTTGGCGTGCAGGTCGGTGCCCTCGATGTACTCCATCACGATGAAGTGAACCGACCCTGAGGTTTCGAGGTCGAAGGCCCGCGCGATGTTGTGGTGGCTGAGGCGGTAGGCGATCTGGGCCTCGCGCTCGAACCGGGCGAGATACGAACTCTGCTCCACCCGCTTGATCGGCAGCACCTTGATGGCCACACGCTGTCGCAGCGTGGGGTTCTCGGCGAGATACACGCTGCTCATCCCGCCCGCTCCGAGGAGCCTGAGCAGCCGGTACTTGCCGAGCGTGAAGCCCTTGCTCTTTCCCCGCCGCAGCTGGTCCAACTGCCACTGCGTGAGCAGCTCGCGCTCGACGAGCGCCGTCAGGAAGGCCTCCGGCACCGGACCGATTTCGTCCCGATACGGCTCCAGCACCGGGCCGAGCCGGTCCTCTGGCACCAGCCCGCTCGCCCGCACGGCGCGGAGGAAATCGGTCATGCTCTGGACGGGAGGGGCGGCTTCGCTCATCGTGTTTCAGGCGGGGCTTGTGTTCGGGTGATCCCCTCTCCTCGCATGGTACCTGACGAGTGCGAATCGTGCTGTATTCCCGACGCGGCTGTCACCTCTGCGAGCGGGCCGAGGAATGGCTCGCCTTCCAGTCGCCGGAGGCCGTCGTCGTCGCGGTCGATGACGATCCGGCATCGGCCGCCGCGTACGGCCTGCGCGTCCCGGTCGTCGAGATCGACGGCGTCGTCACGCTCGAAGGCCGCTTCACCGAGGCCGATCTGGCCGACGTCATATGCCGAGGTTCAGCCCCCGGCGATGCAGGTCATCGATGAGACCCGAGGCCGACTCGAACACCTCCGCGTCCCAGCCGCAGGCCCGTGCGGCGTCCACGTGGGCCGGAATGTCGTCGCAGAAAAAGATCGCCTCGGGCGGCACACCGACGCGGGCCGCCGCCGCGGCGTAGATCGCCGGGTCCGGCTTGATCGCGGCCACCTCATGGCTGAGCACCGTGGTCACAAACCGCCCGGGCAGCACGGCATAGCGCTTGGCCAGCAGGTGGGTCCAGTGGATGTCGCAGGTGTTCGAGAGGATGCCCGTCGGGATGCCGGCCCGCTCCAGTCCGGCGATCACCGGGAGCATCGCCACGTTGAGCGCAAACATGTCACTGGCGGCGTCGGCGAGTCGCTCGGCATCGGTCGAGGTTCCCGTGAGGCGGGAAAACTCCGCATGGAACCCCGGCCAGTCGAGGAGCCCGCGCTCCAACCTCGGCTCCAGGTTTCCGGCCTCGAGCGCCGCACGCACGGAGGCCACGGGAAGGCCGGAGACTTCGGCCATCTGGCGGTGGGCGCGGCCCCGATCGAACGACACGATCACGTTGCCGAGGTCGAGGAACACGAACGCGGGTTGCCGGGGCATCGACGGACGATTCCAGGAGCGGGGGGACGGTGGGGGACGGGATGGGCGGGGCGGGCGATGCTTTGAAAGGCCGGGCCGAAATACTATTCTTCGGCGGCCGCTCCCGAAAAGGGTTCGGCGGCGCGTTGACGAACCGCCTGCCTCCCGCACGCCTTCGAAGGATTCCCGACCATGGCCGTCCTCAATCGCTACAGTTCCCGCATCACCCAGCCGCGGGCCCAGGGTGCCTCGCAGGCGATGCTGCTCGGGACCGGCCTCCAGCCGGCCGACCTCGACAAGCCCCAGGTGGGCGTGGCGAGCATGTGGTACGAGGGCAACACCTGCAACATGCACCTCGACCGGCTGGCGGCCCGGGTGCGCGAGGGCGTCGCCGCGTCCGGCATGGTGGGCATGCGGTTCAACACGATCGGCGTCAGCGACGGCATCTCGATGGGCACCGAGGGCATGAGCTACTCGCTGCCCTCCCGCGACGTCATCGCCGACTCGATCGAGACGGTGATGCACGCGCAGTGGTACGACGCCCTGGTCGCCATCCCCGGCTGTGACAAGAACATGCCGGGGTGCCTGATCGCGATGGGGCGGCTCAACAGGCCGGCCCTCATGGTGTACGGCGGCACGATCAAGCCCGGTCACCTGGCCGACGGCACCACGCTCGACATCGTCTCCGCCTTCCAGTGCTACGGCGAGTACGTCGCGGGCCGGATCGACGACGCCCGCCGGGGCGACATCGTCCGCCACGCCTGCCCGGGGGCCGGAGCCTGCGGCGGCATGTACACCGCCAACACGATGGCCACGGCGATCGAGGCGATGGGCATGGCCCTGCCCGACAGCGCGTCGATCCCGGCCGAGCATCCGGACAAGTTGGAGGAGTGCCTGCGGGCGGGCGCCGCCGTTCGCACCCTGCTCGAACGGGACCTCAAGCCCCGCGACATCATGACCCGCCGGGCGTTCGAGAATGCGATGGTCACGATCATGGCCCTGGGCGGATCGACCAACGCGGTGCTCCACCTGATCGCGATGGCCCGCGCCGTGAACGTGGACCTGGGGCCCGCCGACTTCCAGAGGGTCGCCCGCCGTATCCCGTACCTCGCCGACCTCAAGCCCAGCGGCAAGTTCGTGCAGGAGGACCTGCACTCGATCGGCGGCACGAGCGGCCTCATGAAGTACCTGCTCGACAAGGGCCTGATGGACGGCGACTGCATGACCGTCACCGGCAAGACGCTCGCCGAGAACCTCGCCACGAGCAAGGGTCTCGCCCCGGGCCAGAAGATCATCCAGCCCGTCGAGAGCCCGATCAAGAAAACCGGACACATCACGATCCTGCACGGGAACCTCGCCCCGGACTCGGCCGTGGCGAAAATCACCGGCAAGGAGGGCTCGCGGTTTCGTGGTCCGGCCCGCGTGTTCGACAGCGAGGAGGCGATGCTCGCGGCGCTCGAGCAGGGAGCGATCCAGCGCGGCGACGTCGTCGTGATCCGGTACGAGGGCCCCAAGGGTGGGCCCGGGATGCCCGAGATGCTGACGCCGACCTCGGCCCTGATGGGTGCCGGCCTCGGGGCCGACGTGGCGCTCGTCACCGACGGCCGCTTCTCGGGGGGGTCGCACGGCTTCATCGTCGGCCACGTGGTGCCCGAGGCGCAGGAGGGCGGTCCGCTCGCCCTGCTCCGCGACGGTGACATGGTGGTGATCGACGCCGATGCCGCGTCGATCGACGCCGACGTCACCGAGGCCGAGTTCGCCGCCCGCCGGGCCGCCTGGCAGGCACCGCCGCCGAAGGCCACCCGCGGGATGCTGGCGAAGTACATCCGCTGCGTGCAGCCGGCCTCGAAGGGCTGCGTCACCGACGAGTGACACACCGCGGCCACGCGACCGGGGCCACGCTATCGGGGCAGCGGCAGCGATTCGATCGGGACTGGCGGGCCCGGGGCGACGACGGCTCCGGGAGGCAGTTGCTCCGGAGCGATGGGCGCACCGAAGACCGGGCCGCTCGGCGTCGGCGGCGCGGGGATCGGGCCGCCCGGATCGGATGGCGGCGCGGCGGGCCCGGCCTGCGGAAGCGGCGCGACGCCGAGCTTGGCCAGCACGTTCGACAGCATCCGCTGTTCGAGCAACGGGTCTCGGCCGAGTGGGATCCACCCGAGATTGGGCGTCGGGTTGGCCACGGGCCGCGGCTGGTCGCCGACCTGCTGGCCGAGCGTGGGCAGCGGCGTGCCGTAGCGGTAGAGCGAGTCGTCGTTGCGAAACGACGCCCCGCCTGCCGTGGCCCGCATCGGGCGGGGCATGTTCTCGAGTTCCTTGACGACCACGGTCTCGATCCGCCAGCCGGCCGCATCGGGAATCAGCCGCATGGTGCCGCGGCGACGGATCGACTGCAGCGTGCTCTCCAGGCGTTCGCGGAATCCGACGGAATCGCCGCGCCAGGGTTCGAGCAGCGTGGCGCCCGTCTGCGGGTAGGTGTCGATGCGTCCTTCCGTCGGCACGCCGTTGGCGAACACGACCCGCTGCTCGGTCTGGACCTTGAAGTAGTCGTCGGCCACGTCCACCATCGTCCGCCAGACCACCTCGGCGTCGAGGGGCGGGATGACCGCGGCGTTCTTGGTGCCCGGGCCGGCGACGAGTCCCGGGCCCGGGGGTCCCATGACCTGCCCCTGTGGATCGATCGCCACGCCCGCGGGCAGCGGCGCGAAGGGGTCGGGCTGGCTCGGGGCGGAGAACTGCGCGAAGCCCCGACCTGCCGCGAGCAGGCTCATCAAGCATGCGGACGTGACCAGCGACCAACGCATGGCGAAAGGGTCGCGAATCCGCCGCCAGGACTCAAGGCCAGTGTGGGACGGGGAAAGCCCCGTTATTCGGCTCCGAGCTGGCCCGCCATGTCGTCGAACAGCCGGGCGAACCGGGTGTGGGACGTGTGGAGGTGCTCGCCCTGGGAGATGAACCGCATCCGGTCGTTGCGGACCAGGCCGCGGTCGGCGAGCACCTGCTCGAACGGACCGCGATTGGCGGCGTAGACCACGAGCAGCTTGTGCTCGTCGAGCTGGACCTCGACCGGCTGATCGGCGTGCATGATCGCGATTCCCGTGCAGCCGTCGTTGAGCAGCAGGTCCTCGAAGTCCCAGAGCACGCTTTCGAGCACCAGTCGCTCGATCCCCTCGCGGGTCGTCTCGCGGCGCGGCGCGTCGCCGGCCGGGGCGTCGTGGGAGGTCTCGAGCACCACGTCGCACACGTCGCCGAGCGGCTCGAGCAGCGCGAGAAAGGTGTCAAACAGCTGCTCACTCGACACCGACGCGATGATCGCCGGCAGGCGGGTGCCGGTGCGGGCGTCGGTGTACGTGTCGAACCGGTAGCCGGCCTGCGGCACCACCTCCAGCTGCCAGCTCGGCCGGACCGCCTCGGTCAGCGTGAAGCGACCGTACCGGCGGCGGGCGAGATGGGCCTCGAGCGAACGCCGGTCGGGGCGGGCGACCGCTCCCTCCGGGACCATGGCGGAGGGGCGGCTGTCGGCCGCGTCGAGGGAGTCGTCGATGAAACGCATGGTGACCGTCGGGTTGGAGGAGGGCGTGGGACGAGGGCCGGCGTCGGCCGTGCCGCTCACCAGACCATCAAACGTAGGACACGGTTTTCGTGCGTGCCGGGCCGGTGGCCCGAATCCGCCGCCGCCGGGCGGTCGATTGCCCTTTTTCGCCCCGCGCCGTCATACTTCGCGGTTTTCCAGGCCCCCAGGAAAGCCTCATGGACGGGAAAATCGTCGCAACCGGGATCACCTTCGATGACGTGCTGCTCGTGCCCCGCTACTCGGCCGTCGTGCCAGCCGACGTGGACGTCAGCAGCAACCTGACCCGCGGCATCCGCCTCAACATCCCGCTCGTCAGCTCCCCGATGGATACCGTCACGGAGAGCGAGATGGCGATCGCCCTGGCCCAGGAGGGCGGCCTCGGGGTGATCCACAAGAACCTCTCGGTCGAGCGGCAGGCCGAGGAGGTGGACAAGGTCAAACGCAGCGCCAACGGCATCATCATGGACCCGGTCACCCTGCCCCCCTCGGCCACCGTGGCCCGGGCCCGCGAGGTGATGGATCAGTACAACATCTCCGGCGTTCCGATCACGGCGGACGACCGGCGGCTCGTCGGCATCATCACGCGACGCGACCTGCGGTTTCTCGAGCGCGGCGACACGCCGGTGGCCGAGATCATGACGAAGAGCGGCCTCGTGACCGCCACCGGCGCCGTGTCGCTCGACGAGGCGGAAAAGATCCTCATGGCCAACAAGGTGGAGAAGCTCCTCCTCGTCGATGCCGCCGGCCTGCTCACCGGCCTGATCACGATCAAGGACATCGACATGATGAAGCGGTTCCCCAACGCCTGCAAGGATCGCCAGGGGCGGCTGCGTGTCGGTGGCGCGGTGGGGGTGTTCGATTTCGAGCGGGCCGAGAGCCTGATCGCCAAGGGCGTCGACGTGCTCGTCGTGGACTCCGCCCACGGGCACTCCGCGAACGTCATCGAGACCGTGTCCACGATCAAGAAGCGGTGGGGCATCGAGGTGATCGCCGGCAACGTCGCGACCCGTGAGGGGTGCCGCGACCTCATCCAGGCGGGGGCCGACGGCGTGAAGGTCGGGATCGGTCCCGGGTCGATCTGCACGACGCGGGTGATCTCGGGCGTGGGCGTGCCGCAGATCTCGGCCGTCTGGGACGCCGCCCAGGAGGCGGCCGAGGCCGGTGTGCCGGTGATCGCCGACGGAGGCATCCGCTACTCCGGCGACATCACCAAGGCGATCGCCGCGGGGGCCCACTGCTGCATGGTAGGAGGGCTGCTCGCCGGCGTCGCGGAAAGCCCCGGTCAGACCGTCCTGTACCAGGGCCGCACGTTCAAGGCCTACCGCGGCATGGGCTCCCTGGGGGCGATGGTCCAGGGCTCGAGCGAGCGCTACCGGCAGAGGGCGACCGGCCGCGGGGGCGACAAGCTCGTGCCCGAGGGGGTCGAGGGGCGGGTGCCGTTCAAGGGGCCCCTCAGCGTGTTCGTGTACCAGCTCGTCGGCGGGCTACGGGCCGGGATGGGGTACTGCGGCACGCGCACGATCGACGAACTGCGTCGCGACGCGAGGTTCATCCAGGTGTCGGCGGCGGCCGTGCGGGAGAGCCATCCGCACGACATCGTGATCACCCAGGAAGCGCCGAACTATTCCGCCGAGCACAAGCAGGGCGAATAGCCCCCCCGGACCCCCCCGGGATAGCCCGAGACGGCGGGCTCTGGGCAGGCGGGGCAAGGCGGGGAAGCCTGTGGCGAGGCGTGCCGTCCAGGGCCGCCGCGAAGTCAAAGTCGGACGCCGCTTCGGGTCGATTCTTCTTCCAGTGGACCGGTCCCATCGGATCGGCCACCGACCCCGCGGGATGCATGCCCATGACCGGAGTGGCCGGATTGAACCGCTCGTGGACCACGGCCCGCCCGCGTGCCGCCCGCCGACTCGGCATGGCATTGGTCGTCGCCGCGGTGTCGTCCAGCGTGGGAATCGCAGCCGAGCTTCGCGGGTTCGATCTGATGCTTCCGCGGGCCGACGGCACCTCCGGCGATCCGGTGGCCGTCGCGATCGGTGCCGAGCCTTCCCCCATCCGGCAGGTCGCCGCCACCTCCGACGCCTGTCGCGACGCCGACGAGGACTGCCGCAAGGCGCTGAAGAAACTCCGCGAAGACACGCTGGACGACATCGACCTCGACATTCGCGTCGGCGGCACGCCGGGGAACGACTATCCCTGCGAGTGCCGGCTGGAAGGCGAGACGTACCAGCCGCGGCGGTTCGCCTGCACCACGTTCACCTGGAAGGCGGCGGGCTATTGCCACAAGCCGTTGTATTTCGAGCACTGGACGCTCGAGCGCTACGGACACTCGTACGGCTGGGTCGATCCGATCCTCTCGGGCGCGCACTTTTTCGCCACGCTCCCCGTCCTGCCCTACAAGATGGGCGTCGAACTGCCGTGGGAGTGCGTGTACCCGCTCGGCTACTACCGGCCGGGCAGCTGCGCCCCGTGGACGGTGCCCGCCGTTCCGATCAGCAAGCGGGGGCTGGCGCTCGAGGCCGCGACCGTCACCGGCCTCGTGTTCCTGCTGCCGTGACGCGGCGGCGGGGGCCGGCCGCGGTCCGCTGCCTCACTGCTTCCGCACGGTCGCGATGTAGGCGTACCGGTTGGCCACCGACTCGAACGTCACGGCGGCCCGTCCGGATGCGCCCAGGGCCGTCAGCGCTTCGTGCACCTCCGGCCGGTAGTGCACGTGGAACAGAGACAGCCAACGCTTCAGTCCCGCCGCGAACCAGGCGGGGAGATCCTTCTGGTCCCAGAAGTCGACGATCAGCATCTCGCCGCCGGGCTTGAGATTGGCGAGGGCGGCCTCGATCGCGCCGGGCCAGGTCGGCACCATCGACAGGCAGTACGAAAAATAGATCGTGTCGAACGGCGCGTCACGGCCGAACATGCGGCGGGCGTCGAGCTGCTCCGCCAGTCCCTGGCGGAGCACGATCGGCTGCCGCTGACCCCGATCCACGCCCGAGCGCTCGATGCTCGCCGCGGCCGTCTCCAGCATCTCGTGCGAGGCATCCAGCCCGAACAATGCCCCGGCCTCCGGACGCTTCGCCAGGCGGATCAGGTTTCGGGCGGTGCCGCATCCGACCTCCAGCGTCGCGCTGCCCGGCCCCGTGGCCACCTTCTCCAGCAGCCGATCGCGACCGAGCAGGTAGTAGGCCCGAGTCAGGTCGTAGACGTGCCGCGTGAAGCGGTACATGCGGTCCATGGCCACGGCCTGGTCGGCCGCGCCGCCGCCGCGGTTGTTGGATGACGACACGGCCGGCCTCCCGGGGGCTCCACTCATGAGGCCGGGAGCATCTCGTAGAGATGAAACATCCCGTAGATCGCGGAGCGATCCTGCTCGTGAAGTTTCCGCGACCGCTCGACGTCGTAGGCAAATCGGCTCCGCGTCTCCGGGGAGAGGGCGGACTCCACGGGCGATTTTTCCCCCGCCGTGCGGAAGATCACCCGGGTGCCCGGGCCGCCGACGCGCACGACCTGTTTCCACAGGTCTTCGATCACCTGGGGCGGCATCCAGTCCTGGCTGTCGAGGAAGATGAAGCCGTTGAGCGCGCCCGGCGTCTCGTTCTGCAGGTAGTCTCCCAGCGAGGCGATGTGGGTCTCGACCCTGCCGACGACCGACTTGATGAGGTCGTAGTTCTCGCGCTTCAGGTAGTCCGGCAGGCCGCGGCGGCCGTCGTGGTCGTACCGCCGGCCGAACGCCTGCCAGGCAAAGTAGTTGTCGTCGAGCGGAAAGCCGCACGCGAGCCGCCGCACCCGCTGCTTGTACATGTCGAACAGCTTGCCGCCGTCGTTCTCGTGCTCGTCGAGCATCGCCTGGTGCTGGCTCGGCGGGATCCCGAGGCTGTAGACGGCGACCGGCTGCCGGCCGAGCCAGCGGATCAGCGCGTTGTCGAACAGCGGGCCGAACGTCTCGTCGAACACCCGCTCCTGTTCCGCGAGCGTCTTCGCCGCCACGAGCCTGGCGGGGTCGCGGCCCGTCGTCCGTGCGATCCCGTGCACCACGCGGAAGAACTGGCCGAGCTTCGCCTTGTCGTACAGACCGCGCGAGAAGTAGCCGATCCGTTTCGGCCCCACCGCCCTGCCCGGCCAGTCGCTCGATTCCCAAAAGCTCCGCGTCAGCGGGTCGAGGTGATCGCGGACGTAGCGACGATAGTTCGGAACGTTGTCGGGATGCCGGCCGTACCCGAAGAACTTGTAGAACGACTCGTAGTCGGGCAGGTGGGCGAGCGCGGCGAGCTTGAGCCGCGTCAGCGACATGTGGTTCGCGTTGAGATCGACCGCCACGATCCGCTTCGGCTGGTGGACCAGATAGTTGAGCACGTTGCAGCCGCCGCTCGAGATCGTGAGCAGGCTGGAGTCGGGCCCGAGTCGCAAGGCCTCGGCGTCGACCCGCGGATCCTCCCAGATCTGGTTGTAGACGAACCCGCGGAACCAGAGCGTGAACATCCGCTCCAGCATGCCGCGCTTGCTCGCGAGCTTGTGGTGGTGGACGGCCTTGCGGAGGCGGGACGTGTTGTCACCGGTGGCGACGACGCTGGACATGAGGTCGGGTTCCCTGGGGGCGGAAGCCAGGCAGTGTAGCCGTTGCGGGCGGGGATTGTTGAGGGCCGCCGGCGAACGTCGGCTCAGGGGGCCGCCGCCGCGGGGCGACGCGTTGGTGCCGGGGCCCGGGCGTCGATCGCGTCGACGAGCAGGCCCGAGGCCCCGGACAGTTCCCGGCCGAGTTCGACGATCGCGGTCTCCACCGCGGACAGGTCCGTGCCGGCCTCGGCCAGGCGTGCCTCGAACCTCGCGGCCACGCGATCGGACGCCTGGGCGTCGGCAATCCACCGGTCGCGGTCGGCCGTCAGGTCCTCCCCTTCCCGGACCGCGAGTTGCAGTTGCCCGTCGGCGCTGACCTTCGCCTCCTTGAGTCGGTCCCGCATCGCCGTGATCGAGGCGATGTCGGACTCCAGCATCCGTCGCATGAAGGTGGCCCCCTCGGTGCGGATCGCCGGCCGCTCGTCGCCCGCCGGCGTGTAGTCGCTTCCGCGGATCGACGTCTGGGCATCCGCCAACGGCCGCCTGCGCTCCAGCGACACGATGTCGGCGGCGCCGTCGGCCTGGAGTTTGCGGGCGGTCTCGAAGTCGAAGGTCGCCCGTCGGCCGGGCTCGAACTGCTCCGGCTCGTGGCCCGGTCGGGGCAGCTCCCGCGATTCCTTGAACTGGACCGTGGCCCAGTAGGTGCCCGGGAGGATTTCGCCCGACTCGAGGCCCGCGATGATCTTCGGCCATTCTTCCTCGGGCACCGCGGTCGCATGCTGCCGCAGTTCCTCGAGTTCACCCTCGAGGTGCTTGAGCATCTCCTCCGGATCGAGTTTGCGCTGCTCGGGCGGGGTCACCGGATGCCCGGTGTCCGCCTCGGCTCCGGGGGCGACGGTGCGGTGGAACGCGAGCCAGCGGTCGACGGGGAGGTCTTCGTACACGGCCACCTCCTCGCGGGGCGTCCGCCAGAGTGCCACGTCGCTGTCGCTCGGCGGCAGGGCCGGCACGATCGTGAGCGTGTTGCCGTTGACGCTCTCGACCCCGAAAGCCCCGAGGAAACGGCCGTTTTCCTCGATCGGTGCGGCATCGAAGAGATAGAGTTCCGCGCCCTCGTTGATCGTCAGTTTGTCCACGTCCTCGATGGTCAACCGCCCCGCCTTGACCGTGCCGTCGGGCCCGACGACCGGCGGCTCGAACGCCGCTTTTTGCCAGTGGCGGCCGCGCCACGACTCGACGCGGTCGCGGACCCGCTGCCAGCGTGCCCGCTCGGAATGGAGGGCCGCGATCGACTTGCGCGCCCCGTCAGGCACCAGTTTGTTGTCACCGCCCGGCACGAGGGCGTCGCGCTCGCGGGCGAGGGCGGCCTGGTAGCCGGTCACGATTTCACGCCACGCCCGCTCGCGCTGCCCGAGCATTCCGACGAGGAACGTGTAGCCGGCACTCGCGAGCAGCACGAGCACGGCGGCGGTGATCGTGCCCCAGTTCCAGCCGCGGTTGCCGACCGCGAACAACACGATGCCGGCCAGCAGCACGAGCGGAATCAGGGCGAGAAGGGCGATCTCCATGCTGTTCGGGCCCGATGGGTCTGTGGTGTCGTCGCGCCGACCGTGGCCACGACGGCCCGCAGGTTCCGGACCATGTTTTCCGGACGCCTTGCGCGGCTCTTCCATCGATTATGAACTCTGCGACGGCCCGCTGACGAGGCCGATTTTGCGGCGGTCCGCCGGCGAGGCATGTCGCCGCGGCGCGACCCTCAGTTGGGTCCACTGTCGCCCGGAGGCGACACGACGGCCGGCCCCGCCGCCGCCCGCGGACGGCTCGAACAGCTTTTTTTTCCGAAGAAACAGCGGTTTTTTCGAGGCGGGTGGCGATGGCCCGGCGTTTGGCACCGCGGATGCACTGGCTGACCGCACACCTCGACACCCCCGGCCCCTCCCCCGCGAGAAATTCCATGCGTCGCGCCACACCCAAGCCCGTCGGTCCCCGCAAGGTCGGCCACATCGACGACCCCGTCCGTCTCTACCTGTTGCAGATGGGCGGCATTCCCCTGCTCAACCGCGAGACCGAGGTGTCGCATGCCCGCCAGATCGAGCTCTGGCGTCGCCGGTTCCGGCACATGATGCTCGGCAACGACCTCGTGCTGGCCGGCGCGATCGGCCTGTTGGAGCAGGTGCAGGCCGGAAGGTTGCGGCTCGATCGCACGATCGAGGTCTCGGTGACGAACACGGCCGAGAAGAAGCGGACGCTCCGCCGGCTGGGGCCGAACCTCGAGACGCTGCGGCGACTCGAGCAGGAGAAGCGGGCGCTGTTTCGGACGGCGATGTCCCGTCGCACGCCGCTGGCCACGCGGCGCGAGGCCTGGCGGCAGCTCGTGCGCAAGCGAAGCAAGGCGGTCCGGCTGGTCGAGGAGATGAACCTGCGCATCCAGCGGCTGTACCCGCTCCTCAAGCGGCTGCGCGACGTCGGGCGGCGCATCGAGGCCGTGCGCGAGGACTCCGTCCGCTCGTCCGCCGGGGCCGCGTTCGGCCGCGACGAGCGGCGGCTGCTGCTCGCCGTGCGGGAAAGCCGCCGCACGCTCGCCAAGCGGCTCCTGCGGCTCGACGACCTGCAGGCCCGCTACGACGCCGCGAAGCGGCAGTTGGCGGCGGGCAACCTGCGGCTCGTGGTGTCGATCGCCAAGCGTTATCGCAATCGTGGCCTGACGTTCCTCGACCTCATCCAGGAGGGCAACTCCGGGCTCATGCGGGCCGTGGACAAGTTCGAGCACGCCAGGGGATTCAAGTTTTCGACCTATGCGACCTGGTGGATCAGGCAGGCGATCACCCGGGCCATCGCCGACCAGAGCCGGACGATCCGCGTGCCCGTGCACATGGTCGATACGATGTCGAAGCTGCGAAACCTCGCCCGCGACTTCCGCCAACAGCACGGCCGTGAGCCGTCCGTCGAGGAGCTGGCGAAGCTCGGTGGGCTGTCGATCGACGAGGCGACGTGCGTGTGGCGGATGTCGCGCCAGCCGATGTCCCTCGATCAGCCGCTCGCCGACGGCGAGGAGGCCGGGTATGGGGACATCGTGCCCGATCACCGCGACGTGGACCCGCTGCGGGAGATCAACGACGCATCCTTGCGGGACTCGATCGGCCGGGCCCTCGGCGACCTCACCTACCGCGAGCGGGAGATCCTGCGGATGCGGTTCGGGCTCACCGACGGCTACGCGTACACGCTCGAGGAAGTGGGCTCGATCTTCAGCGTCACCCGGGAGCGGGTGCGGCAGATCGAGGCCAAGGCCGTGGAGAAACTGCGGCAGCCCGGTGGTCGCCACAACCTCGCCGACTTTCTCGACGGCGACCGCTCCAGGCGATTCGCCGGCGGCGGCCGCCTCGTGGAGATCGCGCCGTAGGAAGGCCCTACGCCTTGGCCTCGTCGAGGGCCTGCTGCAGCCGGACCTTGGGCTGCACGCCCATGAACTGCTGCACCAGTTGCCCGCCGTTGAAGATCATGATCGTCGGGATGCTGGCCACGTTGTAGGCCATCGCCACGCGGTTGTTGTCGTCAACGTTCACCTTGCCGACGCGAAACGTGCCGACGTTCTCCGCCGCGAGTTCCTCGATCGTCGGGCCGATCATCCGGCAGGGGCCGCACCACGGGGCCCAGAAGTCGACCAGCACCGGCACCGGGGAGTCGAGCACCTCGCTCTGAAAGTTGGCGTCAGTGAATTCGAGGGCGTGCTGTCCCATGGCGGAAGGCTCCTGAAGGCGGCGGTGCGGGATATTCTGGGAGGGCCGGATCGGCCTTCCCGCCGGTGTGAACCGGGATGAGCGGGAGTATACCGCCTTCCCGATTCGCGGACACCGCCCCGTCCGCGCTCCAGCCCGCCTCCAGCGGATCGTGCCATGAACCCGCAGCCCATGCCCCCGCAGCGCGTGCAGTCGATCGATGGCGACGCGGAAACCTGCTGGCTCGTCGCCCGTGATGCCGCGGGTGCGGTGTCCGGCGGAGTCGCGCCGCTGCCCGCGGCGTTCGCCGCGGCATCCGACGCCGACGGGCCGCTCGTCCGCGTGGAGGCCGCGGGCTTCAATTACAAGGATGCGCTCGCCTGTGCCGGCCACCCCGGCGTGGCCCGCGTGTCACCCCTCGTGCCCGGCATCGACCTGGCCGGAACGCTCCTCGAGCCGGCCGGCGGCCTGCCGATCGGGGCAGCGGTGGTGGCGACCGGCCACGGTCTCGGCGAGACTCGACACGGCGGTTTTGCCACGCTGGCCCGGCCGCCTGCGGCGGCGATTCTCCCTCGACCCCCGGAGCTGTCGGCGGTGGAGTCGATGGCCCTGGGCACGGCGGGGCTCACCGCGCTGCTCGCCGTCGATCGCCTCGACGACGTCGCTCCGGTCGCACATGGCTCCGCGACCGGCGCCGAATGGCTCGTCACGGGTGCCAGCGGCGGCGTCGGGATGCTCGCCGTCGCGGCGCTGGCCGCGCGGGGGCGGCGGGTCGTGGCGTGCACGCGGAAGACCACGGCCACCTCGGCGCTCGCGGCGCTCGGCGCGGAGTCGGTGGTGCATCCGCAGGCCATTCGGGGCGACGCGGGCAAGTCGCTCAGCCGGGGCCGGTGGGCCGGGGTGATCGACACCGTCGGAGGGGCCATCCTCGCCGATGCGCTCAAGGCCACGCTGCCCGGATGCGCCGTGGCGGCGATCGGGATGGCGGCCGGCCACGAACTCGTGACGACGGTCCACCCGTTCATCCTCCGGGGGGTGACGCTGTGTGGCATCGATGCGGCGACGCTGCCGACGCCCGCGGAACGCGCCACCCTCTGGCCGCGGCTGGCGGAGTTGTGGCCCCGCGTCCGGGAACTCCTGCCGGTCAGCCACGTCGGCCTGGAGGAGGTCGGCGGCTGGGCCGCCGGACTGCTGGCCGGGTCGGTCATCGCGCGGGCCGTCGTCCTGCCTCGGGCCCGCGCCGCGCGGCGGCACGCGATCAACCTTTCCAACGCGTGGGAGGCGGTTCCCGAGGAGATGGCGTGGCGGCGCCGGTTCGGCAGGCCGACCGGACTGGAACCGGGCGACGCCGTGCGGCTCGTCTGGGAAACGCCCGCCGCGGCGGCGCTCGTGCTGAACGGCCTCGCGCTGCCGCGGCTCGATCCCGGGCGGCCCTGGTGCCAGCGCGTGACGCACCTGCTCCAGGAACGCAACGAGCTGCTGCTCACGGCGGCCACGCCGGGTACGGACGCGCCGTCCGTCGGGCTCCCCGCGTCGCTTGGCCGGCCCCTGCTCGAGATCGTCGCCGTCCGCGCGGACGGTTGACAGGTTGACACGGTCGCACGCAGGCCGGTACGACCGTCGGCAGCGGGCGCGCGATTGCCTCGCCATCACGTCAGCAACGGGAGCGCACCATGTCGGTGATCCGGGTTGGAAGCACGAGCAAGTATGCCGAAGGGTGGGCCGCGATCTTCGGCAGCGGGGCGTCGAAAAAGACGAAGCCGAAGGCCAAGAAGGCGGTGCGGAAGCCCGCCGGCAAGAAGGCGAAGTCGGCGAAGAAACGCAGGTAGGACGGCCGCCGCCCGATGCGCGGCGGCGGCGCTACGTCCGGCCGAGTTCCTTGGCGCGGGCGGTGGCGGCGACGACGGCATCGATCAGCGCGCTGCGCACACCCCGCTGCTCGAGGACGGCGAGGCCCGCGATCGTCGTGCCGCCCGGGCTCGAGACGCGGTCCTTGATCTGCGCCGGATGCTCGCCCGTCTGTTCCAGTAGCGCTGCCGTGCCGGCGAGCGTCTCCACGGCCAACGCGAGCGCGAGCGGGCGGGGCAGCCCCGCCTTCACGCCGCCGTCGGAGAGCGCTTCGACGAGCAGCGCCACGAACCCCGGGCCCGACCCGGAGAGGCCGGTCACCGCGTCGATCAGGGACTCGTCCACCTCGTGCACGTGGCCGACGGCGGAAAGCAGGTTCCGCGTCCGCTCGGCGACGTCGTCCGGAACGTCCGGGCTGCGACAGACGACGGACACGCCGCGGCCCACGAGGCAGGGCGTGTTCGGCATCACGCGCACGACCCGCGGGGTGCCCGCGAGGTCGGACAACGTGGCGATCGGCAGCCCCGCCACGATCGAGACGAGCACGGCCTCGCGGGGCAGGTCGGCGCGAAACCCGTCGCAGGCGGCGGCGACGTGCTGGGGCTTCACCGCCAGAAACACGCATGCGGCCCCGCGGACCGCTTCGGCCGCGGTCGCAGCGAACCGCACGCCCTGCACCCCCGCGGCGAGCCGCTCGCGGGCGGCGTCGCTCGGGTCGAACACGATGATGTCGCCCGCCGAGACCAGGCCTGCCCGGCAGAAACCGGCGGCGAGCGCGAGGGCCATCTGGCCGCCGCCCACCATCGCGATCGGCGCGGCCTCGGCGACGGTCGGGGTCATGGCGTGTGCTCCGTGGTCGGCGACGTCGGGGCGGGGGGCTCAAGATCGCGGGCGAGCGCGGCGAGTTCGAGCCGGGCCGTCCAGAGTTGGCTGGCCGGAGCACGGCCTCCGCCAGCGCGGCTGGCCGTCCACAGGAGGAGCGTGCCGTCGGGCGAAAAACTGGGCAGCACGTCGGCTCCCTCGTGGTCGGTGATCCGCAGCGGCGGGCCCGCCTTGAAGCCGGACTCGCCGGCCTCGAAGCGGCAGATCCACAGGTCGTAGTTCGGGCGGCGGGTCGGATCGGAGTGGTCGGCTCCGGTCCAGATCAGCCACGGCTGCGTGGGGTGCCAGAACGGGGCCCAGTGCACCCCCTTGCCGCTCGTGATCGCCACGTCGCCCGTGCCGTCTGCCCGCATGACGTGGATCTGCAGGGCGTCCTTCTCCACGCGGTCGGTGCGGTAGGCGATCCAGGCGCCGTCGGGGGAGTAGAACGGGCCGCCGTCGTAGCCCGGCGCGTCGGTGAGCTGCCGCACGTCGGAGCCATCGGCGTTCATGACGTAGATGTCGGGATCGCCGTCGCGGTCGCTCACGAACAGGATCCGCCGGCCGTCGGGCGAGAAGGAACATTCCGCGTCGTACCCCGGCGCATGGGTGAGCCTGGTCAGTTCGCCATCGGCGAGCGACGCGGCGAAGATCTCCATCTCGGGATCGAAATCCCACTGGTAGCGGCGGCGTCGGCCGGCGCGGGCGTCCTCCTCGGCCCGGGCTCTGGCGGTCGCCTCGGTGCGGTCGAGCGCCGGGTCGAGATGGCTGGAGGCGAACAGCAGCCGCCCGCCGTCTGGCGAGAACCAGGCGCAGGTCGTGCGCCCGCGGCCGGTGCTGATGCGGCGCGGGGTCGCCGGGCCCGGCTCCGCGGCGTCGAAGGGCTGCACGAAGATCTGATAAAACGGATAGCCCGGCGGGACGCCCTGATAGCAGAGGCTGCGGCCGTCGGGCGAGAAGTAGCCCTCGCCGGCCTTTTCGAGGCCGGCGGTCACCTGCCGGGGCGCGGAGAAATATCGCGGCTCGAGAGTGGAGGACGTCTCGGCCCAGGCCCCGCCCGCACCGAGCAGGGCGGCTGAAACGAGGACCGCGGGCACGCGCGAGTTGCCGAAATTCGCCATCGGTCTCAGTATAGGGCCGATCGATCCCGTTCGCAGGAGCCTCGAGCATGAAGATCTACACGAAGACCGGTGACGCCGGCGAGACGGGCCTGTTCGGCGGCCCCCGCGTCCGTAAGGATCACGCGCGGATCGAGGCCTTCGGCACCGTGGACGAACTCAACAGCCATCTGGGCCTGGTCCGCACGCTGCCGGGGGCGGCGGCGTTCGACGAACTCCTGCGACGGATCCAGAGTGAACTGTTCGACCTGGGCGCCGAACTGGCGACCCCGGGCGACGCGGCCGAGCGGATCGGCCTCGAGCACGTCGTGGCGATCGAGGCCGCCATCGACCTGTACGAGGGGCAACTGGAGCCGCTGAAGTGCTTCGTGCTGCCGACCGGCACGCCGCTGGCGGCGACGCTGCACGTGGCCCGCACGGTCTGCCGGCGGGCCGAGCGACGCGTCGTGGCGCTGGCCGCCCAACTCGACATGATGATCCCGTCGAACGCGATCGAGTATCTCAATCGTCTCGGGGACCTGCTGTTCGTGCTGGCACGGGCCGCGAACAAGCGCGAGAATGTCGCGGATGACCCCTGGCATCCCGCCTGACGATCCGTCGCGATCCACCGCGGACGCCGTCGCCGACCTGCGCCGCCGGATCGCGGCGCAGCACGCCGCCGGCGGCCCGGGCATCCAGACGTGGGCGCTGGCCTCCGACCTGATGGACGCGATCGTGTCGGGGGTCTGGCGCGACATCCTGGCGGAGGTGCCCGCGGCGCCGGGCACGTTTGCTCGCCAGGCGGCGCTCGTCGCCCACGGCGGCTACGGCCGGCGCGAGATGGCCCCCTTCTCCGACGTCGATCTCATGATCCTGCACGAGCCCGCGGCGGAGGCGGCCGTGGCCGCGGCGGCACGGTTGCTGCTCCAGCGGCTGTTCGACGCCGGTCTGCAGGTCGGGCAGAGCGTGCGCACCGTGGCCGATGCCCGGCGCCTCGCCGCCGGCGATGCGACGATCTTCAGTTCGCTGTGCGAGTGCCGCCTGCTCGAGGGAAACGGCGACATCCTGCAGCGGCTCGAGGCGCGGCTCAGGGGACTCGCGCGCCGCGGCTCCCGCCGGCTGATCGACAGGCTGCTCGCCGCGCGACGCGACGAGGCGGAGAAGTTCGGTCAGACCACGGCCCTGCTGCAGCCCAACGTGAAGCGGTCGCCGGGCGGCCTGCGCGACATCCAGTTCGTCCGCTGGCTCGGTCGCGTGGGCTGGAACGCGACGTCGTTCGACGACCTCGTGCATCTGGGGGCGCTCTCCAAGCGCGATGCCGACGGCCTGCGGGATGCCGGCGAATTCCTCGCCCGGATCCGCTCCGACCTGCATCTCGCGGCCGGTCGCGCCAGCGACGACCTGACGCGCGACGAGCAAGTGCGGCTGGCGGCCGCCCGGGGGATCGACGAGGAGGGAGGGCTGCTCGGTGTCGAGCGGTTCATGCGGGAGTATTTCGGCCACACGCGGCGGGTGGCCGAGGTCGCCGAGACGCTGGTGCGGCGCATGCGTGGCCCGCCGGCCGTCGGCCAGTTGCTCGCCGGCCTCGTCGGGCACCGCATCGACGGCCTGTTCCGCGTCGGGCCCGCCGAGGTCGCGGTGCTGGCCGACGCGACGACGCAGGTCGCAGGGCGGCCCGAACGCGTCGTGCGTCTGGTCGAGTTGGCGATGCTGTACGACCTGCCGATCGCCGGCGGGACGTGGGAGGCCGTGCGGGCCG
>Ga0214917_10003185_pt1 | contig 19212 bp, 20 predicted proteins | sample LL_1208_BB_MetaG_FD_177983 | JGI IMG/M metagenome (GOLD analysis project Ga0214917, IMG submission 177983) | Freshwater microbial communities from Lake Lanier, Atlanta, Georgia, United States - LL_1208_BB | ecosystem: Environmental > Aquatic > Freshwater > Lake | place: USA: Georgia | collected...
GTTAAATCAGCTCTACCGCGGCCAAGTCTCTCTTGCCTTTTCGCAAAACTGCATATTTACCGCATAAAAAGTGAGATTTTTCGAGGCGAAAATCCTCGCCAGAGATCTTCTCATTATTGAGATATGCACCACCTTCTTTGACGATGCGTCGGGCGGCAGATTTTGAGTCAACAACCCCTGTGGCAGCTAAGAGATCAACCCATGTAGGAATTTCCTCTCCGCTCTTTACTTGGGTCCGCGGAAGTTCTGCAAGAGCTGCTGACAAAGTTGCTTCATCAAGTTCTGTGATGTCACCTTGACCGAACAGTGCACGAGAAGCTTCTTCAACACGAACTGCAATCTCTGGTGAATGCACGAGAGATGTTAATTCGCGTGCGAGTTCTCGATGCGCTTCACGCGCACCAGGGTTTTCATTATGCGATTTTTCAAGAGCTTCAATCTCTGCACGCGACTTAAATGAAAATACTTTAAGGAACTTGATGACATCTTTATCGTCCGAGTTGAGCCAGTATTGGAAGAATGCATAAGGAGAAGTCATCTCTGGATCAATCCACACTGCACCGCCTGCAGTTTTTCCAAATTTGGAACCGTCTGCTTTAGTGAGAAGTGGAACGGTGAGCGCATGGGCTGATCCACCCTCTGCGCGTCGAATGAGATCAAGTCCCGCAGTGATATTCCCCCACTGATCTGAACCACCAATTTGCAGTGTGCAGTTATAGCTACGGTAGAGCTCTAGGAAATCCATCGACTGCAAAACTTGATATGAAAATTCTGTATATGAAATTCCATCCTTTTCAAGACGTGTAGAAACTGAATCCTTATTGAGCATTTGATTGACACTGAAGTGCTTTCCGATATCGCGTAAGAACTCAATGGCAGACATAGGAGCAGTCCAGTCAAGGTTATTCACAATTTTCGCTGGATTCTCTTTAGTTTCGAAATCCATAAACTTCGAGAGTTGAGCAGTCATGCGCTTTACCCACTGTTCGACAACGTCAGTTGTGTTCAGAGTGCGCTCTTCATTCTTTCCGCTCGGATCTCCTACAAGTCCGGTCGCTCCCCCGATTAATGGCAAGGTGTGATGGCCTGCTAATTGGAAGCGGCGCAGAACTAGAAGGACGACAAGGTTTCCAACGTGAATACTGGGTGCGGTCGGATCAGTTCCTAGATAGAGAGTGATGGGCTTCTTGAGGGCTTCTCGAAGTTCTTTCTCGTCTGTTGTCTGAGAGATAAGTCCACGCCACTTGAGGTCATCGATTAAGTCAGTCATGTCGTTTTTCACGCACCCATCATCTCTGAGAAGGCCTTTGCCTTGTCGGTGAATTCCTTTGAATATGCAGCAGTAATCGAAGTTGCTTCCTTGATCTGCTGCTTAAAGGATGCAGGAGATGTTCCCCCAACAGTGGTGCGAGATTCCAAAGCTCCGTGAACCGTTAGCACTTCGCGCACATCTGGCTTTAGCAATGGATGAATGGATGCAAATTCTTCATCAGTGAGTTGATGGAGTTGGCGCCCTGATGCCTCACAGAGAGCTACACATTTACCAGCTGCTTCGTGGGCATGTGCGAATGGGACCTTTACCTGAACCAGGTAGTCGGCAATCTCTGTCGCTAGTGAGAATCCAAGCGGTGCTGCCAGTGCCATTTTCTCGCGATCAAAGTCTGTTGTTGCAACCATTCCTGTAACTGCCGGAAGTACTAATAGAACTGTATCAATTGAATCAAAGAGTGGTTCTTTATCTTCTTGCAGATCACGGTTGTAAGCAAAAGGTAATCCCTTAAGCATTGTCAGGACTCCAGTCAGGTTTCCGACGAGTCGTCCTGCCTTACCGCGTGCCAGCTCTGCCATATCTGGATTCTTCTTCTGAGGCATGATCGATGAACCTGTTGAATATGCATCCGCAACTTTTGCCCAACTGAATTCAGTTGTTGCCCAGATGCACCACTCTTCGCCAATACGTGAAAGATGAATTCCAACCATAGACAGAATGAAGAGCGCTTCGGCAACAAAGTCGCGATCTGAAACTCCGTCAATTGAGTTGGCGGCGCTCGATGTAAATCCAAGGTTCTTAGCGGTCACTTCAGGTGATAGTGGGAGTGAAGATCCAGCTAACGCCCCTGAACCCAATGGGCTTACGAGTGCGCGATCAAGCCAATCGTGAATGCGATCTAGATCGCGCGCAAAACCTTGTACATGCTTTGCAATTTCGTGCCCAAAGAGCACTGGTTGCGCATGCTGCAGGTGAGTAAATCCTGGAGCGGGCGCATCACCATATTCAGAAGCCTTGGCAATCAGCGCGTTCTGTAAGGAAAGAATCTGTTGTGCAACCTCAATCATGTGATCGATTGCGTAGAGACGAAGATCTGTAGCCACTTGATCGTTACGTGAGCGACCTGCGCGAAGTGAGCCGCCAATGGCGCCTAGCTTCTCGGTTAAACCACGCTCGAGAGCGCTATGTACATCTTCATCGGTCTCATTTGCCACAAACTTGCCAGAAGAAACCTCTGAGATGAGTTCATTTAGGGCTCCACGTATTGGATTGGCCACCGAATCTTCGAGAAGACCGCTCGATTGGAGAACTGCAAGGTGTGCCAGCGATGAGCGAAGGTCATAAGGCGCTAAACGCCAATCGAAGTGAACGCTGCGAGAGAGCGCAAAGACAGCATCAGCTGGTGTTTCCGAGAATCGTCCGCCCCAGAGCGCCATTATTTACTTCCTCTTTTCTTGATCCCGCCGTAAGCAAGCAATTCTTTCGCGAGTTGAGCTCCACCGCTGGCTTTTCTGGATACAACGAGAACCGTGTCGTCGCCGGCAATGGTGCCGATGATGTCGGAAATTCCAGAGTGGTCCAGAGAGCTCGCTAATAGCTGCGCTCCCCCAGGCGGAGTACGCACTACCGCCAAATTGCCACTGGCTTCAACAGAAATGATGAGGTCTGACGGTACGGGCATAGTGCGAGCAATAGATTCATCGTCGCTATCGGAAATTTTGTAGACAGACTCACCTGAGGTCGAACGTCCTCGGACTGCACCGATCTCTTCAAGGTCACGACTAGCCGTTGCTTGAGTGACAGGAAAACCAGCCTTCTTTAGCTGCTTTACTAAATCAGATTGCGAATGAATCAGACCAGCCTTGATGAGTGCAATTGCCTTTGCTCTGCGAGCTGTAACGCTAGACATGAGATACCTCTTTCATCGCTTGGCTAAATATCTTCACAAACTTCTCGGCTTGCTTTAATGAAACATTGAGCGCTGGAGCTAGGCGAATCGTGGATTCGCCAGGTGCATTGATAAGCGCTCCGAGTTCCTGACACTTCTTTGTAAGAGCCTTTGCCATTGGCTTTTCAAGAGTCAAGCCAATCAGAAGACCAGCACCACGAACTTCAGTTACTCCTTGAACAAGTGCCAATTCAGCAAGAAGAAATTCGCTTACTTCATCAACATGAGAAAGGATTTTCTCTTTCTCAATTGAGGAAATGACTGCAAGAGCCGCAGCTGTTGCGACTGGGTTTCCGCCGAAAGTTGATCCATGATCACCTGCTGCGAAAAGTTTTGATGCAGGTCCGAGTGCAATCATCGCTCCCAACGGGAGTCCCCCGCCAAGCCCTTTAGCCAATGTGATTACATCAGGCTTGATTCCAGAGTATTCATAACCGAACCAATCTCCGGTACGTCCCATACCTGTCTGAACGCAATCGAAGACAAGAAGTACGCCATTGTCATCACAATATTGACGTAGATTCTTTAAGTAATCCGAAGGGGGAACAATGACACCGGCTTCTCCCATGATGGGCTCAACGATGACCATTGCAGTCTTCTTATTGATCGCACGCTTCATCGCACCAGAATCACCGAAAGGAACGTGCTTGATTCCCTTGATCAAAGGCTTAAAGGGGTTTCGCTTAGAAGGTTGGCCCGTGAGCGAAAGTGCGCCCATAGTGCGACCATGAAAGGCTTCTTGAGTAGCAATAACTTTGTACTTGCCTGTCTTGCGCGAGAGTTTCAGCGCTGCTTCATTGGCTTCAGCGCCAGAGTTGCAGAAGAAAACACGCGCGCTCTTATCTCCAGTCATCTTCTGAAGTTTTTCGGCAAGTTCGAGTACGTTGGGATGAGCATAGAAATTACTGACATGTCCCAAAGTTGAAATCTGCTTACTGACTGATTTAACAATCGCCGGATGTGCGTGTCCCAATACATTGGTCGCGATCCCTGCCAAGAAATCGAGATAGGTGTTGCCGTTTGCATCCTTCACCACCGAACCCTTGCCCGAGACAAGTTCGATAGTCGGAGTCCCATAGTTATCTTGAATCGCTCTCTGCCAACGCTTCATGCAAACACCAACGTTCCGCCCACACCTAAGAGGGCATCCTTTAGAGCTGATGGATTTGTTCCATCAATAATTCTCACTGCTTTCGCACCTGCATCAATTGCTTCAAGACAGGCTTGTACTTTAGGCGCCATGCCTTCGGCGAAGGTTGACTTCAGCGACTCAAGTTCTTGAGAAGAAATGGAATCGATGAGTGAACTCTTATCAGGCCAGTTTCTGTAGATACCTTCGACATCAGTCATGATGATCAACGACTTGGCATCAAGTGCTCCTGCAATCGCTGCAGCAGCCAAATCGGCATTGACGTTAAAACCATGAGATCCATCTTTACTCACCGCAATTGGAGAGATAACCGGCACTTTTCTTTCAGATATGAGATCTGTGACCGCCTTTGGATTCACTGAAGTAACAACTCCGACTAAACCCAGATCTGCTGGAGTTCCATCGACAAGTGATGTCAGCGCCTTCGCAACAAGAGTTCCTGAAGTTCTTCCAGAGATTGCAACAGCATTTACTCCATGTTCCTTGAGAGATTGCGCAAGAGATGGCCCTACTTCGCAAGCCAAAACCTTTTCAACAACAGTAAACGTTTCGGGAGTCGTGACTCTGAAGCCCCCCACAAAAGAAGATTCGATACCTGCGGCTTTGAGCGCTTCTCCAATTTGAGGCCCCCCGCCGTGGACTACTACCGGTGTTACACCTGATGAGATGGCTTCAGCTATTGCCTTTGCAAAGCTTCCATTTTCATCTGTCATGGCATGTCCACCGAACTTGATGACGATCATGTTGAATACGCCGAATTCTCGTGAACATAATCGTGCGACAAGTCGTTAGTCATGACAGTTGCTGTCGAAGTTCCGACATTGAGATTTACCTCAAGATTTACCAGGCGATCTGCGAAAGAAACTAAGTTCTTATCTTCAAATGGCGCAGACTCCTTGGCGACGTGGATGCCATTGAGGAATACATCAATATTGAGGGCATCCATCTGAGCGTCGGCAGTTCCAACCGCCGCTAATACTCGACCCCAGTTGGGATCAGCACCAAAGATGGCGCACTTTAAGAGATTATTTCTGGCACAAGCTCGCGCAACTTCTACTGCATCCTCCTCTGTTGCAGCGCCTGTCACAGTGATTGCAACGGTCTTAGTCGAACCTTCGGCATCGGCGATGAGTTGTGCTGCGAGTGACCCGCATACTTGCATCAAAGATTCCTCCAGCTCTGCCTCCGAAAGCTTGACTCCAGATGCGCCACTTCCCATCAGCAGAACTGTGTCATTCGTCGAAGTGCAACCATCAGAGTCAATTCGGTTGTATGTGCGATATGTGACTCGACTAAATATTTCCTGTGCGTTCTCAGGAAGCACGGCATCGGTCATCACAACAGAGAGCATTGTCGCCAATGCAGGCGCCAGCATTCCTGCACCTTTGGCAATTCCTGCAAATTCACACCCATTGACTGCGGCAGTGGCGATCTTAGGGACGCTATCTGTCGTCATAATCGCGCGAGAAACATCTTCGAGAGAATCCGAATTGAGGTTGGTCACAATCGATTCGAGTCCAGAGAGGATCTTCGGCATTGGTAGCAGTTCCCCAATAAGTCCGGTTGAACATACAACTACTTCTCCAGATGAGATTCCAAGTAGATCCGCAACTTTTTCCGCTGTGTGATGAGTATCTGCAAATCCTTGAGGACCAGTGCACGCATTTGCTCCACCTGAGTTCAGAACCGCAGCTCTTACCAACTTGCCCTTTGTTACCTCGCGCGACCAAATCACCGGCGCCCCAACAACTTTATTCGTGGTGTATACGGCAGCTGCATCAAAGAGTGGGCCAGTATTTTCAATCAGTGTGAGGTCGAGCGCCCCTGTTGATTTCAGTCCTGCAGCAATTGCAGCGCCTCTAAACCCCTTTGGCAGGCCCTTCATACGCCGAGCCCATCAAAACGAAGCCCAGCTGCTTCATCAAAACCACACATAAGGTTTGCATTTTGAATCGCCTGTGCCGCTGCACCTTTTCCAAGATTATCGATTGCTACAGATACGACCAATCGAGAAGTGTGATCATCGACAGCTACCTGAGTCTGTGCGTGATTTGATCCAGTGAGCGCCGCGGTCTTTGGCATAACTCCGATTGGTAGAACAGTGACAAATTGTGAATCAGCGAAATATGAGACATACATGCTGTGTACTTCTTCTGTCGAAACCTTCTTCGCTAACTTTGCTGTAATTGTTGAAAGAATCCCACGTGGCATGGGTGCAAGAATGGGAGTAAAGGAAATTTTTGCGTTAGATCCAGATAATTTGGTGAGCGTCTGTTCAATTTCAGCAGTGTGTTGGTGCACTCCCCCGAACTTGTATGAGCTCAACGACCCGGCAACCTCACTAGCAATGAGATTGATCTTCGCGCTTCTACCGGCACCAGTAGTTCCAGATGCGGCTACGACAACTACATCCGATAAGTCGGCAAAAGAACCTGCAGGGGCTGCACCTAGTGCAATGGACGTTGCATAACAACCAGGGTTAGCCACCTTTGAAGAATTTGAGATCTGGCTCTTAAATGGTTCGATATCAGCAAGGCCATAAGTCCATGCACCTGCATAGTCGCCTCCGTAATACTTACTCCACTGATCTGCGCTCTCTAATCTGTAATCAGCTCCGAGGTCTACGATTTTGGAAGTTGCTGGAAGTTGCGCAATCACTTTGGCTGATTCACCATGGGGCAGCGCTAGGAAGATGAGATTGCACGACTCGAAATCAGCTGGAGCAAAGGCGCTGAACTTCTTTCCCGCATAACTCTGTAACTGAGGGTGCACAGATGTGATCTGCTCCCCCGCATTAGAGTGCGCAGTTATCGCTGTTACTTCGAAATGGGGATGGAATGCAAGCAGACGAAGGAGTTCGCCTCCCGCATAGCCACTAGCTCCTACGACGCCGATTTTCATGGATTCACTGTAGCATATTTATGCAGTTTAATGCATATTTATGCAGTACGGAGGACTGCGCCAGTTGCTTTAACGGCGGCGGCAACCGCTGCTTCGCGCATCTCAGTCACCTCTGCCCCAGTAAGGGTTCGGTCTGGAGCGCGGAAAACGAGCGAGAAGGCGAGTGAAATCTTTCCATCGCCTAACTTGTCATAGCGATCAAAGAGAGTGATGGACTCAAGAAGTTCGCCAGCTCCTTCGCGAAGCGCGTTCTCGACCTCCGCAGCCGTGATATCGAAATTAACGATGAGCGCAACATCCTGAAGAGCAGCCGGCATCGTGCCCACAGTAGTTGGACGAACTAGTGATGAGTCAGGAAGAGCGCTTAGACCAACAGCAAAAGCGACTGAACGTTCAGGTAGTCCGTACTTAGCCACGATACGTGGGTGAAGTTCTCCGGCGTGAGCCACAGCTTTTCCATCAACAATAAGTTCGGCGCAGCGACCTGGGTGCCATGGAGCAAAATCTGAACGCTTCACTGTCCATTCAAGATTGCAGAGTTGGAGAATATCTTGGGCAAATGCAATTGCATCCTGCCAGTTATATGAACGGGCTTTGCCTTGCCAATCTTCGTTCTCAGTTTTACCAACTAGCAAACCCGCCACGTGATAAGCCTGTGGTGGGACGCTTGCGTAAATCTCGTCAATAATCTTCTGCGCTGGGCGCTTAGATAAATCAGGAGAGATAAATGGAACTAGCTTCTGTGAACTACGGAAGATGGATCCCATTTCGAAGATTGCGAAATCTTTGGCGCCACGGCTGATATTGCGTTGGGCAACTTCAATGAGACCTGGAACCAGATGAACACGCATGAGCGGGAACTCTTCAGACATTGGATTGGCGATTCGGTAGGTTGCGGCACGTTCGCCAACAAAGCCCATTGAATCGATCGTCTCTTGATTGGTAAATGGGAATGTCTGCACTTCCGCAAGGCCGCGACTAGCCAGCATTTGAGCGACAGCACGACGACGCTTTTGATTAGGCGTCAAAGTTGCATACAGTGGGCGCGGAGGAAGAATGGAAGGAATCTTGTCGTAGCCAATAATTCGGGCTACTTCTTCAGCGAGATCTGCAGGTGTCAGTAAGTCAGAACGCCACGATGGTGGGTCTACCTCGAAAGTCTTCTCATCAACATCGCAACCAATGGTGCGCAACACCTGAGCGATTGTTGAAGGGGTTACTTCAACTCCCAAAATACGTGAAATGTAGGCAGGGTCGAGTTTCACGACTGGTGCAAAGCGCGGTTCTCCATCAACCACTGTTGCTACATGCTGAGCCGAACTGTTTTCAGTAAGGAGCTGAACAAAGCGAGCTGAAGCAAATTGAGCAAGTGATGGATCAACACTTCGCTCTAAACGACGAGAAGCTTCAGATGAGAGTTTATGGCGGCGCGAATTCTTTGCAACACATACTGGATCAAAGCGCACAGCTTCGAGGGCGATATCAGTTGTTCTTTCCGAGATTTCTGAAGAAGCTCCGCCCATGGTCCCGGCCAATGCAAGTGGTTGTTCGTCATCACAGACCATCAAATCATCCGGATCAAGCTGGCGCACCTGGCCATCAAGGGTTGTAAATGGTTGAGCTTTTCCAGCGCGCTTGATGGTGAGTCCGCCCTTAATCTTTGATCTATCGAAGGCGTGAAGTGGTTGTCCTAATTCGAGCATGACATAGTTGGTGACATCGACAACCAGCGAAATCGAGCGCATCCCCATCTTCTCGATACGTCGTCGCATCCAGAGTGGAGTCGTTGCAGATGGATCAAAATTTGAAAGTGTGCGCAAGTAAAAGACCGAAGCGGTAGCTGGGTCAGAAATCTTTGCTGTAACACCTTTACCGGTTTCGGTAAAGGTTAGAGCACGAAGAGCATCGACGGGATCAGTGAATTTAAGGCTGAGTGAGCCCGCAACTTCACGAGCTATTCCGCGAATACTGAGTGCGTAACCACGATCAGGGTTAACGGTCACATCAAAAATGACATCATTGATCATTAATCCTTGGATCGCATCGTCGCCGACCTTTACAGTTCCCTCAGCAAAAGTCATGATTCCGGAGTGATCATCTCCTAAACCAAGTTCGCGAGCCGAGCAGATCATTCCATTGGAAGTCTTGCCATATGTCTCGCGAGCACCGATTGCAAAGCCACCTGGAAGAACTGCGCCGGGTAGTGCCGCAACGATGAGATCGCCAACAACAAAGTTAGTCGCCCCGCAGATGACGTATCTCGTATCTTTCTCACCACAATCAAGCCCTACATACCGAACGGGCTTCTTAAATTCCGTCAGCTCTTCGATGCTCAAAACTTTCGCGAATACCAAAGGGCCTGTGAGGTCAGCGCCCTGTTTGATGATTTCTTCTACCTCAAAGCCGACACGAATAAGGCCATCTGAAATCTCTTCAGCAGTAACTGATGCAGGAATTTCAACGAATTCCTTAATCCACGATAGAGGTGCGCGCATTTAGAGCCCAACTCCAAACTGGCGGGTGAAACGTAGATCGCCTTCGACTATGTCATGCATATCGGTAATGCCATGGCGGACCATGAGCGTGCGTTCGAGTCCCATTCCAAAAGCGAAACCTGAATACACATCAGTATCAATTCCGCAGGTGGCAAGAACTTTTGGATTAACCATTCCGCAACCACCCCATTCGATCCAGCGGTTGTTGAAGAAGATATCTACCTCAGCGCTCGGTTCAGTAAATGGGAAGAAGGAAGGGCGAAGTCTGGTTGTGACATCTGGACCAAACATATGGCGTGCAAAATTATCGAGAGTGCCTTTGAGGTGCGCCATTGTGATGCCCTTGTCGACGACGAGGCCTTCTACTTGATGAAAGACCGGACTGTGCGTCGCATCAAGTTCATCCGCGCGGAAAGTGCGTCCCGGACAGATGACATAAATCGGAGGCTCTTGAGTCAACATCGTACGAATTTGAACGGGCGATGTATGGGTGCGAAGAACAACGCCAGATTCGACGGGTTCGATAAAGAAAGTATCTTGCATTGTGCGCGCCGGGTGATCAGCTGGGATGTTGAGCGCATCGAAGTTGAGCCAACCTGATTCTAGTTCTGGGCCTTCTTCTACAGAGAAACCTTGTTCGATAAAGAAGTCAGAGACTTCATTTTTAATAATTGAGATTGGATGAAGTCCGCCGCGATGCGTGCGCTGGACAGGAAGAGTGATATCAACAATTTCTTCCAAGAGAACTTTGGCATCACGTTCTGCCTCTAACTTCTCTGTCGCGAATGCAAGTGCCTTGGCAATCTCAGCTTTTGCATCTCCAATGAGCTTTCCAGCAGATGCCTTCTCTTCCGGAGACAATGAACCTAATGAACGGCTTGCCAGTGAAATGGGGGCCTTGTCGCCAGTATGAGCTAAACGGGCAACCTTAAGTTGATCCAGATCCGGGGCGGCCGAGAATGCCTTCTGGGCATCGCTAATCCACGATGCAATCTCTGCCGGATTCATAACAGTAATTCTAACCTGCGACCTTTGAAGAAAGCGTGAACATTACGATAGATGCGGCTGCAGATAAATTAAGGCTTTCTGCGCGTCCTGCCATTGGAATCGTTACCTCAGTAACTGTGGCACCTAGAGCGGATGCATCCACTCCCCTGGCTTCGTTGCCAAATATCGCGATGCAATCACCTGGAATCGTTAGATCAAGGATTGAAGTCTTGGCATGTGAAGAGAGCAGGAACTTTTGAATCCCAGCAAATTGCTTATCCACTCGGTCAAATGAGACGCCTTCATATACCGGAATGTGCCACAAGGACCCTGCAGTTGAGCGAACAACTTTTGGAGAGAACATATCAACGGAATCTGGCGAAGTGATTACAGCTGAGATTCCCATCGCATCTGCGGTACGCAGAATTGTCCCGGCATTACCTGGGTCTTGAATCTCATGGAGGAAGATAAATGTCGACGAACCGTTGGCAGCAAGCTCAGAGAAGTTATCTTCAGGTTTATAGCAGAGCGAGATGAGACCCTGCGGGGAAACGGTGTCAGACATAGCTTTGAGAACCGCATCGGATACTTCAACAACTTCAACAGTATTGAGATCATACTCAGAGATCTTTGAAAGACCATTTTCGGTCGCATAGAGAATCTTTAACTCTGGCCCATTTACTGAAGTGAGCGCCTCGCGTGCACATTGCACACCTTCTGCTACAAAGAGACCTTGTTCGCGGCGCTCTTTAGCTCCCTTAGAACCAATAAGAGCCTTCACTCGCGCAATATGTGGCGAGTGAAGGCTCTCAATCATTGGTAGGTATTACTTATGCTGCAGGAAGGTTCTTACGTGCAACATCCACGAGAACCTTGAAAGCAGCTGGATCGTTTGTTGCGATATCTGAAAGAACGCGACGATCTACCTCAAGACCAGATGCCTTGAGGCCCTGGATGAAGCGGTTGTAGGTCATTCCATTTTCGCGAGCTGCAGCGTTGATGCGCTGAATCCAGAGCTGACGGAAATCGCCCTTCTTATCTTTACGATCGTTGAAGGCGTAAACCATTGAGTGCGTTACTTGCTCCTTCGCCTTTGTGAAAAGACGTGAACGCTGACCGCGATATCCGGCTGCGCGCTCGAGGGTTGTGCGACGCTTCTTTGCTGCGTGTACTCCGCGCTTTACTCTCATTGGTCGACTCCCTTACTTCAAACCAAGCATGCGCTTGGCTGTCATTGTGACTGTTGCTTTTGCTGATGACTCTTGGCTCAGACGACGAGTAACGCGTGATGACTTGTGCTCCAAAAGGTGGCGCTTGCCTGCACGCTCGTGCATGATCTTTCCTGATCCTGTGACGCGGAAGGTCTTCTTCGCACCACTGTGGGTTTTCATCTTTGGCATCTATCTTCTCCTGTTACTTCGTCGTTGTGAAAAACTGGTACTGATTAAAACTAATTTGCAGCCGCTTCTTCAGCAGCCTTCTCCTTGGCAGCTCGCGCCGCCTTCTGCTCTGCTACCGCTTCGGTCTTCTTCTTCGTTGGTCCTAGAACCATCGTCATCTGTCGACCTTCTTGCTTAGGAGCGAACTCCACGAATGCAATCTCTTTCACATCTTCTGCAAGACGTTGCAAGAGTTTGTACCCAAGCTCTGGACGTGTTTGCTCACGGCCACGGAACTTCATCGTGATCTTCACCTTGTCGCCACCTTTGAGGAACTTCTCGACTGCCGAGCGCTTTGTCTCGTAGTCATGATTTTCGATCTTTGGTGTCATGCGCACTTCCTTCACCACAATGTGGGTCTGGTTCTGACGTGCTTCGCGAGCTTTCTGTGCTTCCTGGTACTTGTACTTGCCGAAGTCCATGATTTTGCACACTGGTGGATTTGCTTCGGGTGCGATCTCTACGAGATCGAGTCCGATTTCATCCGCCATTGCTAGCGCTGCTTCGATATCTACAACTCCAACTTGCTCACCGGTGTAATTGATGAGACGAATCTGGGGTGTGCGGATACGGTCGTTAATGCGCGGTTCTGTTGTGATTTCTGCTCCTATGTTCGGTACTTGAGTATCCAAGTTGCCGCAAAAAACGCGCACCGCATAGAGAGAGTGAACCTTAAGAAGGTTTACTTCCGACTAACCAATCCGCCGAAGCAGTAGAGGTGGGAGCGGTGGGCTCCTCTTGCAGCAGCCTGAGCTACTGGTCTGGGGGTAAGGCTACCCGAGGGGGCTGGGAATGAAAAATCCGTGCGTGACCTGGTCTTTATGCGCCTATTCCATGAAGCCCGCCGTCGACATGGATGATTTCAGCGGTGGTCTTTGGGAACCAATCGCTCAAAAGTGCAACGGCAGCTTTAGCTGTAGGAACTGGATCAGTGACATCCCATTCGAGAGGGCTGCGGTCATTCCACACCTTTTCAAATTCATCAAAACCTGGAATTGACTTCGCCGCCATAGTTCGAATCGGACCTGCTGCAACGAGGTTGATGCGAACATTTTCTGCGCCAAGATCACGAGCGAGATACCGTGATGTGGATTCGAGAGCAGCCTTCGCAACGCCCATCCAGTCGTACTTCGGCCAAGCAACTTGTGCATCGAAATCTAGTCCTACGACAGATGCGCCACCTTTAAAAGTTGGTCGGCATGCCATGGTGAGTGACTTAAATGAATATGCAGAGATATGCATGGCAGTCGAAACATCTTCCCATGCTGTGTTGAGGAAGTTGCCACCGAGCGCTGCCTCCGGCGCAAAACCAATCGAGTGAACTACACCGTCAAGATGTGGAACATGTTTACGAACTTCTTCGGCCAACGCATCGAGGTGCTCTTGATTTGTCACATCGAGTTCGATGATAGGTGCAGCTTTTGGAAGACGACCAGCAATTCGAGTAGTGAGGCTAAGCGCACGACCAAAGCCAGTAAGTACAACGTTCGCGCCCTCTTCTTGCGCAATCTTTGCAATATGAAAAGCGATGGAGCCGTCGGTCAGAACGCCTGTGACGAGGATATTTTTTCCTTCAAGGATTCCCATAATCAGTGACCCATTCCTAATCCGCCATCGACAGGGATGATGGCACCGGTGATGTAACTAGCTTGTGGTGAAGCGATAAAGGCGACGACATCAGCAATCTCTTCAGCCGAACAGAATCGACCAAGCGGAACGTGGGCTGCAATATCCGAACGACGTTTTTCATCAAGGTCTGCAGTCATATCAGTCTCTACAAATCCTGGTGCAATGACATTTGCAGTGATGCCGCGGCTACCTAGCTCGCGGGCAAAGGAACGAGCCATTCCGACTAAACCAGATTTAGAAGCAGAGTAATTAACTTGTCCTGCAGCTCCTACTCCCCCAACTACTGAGCCGATAAAGATAAGGCGGCCACGTTTTAATTTCAGAAGCCCTTTCGTTGCACGTTTTGAAACTCTAAAAGCCCCAGTGAGATTTGCATTAACGACACTCTCGAAATCTTCATCACTCATGCGCATCACAAGAGTGTCCTTGGTAATTCCAGCATTTGCGACGATGATCTCGGGTTGTCCGATCTCTGTTTCAATCTTCGCAAAGGCAGAATCCACACTTGCGCTATCTGTGACATCCATCTGGACTGCGTCGAAGCCAGTTGGTGGCGTACCGCTACGGTATGTAATGACTACTCGATGACCGGCTGCCTTAAGCGCTGTCGCAATAGCTAAACCAATTCCGCGATTTCCGCCGGTAACGAGTGCGATTGATGTCGAGTCGCTCATGAGAGAAAACTACCCTACTGTTGCACTATGGCTAAAGAAGATGACGTTTACGACATCACTAGCGCCCCAAAAGGGTTAACTACTGACCAGTCTGCGAGACAACGTCGCTATTTCATTTCCATGATGATTCGTACAGCCTGCTTCATCCTGACTGTGTTACTACCCAGTCCGTTTCGTTGGTTTGCCTTAGTCGGCGCAGTCACTCTTCCCTACATTGCAGTTGTAGTCGCAAATGCAGGTCGTGAAACTGTTCTGCCTGGCGCTGCCATCTTGAAGAAGAGGCCGCGAGGAATTGAGTAGTTCAAAGAAGGAAAGCTTTGCCTTCTTCAAGTCTCTAATCGCTCTATTGCTCATCATTCTCTGTTTATGGGCTGCTCAATGGCAGTATCATCGCGGTGTTGATCGACACGCTCGTAACGCGATGATTGAATCCAATTCAAATATGAAACCAGTGAAGCTCTCACATGTGCGTACACAACCTTCAGCTCATGAATGGCAGCCAGTTACAGTTCAAGGAACGTTTGATACTTCCTCACAGATACTTCTTCGTAACCGTTACTCCGAAGGGGTGTACGGATTTGAACTTCTTACCCGATTCACTGATCTTTCTAAAGAATCATTCTGGGTCGATTGCGGATGGGTAAAGGCAGGCGAGAGCGCAACCGATCAACCGCAGCTACCTAATCTTCCGCAAGGCGTTGTCACAATCGAAGGAAGACTCCGACTCGACTCTTCGCTTCCGCGAGGATCATTTTTTGCAATTCCCGGAAATAAGGCTGATGGTTTGATTTCTAAGGCCAATGCTCAATCTGGAACTAGAACAGAAAATTTCTACATCGATTTATTAAGTGGAAGTGATTCATCACTTACTCCACAAGTTCCAGCAGAGCTGCCTGAACTATCTGATGGTCCGCATATGGCATACGCCTTACAGTGGATTTTCTTCGGTGGATTAGTTATCTACGGACGGTATTTAATTCGCCGTGATGTCCTGTCGAGCAAAGAGCTCTGAGTACAAACCGCCCTTAGCGATAAGGTCTTCGTGTCTTCCGCGTTCAACGATGAGACCCTTTTCTAGGACAAGGATTTGATCAGCTTCCATGACAGTGCTGAGGCGATGAGCTATAACAATCGACGTTCTTCCCTTGAGGGCAAATTTAAGAGCTTCGTGCACAAGTGATTCATTTTCTGAGTCAAGGTGCGCTGTCGCTTCATCAAGAATCACAATTGCGGGCGCCTTAAGAAGTAAACGCGCGATAGCCAAGCGCTGCTTTTCCCCACCCGAAAGACGATGCCCTCGCTCTCCCACCATGGTGTCGAAACCGTTGGGCAGAGTTGAGATGAGCTCCCAAATTTGCGCAGCTTTGCACGCTTTAATCATTTCTGCTTCGGTCGCATCCTCCTTTGCGTAGCGAAGATTTTCAGCGATAGTTTCATGGAAGAGATGCGCATCTTGCATTACAACGCCGATGGAATCCCGCAGTGATTGAACAGTGAAATCGCGGATATCTTCACCATCAATAGTGATTGCACCGCGAGTTACATCATAAAGTCTTGGTAGCAACGCACTCATGGTGGTCTTACCAGCACCCGATGGACCCACTATTGCTGTCATCGTTCCCGCAGGCGCAGTGAAGGAAATTCCCTTAAGAACTTCTCCGCTTTCAACTGTTTCGGGTTTTGCCGCAGATTCCAACGATGCCAGTGAAATCTCGTCGGCGCGTGGGTAGGTGAAGGCAACATCGCAAAATTCGAGAGTGAGGTTTTTCTTTGAAAGAACTTTGGCATCGCTCTTATCAATGATCATCGGGTGAAGATCGAGGACCTCAAAGACGCGTTCGAATGAAACAAGTGCAGTCATGACATCGATACGAACGTTAGAGAGTGCGGTGAGTGGACCATAAAGCCTTGCAAGTAGAGCTGTAATGGCAAGGAGCGTTCCTACAGTAATAGAGCCGTTAATGGCTAGGTGTCCCCCGATGCCATATGCAAAGGCGGTGGCCACTGCAGCCACACTTGTGATTCCCACGAAGAAGACTCGGTTGAGCATTGCAGTTTGAATACCAATATCTGCAACCTTGCGAGCACGAGTTCTAAAGAAATTCTCCTCTTTAGCGGGCTTCCCATACAAATTTACAAGTAGAGCTCCAGAGACGTTGAAACGTTCGGTCATTGTGCTCGACATCGTTGCATTGAGATTGAATGCATCTCGCGTCAACGCCTGAATGCGTTTTCCCACCCACTTGGTAGGCAGAAGGAATGCTGGCAGTAAGAGTAGTGAGACGAGAGTGATCTGCCACGAGAGAATCAGCATCGTCGTAACAACAAGAATAAGTGAGACTACGTTGCTAACGACTCCAGAGAGAGTTCCAGTGAAGGCTTGTTGGGCACCCATAACATCGGAGTTGATACGAGAAATAAGCGCACCTGTTTGAGTACGAGTAAAGAAAGCGATGGATTGTCGCTGAATATGCGCAAAGACTTGTGAGCGAAGATCGTAAATCAAACCCTCACCAATACGAGCCGAGAACCAGCGGCCAACGATATTGAAGACTGCGTCAACGACCGCAAGGAGTCCCACTGCTAGGGCTAGTTTGGTAACCAACCCTACATCTTTGGGAATTACACCTTTATCAATAAGTTCGCGCAGGAGAAGCGGGGTTGAAACCACTAGGAGCGCTTCAATGATGACTGTAATGAGAAAGAAAATTATGTGAGATTTATAGGGCTTTCCATAGGAAATGATCCGTTTGATTGTTCCAGGCTTTAGCTTCTGAGATTTAACCGATGGATCTGCAGTCATTGATCGAAAGGTCATCCAGACTGCATGTTGTGACACTAGTAATCAGCTCGTATCTAGATCAGACGGTGAAGCCGAGGGCGCGAAGTTGTTCGCGGCCATCGTCAGAGATTTTGTCTGGACCCCAAGGTGGCATCCATACCCAGTTGATCTTTACATCATCAGTAAAGGGAGCAAGTGCCTGTCGTGTCTGATCTTCAATGACATCTTGAAGAGGGCAAGCAGCTGAAGTAAGTGTCATGTTGAGAACGGCGATGTTGTTATCGTCAACCATCATGTCGTAGATAAGTCCAAGGTCAACGACGTTGATACCGAGTTCTGGGTCGACAACATCCTTCATCGCCTCATTGATATCTTCGATTTTTGCAACCATGTCCCTATCCTACTTTCTTTTTAGCTCTGTTTTGCCAAAGCTTGCAGGCTTGCATCTTTAAAGGCCATCCATCCCAAAAGGGCGCATTTGATTCTTGCCGGGTACTGAGACACTCCTGCGAGAGCAACGGCATCCTCGAGAAGTTCTTCATCTCCCTTTTCAGTGCCCTTGCTCTGCATCAGATGCATAAATGAATCTGCGATGAGTTGAGCTTGATCTAACTCCTTGCCAATCAGCAGGTCTGTCAGGATGGAGACACTTGCTTGTGAAATTGAGCAGCCAACTCCATCCCAGGAAACATCCTTCACCTTCTGGCCTTCGAGCGTCACATTGAGAGTGATTTCATCACCGCAACTTGGATTGATGTGGTGAACCTGAGCATCATAGGAAGGGTTGAGCTTCTTATGCTGTGGGTTCTTGTAGTGATCAAGGATTACCTCTTGATATAAGTTATCTAGTTGCATTATCTACCGAAATATTTCTGTGCACCATGGACGCCAGAAATAAGTGCATCAAGATCTTCAGTTGTGTTGTAAAGATACACAGATGCCCTTGTAGTCGCCGGTACGCCTAACTTGCGAGTCAAAGGCCAAGCACAGTGATGACCAGTGCGTACTGCAATTCCCTGACTATCGAGGTACTGCCCTAAATCGTGTGGATGAATATCGCCGAGAGTAAATGAGACCACGCCACCACGAAGATCTGTGGTCTTTGGTCCGATGACACGAAGATCGTCGATCTCTGAAAGTCCCTTAAGGAGATAGGAAGTGAGTTCGACTTCATGGCGATGAATATTCCCCATTCCAATCTTCGTTAAGTATGTAAGCGCTGCACCCAAACCAACTGCCTGAGCCATATTGGGAACGCCAGCTTCGAATTTCTTCGGTGCAGGTGCCCATGTTGCAGATGTCATGGTGACGTTTTCAATCATGGATCCACCTGTAAGGAAAGGTGGCAATTCAGCAAGGAGTTCTGCGCGACCCCAGAAAATTCCAACACCTGTTGGCCCTACAGCCTTATGGCCAGAGAAGGCTAAGAAATCGATATCTAGCGCCTTTACATCTACTGGCATGTGTGGAACCGACTGGCAGGCATCAAGTACTACTACCGCGCCAACTGCGTGCGCCCTCTTAGTGATTTCTTCAAGAGGAACGATTGTGCCGAGAACATTGGATTGGTGGGTAAGTGCAACAACCTTGGTTGATGAATCAATAGTCGCATCAATATTTGAAAGATCGAGACGACCTTCTTCAGTAACAGAGAACCACTTAAGGGTTGCACCTGTGCGCTGCGCTAACTGCTGCCAAGGGATGAGATTGGCATGGTGTTCCATTTCAGAGACAACTATCGAGTCGGCAGAGGTGAGGTGGAAGCGAGTTCCTGCTGCAGCATTACCGATTGCATACGAGACAAGATTGAGTGATTCCGTGGCGCTCTTAGTGAAGATGACTTCGTCTACATGAGCATTGAGGAATTGCGCAACGATTTCTCGCGCACCTTCGTAGGCATCAGTGGCTTCTTCAGCTAATTGATGCGCACCACGATG
>Ga0214917_10003186_pt1 | contig 19210 bp, 38 predicted proteins | sample LL_1208_BB_MetaG_FD_177983 | JGI IMG/M metagenome (GOLD analysis project Ga0214917, IMG submission 177983) | Freshwater microbial communities from Lake Lanier, Atlanta, Georgia, United States - LL_1208_BB | ecosystem: Environmental > Aquatic > Freshwater > Lake | place: USA: Georgia | collected...
GTTTATCGCCGCTTGTGGTATCGCTGGTGAGTGGGTGCAAACTTCGTACAACAGCAACTTTCGTGGGAAGTTCGCTGGCATTGGCGACACCTACGATGTCGAGAATGATGTGTTCGTTTCACCTGCCGTCGAACCGACGGAATAATGTGCGCCGCAGCCTACGCTGGCTAATCTTTACACCAGCCGCACTCCTCGCCCTCACCACCCCAGCCCAAGCCCAAAACTACATCACCTGGACCTGCAACAACGGGCAAACCACATGGACAATGCAACAGCCATACGCCGACTTTCAGGCTGGTTTGCGGCCCGTGTGGGCTGACTGCATCAACTGGCAGAACGGCACACCAACCAACTACGTGTGGTCATACGGCGCATCCGTAACCACCACAACGCAAGCTGCGACAACCACCACCGAAGCACCGGCAACCACCACGATCCCGACTACGACTGTGCCTCCGACGACCACGACAGAGCCGCCAACCACCACGACTGAACCGCCGACAACCACAACCGAGGCACCAACCACCACCACGACTACTACGACTACGACGGTCTACGTGCCTCCAGCAACCACAACCACGACTACAACCACCACGACGACCACCACTACAACCACGACCACTACGACTACAACAACCACGACGACTACAACCCTGCCGCCGACAACAACTACAGAAGCACCAACAACCACCGTCGAACAAACGACGACAACTCAAACCCCGACTACGACCGCCCCTCCGACGACGAGCAGCAGCACGACCCTTCCTCGCACAACGGTTCCTCCGACAACAACCACCCCAGAAACAACAACCACCCAAACGCCACCACAAACAACAACCCCACCGCCAACCACCCAGCCAGAAACAACCTCACCACCACAGGTTACCTCTAGCGCCGCACCAGAACAGATAGTCGCCGCCATCCAACAACTAGACCCCGATCAAGCCGAAGAAGTCTTCGCCCAACTCGACGTAACCACCCTTGACGAAGAACAGAAAAAAGCCCTCATCGCCTCCGTACAAGCCGCCCCACAGCAAGTCAGAGAAGCGTTCGAACAACAGGTGGACATCTTCAAAGAAGGATTGGATGACTACGTGCCAATCGGCTCGAACATCCCCGTAGGGCAACGCAGAACCATCGTCGCCGTCGGTGCCGTAATTATCGCGGCTGGCGCATCAACTAGGATACGGCGATAATGAAAAAGTTTTGGGCATACATCGCTGACCAAACCTGGACCCTCGCAGGCACAGGACTCGTCTTGATTACCCTCTCAGGTCCGACGCTGCGTCAAGCACTCTGGCTCACAGGCGTAGCCCTCGTGTTACACTCAGTCCTGACCTTCACGGGGGGGAAAGATGAATGACATCATGCTCAAAGCCAACGCAACCGTAGCCAAGTTCCTTGACCTCGGACAACGCCTGTTCTCCCTGTTCCTAGCCAACGCCCTGCCTGCCGTCACCGGCGGTGCCGTGATCGGTGTGTCGGTCGCCAAATCCGCGCTCCTCGCAGGATTCATGGCCGTCGTACAAGTCATCCAAAAGCTTGCCGCCGCATCCACCGACGGCGAGTTGACCAAAGAGGAAATCCAAGAAGCCTTCGGGAAGAAGTAATGCCCGACAAGTATCCGGTAGTCAAAGTCCAGCTATGCGCCCACCTGAAAGGGGTCAAACCAGGTGAACTTGATCCGTCACTTCTTCGCGGCATTGAAGGCAAAGGCCGACTCCATCATTGTGCGGCTGACGCATACGAAGCAATGGACGCAGCAGCCAACGCCGAAGGAATCGACCTTTCCCCAACCAGCCAAGCCGACACCTACCGTTCGCTCGAAACCCAAGAGTACGGCTTCTACCAAAGGTACACGGACAAACCAGGCAAGAAACTCCTCAAACAAACGCCGCGCATCTACAAAGGGAAAGTCTGGTACCTCAAAAAAGGGTTAGCACCAATGGCGGTCCCAGGCACCAGCAACCACAACCTCGGCATCGCCATCGACATCGCCAACGCCTCAGGCAAACGCTTGGAGTGGCTGCTCAAACACGCACAGTCATTCGGTTTCTCGTGGGAAGTCCAGTCCGAACCGTGGCATCTGCGCTACGTCACCGGCGACAACGTGCCCACACGCGTCAAAGAATGGCTCGCAAACAAACCGACTGAGGCGTGATGGATGGGGGCTGGGCGCTCGTTTTGGCTGCCGTAGTCACGGCAGTCGGCGGCATCATCGTCGCAGCTTTACAGAAGTTCCGTAAAGAAAACCACGACGACCACGCCTACGTGCGCGGGATGCTGTCGATGCTCTACAAATCCCAGAACCGCATCGAAGTCAAAGTGGACAAGGTTGACGAACGGCTCACCAACCACCTAGAGTTCCACGCCTCGGAGGGAATGCTTGACAATGGGCGAACAATTCAGCAAGATGGAGTTGAAGGCACTAGCAAGGTTTCTTAGGAAGGTCTACCCAGGCGTCGGAGATCAAGACGAGCTGTGGAACCTGATTGAGAAAATAGAACAACTCACGAAGGGGAAACATGGAACCGTCAACCGAAGGCGCCGAGATACTGACTGAGGCATACAACCTCATCACAGGAGACCGGCAACACGACTACGACCACCCGCTAGACGACTATTCGCGCACCGTCGACATCTTCGCGGCAGTCACAGGACACAACCTGACCGCAGAAGAAGGCATCTTGTTCATGGTGTGCGTGAAACTGTCGCGGCTGATGAACGAAATCAACAGGGATTTGGATGTGCCAGACAACGGGCGTGACGCCGCAGGCTACATCGGCTGCCTACGCATGGCAATCGTTGAGCGCCGCCGCCGAGAACAAGTGTGGAAGTCCGACCATCCGACGTACCGTTTCAAGACGGGAGAATCAACATGGGTTTGATGGACGAGATAAACGCCGACCAACGGCCACGCACCTACACCAACAAGATTGAAGAACTCAAAGCCAAACTCTCCGAGGAAGACTTCACCGAACTTATGGAAGCCATCAACGATCCGACCATCAACCAGAACGCGATACGCCGCGTCCTCAAAGCCAGAGGCATCACCGTGTCCTCAGGCTGGTTGTGCCAATTCAGGACCAACACATGAGCCTCAAAGACCAGTTCGCTGACGAGAACGAAGCACTCGCAAAAGCCGACCTCATCAAAGCCCGCCGCGAACGGGACATCGCCACCAAAGAACTCACCCGCGTACGGGAACAACTCGAAGAAGTCAACCGTGCCCTATCCATCGTGTCGAGCGTTGAGCAAGCCGACTTGCAGCCGCCGAAATGGATGACGCCACCCAAACCGAAACCCTCCGCAGCCACCCTGCTACTCATGCTTTCGGACACCCACTTCGATGAGGTGGTCAACCCCGACGAGGTGGAAGGCTTGAACGCGTACAACCGTGAGATAGCGGTGATGCGGCTCCACAAGTGGGCAACCAACACGGTCAACATCGCACGCCACTATCTCGCCGGTGTCAACTACGACGGCGTGGTACTGATGCTGGGTGGCGACATCTTCTCTGGTGACATCCACGAGGAGTTGGCGCAGACGAACGAAGATTCGATGATCGGCTCGGTGCTGTTTTGGTCGGAGCAGATTGCGGCTGCGGTGGACGTGCTGGTGTCGGAGTTCGGCAGGGTGCATGTGCCTGTCGTTATCGGCAACCACGGGCGCATGTCGCGCAAGCCGCGGATGAAGCTGCGGGCGAAAACGAACTTTGATTGGCTGCTCGGCAAGATGGTGGAGAAACATTTCACCAAAGACAAGCGGGTCACGTTCGACATCCCTGAGGGTACGGATGCGTTGATTCGGATTTACGAATGGAACCACCTGCTGTCGCACGGCGATCAGGTGTCTGGCGGTGGCGGCATCGGCGGCATCTACCCGCCAATCATGCGGATGCGGGCACGAAAAGCCCAACGGTACCTCACCACCGGACAAGACTTCTCAACCCTGTGGATTGGGCATTGGCACCAATACCTCCCATCCCCACACCTGGTGGTCAACGGTTCGTTGAAGGGCTATGACGAGTATGCGTTCATCAACAACTTCCAGTTTGAGCCACCGCAGCAGGCGATGGCCGTGGTGACACCGAAACACAACATCACCTTCCACGCCCCAATCTTCGCCACGGACCGCAAGAAAGAAAAATGGTAATGGGCTGCCCGTGGTCGCTCGTCGCAGTCCACTGGACTGACGCGTTCGACTCCAGCAACGGCTGGATAGACATGAAGGAGTACAAACCGAAGGCGTGCCACGTCGTGTCCGTCGGCTTCCTCTGGCCCGACATCCTCACAGGCTACGTTTCCATCACCGGTTCGTACATGCCCGACGAACTCCCCGACATGGATACCGTCGGCATGGTCACCCACATCCCCGTCCGCATGGTCAACAAGATCGTGACAATCGGAGAACCCAGCTGGGGTGATTTGACTTTGTAACACCCCACCGATAAGGTGAAACCCAACAACCAATACAGGAGGAAACCCATGTTGAAGCAATTACCGAAACCTGAGCACGGCTCACAAGCCTGGCTTGAAGTCCGCTGGCGTAACGAGAACGGCGAAGCCCGCATCGCAGCCTCGGCGTGCGCCGCAGTCCACGGCCAGCATCCGTTCATCACGGTCGCAGATCTCGCCAACGAACTGCTCTCCGATACGCCGCCGCAACCGAAAGAGCAGAACTCTGCGATGCTGCGCGGCACCACACTCGAAGCACCGATCCGAGGCTGGGCATCACAACTGCTCGGTCATCCGCTCACCGAACCGCAAACCCTCTACTGCTGGGACGAACCAGGCGTACGCCTGATCGCCACCATCGATTCGATGAGCGCCGACGGCAGGGTGTTTGAGCAGAAGACGACGAACAAGATTTGGCGCGGCGAACTCCCCGACTACTGGTATTGGCAAGGGGTACAGCAAGCCATCTGCACCGGTGTCTCAGAGATTACGTGGATCATCTTCGACTCCACGCTCGATTTGCATTTCCACATCCAGCCCGTGTCCAGCGACGAGAAACAAACCCACATTGAGGCGTGCCGCCGATTCTTGGCTGCTATCGACATGGGGATGATGCCCGATGACGCCGTGCTGGAATACAGGCACGTTCAGGACCGTCACCCTGAGGGTGAGAAAAGCAAGGAGGTTGACCTGCCGATGTCGGCCCTCGCCACCATCGAGCGGCTGCTGCTGGCGAAAGAGCAAATCAAGGAAGCTGAGGCGACGGAGGATGCGTGCAAAGCCGAGCTGTGCGCAATTCTGGGTGACGCCGAGTACGGCATGATTCAAGACGAGTTGGTGTGCTCGTGGAAGACATCAACCCGCGACAGTTTTGACACGAAACGGTTCCAAGCCGAACATCCCGCACTGTGGGACAAGTTCCGTAAGACGACGACGGTGCGCACGTTCAGGGTGAACAAATGAGCACCTACAACCGCGACTACTACCACAACGGCAACGGCAAAGCCAAACAGAAGCGTGCGAACCAGCGGTATGCGATGCGCCGCAACCTCGCCTGGGAATGGCTCACGAAGAACCGACCAGATGTAATAGCAGAAATAATCAACCAAGTGAAAAAGGAGAATCAGCAATGAACCTGCAAGACATCCTCACCAAATACGGTGTGCCCGACCCGTCTATCGTCGGCAAACTCCCGCGAGGCGGCATCACGCTCGACTTCGTGGGTCACGCCGAAATCACCAAGATACTCATTGAGGTGGACCCGTTGTGGTCGTGGGAACCTGTCGCGTGGACTGCCGACGGGCGACCGGCGATCAACGTGGTGAACGGTATGGCGGTGATGTGGGGCAGGCTTACCGTGTTGGGTCAGTCACGGTTGGGTGTCGGTTCGGCACGCCACGACAAACCCGACCTTGACAAAGAACTGATTGGTGACTTTCTGCGGAACGCGGCGATGCGTTTCGGTATCAGCCTCAGCTTGTGGTCGAAGTCGGAGTGGGAAGAACAGCAGGCGGCACCACGCAAGGCTGCCGAGCCGAAGGCTGCTGGCCCTGATTTCGTTACCAAGTTCCGTGAAGCGTGCACCAAGAAAGGCATCAACGCCGATGAGGTGGCGAAAGCCGCCGGTGTCGACCTCACGAATCTGTCGGATGCGGATGCGCCGAAGTTGCGTGACGCGTTCAAAGCAGCCGAACAACCGGTCACCGTCGAGCAGGTGAAGGAGGCGTTCGGTGCGCAGGTGAAGGTGGTGGCTGAGGACGCCAAGACGGACAAGCCGCATCCGAAGAACCCTGGCGAGTTGGCGACGAAGGCACAGATTGGCAAGATTCGTGCCCTGCTCAGCGCCAAAGGTGTCGCCTCGTTCACGGAGAAGACGGAGGTGTGTGCCGATCTCATCAACCGACCCATCACCAAGATGGAGCAGTTGACTCAGGGTGAGGCGTCGCAAATCATCGGCATCCTCGACGTGGAGGCCAAGTGACCGATGAACGCAAAGGGGAATGTCAAGGCAACAAAGACAAATGCACCCTGGACAACTGCCCTCTGTTTGGCACTCTGGGAAAACCGGACCGCAATCAGGTACGCCGAGTTAGAGGGTGCGCCGATCCTGCCGCTCGCGGTCGCAGAAATCGCACCAAAGGCGACTCGAAAGCTCGTCGTGCCCGTAAGAAGCTGGGGTTGGGCGGTCACCTTACCCGCCACGAAGAAAATTGGGGTGGTGCTTTTCGTACCGAAATCAAGGCAGGCTTACAGGTCGGTCCGATTGCTACCCGTTTCTACGCCGCTAAAGCCCAGTCTGATGCGGCGAAGGCGTTGGGCGACATTCGCCCGTTCATAATGGTCGCAATGCCCGACGGCACAACCAAAGGGATTGTGCTTATGGATCTGGAGGAGTTCAGCGAACTTGTTAGTCTTGTCATTCAACCATGACTCTTCGAGTTATTTCCTATGGTGGTGGAGTGCAATCCACAGCGATGCTTGCCCTCGCCGCGCAAGGCAAACTCCAAGAAGTCATGGGCGGACCCATTGACGCCGTACTGTTCGCCAACACCGGTGACGACAGCGAACACCCCGACACCCTGAGATACGTCAGGGAGATAGCAATGCCGTTCGCCAAAGATAACGGCCTCAACCTCATCGAACTACACACCACCAAAAACGGTGAACCGACAACCATTTGGAACGAGATAATGAAACCCGATTCCAAAAGGATGCTCATACCCGTCTACGGCGACATCAACATGCCCTTGCAGCGATCCTGCACCGTGGATTTCAAAATCAAAACGGTGGGTCGCTGGGTGAAAAAGAACGGGGCGAAGAAAGACGACCCCGCCCAAGTTGCCATCGGTATTTCCACCGATGAAATCCAGCGGGCAGGCAGAGGTGCGGAAGAAAACATGCAGCAACGCGTCTATCCGCTGCTTGATTTGGGTATCAGCCGAAACGCTTGCGTCAACGTGATAGCCGAGTCGGGGATACCAGTACCACCGAAATCGTCTTGTTTCTTCTGCCCGTTCCACCGACCGCTCGTGTGGGCCGAGTTGCGTCGAGATAGCCCCGATTTGTTTGAGAAGGCTCAACAGTTAGAAGACGTGATGATCGCCAAACAGGTCGCACGAGGCAAGAACCCCGTCTATTTGACGAAGTTCGGGAAACGGTTGAGCGAAGCCATCGGAGCGGCACAAGACACCCTGTTCGACAATGTTGACCCGAACCTGGAACACGGTTGCGACAGCGGGCACTGCTTCACATGAGACTCTACTTCGGTCGAAGCCCCAGCGACTCCCAAGAAATCGACGACCAAATCCACGACTTCGAAGGGGCCTGTTGCATCATCGGCATGGCGGTGCTCGTCGCTGCGACAGGCCCCGAAGGGTTCGATGAGAACGAGTTGGATGTGGCGATGGTTGGGGCGACACCGGCGGAGGTTACGAAGATGGTGTTGCAATCGTTGGGTTCGCTGGTAGAAAGAGCTTGGCCGGAGCACGACTGGCAGTAAAGTAAACTAAAGGGGAACAAAATGGAGTGGCTTATCCGCCTGTTCGCAGGTTTGACGGCAACGTTCGCGCTAGTGGGATTTTGGGGGGTTTCCGAACCGACCCCTACCGTACCTACCCCCACCACCCAAACCCCCCTCAGAACGCTTCCTATTGCGTCTCAGACCCCTCCAACCACCACGCTGCCGGTGCCAGCCGACGCCCTATGCCCCCAATGGTGGCCGCTCGCGGTTCAGGCAGGCTGGACCCTCGACCTGCTACCCACCCTGGACTTCATCATGTGGCGCGAGTCCCGCTGCGACCCCACCCAACACAACACCACCCTCAACGCCGATGGTTCCACGGATGTCGGACTCACCCAAATCAACGACTGGTCATGGTGCCTACCGACCCGCTGGTATCCGAAGGGATACTTGCAAACAATCGGCGCACTCCCTACTGTTGGATGCGAACAACTGTTCGACCCCCACCTAAACCTCGTCTCAGCGAAAGCCATCTACGACTATGCCCTCGAACACAACGGAAACGGATGGCAACCGTGGCAACTCTAGGTACACGTACGTGGAACTGTTGAGCGAATGGGCGCTGGCCGACAAATACCAGGGGTGGAAAGACGAGGCGGCGTGCTCAGGTTTGAGCGGGTCGCTGTTTTTCGCCGGTGAGAACAACCACTATGATCCGCAGGCGTTCGAGGTGTGCCGCGGGTGTGTCGTGCGGGAGCGCTGTTTGATGTTTGCAATCAACAACGGAATCAACTACGGTATCTGGGGTGGGATGACACCACCGGAACGACAACGACACAAGAAGGGGCTATGACCGAGAACCAGAACATTTTCTACGAGGCGTGGATCAGCGACCTACAACGCGACCTCGACAGCCTCCGCGAAGACAAGCGAGAACTGCTACAGAAAGTTGCGAGGCTGGAACAAACCGTGGCAGAATACGGAAACAAACTCACCAACCTCATCTACCAAAGAGGAGACGAATAATGGAAGCAACATGGTACAAGCTGAAAGACGGCACGTGGGGCGTCAAGATACGCCACGACGGGCAAACTGGCGACCAAGTGGAAGTCACCAACAAGAAAGGTGAAACCAAAACCGTGTGGCTTGACAGCCGCACCGCCAAGTTCGACGACGCACAACTCTGGACCGTTACCGACCAAGCACCCGACCAGCCGGTAGAAGAACCGTTCTAACCATGCTCAAAGGACCACGCAGCTACCCGACACACAAACTGCTCGATCAGTTCCCCGACAGCGACACCGAAACCCTCGCAGACATCTTCGGCGTGTCACGCGCAACCATCCTCCGCTGGCGCGACCCGAACCTCACCATCAACCAGTGGGACGCCGACAGGTACGCCGTCAAAGTGGGTCGACACCCAGGCGAAATCTGGGCCGAATGGTTCAACGTCACCCCACGCAAACGCGTACGCCAGCGTGTCGGGGTGTGAACACTGCGGCACCGTTGAACGGGCATTGACACCGCTACCGAAACACATCCACGACACCTGCCCCTGCCCATGCCACGCGTACAGGTTGGGGAAACTCACCGCCGCCGACACGGATTGGAAGAAACGGAAAACTGATGGCCGCCGAAACAAAAATCAGATGTAACCACTGCGGCACCGTCGTGGTACACGACCGACGCAACAACGCAGGCTGCAACTGTGATCCCGATGCACCGCAGTGGTGCTACATCCAGCCTGACGGCAAGGTTCAAGGGTTCAGCCAGGCTTCGTGGGAGGTCATTCAATGAAGGTATTGTCACTGTTCAGCGGTGTCGGCGGGTTTGACCTCGGCCTAGAGAACGCTGGTATGGAGACGGTGTTTCAATGCGAGTGGGATAAACACGCCACCAAAATCCTTGAACGCCATTGGCCGCACGTTCCACGCTGGGACGACGTATCCACTTTGACGGGTGAACACATCCTGCGACACGCACCCGTCATCGACGTCGTGGCATGGGGTAGTCCATGTCAAGACCTATCGGTTGCAGGCAAACGGGCAGGACTCGGCGGCGCACGATCCGGTCTGTTCCACGAAGGCGTCAGAATCATCAAAGAACTGAGGGAGCTAACCAATGGAAAATACCCAAGAATCTCTATTTGGGAAAACGTCGCAGGAGCCTTATCGTCCGGAGCAGGTGCCGACTTCGGGCAAGTCCTCACCGAAATGGATGAAGCAGGGGCGTGTTTCTCGGAGTGGCGGGTGTTGGATGCGCAATACTTCGGAGTCCCACAACGGCGTCGAAGAGTGTTCCTCGTCTCTGTCTTCGATACTGCAACCGCAGCACGATGTCCCGACCCGCTACTACCTGTCAGCGAAGGCGTGCAGTGGCATCCTCAGACGAGCAACCAGGCGAGGCAAACAGTTGCCAGCGAGACTGCAGCAAGCTTTGGAAGCCGTAGTTTTGGCGGCTGGACACCAACCGACACAGCCACAACCCTCTCCCAACGAGATCACAAAGGAAGCATGACGATGGTGGTCGGTTCGCTGGCCGCCCGTGACTACAAGGGCGTCGGAAACCAATACGTCAACGAAGGCAAAGTTGTAGTCGAGGCGTTCACCAAAGGCAAACGCCCACAACCCTCAACCGATGACGAAACATGGGACGAAAACCGCCCAGCACCAACCATCAACGCCTTCGATCAAGGCGACACACGCGCCACCACCGTCATCGTTCAAGAACCGATGGTCTTCCAACCCGGTGCGATGGTCAGACTCGGCACCAAACCAAGCGACGGCATCGTCCCAACACTTCGAGCAGAAGTCAAACGAGGCGACAACGAACCAGTCATCGCCTACGAAACGGAGCCTGTGTTGTTGACGATGAGGGAAGGCAAACCAGGTGGCGGCAAAGGACCGCTACTCTCCACCGACAAATCATTGAGCCTCTCCACCAGCAACGAACAACTTCTGTTCCAGCCAGCCGAAGAGCCAGTGTTGCTGGACGGTACACGTGTTGATGATGTGCGTGTCTATGATCCGCCCGTACAAACATTGAAATCACGAATGGGTACAGGCGGCAACAACGTACCAGTCATCGGTTTCAGCCACACGCAGGGCTTGTCGGCGCAACCCTCCGAGGATGCGTGGCCGACGCTACGCACCGAAGGCAACGGCATGGCAGTCGCCATACCCACTCAACAGGCAGCCAACGATGTCGTTGGATGCCTACGAAGCGGCGGCGACGGCGGTGTCCCGTCAAGCCGAGGCGAACACCTTGTCATCGCCTACGACGAATACAACGACAGTCTTGGCGGCGAAGTCCATCACGCGCTACGGGCAGGCACCAAACAATCCACAGGCGTAATGCTATTTCAGGATTCGGAGTTCGGGGTCAAAGAATACGATACGGCTGGAACTTTGAGAGCTGGTCGGATACCGGAACATCAGATGGTTGGCGTCGAGGCAGCTGGATTCAAGGCAGGTCAAGGTGCTGGCGCTGGTGGCATCGGATACCAAGAAGGCACAAGCCAAACGCTGACATCACAAATGAACGGCATTGAACCAACCGTCCTCACCCCAACAATGGCAGTGCGTCGCCTCACCCCACTCGAATGCGAACGGTTGATGGGCTGGCCCGACGACTGGACCGCAGGACAATCAGACACCCACCGCTACAAACAATGCGGCAACGGCGTCGCCTCACCCGTCGCACAATGGATCGCCCAACAACTCCTACAACTCGACCAATGACACGAGCAACAACCTACATCTGCCCACGCTGCGGCCAAACCATCACACTCCACGTCAAACCGGCACAACCGCCGACCTGCCGCAACCCCAAAGCCCACGGCTCAACAGCCGTAACAATGACCCCAAAACATTAGCGGCGCACCCACGGCACCTCAACCACCCTCACATCAACCCACCCCGCCCACGCCACAGCAGACAACGCCGCAGCCTCAGAACCCCACAAATACCATCGACTCTCAACCGAACTCCAACCGACACCCCGCTGCCGATACGGACCCAACCAACCTCGACCATCACCACGAACCACCACCCACACCGACGTGCGAACCTTAGGTTGACGGATCGTGTGGGCGAGACGGCGGAACAGGAACCGGCTCAACGCCGATACCTGCGCCGCCAAAACAGGTAGCTTGCCGCCAACGTTGCGGAGAACCTGGCGGCCCAAACACCGTAGCCGTCGGTGGGGTCACCGGTGAAGATCCCCAATGCGAGCGTCGCCGCCAACGCGGTTGTCATCGCGTCGGTGAACGCGGTCCTGCCGTTCATGCCAATACTGCCTCGGGTCGGATTACTTCCAATAGTTCGGCCTTGCGTGCCATGTGAGCCTCAAAGGTCCATGCCTCACCTAGTTGGTGTTCTACTACTTGGTCGAGCGCCCATAGTACGGCGTCTATCTGTTCTAGTTCTCGTGCCGTGTAACTGCGTTGCTGCTTCATGCGGATACCTCGACACGGTGGAACCATGTCTCGTCATCGCGGCTGCCGATAGCCACTTCATCGTAGCCTGAATCGGCCCACATGCGGGCGACAGTAATCGCCTGCCCCCACGTGAGATAATAGTCGTTGATCTCGCCGCCACCCACCCACACAGAATAGATAGCCGGCTCCGCATAGATACCTTCGGGGTTCATGCTGCGTCTCCGTCGGTGTCGTCGACCCAGAAGGCTGCGGGTGCGTAGTTGCCGTCGATGGTGAACCGGCGGGTGAGTCCGTAGCACTCTCGGTATGCGTCGAGCACGTACTCGCCGCTTGTGTACGCTTCGATTTGCTGTCGGGCGTAGGTGTAGAGCTTGCGGTTCAGTTTGTTGATCATGTCCTGCGTGGCGTCGTAGAGGTCGCCGTGTTCGATGTACGCCTCGTCGTCGGTTTCCACGCACTCGACTCGGCTGCCGCCGTAGTTGTGGCTGCTGACGCGGGCGTAGGTGACTCCTTCGGGCCATGCCAGGTTCGGCATGTCGGTTTGGTGGAGTTTGCCTTCGATACTTGCGTGGTCGGACTGTGAGTAGGCGACGGACCAATAGATTCGTACGCCGTGCTTGTCTGCGAGTTCTTTGCAGCTGAGTACGGCGCCGTCGCTGCCGGTGGCGAGCGTGTCGAAGTAGCCTGCGAGGTCTTCGGCCACCATGTCTGAGTTGAGGCACTCCCAGGCTTCCTCGGTGAGTTTTTCTAACGCTCGTTGTTGTGCGTCGGCTGGTAGCTCGTCGTAGGTGTAGACGTCGCGGGTTGCTGTGACCTTCATTAGTTGTCTCCCTTGTTGTTGTTGTTGATTACTTGCCGGCATAACTCCGTTGTCTCATTGAGGTAGCCGCGCTCCCACTCCGCTTGATAATCCGCAAGCTCACCCCATGACCAACCCTCCGTATTGAGGTCGCCAGGCAGACAGTCATCGGGTGACGGAATCTCGTAATGCTCCGCAAGATCACCGGCAGCGGCGTGCCGTACCCATTCGACGGCCATCGCGTATTCGGCGGGATCCATAACCCAAAAATGGTGGGCCGCCTCCACGCCGTTGGCGTAGCCGATAGTTTCTATCTCAGTAGGTTGTCTCATTACCCTCTCCCTTGTTGTTGGTTACTGCCGGCGCCGTGACGGGCACGGAACCGGAAAAATAGGTGACAAAACGGGTACACTCCAAACATGACTGCCGCCGTTGCGGGCAGCGAACCGGTGACCGCCGCAACGGGCAGCACGCCCGCCAACGTCGAACCGAACGCCGGCACGACAACCGCCGAATCACGCCAAAACGAACCGCCCGCCGAAAAAACACGCGCCAGGATCGACGGAGACACGTCAAAACGGCCACGCCCCCTATCTAGATACCCCCGATTCTGGCGGGTCACGGCAGCACCGGCACAACGGCACGTAGCACCGTGTCGACATGCGAATCGTTGAGGCCGCGTAGCGTGTCGTAGCTCAACCGCCCGCCACTAATCGCCAGGTAGTAGAGATCCCACCGGTACCGCTTGCTAATGTCGCGGACCGTGTTCGCCCGCGGAATCTGGCGGGCCGCATACTTGGCCCGTAGCTCCGCCGTGTCGAACGGTGCCACGGCGTCACGAACCGCCGCCACTTGTTGCGCCGTGGCCCTCACGACATGCCCCATACTGACGGGTGGGGTTCGTCCGATACTTGCCAGGCGTCCGCGTCAATGTCTCCGCCACACTCCGAACAACCCGAACCGAAATAGGGCCGCCCGCCGTGCCATTCGTCCGTGAGGTTGACCGCCCCACAACGTGAGCACGGCGCCTCATACACAATGTCTTCATCGATTCGCTGCCCCCGTGCGTGGCACCGTTCCACGAACAACCGGACCGCCTCCGCCTCGCCGTAGCCGTAGAACGTGTGAGATTCCAGATACGCGCCGCACGCCTTGCCGTCACCAACCAGGGCAGACACAATGAGGCCGCCCGAATGCGGGATAGTTTCTACGGTGATCATGGCATTACCTCCACTAGTTCGGATTCGATACGGTCACCGCCAAGCTCACTACCGCAAAACGGGCAAGCGTGGCGGGAGAATGACGGTTCGGCGTCACCGGTTGGCAGCGGGTAGCGGCCAGAATCGGCAACGGCGAGGGCATACCTGGCGGGGTGATCCGTGGAGTAGTCAACCGTGTCGGGCTCGTACCCGTTCGCGCCACGTTGCGCACAATCGACACACACGGCGAGGCGAACCATTACCATACCCCCACCGTGCGAGGGCCGTTGTCTGTCGGCACGGTCAGACTCACGACATAGCCGCGAGGGTCACCGCCCAAAACAAGTGCTATCGGGCCGTGATCAGTCTCCGGCAACCTGGCGGCGAGCTTGGTTAGCCGTGCCTCCACTTGTTCGGTTCGCCGTTCGATCCACTCCCAATGGGCGTTTACCCATTCGCCAGAATGGATACCGTCACCACATGACATCTCATTGAGTCGCCGTAGCGTGCGTGAGTGGCGGGCCATGAGGCTACACACGGTGAGTAGTTCGTGAGTAGTGCCAACATACCTCGCCAAATCATTGGTGAGCTTGCGCCCGTTTTCGGTGATCATTCTGCCCCCTTGTTGGTTGTAGTAGTAATCATAACGCTATTGCCGTGCGGAGTAAAGTACTGACCGCAACGTCACCGCCACGAATCGACAAAACCCATAGGGCCGCCCCTTAGCGTCCCACACAACCCAAAACCCCCAAAACGCCACCATCGCCGGCGCCAATAGAACCGTCAGAAAACGCCACAAGACATAGATCACCATCGCCATGACCCCGCCTCACGGCCGTTGTCATCGATGAGCAACAACCGAACATTGCGCCCACTCCATTCGGCATCGCCAGGCAGCCCATCGTCGCCGGTTGAGGTAGGTTCGTCAACCTCCAACCCGACACGGTTCAGAAAATCGGCCACCTCGCTAGCCGTTAGCGGCCTATTCGTAGTGAACGTCACGGCGAGCTCGTAGTTCACGCTCACGCCTCCACCTCCACAAGATCCCAAACCCAACCCGACACAACCCAAACGCCGTCGTGATTCTCCCACCCCACCAAGTGTGACGGCTCACCGTCGTAGTCATCGTTGGGCGAATCCCAACCCAACCGAACACACTCCGCCAAAACGAACGCCCGTTGTTCGTCGCTAAAAACGGGCACGACGAACCCATTCCACTTGGTAGGCAGAACCCTTAGGGCCTCCGCCACTAGTTCACCCTCAATAGTGACCCGAACCATACCGATACCTCCCTTGTTAGGTGGAGCTCATGCCCCACAACCTCAAACTAAGGCATAACCTTAGCGAACGCAAGCACCAAAACAAAACGTTACACAACCGCAACACACACGCACAACCACACAACAACCTACCCACAAGTAACATAGGCGAGGGCAACCGCTAACTACCGCAAGCACCGTGCTAGCAATAGTTAGCACCTCGCGTTGCCCACAAAGAGTGGCAGCCGGCCACCCTCCGTGATCGACCGCTCACCGTGACCACCCAACCACCCAACGCAAACCAAACACACGTACGCCAAACATCTGTTCGCCCCCACCACCAGCCGGCAGTCTGCCGAGGCACCGCGGGGGTATGGTTTGTATAAGGGTTTTTCTGTGTGGTCATTTTTGTGGGTTGCGGGCCGCGTGGTGTTGCGCGTGTGACCCAGGGAAGGGAGGCGGGGAGGGGGGGGTAGGGGTGGGGTGTGGTGTTTGGGGTTGCGGTGGGCTGGGGCTGTTAGGGGAGTTGTGGTTGTGCGTCGAGAGCAACCGAGCGTAGCGAGGGCGCTAGGACAACGAGCGTATGCGAGGCGTCAGGCTCTTGACCTTTTTAGCCCCCCCAAGTTCTGTTTTGCGCCTGAACCCGTCTGTCTTGATACCGAAAGAAGGCGTCAACGTTCGGTCCCCTTTTCAGGCCACTATCCCGTGCGATCTGTCGATGCTGCCCCAGTCCCGTTGATGTGGCTGGGAGGAATCTACTCGTTTAGGGTCCGTAAGTATTGAGTTGTTGCGCGTCTCCCGACGTGGCGGTTTGAGTGTAGCAGATGGTTGTTCGTTGTTGCGACTTAGGTGCCGGTCGCCGTCTAAGGAGGCCGCACCAACCCATAATGCGGAGGCGACGACCGGCGTGAGGTAGTGTAGCAGACAGTTTATGGTTGCTGGTCGTTCGGGGAGGCGGCAGATTCCGCCGCAGGATGTGGCACGCTATTGGCAGTCGCGTGCTGCGGGGATGTCGATGCAGGATGCGTCGAAGATTGCTGGCGTTCATGTGAATACGGCTTCGAAGTGGGAGGCGAAGAAGCGTAAAGCTCAGGCGGAGATCGCTTTGGCTGAGGTTGAGGTCGGTCAGGTTCGTAAGAAGCAGGGTGGGGTGCAGGCTGAGGCGTGGAAGGCTGCGATGGATGTGGCGGATTTGCCGCCTGTTATCCCCTATGAGCGTCTAAGTCCTGAGGCGAAGCGTGGTTGGGATGATTTCGATTTCTTTAGACGCCGATACTTAGGCAGGGTGCCGTCGCCGTGGCAGGTGGATGCGGCGTACAAGATTGTGCAGATGTTGGAGTCACCGGAGAAGGAGTTTATTGTCATCAACTGCCCCCCAGGTGCAGGGAAAAGTACGTTGTTTCACGATTTTGCGTGTTGGATGATTGTTAGGAACCGTAAGATTCGTGTGCTTATCGGTTCTGCTACGCAGACGTTGGCAAAAATGTACAGTCGGCGTATTAGGGAGACGTTGGAGAGGCCGTTTCCGTTGAATCCTGACCCTATTTTGATTGAGAAAGGGTTGGCGGTGAACGCCGAAGGCTGCCTGTCTATCGATTATGGGCGGTTCAAGCCGTCGTCGAGCGGTGCGTTGTGGCGTGCGGAGGAGTTCATCGTCGAACAAGAAGACCTCTCAGGCTTAGACAACAAGGAGCCGACAGTCAGTTCGTATGGGATTGATTCAGAGTTCATCGGACACCGTGCCGATCTCGCCTTGTTCGATGACGTGGCAACCCCAGAGAACGCCAAAGAGTCCGTCGCTAGAGACAAACTTTTGGAACGGTGGGATACCGTCGCGGAGGCACGCGTCGACCCAGGCGGCCTGCTCGCTGTAATCGGTCAGCGACTCGGACCAGGTGACCTGTATGCCCATTGTCTCTCCAAAGTGACCTACGAGGAAGACCCTGACGCGTACGACGGGTCCGATGTCACCGACGTTTCCGATGTCAAAGAACCAGAGAAGAAATCCAAGTACACGCATTTCATCTACAAGGCTTACTACGAAGAACTGGACACGGGTAGGGAATCTAGGAGAACTTCGGCGGCACCGTGGCCCAACGGACCGTTGTTGGACCCGTACAGGTTGTCGTGGAAAGACCTCTCGTATCTGAAACACTCAACCCCTGCCAAGTTCCAGGTGATTTATCAGCAAGAAGACATGGCGCAAGGCCAGTATCTGATTGAGCGTGTGTGGGCGACTGGCGGCATGGGCAACGACGGGGTGCTTTACCCTGGGTGTATTGACGGTGACCGAAAAGCCGGCTACATCCCAGGTGGTTTAGAACCGCCGATTATCTCGATAGCGAGCGTTGACCCTAGCCCGACGAACTTTTGGGCTGTGCAATGGTGGCTGTTCCAACCGAACACGAACCTGCGGTATCTGATTGACGTTGAGCGCACGAGGTTGACGGCTGAGGAACTATTGGGGTTTGATACCAGCTCTCGACAGTACGGCGGCGTGATGGAGGTTTGGCAGAACAGGTCGTTCGAGTTGGGGTACCCGATCTCCCATTGGATTGTTGAGGTGAACGCCGCGCAACGGTTCCTTCTCGCCCACGACTTCGTTCGCAAGTGGCAAGCCCTCCACGGGGTTCTCGTTGTTCCTCATACAACCTCCCGCAACAAACTAGACGAAAACTTGGGTGTGGAAGCGTTGCTGCCTCCGCTGTGGCGGGCAGGGCAGATACGGTTGCCGACGATGCGGGAGAACTGGAAGACGTTGGCTTTCATTGAGGAAATGTCCTCGTGGACTCGGAACAAGAAGAACGGTACGGACCTTGTGATGGCCCACTGGTTCGCAGAGTTGCACATGCCTCAGCTTGGTCCTGTGAAACGCCCACCGAAACTGTGGCGCCCCTCCTGGATTTGATGTGTTATCCTGAGAGACACTATGGCTAAGAAGCGCAATGAGGACAAAGACCTTCTCAACTATTTGAAGCAACAGCAAAAAGAAGCGCAACGCAATGTCACTATGACGCAAAAGGCTATGCGTAAAGGGCCAGCACCCGAAATGGGTTCTTGGAACCGAAATGAGTTGCAGGGAATGAACAAGTTTTACAAAGAACAACGAGCCGCACAATCTCAAGCCCAAAAACTTATTCGTGCGCAAACTGATGTTATGGCTGGTAGAACTGTGGAATCAGGTACGCGTTCAATGTTGCAAGGTCTTCGCACTTGGATTCGTGGCGGTGGCGGTAGCATCCTCCGCGGGCGCTAGGGGGCAGACCGTTGAGGTCGCTTGACGAAATCGTTGAACTGTACCACCAGCGGAGGCTTGCTGCTGGTCCTGTGCATGAGCAGATGCGTCGTGTCCGCGACCTCGCCAACGGCGATGTCGTGGTGCCGTTGAACGAGTTGGACCGCAACGCCAAAACCAACGTAGCCAACCTGCTCGTACAAGGTTTGGATCAGATGTCGATGCGCGTCTCCTCGACGATGCCGTCACCGTATTTCCCGCCAATCAAAGAAGGTTCCGAGAACGCCAAAAAGCACGCCCGAATGCGCAAAAAGGCGATGCTCGGCTTCTGGGATGAAAACAAGATGCAGATGAAACTGCGTC
>Ga0214917_10003187_pt1 | contig 19209 bp, 12 predicted proteins | sample LL_1208_BB_MetaG_FD_177983 | JGI IMG/M metagenome (GOLD analysis project Ga0214917, IMG submission 177983) | Freshwater microbial communities from Lake Lanier, Atlanta, Georgia, United States - LL_1208_BB | ecosystem: Environmental > Aquatic > Freshwater > Lake | place: USA: Georgia | collected...
CAGAAGAGGTAAAACGGGCGTTGGCAAAAGCGGGAGATCAGTTGGACGAGTCGATGGCATTAGAGGCCGCATTAAAAGTGGTGTTTAGGCACCTGGTGAACTAGGAGTCGGGAATATGGGTTCGGTATGTGACTACGCTGGATATGACTATAAAAAGAAGTTTTGGGACGAAGTGGATCGTCGGTATGAAAATTTTACGGAACATCGGACGATTACGCGAATCCTCGAAAAAAACGGCGTTCGCAACGCGGATATCCTCGATTTGGGGTGTGGATTTGGTCGGTTGTTTGATGCGTATCAACCGTTTGGGAAACAATTTGTCTTGCTGGACTATGCCGATAATATGCTCGCCCATGCAAAAGAACGGTTGGGTCACATTCCTGAGATCACCTTCGTTCAGGGCGATGCCCGTGAAACGCCGCTGGCAAACGCCTCCGTCGATGTGATTGTATCGATTCGGACCTTGCATCATTTGCCGGATTACCAACGATTTATTGCTGAGATCCATCGGCTGTTACGTCCGGGTGGGTTGGTTATTTTTGAGATTCCGAATTATCGTCATTGGCTTAATATTGCGCGGTTTTTGGTTGGCAAACAACATAATCCGTTTGCAAAACGGGTCACGTCTGTCGGGAGTTTTTCGAACTTTCACCCGCAGCTCATTTATGATGCCGTGAAGCAGCAAGGTTTTGTTGTCGAAGACAAAATTAATACCTCGTTTTTTAGATCAGCGTTTCTCAAAAAGCAGATTCACCCCGATACGTTGGCCAACTGGGATTTGGCTTTGCAACGATTCCTTAGCTGGACGGATCTTACCCCCAGCATCTACCTCGCCGTCCGAAAACCGAGTTAAAATGGGCGATTTTCCGCTTATGCCTCCCCTCGGCTATACCGCTCCGCACTTGCTCCGCTCCCAGATAGCCCACGGGTCGGCCTAAACGCAAAATCGCCTCATTTTAATCGGTTTTTTAGTGGAAGATGCCATCGCCAAAGATACCAATTTTATTTTTGGTGCCTCCGCTCATCATATCTCCCGCCCTATACATAGCTCTTGACAAAAACTTAACATAAACTATACTGCAGGCTGTGTACTCACCCCGATTTAGCATTACGCCATACCTGCTTTCTCTTTTAAGCGAAATAGCCGTTTTAAGATTTCAGATTGATCATTTTAAGATTGACTTGGTCTGGGAAACCCAGCTTCAATCCGACACCATTAATCGGCTGGCCCATGCGTCAACATCGATTGAGGGGAATCCACTTCGGTTGGATGAAGTTGGCGCTATTTCTCGTAATGAGCCAGTATCCGCATCTCTAATCGCTCGGCTTGAAGTGAAAAATTATCTGAGCGCAATTCGAGAGATTTGGGCGAAAGCACCAGGGGCTACTATCACCGAGAGCGATTTGTTTGCGCTTCACCGGACCCTGATGGAGGGGGTATTGCCAACCGAAAAAATCGGCAGGTATAAGACCCTGGCCAATCGTATCGTCAATTTCAAAGGAGAGCCTGTTTACTTCCCTCCGGGGCCGGCCCAAACCCCGACACTGACCCAAGAATTTTTAGAATGGCTTAATTCCAAAGATGCACTGCAACTTGATCCGGTCATGGTAAGCGCGATAGCCCATCATCGCCTGGTATCGATACACCCCTTTTTAGATGGGAATGGGCGAATTTCTCGGGCATTGGGAATGTGGATCCTTCATAATCGTCGGGCGGACAACCGTCATATCACCGCGCTGGACGAATATTTTGAAAAAGATCGAGATCTTTACTACCTCAAATTGCAGCAGGCCCGCGATCTGGACGACGATCTGACCTACTGGTTGGAATATGTTGCGGACGGAATGCGACAGACGTTGACGGCGGTCAAACTCCGACTCGAATTGGTGCAGGTCATCCCTCAATCCGGATATAAGTTAAGCGCAAAACAAGAATCAGTGATTCGGTTTTTGAGAGACAGAAGCCCTGCATCGTCGTCTGATCTGGAGGGCGCATTTAATATTTCCCGAGCCCGAGTCAATCAGATCATCAAACCGTTGGTTGCCCAAGGAATTGTTCACCGTACTGGCAATAGCCGCGCCACCCGATATTCCTTGCCTCAGATCGAAAGGCCCCAATAGCGCTATATTTTTCGAAAGCAAGCATCGAACAAAAAACCAGCTCAGAATCGATGCGCCGAGTATGGGAAACATCGAGTAAAAATGGCGAAGTTTTCGTGTAGGCCGACCCGTGGGCTATCAAGGAGTGGAGCAAGTGCGGAGCGGTATAGCCGAGGGGAGGATTACGCGGAAAATCCGCCATTTTGACCGATGTTACGGTTCGATGAGGCCGATCTTGCCCTTGCCTAGTGGATAAACCACATTGATCTCTTCAGATCGAATGTTCCGAAACATCAAGAACGGCGTCTTTCGTTCCGTTAAAATATCCGCCGCTTCATCAATTTCCATCGGCTTGGCAATGTATAAATCATCTTCGTCAAATTCAGCGGATGAGGTGGACTTCGGCGCGGTGATGTCTTTGTCGCCTTTTACCGCCGCGGCAGCCTTGCGGTTGTGGTCCCGTAGTTTTTCTTTGTGTTTCTTTAATTGCTGAGCTAGCTTTTCACAGACCAGATCAATGCTCGCGTACATGTCTCGGGACGCTTCTTCTGCACGAAGTACCGTTTGTGACGCATGGAGGATGCCGGCCGCAAATTGACGAGAATCCTCGTCTGAATTGTCCCGGATATCCAATTCAATAATAACGTCTTGGATGTTGTCGAAAAATTTTAAAATCTTTTCAACCTTCTTGTGCGCGTAATCTTTTAGAGCACCAGTGATATTCACATGATGGGATTTAATGGTAATGTTCATCTCGTCTCTCCTTACAATGAGTGGAAGGATACTATCACGGCGACTGACCAAAGTCATCTCGCGGAGGCAATCATGGCATTAAAGGCAATTATACTCGCAGCAGGCAAGGGGACCCGAATGAAATCGGACGTCCTAAAAGTGGCACATAGTGTCGCCGGTAAACCTATTGTGAGCTATGTGGTGGATACGGTACTCGCGATGGATGTTACCGATATTTTTTTAGTAGTCGGGCATCAGGCTGAACTTCTTAAAAATGCGGTCCAACATGAAAAAATCACCTACGTTCTCCAAGAAGAACAATTGGGAACGGGACACGCAACCAAGCAAGTTGCTCCCTATGTCGATGTCAAAGGATCTGACACTATTTTTGTGTTGGCGGGCGATTGCCCATTAATTGAAGAAGACACGCTCCGCAACCTCATCGCAGTCCACGCCGAAAGCAATGCCGCGGTAACGATTTTAACGACTATCATGGCAGAACCCGGAACCTATGGTCGGATCTTACGGGGTAAAATGGGAACGGTGTTAGGGATTCGTGAGGCCAAGGATTGTACCCCGGAAGAATTGGCAGTGAACGAGGTCAATACCGGAGTATATGTCTTTCAAGTCCAAGATTTGTTTGAAAGCTTGGAAGAGGTCACCACTAACAATGCCCAAAAAGAATATTATTTGACCGATGTTATTCAAATTTTAAAGAAAAAACGCCGGGCAGTATCGGCATATTGTACCCCCAGAGCGGACCACGCGATTGGCGTCAATACGCGGATGGATTTGGCCGCGATCAATAAAATTTTGTACCAAAATAATAACCTCCATTTTATGACCGAAGGGGTTACGGTTGTGGACCCGGACACAACCTTTATTGATTCAACGGTTACCATCGGACACGACACCATTGTCCATCCGTTTTCGGTGATTCAAGGTCAGACCAAGATCGGAACCGGTTGTGTGGTTGGGCCGCATGTCTATATTCGTGATGGCCGTATCGAAAATTTGTCGGTGATCCCCCCGTTCACCAAGATGGGTTAGTTGATGACAGTACGTCCCATTTCCATTGTTACGCGCATTATATCCGGTGACTTGGATACGCCTGTTTCGGCGTACCTTAAATTGGCGCCGCAACCCGGATTTTTATTCGAAAGTGTGGTGGGCGGTGAAACGGTCGCCCGATATTCGATTATTGGTCTTAACCCGATGGTTTCATACGAAGCCACCGAATCTGGCGTTCATGTCACCGTCGACGGGACTACCCGATTTGTTGAGGGTAATCCCATCGCTGTCATTCAATCTGACTTTGCCCACTATCACCCGACCCGATCGGCAGGCCCATTCCCGAACGGGCTATTTGGATTTTTTACATGGGAGATTATCGGGCAAATAGAAAAAATTAAATGGACCCCAAAACCGGGTCTTGGCTTACCCCTCGGGCGGTTTTTTATACCCGGCACTCTTGTGGTATTTGATCACGCGAAACGGGTCATGACGATCGTGGCTGTGTCCCTCGCGGGGGAGCACGAGGCCCACTTGACCGTCGATAGGGTATTAGAACTGCTCCAAAGCGACACTCAGGCGGCACCACGGCCGATTCCAAAACAAAATGGTGATGTATTCGATCAGGTGACGGCATCGCTAACACCGGACGAATTTAAACAGTCGGTTCGCCGGGCGGGAGATCATATTCGTGACGGAGATGTGTTCCAATTGGTGTTGTCCCTGAGATTCCAGGTGGCAAGCAACAAAGCGCCGTTTGATGCGTATCGCGATTTGCGCTTGATTAATCCGTCACCTTATATGTTTTTTTTCGATTTTGGCGATTATCAACTGATCGGATCGTCACCCGAAATCTTGGTCAAATTGACCGATGGCGTTGCGACATTGCGACCGATAGCCGGTACCCGACCCCGCGACCCAAAACGCGACCCTCATCGCGAAGCACTATTAATTGAGGAGTTGCTCGCTGACCAAAAAGAGGTCGCAGAACATGTCATGTTGGTTGACTTGGGTCGCAACGACTTGGGGCGTGTTTGCGAATCGGTAGCGGTGACCGAAATGATGGGCATTGAAAAATATTCCCATGTGATGCACATCGTGTCGCATGTGGAGGGCCGGGTCCGTGATGGACTGAACGGCTTTGACTTACTACGTGCGACCTTCCCCGCCGGAACGGTGAGTGGTGCCCCCAAAGTCCGGGCGGTTGAGCTCATTGATGAGATCGAACCAACGGTGAGAGGCTTGTATTCCGGCGCAGTCGGCTACGTTGATTTTGGTGGCAACATGGATTTATGCATCGCCATTCGAACGGCAGTGGCCAAGGACGGGGTGTTTTACGTGCAGGCAGGCGCCGGGTTGGTGGCAGATTCTGATCCCGATACGGAATACCGGGAATGTCAAAACAAGGCACGGGGCGTCTTAACCGCATGTGTTCAAGGAGATACCCATGGCTAACGAGTCGATTCATGTGGTCGTGATCGATAATTACGACTCATTTACGTATAACTTGGTGCAATACTTTATGGAGTTGGGTGCGCAAGTGACGGTCTTCAGAAATGATGACATAACGGTTGCTGAATTGGCTGCGATGGCCCCTGACCGGATTGTGATTTCGCCAGGTCCGGGTCGCCCCGAAGCGGCGGGTATTTCCGAATCTGTGATCCGGGAACTAGGAGATAAATTTCCTATTTTGGGTGTGTGTTTGGGCCATCAGGCGATTGGCCAGGTGTATGGCGGCAAGGTGATCCATGCTCCGACGTTGGTTCATGGAAAAACCTCCCCTATTCTTCACAACGGAACGGGCGTGTTTCGGGGGATTCCGAGTCCGTATAACGCCACACGGTACCATTCCCTAATCGTTGATCGAGCAACGTTACCCGACGTATTGGAAATTACAGCGACTACGGAAGAGGGCCTTATTATGGGGGTGCGACATCGGAACTTGTCGGTGGAAGGAATCCAATTCCATCCCGAATCGATTTTGACGGAATATGGCAAGGAACTATTGAATAATTTTTTGGAGGCCCCCAATGGAACGCCTCGTTAGTGGGATTCAGCCGACTGGCAAGATGCATTTGGGAAATTGGCTGGGTGCAGTTCAAAATTGGGTACGCTTGCAGAGTCAATACGATGCGTTTTTTTTCGTTGCGGATTTGCATTCCTTAACCACAATTTACCAAGACCCATCCCAAATGGCACAAGCCAAATATGACTTGGTCGTCGACTTGTTGTCCGCTGGAGTTGACCCTAAACAGGCGTGTATATTTTTTCAGTCGGATGTTCCGGCGCATAGTGAATTACACCTGATTTTTTCGATGATAACCCCGTTGCCTTGGTTGGAGCGGGTGCCGACGTACAAGGATAAGATCGACGAAATCCGCGACAAAGACCTGAACACCTACGGCTTCTTGGGATACCCCGTTCTGCAGGCCGCCGATATCTTATTGTACAAGGCTGCAGTGGTCCCTGTTGGGCGCGATCAATTGCCCCATTTGGAACTCACGCGGGAAATCGCCCGCCGGTTTAACCACCTGTATCAACCCGTGTTCCCAGAGCCGGCGGACCAAATCACCGAAAATCAAGTGGTGCTTGGCCTGGACGGCCGGAAAATGTCCAAGAGTTATGGGAATACTATCCCGTTATCAGCAACCGCCGACGATGTGAATCGACTCCTCAAGACCATGGTCACGGACCCCGCTCGCGTCCGACGGACCGATCCAGGGACGCCGGAAGTGTGCCCTGTATTTTCGTACCACAAGATTTTTAATACGCCTGAGCAATGCGATGCCGTGGCCTCGGACTGTCGGACAGCGGCGATTGGCTGCATTGCGTGTAAACAACAGTGTGCGGATCGAATCAACGAACGATTAGCTCCCGTCCGGGAGCGTCGTGAATCGATTACTCGGGGCGTCGTGACGGATGCATTGGCATCAGGCGCGGATCGTGCGCGTACAGTCGCTGCTCAGACGATGGCGGCCGTTAAAGAGGGGGTTGGGCTCACTCCCGTTATCGGAGATTATTAGGTAGTCGGAAGTAGTTCCCCGAGTAGCTCGGCCATCCGTTGATGAAGGTCGTTGACCTCGGGGCGGCTCACTCGGCCCCCGTTCCAGAGGTCATGGTTGAGTTGGTCGATACGATCATGGTCAATGTGCAAATTGGCTTCGTCAGGAAATTGCGAATACACAGTTGCATAGAGCCGACTCAATGCATGATATTCATTGGTAGATTGCATCGAATCCCCTCCAAATAACGTCGATAATCGTGACAACATCGATCCGGACTCCGCTGCCGGTGCAATCGTCGCCATCTCGGAGTGGAAGTCGTCGACGGCAGTTTTTACCAAGTCCATATTGCGTTGGGGTTTTGGGGCGTCCATATCCAGGTGGCTTAACAGCAGTTCGGTAAACCTCGAAAAACTAACGTCGAACCGGGCGGGTAATGTGCACCGGTCACCACCGATTGCCATTGAATCGGGAGTTGACGGCATCGATGTCGAAGGTAGCGAATTTCCCACAGGAGTTATGCCTCCGATTTGAAAATCGGCCACGTGTCACCTCTCAAAATAAATGGAGTCTAAAAAAGGATATGATCGACTAGTAAGTCCCCCTTAAATAGCCGAGTCCGTTATTCCCCATTCTCGGCCGGATTATTCATTGAAAAATTGCGTTAAACCAAAGCGAAGTCCTCGAGTGTGGAGAAGGTGTATCCCGCGCCCATTTTTTTAAAAAGGATTTTAAGCCCCTCCCCTTTGTAAGGGCAGGGCTTTAGAGCCTCAAAACCTTGGCGCATTTTGGTGTGTTTTGGCAATCGGCTTATTTATTTCAGAATGTTTTATCCCGCTCATTTCTGGGAAAACTACCTCCTAAGGATTCCACGTATGGGGGACGGGGTCCACACTTTTTCGGCTCGATCGGGCCGGACTTTGAGGTGTCGTGTGGATATAAATGAACTTGTTCGGTCTGACTTTGCCTATGAACGAATTGTCGGTGGGACGTTCGACCTATTACGGGTCTGCGATTGCAAAAAATTAGTGGTGCTGAGCCCTAGAGGGCCGGCCGCCAAGCATAAATACGAGCTGGAAATGGATGAAGACGAACTCCGTATTACCCTCCACCGCGAAAGTGTGACCTCCAAGTATGCCTGTGCGAAAGTGTCTCGAACGGTGACCGTGAATGGCAATACAATCCGCGAAAATGACCCCCGGTTCTTGCATGTGATCTGCGACATTTTGCGCGATATCGAGGCGTGTCGTGCACAGATGTTGGCCGCGTAGGAGGGCGATATTGTGGAAATTTTTAACCGTTCTTTCCGAACCAATAGCCAACCCAGTCCCGGCGTCGAATCGAAGAGTTGGCTGCCCTCATTCTCTGGATTCCGAACACCGACGCTATCCCAACTGAGAGCGGCGGCTCGGTACGCGAGTTCGGTGTTAACGGGGCAATCCCCGTCTGGAAAATCCGCGACGGGCCTTACGGGTGCCGCTGGGCCAGGGTCGGCAAATGCTGGTTCGCCCCTACAACCTGCCAGCCAACAGCAAATGAAAGCTGCGTCGGAGCGTGCAGCCAAAATTTTGAACCCCAAGGTGACCGACGCGACCGCAAAATTTATGTCCACAGAAATTGGAACCGCACACCAGCTACTTGAAAAGATAAAACAGCAAGTGGGGGATCAATCGACTATCGTCACGATCGACGAGTTCGTGAAAGCCGTGAAGGAACTCAATAATGCGTTAAAAGCGATCGATACCAGCAGCTCTGACATATCCGGCAAACACCAGGCCGAAATCCTCAAAGGGGGTTTGTCGGCGACCGACGTGTTGACCCAGCAATCCCTAATATCTGGGAAGCTACACGCAATGGCAGAAAAGGAAGTCAAAGCACTTTGGGCCAAGGTTCATGGGCAAGCCACATCCCAAATGGGACGGGACATTGCGCAATTGCCGGTACAAAAAGGGGCCGTACCATTTTTGGACGCTGCTAAAAAGATTTCGGACCAAATGCAGAAGTTAGAAGAGGCAACCAAGAGCCGAGATTTTTTAGATTTGGTGCCGCCTCCAAACGGGACAAAAAGTCATCCGGTACCTGACAGCGTTCATGTGCTGACTCAGGCGTTGCGAGACCGATTTGAAGCATTGGGGCAGAGACTTGTATCCCGGTCGACGTCAGTTGAGGATACATTTTCAGCACTGGCGGCGGTCCGACAACTCGTTATTGACCCTAAATTTAAGGGATTGAGTGCGCGGTTGGTAGCGTCCCTTGGTGTGGCTAGGGAAACATTGAATGACAAGTTTTTAAGCCAAATAGAAGAACTTGACAAGAAAATTAGTGCCCATATTGAGAACGGGGAGATCTCGGCGGCCGAAAAATTACGAGACCGGCTTGAGGCGATCCAAAAAGCCCCGGACTATGAATTGACTAAAGTGAGCCAAGCCCAGCGGTCTAAGATTGGCGCGTTGCTGACGGATGACGTGACGTCGAGACTGACTCAAGTGGTCTCCCGTCAATCTCGGGTCATTGCCGAAAAACAGTTGGTCGGTAAATTAGATGAAAACGACTCATATTTTGCAGACGGTAAGGCTATTGAATCCATCGATGCCCATGAATTGCTTTCGAGCATCGATCTCCGACTAGGTACGATGGCCGAACTCGAGGCGAAAGCCGAGCAGGACCCTGGATCTCGGAGTCGGAGTAGCTCCGGCGCAACGTCCGTCGCCAGTTCAAGTTCCAGTGGGGAGGCAATTGGCTCGTGGGGCAGTTCGATCAAATCGACGAAAGGGACTTCACTAGCGGAGTCACGGGCGACTTTGACGAGTCTCAACGCCGCTGCTCAGTTGTTGGTTGATGTGGGCGAATTATCTACAAAAATTACAACTGCGCTAACAAGCAGCGCTTCGATGTCGGCGGCGGATGCCAAAGATCTCCTGGCTGAACTTCGCAAGTTTGTGGACGCGGGGCGTGGTCAACGGCTAGAACCATCGCCCACTGATGGCCTTGTTGAGTTATCATCACTATCCGATTCTATTGATGCAGATTCCATGAGTGATATTTCATCGGGTCACGATGCTCTAACGGTTAAGACACCCGTAGAACTCAAATTGCAGTCGATGGTGAATGCCGAAATTGCAAAAGTTGCCTCGAGATACCAGGAAATTGCGGCCTTGGCGGCGGATCTGCAATTGGTAGAAGATCTCAGTGCAGATACAAGCTCATTCCAGGCGGCTACGAATTCCAGAGAAAAACTAGATGCTCTCAATGCGACGCTTCGGCCGGACATACCGGACGCACATGAGTCTGAGGTGGTTACTAATGCCAGGGACGCATTGAAGGCGGCTCAGAGTGGGGCGTTCAAAGAGATTGTTGCCCACATTAGCTCGGTCGTGACGATCCCCGATAGCAGCCAACCGTCCTTTAAACCGGCCCGAATGACCGAATTGAGAGATGCGGTTGCCTTGTATAGTGATTTGGAGGAGAGCCAGGCGAGCAAGGCTAGCCAGGCGAATCAGCAGTCATTCCACGACCTTCGTGATCAAATAAATCGCCTTCAAGATCATATTTTGGCCTCTCAAATCGACTTTCCGCCGACGGCGAATCCCGCTGAAGAGGTCAAAGCCCTAAGGGAGGCAGCCGCGTTCTGTGATTCAATCGGTGTAAATTCGAGTACGCTGCAATCCAAGCTCCAGAGCAAGATATCCGATACGGAGGCCCGTTTAGGCGCAACCCTTCGGAAAATCGAAGATAGCAGCGCATTTAGTAACCCCACCATAATGGCTGCAGATATTAAGAAATTGGAGACCCAACTCGATGATGCGCGGGCAACATTTGGGGACGTCGATGGGATCGACCGTGTTTTTAGCCGAGTCGCGACTCGGCTGACTAACGCGTTTAGTGAAGATTGCCTAATTGGATATGAATCGGGGACCACCGAGCAACGGAAGAGCTCGATGGCAGCTGGGCTTGCGATTGTGACGGGGTTGGCGTCGGTCGGGCGGTTGGTGGGTAAGCCGGATTGGCCGTTAGAAGCCATGTCTAATTGTGTTTCGGACAACTTAAAACTGGTCGTAGAGGAGGAATTTGCGTCTCACCAAACGGCGTTGCGGAGCGCTGGCACGTTAGAGGCTATCGAAACATGCGAAGCCAAGGTACAAGAATCGGCACAAATTCTAGGGGGGCCGCATTTTGATCCTAACGGTGCCGTTGCCAAATTTCTAAAAAGGGTCGGTGCCAGGTCCGGGGAAGCCGCCGCCGTAGACGAGTTGCAATTGGCCAAGGTGCAGGTCGCGCGTGAGTATGTCGATTCTGTGATGGATCATCCAACACAGCCCATCGATTATGCACGATTGACGCGATATCACGATGTGCTTTCCCAGATTCCGGGGCCGGAGATTGAAGATGAAATCACCCTAACGGGGCACTCGCACGATACGAGAGAACCGGGCGTCAGAACGCCCCGCCTGATAACTGTTCCGATTTATTCCGACTCAAGTTCGATCGCCGACGACATCCTTGAAAACATCAGTGTGGAGCTCCCCACCATTTCGTCATTACGTGACAGTACTTTGGAACTTATAGCTCAATTGCGACAACCCGCCTTCCGGCAGGTCTCTCAATTTGCAGAATTGACCCAAAAGCTAGCCGTGCCCGGAAGTGTTCACGACATTGTGTCTGAATTGGTGTCCCCTCAATTGGTGAGCCCATCCGATGAGATTGGAGAGGGAGATGGCCGGATCAAGACGGCACGAGGTGCGTTTACTGATGCATTTTTATCCAACAAGACCCTCTCAACGGACGACCGCATTGCCATTGGCGCGGCGTTGATTCGCTCGAAACATACCGAATGGCAAATCGGGGAGGATGAGCGAGCTCCCTTATCGCACGTTGCCCAAGATCTCAGCACGACACTTGTCTACAAGTGGAGTGCCGATTTGGCGACCATGGCCGACCCGGCAGATCAAGTGCAGTACTTTAAGACCCAATGTGATGAAATTCAAAAACTGGGCTTGGACGAAGACTTGTCTAAGGGATTGCTGACCAAGATGACCGAAGAATTTGACCATCATGCTAAATTGCCCGACGCAAACGCCGACCCAGCAGCTGTGCATGTGGCCCGAACCCTCATGTCGATAAAAGCCAGCCATCCGATTGTTTACCCAGAGGGAAGTAAAGTGAACGCCTTTCAAAAGGCGGTTGTTGCTGCCCATTCAACGGCGTTGGCCGGGCGATTAAATATGCCTGTCGTCATAACGCCGCAGTCTGCGACGGTTGTGGCCGACCAGTTGGCAGGGCTAAGGGCGGAGTTGCTTGGTAGTCGTGACGACGTTGAGCATGGTTTGACGGCTAAGGTTCGAACTCAGTGTACCGCGTTGCTTGAATTTGAAGTCGATACGCCGACTGTAAATAAATTAGAGAACATCTTTTTGGTCAAGCGACTTATGGACGCGATGCCGGTGGCCGAGATAACGGGGACGCTCACCGATACCGTAGCGGAACTTGTGGATACCATTAATACCCCCGCCGGTAATCCTGCTCACCTGACCACGAATCAACTCGACATGTTTGCGGAGGTTTCCAAAATGCCGGGGCTCCCGAAAGAAAATGTGGATACTGCGAAAGAAAAGTTGACCGCCCCATGGGCAGCCGTTTTTAAGGCCCGGATAACGGATCCTAATGCCAAAAGTCATGCGAAGCTGCTGTTGGACGAATGGCAGCGGTTCGAGCAATTTGCCAAGGGGAATGCCGCCATTATGGAGCGCGAGGATATAAAGGCACTCCGACCAACGATCGCGTATCTCAAGGTGGTCCAAACGGCTAATCAGAAGCAGGCCGCCCTGGAGGCCGTGAGTACGATGGCCTTAACTCCTCCTGGGAGCCCCGATGTGAAACAGAGTGACGTCGAATCCATTTTGATGGTAATGGGAGACCCTGCTTTGGCGGAGGCCATTTCCGAAACCGGTAAGCAAAACTTGCGTGGCAGGGTCGAAGCCTATTTTGGAAATGACGGTGACAGCAGTACCGAGCTAAATGGGTATACAGATGAACTCAACGCAACACGTGGGCGGGGGATTTTGTATGGCATGGGGATTACACGGTATATGGGTAGCACTCTAGACAGCGTAGCTACCCGTACATCCTCCTTGATCGAATTGGCGCAAAGTGCGTCCAAAGCGTTTCCGTCGGAGAATGCTCACCTGACCGCAAGTGAAACGTTTTTGAAAGCGTTGCCAGGAAAGATGCAGCCTATTTTGGATCCCTATCGTGCGAAGAATTCTAGCGTTTGTAGCAACATTTCGAACGCAGTAGCCACAGCAGCGGCCGAGGTTGACAAAGCAGTTGCCGAACGCCAGCGGACCAACATTGAGACCCGGTTAACTAAATTGCGTGCGGCAGATACGTTGGACCCAGCCCTTTATAAGGCAGTTGCCAAGGATATAAAGGAATTTGGCCTCCATGAGGATTCTGCAGTTAAGGCCCAATTCTTAACTGCGTTCAGCCACGCGATCCGGGCGATGAAACCGACCACGGCGGAGGATATTTTGAAAGCGGCCGATAACATTAGAGCTGTGCGCCAGGTTGTAAATGGGACCAGTTTCGGTGTTGGGCCCCAAGTCGATAGCGCGATCAAGGATATGCTCAAAGCCCAAATGAAAGGGTATTTTGAAGGATTGAAAATCAGCCCAGAGGCGTTGAAAGGAAATGGGGCCGAGTTACCGGGCATTCAGGACGGGGTAGATAAGCTGGATGGTTTGCCCGCAATATTCCCCAGTCTCGCTGGGCCCGCGGACAATTTGGGTTCGGGCATTTCGGGCGACCTGGTTCGTGCCAAAGCCTACAAGAATACCCAATTGCAGGTGGCGTGGGTGATTTGCGCTCTTAAGTCTGAAGAGCCTTTACCCGATCTCGCCGTGGCTCTACGTGCAGATATCAGCGACGAACTGTCGCGCCCCGTTCAGACCCTCATGCAAGAAATTGCCGGCATGTCGGAGCCGGATGAGCGGGCGTTAAATCGTGTAGTGGCCGACTATATCCAGGATCAACCCGGGGGGGCCTCCGCCCTCGCCGTGAAAGCCCAGTTATTGCGTCATTCGGATGGTGAATCGGTTGGGGCGGTCACTGTGCGTAGTTTTAGTGACCAATTGGGAGACTATTTGCGGTCCGGAGATGTATCTTTTGCGCATATGTCCGGTGAACAAATGAACGATTCTTTGCATCGCTTGAATCAATTTCTGGACGCTGTAGGCGGGGGGGACCATACCCAAAAGCTACCGGCGAATGTACAAGCAAACGTGGGATATATAGTGAACCTGGTGATCGCAAGGATTTCGGATCAGGCTCCAATTGCTGCGGACAACTCGTGGGAGGGCTGTAGAGAACAATTGGATATATTGCGTCATCACCTTGGCCTTACAGATACTCAGAGTTTTGGTGCAATTGTTGTGGCCCAAATCAACGACGTGCAAGGGCGCATTCTGACCGGACCACAACGGGAGACTCGGGATGCGATCTCCGCGTTGAACCGCCTTCCCGAGAATTCAACCGCACAGCAACTCCACGATTCCATCAAAGGGTTGGTGGAGCGGCTAGGGGAACCCGAGAATTTCACCGAACAGCAAAAGGCGGATCTAAAGGCTGCGATCGCTGCGGCGTTGCCGAAGTTAGGTGTCGTTGCAGCAGATTTGCAGGGCCAGGCAGTTACCATTGCTGGGTTGCTGGAGACTCTGAATGGTCCCGGAGCGTCGGTAAAACCGGATGATTTTGATGCGTCTCGGGGGGCAATACTTGATAAGTTTGTTGCCAAAATACGGGCTGCAATCGTGGTGCCGATTCCTCTTGCCCAATGGGGTGATCAAACTGAAGTTCAGCCTGTGTTACGCCAAATTCCGGCACATTTAAACGAGTTGGATGCGGCTCAAAAAGACATCGTGAGTGTTCAGCAACTTAGGGTCAAAACGGCGAAGCAACTGGATGGTATTCGTCTTGCTGTGGGTGTAGCTGGGATGGACAATGCCGACATAAATTCTGCAATTGTCGCCCAAGTGGGAACTTGGATAGCGAACCTGGCTGTCAATCTGCCCTACTCATTCCCCGAAGGTATGGATCAAAATACCGTTACAATCGGTGCACTGGTTCAGCACATTACCGATTCCGACGACCCTGTGCCGGGCTTGACTGCCACTGCCACATTTGAGGAAGAGATTGGCCGAATTAAGGGACGTCTTGCTGAAATTGCTGAGTTTAAACCGGTATGTACCCGAATGGATGCCCTTCAAAATGCGGTGGATGTTGCCGGATCAGAAGCCCGCGCGGCGATTTTGAACGGACTGGATCATCTTGAACCCAAGGGGGGAATACAGGCGGAACAAGATCGTATGGTTCTACAAAGACTGACGTACCTTTCCGACGACTTGCAGAATGACCAGGTCCCCACCGTTCATACCCTCATGGTTATGGCGAACCTCTTGCGACTCGCACCGCAGGGCACTGCCGATGCTCCAAGTGAAAACGCGATTCCGGAGTTGAACATGACCGTGTTTGCGCAAAAATTGCAAGAGTCGGTATTGACTGCTGCAGATCAAAGGGTGGCATTTGCTGAGTTGTTGGTGCAATTTGACGCCCAAAAATTAAAACTATCAGACCCTATTTATCAAACAATGGCGGATTTTGCGGGGGAATTGTTGGGCAGCCCTGTCGGCGATGGTATACAAAACAGCGACCACCCCTTGGAGAGCCTAGCGGTGCTTTTAAACCCCGCCTTAGTCGAAACGCGGATGCGACGCGATGCGACCAGTTTTTTTGACGCTGTTCAGCCGTTTGCTGACGGGACCTCAGCAGACACCGTTGGGGATCGTCTGGAAAGGATTTTGACCTATTATCAAGAATATCGGGGGGAAAAGCAATCGATTAACGCACAATGTGTAGAAGCGTTACTTCGGGCCCTGCCCCAGAATCAACTGGAGGATACCGCCATCAAAAACTGGATCGGCGTGATGATGCAGGTCCACGAAATTAACGAACATCTCGGATTAGAAAGGTCTGCCAGCCCGCTTCTGCGGCGTCTGTCAGGGCTGCTCGGGATTCCTGAGCAGGCCGAACGCGTTAACGTGTTTCAGGCCAAGGCGAACGTGATTGGGTCTGTCATCCAAAATAAGCCTGACGGGCAAAAATTGGTTGGAATGTTGTTAGACCGATCAATTACCGCAAGTTTAAAAGCTAAATCGCCAACTTTGGATAGTCTATTGACGAGTCGCAATCCGATGCAGTCCCTCGAAACGTTTGATGGCCAAGTGAAGGGGTGGGTAATCACAGACCCGACAGATGGCGGTCAATTCAATAATCCGGGAAAAGACGCCAGAGAGAATCTGTTAGCGTTGGTTGCAGACAAAGCGGTTGGCTTATTATGTAACGAAGGCGACACAGTTTTGGCTTCCACAAGTTTAAAAGATAGAAAAAAACTAGAGCGATTGCTAGGGAACCTGGACGCCTACATCGACAGAGCGACAGGTTTGTCAGAAGAGGACAAGCGCCGTGCAATACGTACGCGGAATGCGGTTGCGGTGGCTAATGTATTGTATCAACATAGTAACGAACCTTTGACGATTTATAGGCTGCAGGCAATACCAGCAGACGTGCGTCAGCGAGCGATGGTGGCACGCTTAATGGAACGAATTGCATCCGAACTAGAAGCAGACGGAAGTGACGAGAAAAAGGTCCGTGAGCTTGTAGATAACGTGGCCGCTAGAGGGACTGAATGCGAGGCGTATCGAGAGTACAGTGGGCCTGATGAGAAGAGGGAGGAGTTAGCCCAATCTGCGCAGCATGAGATTAAGTCGGCGTTGGGCCAATTGGGGCAGGTCCTTAGTGAAGTTAATCCGGATTTATGGGAACTGATTAGGGGGTCTGTGGCTCCGCCTCGAGGTACCAACGTTAGTGAAGTCCGCGCCCAAATCATAGATCGGAAAAATGAGATTGTGTTAGCGGTCCTAACGCCAATTCGCGAACAGTGGCAACATATTCTTGACGCAGAGAATCTTCCCGAACTGGGGGTGCCTGGCGCGGGGATTGGCGAAGTGTCATCCCTGATTGTTTCCCCGCCATCGGAGACTAATGGCGACGACAATATAGGGCGGGGCCTTTTACTAGGGACGGACAACTGATTCTCAGCTGTCTATGCCAAGGGGCATCATCGTCGGTGACGATAATGGTGAAGATGATGGAACTCGATCCCCGCTTCCGGATGCCAGAGTTGTTTCAGCGGCCAGTAATAGTTTAAGTCAAAGTCCTTTGGGGAGGGCGGATGGTCAGTCCGCGTCTCCCTTGCCTGGTGCTGATAAAGCCCCAATAAGGAACGGCTTTGACTTGTCCTTTTCTAGTGGATCGCTAGGTTCTTGGGTTCCGAGCGTCCCAGGAGTTCTTACTGAGAATGAAGACGATCGCTGACCCGTTTCGCACCGGCCACACCGACACGGTTTGGGGTACTGACTCATCGCGCTTACTCAGCCTCGGCCAGGCGCGGTGAGTCAGGTTAATGATTTTCGATATACTTCAGATACGCCAAACTCCCGCCCGATAGTTCGATAGCGGTGACCTGAGGCACCGCGTACGAATGCTCAGTAACAATTGCACTTTCGACGGCCGGATAGCGGCTCCGTGAACACTTGATGATTACTTGCCATTCTTGGGCCAGTTCTAACTGTCCCTCCCACATATACCGACTCTCAACGGGGCCGACAATTTGGACGCAGAGTGCCAATTGGTCGCGGACCAATCGCTCTGCCAGGGTCTGGGCATCCTTTTCGCTTGGGGTGGTCGTCGTCACTTGCCATACGGCGGGCGAGATGTGAGCGACAACGGTGTCCATTTGCGATTTGTAAAATGCCCGATCTTTGGGGTGACTGAGTAGGTCGGCAACCACTGAATGATGGACCCACACCGGGCGGCTTTGGGGCTCGATACTTCCCAGTCGGGGGCTTAATGCTCGGTATAAAAACATCGTTATTTCTTTGAGCTCACGCAGGTCGTCGCCCCCGCCGAGTGCCAGTTTGTGCCGCGCGTAGGTCCCGAGTGGCGTGATTAAATCAAGGGCACTTACCCCCGACTCTTCCGCGATTTCACGGCGCGCCGTGAATTCAACGTCCTCACCGGGATCGCAATGCCCCTTGGGGAGTGACCAACTATTGGCATTTTGATGAATCACCAAGACTTGATCCTGAAAAATGACAATCCCGCCCGCGCATTGCGATACCTGAGTCATCCTAGAATCGGTCCGTGACGGCGCCTTCGGACGCCGAGGTGACAGTCGATGCATATTTAGCCAACACGCCGCGGGTGTATCGGGGTTCGGGGGCCTTCCATTCGCGTAGCCGGGCGTCGATTTCGGACTGTGGAATGCCCAGGTCAACGGTTCTTGCTTCTGCGTCTATCGTAATGGGGTCTCCATCTTGAATGATGGCAATCGGGCCGCCGTCAAATGCTTCTGGGGTAATATGGCCGACCACAAATCCATGGGTACCACCAGAGAATCGACCATCGGTAATTAATGCCACTTCTTTGCCCAAGCCCTTACCCATAACGGCAGACGTGGGGCTTAACATTTCGCGCATTCCGGGGCCGCCCTTGGGGCCTTCATACCGAATAACGATCACGTCACCCGCCACAATTTGGCCATCTAGGACGGCGGACAATGCCTGTTCCTCTGCCTCAAACACCCGCGCTTTACCGGTGAAGCGGAGCCCTTCTTTGCCCGAAATTTTGGCGACGCTGCCACCGGGAGCGATGTTGCCCCTACAAATCACGAGATGGCTATTGGGTTTTAATGGGTTAGAAAGGGGATAGACGACATCTTGATCGACGGGGTAGTCGCCCACATTGGCTAAGTTTTCGGCCAGGGTTTTGCCGGTGACGGTGAGGCAATCGCCGTGGAGTAACCCGGCATTCAATAGACGTTTCATCAAGGGTAGGATTCCGCCAATCTCGACCAATTTTGCCATTGAATATTTGCCGCTTGGTCGCAAGTCCGCTAGAACCGGGGTCTTGGCACCAATGCGGGTAAAGTCGTCAATGGACAACGTGACGCCCGCCGCATGGGCAATCGCCAAAAGGTGCAGAACGGCATTTGTCGACCCACCTAACGCGATGACTACCGTAATTGCGTTTTCGAACGCCTTGGGTGTCAAAATATCACGAGGGCGAATGTTGGCTTCAATCAAATTCATGACCGCTTGTCCGGCACGCTTGCAATCGCCTCTCTTGGCATCTGAAATCGCAGCTTGTGACGAACTATCCGGCAAACTCAATCCCAGTGCTTCGATCGCGGATGCCATGGTGTTTGCGGTGTACATGCCGCCGCAGGACCCGGGTCCTGCGGCGGCATGTA
>Ga0214917_10003188_pt1 | contig 19208 bp, 16 predicted proteins | sample LL_1208_BB_MetaG_FD_177983 | JGI IMG/M metagenome (GOLD analysis project Ga0214917, IMG submission 177983) | Freshwater microbial communities from Lake Lanier, Atlanta, Georgia, United States - LL_1208_BB | ecosystem: Environmental > Aquatic > Freshwater > Lake | place: USA: Georgia | collected...
CGAAGTTTTTCCGCGGGCCGCTTGCCGTCCACCCCGAGTCCCATGGCGATTTTAAGCCGTTCGCTCGTCAGCGTGGGCAGGCTAGTGAATTTTTCGAACTCCAAATCCTTCTGCCCATAAGGCCGGCTCTCCCAAATCTTGGGCCGGTAACTGGCCCAGTTCATCACCGTGGTCCAAGGGGCGTCCGGAGGAGGAGGCGTGACCGGCCACTGGTCCATGGCAACGGGTTGAACGGTGGGCTTCCAGGCAATGCCGTCGGCGGGAACCGGACAGCCGGCGGCTCCCACCGAAAGTCCGAAGGTGAAATGACTGTCATGATCGCGGAGCCGGCCCGCGTAAAGAGGATCCGAGCCATCAAGCAAACCGATCTGGCAAAACATGGGGTCTCCATCGATGAACATCCGGTGACCGACCCGCAGGTCGTAATCGCGCAGCCAGCCGGCGCTGGAGACGTTGACGAGCAGGTCGGCGTGGCGGAGCCATTCCCGCGCCTTGGCTTCGCCGGCGCCGTGAAACCTTCCGTCCGCGCCATTCCGGTACACCCAGGCCTCGGGCAGGCCGAAATCAGAGAAAATCTTGTTCAGGCTGCGCAAGGCGAAGGAGCAGTCGTCGGTGATCGTCCCCGCCTCGGGGTCGTAGGGCCACGCGCCGGAATCCTCGAGGTACATGACCTCGTGGCCCAGGGCGCGGAACCCCAGCAGGTATTGCAGGTAGTCCCAAATCACCCCGCCGAACGGGTATTGCCCCACGAGGCCCGTGACAATGACACGCATAAACGGATGGTAGGAATCGCGGAAAAAAGCGGAATGCGAAATTGGCCTCCGAAGGCTTTCCCCCGCCCACCCCGGCAAGGCGCTCTGCGCCAGAATGGCTTTCACGTTGGTTCGGGATTCGGAAAGTGGAATCGGGATATCCACAGCAGGGGTGGTACGGGATTGAGAAGGCTTCGAGATCAGGGGAGAAAGGGGGGATGGCTGAAGGATCGACGCCGATGATGAAGCAGTACCACGGACTGCGGGCGCAGATTCCCAAGGATGCATTGCTCCTTTTCCGGTTAGGGGACTTTTACGAACTGTTCTTTGGCGATGCGGAGGAGGGGTCAAGGTTACTGAACCTGACCCTGACCAAGCGGAACGGCGTGCCGATGTGCGGTCTGCCGTATCACGCCTCCGAGGGATACATCACCAAACTCCTGCAGGCCGGTCGCCGGGTGGCGATCTGCGACCAGATCAGTGAGCCGAAGCCGGGACAGATGGTGGAACGGGCGATCAGCCGGATTCTCAGTCCCGGCTGCGCGGTGGGGGTGGAGCTTGCCGAGCCGAAACTTCCCCGCTGGGTGGCGGCGGTTTGGCGCGGCAGAGGAAAAAACGGGGCCTGGGGATTTGCCCTGTTGGACGCCACCACGGGGGATTTTCGCCTGGCGGAGCCGGCCGATGAGGCTGCCTGCCGCGAGGAAATTCGCCGAGCCCATCCGGCGGAGCTGTTGTTGGACGAGGAGGAGAAGAAGGCGGGCGATTGGGTCGATGCCGGGGTCGCGGTGACCCGGATCCCGGACTGGACTTTTGAGGAAGACACGGCCCGCCGGACCCTTTGTGACCATTTTCATGTCCAAAGCCTCGACGGGTTCGGTTGCCGTGGCCTCGGTCCGGCGGTCGCGGCTGCCGGGGCTCTGCTCCGTTATTTGACCGAGACGTTGAAAGGAGCGGGGAGGCATCTCCAGCCGCCCAAACCTTTCCGGCCCGAGGATTGTCTGCGGCTGGATGCGGCCACCCAGCGCAATTTGGAGTTGCTGCACCCCACCGGAGCGGGAATCGACACCAGCCTGATCCGGGCGATTGATCAGACCGTCACGGCGATGGGAGGGCGTGAACTGCGGAGTTGGATCCAGCAACCGCTTCGCCGAGAGGAGGAGATCCGGGCGCGTCACGAGGCTGTGGCCGGATTTCTGGAGGATGCGGGAATCCTGGATGATTTTCGCGAAGCGTTGCGGGAGGTTCGTGATCTGGCTCGGCTGATCGGCAGGCTGTCCACACCCAGTGGATCCGCCCGGGATCTGCTGGGTTTGCGGTTCACCCTGGAGGCTTTGCCGCGGGTCCGGAAAGTTGCGGAGAGCTTTCCGGGAAAACTTCATGGAAAGCTGGCCGCGGAAATTCAGCTGGAAACGGGGTTGGCGGAAGAACTGGCGCGGGGAATCGCGGATGAACCTCCCGCGATCACCCGCGAGGGGGGAATGATCCGCGATGGTTACGACTCCATCCTGGATGGCCATCGTCAGGCCATGCGAGAGGGCCGGACCTGGATCGCCGAACTGCAGGCGCGGGAAATAGAAAGAACGGGTATCAAAAGCCTCAAGATCCGGTTCAACCAGGTGTTCGGCTACGGGATCGAGATCACCAAGTCCTATCTGGACCGGATCCCCGAGGGCTACGAACGGAAACAGACCCTGGCCCAGGCGGAGCGTTTTGTGACCAGGGAACTGAAGGAGATGGAGGCCAAGATTCTCGGGGCGGAGGAAAAGGCGATTGCGCGGGAACTGGAACTGTTTGCCCTGCTCAAGGAAAAGGTGTTGGCGCGAACCCAGATTTTGCAGAAAACCGCCGCCGCGGTGGGAACCTTGGACGCGCTGGCCGGGTTGGCCTTCACCGCCCGGAGATGGAATTACATCCGGCCCAAGTTACGGAAGGACGGGGAGATCCGGATCCGGCAGGCAAGACATCCGGTGGTGGAGCAGCTTTTGGCCGGTGGCGCGGAGCCCTTTGTGCCCAATGATCTCCGGCTCGGCGGAGAGGCGGGAACGCTGATGGTACTGACCGGGCCGAACATGGCCGGCAAGAGCACCTACTTAAGGCAAGCGGCGTTGATCTGTCTCCTGAACCAGGTCGGTTCCTTTGTGCCGGCGGCGGAAGCGGAACTTCCCGTGTTGGATCGGATCTTCACCCGGATTGGGGCCGGCGATGATTTGGCGCGCGGGCAGAGCACTTTTCTGGTCGAGATGAATGAGACGGCTTTGATTTTGCACAATGCCACCCAGGACAGCCTGGTGATCCTGGATGAGATCGGCCGGGGCACGAGCACGCTCGATGGCTTAAGCATTGCGTGGGCGGTGGGGGAGCATCTGCACGACCAGGTGAAGGCCAAGACCCTGTTCGCCACTCATTACCACGAACTGACGGAGTTGGCTCTGACCCGGCCCGGGGTGCGGAATTTCCGGGTCGATGTAAGGGAGGAAAAGGACCGGGTGGTGTTTCTACGGCGGATCGTGGAAGGTGGCGCGGATCGTAGTTATGGGATCCAGGTGGCGAGGTTGGCGGGCTTGCCCAGGGAAGTGCTCAGCCGGGCTGAGGAAATTTTGAAGGGGCTGGAGGCGGGCGAAGTGAATGCGGCGGGGAAACCTGCGCGCATCCGTCCGCAGGGCACCCACCGGGCCCGGAAAATGCAAAAACGGGACGAATTCGACCTCTTTGCCTGACCTCCCTTTTCGGGGTTTTGCCGGCTCCCAAACCGGATAGGCTATTTCCATGGCGTCGGCCCGGCACAAGGTTCTCATCCTTTCCACCAGCGCGGGCACCGGCCATCTCCGGGCGGCGGCGGCGCTGGAGAAGGTGTGTCGGAACAGTCCGGGCATCGATCAGGTGGCCCACGTGGATGCGCTGGCCTTCACCAACAAACTTTTCCGGGACTTTTACTCCAAGCTGTACATCAAGCTGGTGGAGGATGCCCCCACGCTGCTCGGCTGGTGGTACGAACGGAGCGACGAGCCATGGAAGACCGACCGGATGCGATTTCTGTTGGATCGCCTCAACACCGGCCCGCTCATCCGGCTTCTTTCCGACATGCAACCCGACATCACCATCTGCACCCACTTCATGCCGGCGGAGATCATCTCCCATCTGATCACGAGGAATAAAATCCGGGCCAAACTTTCGATCGTGGTGACGGATTTTGATTTTCACGCGATGTGGTTGTCCCGCGCCTTTCATCGCTACTTCGTGGCACTGGACGAAACCAAGGCCTATCTCAGCACCCTTGGCCTTCCGGCGGAGAGGATCACGGTGAGCGGAATCCCGGTGGATCCGGCGTTTGGAAGAAACACCGACAAGCCCGCCTTACGGAGGCAACTCAGGCTGCGATCGGATCTGCCGGTGATTCTGGTTTCGGCCGGCGCGCTGGGGGTGAACCCGGCCGAGCAGGTGGTGCGGTCGTTGCGGCAACTCACGCATCGAGCCCAGGTGGCGGTGATTTGCGGAAAAAATCCGGAGGCCAAGGAGCGGGTGGAGGCAGAGTTGCGCCAAGGGAAGGGGGGCAAGGCGGAATTTCGGGTGTTGGGGTATGTGGACGACATGCCGACATGGATGGGAGCGGCGGATGTGTTGGTCAGCAAACCCGGGGGAATGACCTCGGCGGAGGCGATGGCCTCGGGTTTACCCATGGCGATTTACGATCCCATCCCGGGCCAGGAGGAGCGGAACAGTGACCAGCTGCTGGAGAAAGGGGTCGCGATCAAGTGTAACGAGATTTCCATTCTGGGTTACAAGGTGGATCGGCTGCTGGCCGAACCGGAACGGCTGAAATCCATGCAGAGCTCGGCCCGAAAAATGGGGCGCCCGAACGCCGCGGAGACGGTCGTGCACACCCTGCTGTCCGACCCCGAGCATGAAGCGATCCACGTGGATGAAGAGAAACAGGAAAAAATGGCGGAAAGCGTGCGGAAGAGGTGAGCGAAAAGTTTTTGTGGGGCGTGTCCACCAGTCCCTACCAGCACGAGGGGGGATTCAATGGCGAGGGGCAACCGCGAAACAACTGGTACGAATGGGAGGCATCCGGCCGGGTGGAGTCGTCGGGGCGGTCGATCGATTTCTGGAACCGGTACGAGGAGGATTTTGACCGCGCCGAAATGATGGGCCTGACCTCCTTCCGGTTGGGCATCGAGTGGGCTCGGTTGCAACCGGCCGGAGCCACCCAAGAGATGGATGGGGCCGTGCTCGACCGTTACGCGGATATGGTGGCGGCTTTGCGCGAAAGGGGACTGGAACCGTTGCTGACGCTGCAGCACTTTACCACCCCCCGTTGGCTGGGCCTGGATCCTTGGTTGGAGGATTCCACCCCGGAAGTTTTTTCCGCGTATGTGCGCCGGATGCTCACCGGCCTGAACCGAAGGCTGGAAGCCAAAGGGGTGCAGCCGCCTCTCTGGTTCCTGACGGTCAATGAGCCGAACATGTTGGCATCGTCCACCTACAACCTCGGCGCCTTTCCCGCGGGGCGGCGGGTGTGGTGGGCAGCCGCGCTTTGCGCGTTGCAGACCCTGTTGGAAGCCCATGTACTCGTTCGTCGGGAGGTGCATGCGCTGTACGCGGAGAATCCTGCTTGGGGTCGGCCCAAGCTTTCGTTCAACACTTTTGCCAGTGATCTCTACTGGATGGACAAGATGCTGTTTGATCTGTTGGAGGCCGCCCGAAGCACGACTGGCAAGGAGCCGATTCTCGCCTACCTAAACGAGCGGGCCCGGGAATTTACCCGGTCTTTTCGGGCGATGGATTTTCCCCGGCACAGCCTGTTTTCCGAGGTGGCTGGCGAGCTGATCAAACAGATTCAAAACTCCCTCAGTCACCGATTCCTGCGGGAGACAACTTTCTCCCGACTGGTCCAGAGGATCCGTGAACGTCCCGGCGAACCCAATCTCGATTACATTGCCTTCGATTATTACGACCCGTTCGTGGGGAATGCGGTTCGTTTGCCCTCGCTCGGGGAACTGCGGTTGGGCCGGTTGAGCCTCCGGGAATGGCTGACCCAGGGGCTGGCCACGAAATGGTGGGATTGGCACGCCCTGCCCAGGGGACTCCGCTTTTTCGTGGAGCGCTATGCGACGGAATATCCCGATCTGCCGATCGTCATTGCCGAAAACGGCATGGCGGAACGTCGTTGCGGGAAAGAGTCGCAGAATTGCGATTTGCGGGGGGACCGGCAGAGCCGGAGTTATTTTATTCGTCAGCACGTGGGGGAAGTGCAGAAGTTGCGGGCGGAGGGATTGCCCTTGGCCGGATATTTCCACTGGTCGCTGACGGACAATTACGAATGGGGAACCTATGCGCCCCGGTTCGGCATTTTTGGGATCGATTTTGAGTCGGCCGATCTGGAGAGGAATCCGCGGGATGCGGCCGGGGACGTGCCGTGGGAGGCCTATGCCGCGGTGATCGCGGGAAAAAACTAGAGCGGTTGGGGTGCGGCGGGCGTGCCGTCGGGGCTGGGGGGCGGGATCCGGTAGGTGATGCGGCCTTTGGTCAGGTCGTAAGGGGACATTTCCATCTTCACCTTGTCACCGATGTTCAGCCGGATGAAATTTTTGCGCATTTTGCCGGAAATGTGGGCGAGGACCGTGTGGCCGTTGACGAGTTCGACACGGAAAAGGGTGCCTTTGAGCACGGCTTTCACCGCGCCTTCGACTTCAACGACTTCGCCAGCCATAAGCGCAAAAGCCTAAGGAAAGCAGGGGATGGAGGAAATCTTTTTGTCCCGATCAGACGCGATCGTGCAGGCCGCATTCGCGTTTCCAGCCGAAGTGACGGAGTTGGCTGGGGTCGGAAACCTCGTCGAGGCGCTTGGTGGTGACGCGGTCCCCGATGGAGACGTACCCCTGAGCCCAGAGCGGGTGGTAGGGAAGCTGATGGCAGCTGAGATAGGAGCCTATCTCGCGGTCGGACCATTCGAGGATGGGGAGAAGTTTCCAACGGGAATCCTGCTGGCTGAGAATTTCCTGTTGTTGGCGGTGCTCGGAACCTGAGCGGCGCAAGCCGGCCAGCCAGATGGCGGGATTTAAATCCTGAAACGCCCTTCGGAGCGGTTCCAACCGGATGATTTCATGGAATTTCTCCAATCCCTCGGGCCCTTCTTCCCACAGGCGCCCATGGATTGATTCGATTTCTTCCGGCGTGGACAAAGGCCGATAGGTCCTGAGATTAAGATTTAGTTTTTTGGTCAGTTCGAGGGAGAAGGAGAGAGTTTCCGGAAAATGATAACCGGTGTCGATAAACACAACGGGGATTTCCGGGGCCATCCGGGAAACCAGATGCAAGAAGGCGGCTGATTGGGCCCCAAACGAGGTGGTGACCATGGCTTGGCCGGGGAAATTTTCGGCTGCCCAAGCGAGCCTGTCTTCAGGGGACTTGGGTAGCAACTCCTCCAACGCGGTTTGAAGATGGATCCCTTGCCGATGACTGACTTCCCGTAGCACCGGAATCATGCTTGAAATATAATCACAAACCCTATAAAGTCTATCTTTTATGTCGTATTTGCAAACACTTGAAGATCAAAGCATTTATATTTTTCGGGAGGCCTTCTCGAATTTTAAAAACATGGCCATGCCCTGGTCCATGGGGAAAGACTCCAATACCCTCATCTGGTTGGCCAAGAAGGCTTTTGCCGGAAAGATCCCGTTCCCATTGGTTCACATCGACACCACGTACGAGTTTCCTGAGATGTTGGCCTTTCGGGAATGGGCCCGGAAGCACTACGACATCGATCTGATCGTGATCGTAAATGAGGAGGCGCGGAAGCGCGGGGTGGGCTACGAGACCCATGACCCGGTCACGGTGACGCACGAACTCAAGTCGGCGGCCCTCCAGCAGGCGCTGGCCAAATACAAATGGGACGCATTGGTGACAGGAATTCGGCGGGATGAGGATTCGACCCGGGCCAAGGAGCGATATTTCTCTCCCCGCACGGCGGACAACGAGTGGGAATACCGCGATCAACCACCGGAATTCTGGGGGCAATTCACCACGGCGGTGAAACCCGGCGAGCATGTGCGGGTACAACCCTTGTTGGATTGGACCGAACTGGATGTGTGGGAGTACATCCGCCGTGAGGGAATCCCGGTTCCAAAGATGTACTTTGCGGAAAACGGACGCCGGTACCGCTCGCTAGGTTGCTGGCCGATCACCAAGTCCGTGGAAAGCCAAGTCAACACGATTGAGGGAATCATCGAGGAGTTGAAGTCCACCAAGACGGCGGAGCGGGCTGGTCGCGCCCAGGATCACCACGAGCGGAACGCGATGCAAAAACTCCGTGCCAAAGGATTCCTATGAGCGGGGGGGTCATGCCGCCTGCCCCCAAGCCGGTTCCAGCCGGCTTCGAGCCGGCCTTTTTTCCGAAACGGATGGGCGGTGCTGCCGCAGGGGCGGCCGGGGAGCCGAGGACACGGATTGTGGTCGTGGGCCATGTGGACCATGGCAAATCGACCTTAATCGGGCGACTGCTAGCGGACACGGACTCGCTTCCGGAAGGCAAGCTGGAGGCCGTGGAAAAGGCGTGTCGGGAGGAGGGGATGCCCTTCGAGCATGCTTTCCTTCTCGATGCCTTGTTGGAAGAGCAGGCCCAGAATATCACGATCGATACCACCCGGATTGAGTTCCGGCACGGCGGCCGGGCTTTTCAAATCATCGATGCCCCCGGCCACCGGGAGTTTATCAAAAACATGGTCACGGGAGCGGCCGCCGCGGATGAAGCCATCCTGATGATTGACGCCAAGGAGGGGCTGAAGGAGCAGACCCGCCGGCATGGGCTGCTCCTGAGCCTCCTTGGTGTGGCGAAGGTCATCGTGGCGGTGAACAAGATGGATTTGGTGGACTGGAAGGAGGGTCGCTTCCGGGAGCTGGAGAAGGAGATCCGTGAGTACCTCGGGGGGCTCAAGATATCTCCCCGCGAGGTCATTCCCATTTCCGCAAGGGAAGGCAGCCAGGTAAAAAACCCGGACGCCAAACGACTGGGATGGTTTCGCGGCCCCACGTTGTTGCAGGCCCTTCTCGCCGGAGCGCCCGGAGGAGGGCGGGCGGGGGATGTGGCGGGGCCGCTGCGATTTGTGGTTCAGGATGTGTATCGCTTCGACGATCGCCGGGTGATCGCCGGGCGCATCGAAAGCGGAACCCTGAAAGTGGGGGATTCGGTGGTTTTCTTTCCCGACCGAAAAACAACCCGGATCAAAACCATCGAGGATTGGGGGAATCCGGATCCGGTGCGGGAGTTGGGACCTGGTCGGGCGGTTGCGGTCACCCTGGAGGAGCAGATTTTTGTGGAGCGGGGCCACGTCGGAGCTCATGAGGATCTACCGCCGGTGGAGTCGCGGGAGGTTCGCGCGAGAATTTTTTGGTTGGATGCGGAGGCGCTTCGGCTGCAGGCCCCGGTCCAGCTTCGTCTTGCCACGCAGAATGTGGAGGCGCGACTGGTGGCGATTGATCGCGTGGTCGATGCGGAAAAGTTGGAGCAAAAAAGCGGGGCGCGGGAGGAAGTGGGGCGGTTTGAGGTGGCCGAGGTTCGGATCCGGTGCCGCCGTCCCTTGGTGTACGATGCCCATGACCGGGTGGAGCCGCTCGGACGTTTCGCGCTTCAGCAGGGGCCCCGGTTGGGCGGAGGCGGGATCGTCTTGGAAGCGGAGTATCCGGCACGGTTAGCCAAAGCCGTCACCGGCGAGCATCTGACCTGGACGGAAGGCCGGGTTTCCCAGGAGGCGAGGGCGGCCCACTTCGGCCATGAAGGGGCGGTGATTTGGCTGACGGGACTTTCCGGTTCCGGAAAATCCACTTTGGCGGTGGCGCTGGAGTCCCTGCTTTTTCGCAGGGGAATCGCCTCGATGATTTTGGATGGCGACAACCTGCGGCACGGGCTGTGCGCCGACCTCGGTTTCAGCCTGGAAGACCGAGCGGAAAACATCCGGCGGGCCGGCGAAATGGCCAAATTAATGGCGGAGTCGGGTCTGGTGGTGATCAGCTCCCTGATTTCGCCTTTGCGGAAAGAGCGCCAGGCCGTGCGCAGTGCCTGCCATGCGGCGGGGGTGAATTATTCCGAGGTGTTCGTCAATGCGCCGCTGGGTGAGTGTGAAAAGCGCGATCCGCGCGGCCTTTATCGCAAGGCGCGGGCGGGGGAAATCAAGGGCTTCACGGGAATCGATTCGCCGTATGAGGAGCCGGAAAGGCCCGATCTTGTTTTGCGAACCGACCGGGAAAACGTGGAAAGCAGCGTCGGGCAATTGCTGCGGCACGTCCTGGGGCTGGTACGTCTCAAAGACGAGGATCGGGAAAGCGCGGAAGGCCCCGGCGGGCAGATTTAGGGTTTCTCCTTGGAGAAGAATTTCCAGGCCCCGCCATCCCAATGGGCGGTTCCCGAGCTGGCGCGGCCCAACCGATCCCGGATGGCTTCAGCCCACGCCCCTTCGGGCACGGGTTCGATGAGGATTTTTTTGGCTCCGGACGAGTCGGCCTTGCGCAAGGCCCGGTAAAGTTCCCTTGCGGCTGAGTCAAGGTTGCCCTCCGCACCCAGGAGGAAGGACTTTCCGCCCGTTGGTTGATGGCTTTTCCGGAAGAAGATATGAAAGGCCCCCGGAGAAAGGTTTTTGATAGGAGCCTCACACAGGTAGAGCGGGGTTTGGGGTGCATAATGGGAGACGAGTTGGCCTGGAGCGGGTTGGACTTCATGTTTTTTCAGGGAGGCTTGGCGGGAAACAAGTTGTTGCCCCAGCTCTTTGGCCAACTGGGCCTGCGTGACGGCTCCCGGGCGAAGAATTTCGGGTGAACGGCCAACCAGATTCACGACGGTGGACTCCAAACCCAATGCACAGGGCCCGCCATCGAGGATCAGGGGGATGATTCCGTTCAGTTCCTGTCGGACAGCCTCCGCATCGGTGGGACTGATACGGCCAAAACGATTCGCGCTGGGGGCGGCGAGGGGAACTCCGACTTTTTGGAGAAGCTCCTGGGCGGCTGGATGAGCCGGGCACCGGACGGCCACGGTATCGAGTCCGGCGGTGATCTCCGGATGAACTTTTGGCCCCCGTCGAAGAATCAGGGTGAGCGGGCCTGGCCAGAAAGCCTTGGCGAGCCGCAAGGAAGCTTCCGGAATGGGAGACGCCACCCATCCATCCGCAGAAGCCAGGGAGAGATCCGGCTGGGATAAATGAAGGATCAAGGGGTCCGTCGAGGGGCGACCTTTTGCGGAAAAAATTGCTCGAACAGCTTCTAGATTTTCCGCCAACCCACCAAGTCCGTAGACGGTCTCCGTGGGAAACGCCACCAACTTGCCTTGGTGGAGGAGCTGGGCGGCCTCGGTCAGGGCATCCGGATTGGCGGGGAGGGTCCTGGTTTCCATGGGAGAAGGGTATGGCAAAACGAGGCGCGGGAAATGCGGGACGTTTTCCTCGACTTGGGGGAGGCGGAAATCGCACGCTGGTATCGTGAATCCTCAGGAGACCTGGCGTGCGGTGGTGCGGGAAGCGGCGGCACGGGCCGTGGGCGAAGACGTGGGGCCCATGGATGTCACCAGCCGGCTGATCCCACCGGAACGTGAGGGGACGGCAGTGCTTCTCACCCGAGAACCTTGTGTCTTGGCCGGGATGGATGTGGCGGAGGCGGTCTTCCGTGAGGTGGATGGAAAGCTGAAATGGAAGCCTTTGGCCAAGGACGGGGATCGGCTTTCGGCCGGCGAGGGAGTGGCGGAGGTGAGCGGTTCCGCCCGAAGTATTTTGTCCGGGGAACGTTGCGCCTTGAACTTTTTGCAACGGCTTTCCGGAGTCGCCACCCGGACGGCTGAATTCGTGAAGGCGGTGGACGGAACCAAGGCCAAGATCCTGGACACCCGCAAGACCACCCCCGGGCTGCGCGCGCTGGAGAAGCATGCGGTGCGATGTGGCGGTGGGGTGAGTCACCGGATGGGGCTCTATGATGCGGTCCTGATCAAAGAAAACCATTTGGCCTGGGTCCCAGACGAGGAACTGCATGATTTGATTCGCCGCGCCCGTGAGCAGAATCCGGACCTCCCGGTGATTGTCGAAGCCGACAGGGTTGCCTTAGCCCGAAAACTCCTCCCGCTTCATCCGGATCGGATTCTTTTGGATAACATGACCCCGGAACAGATTCGGGAGGTGGTCCAAGAGCGGGACCGATCCGGACGGAAAATTCCCCTGGAAGTTTCCGGGGGAATCACTCTGGAGAGGGCCCGAGGCTTCGCCCAAGCCGGGGCGGACTTCCTGAGCGTGGGTGCGATCACCCATAGTGCCGGGGCGATCGATTTCGCCCTCGACTGGAAAAACTAAAAGATTATCTGGTTTCGGGTGCTGTTCTGGCCGCCGGTTGGTTCATCTGGATATTGAACTGCGTGACAATCTCCTTGGCCTCGTTGTTGGTGAGGCTGAGCCTCATCAGGTCTTTGGCCAGATTCTCCAGCTTGTCCGAGACAAGCTTGTAGCGGGTGACTGCCTGGTCCGCATTCGTGGTGACCTGTTGGACGGCGGAACGTTCCCGCAGGATGGAGATAAACTGAACCCCATTCACGAGGAGGAGGGCGGCCAAGACCATGATGAGTGGCCAAGTGCAGGAACAGGAGTCGGAACCGGTCTCGTAAGATGTATTCGCCTCGTTCATCACTTCTTTCCCTCCTCTAGTTTGACGTTGAGCTCATGTTTTTTTAGCAGGTCCTTAAAGGCCGCGTCTTTCTCTCCAGCCATGGCAATCCGGATACTGAGATTCCGAAGCACCATTTCCAGTTGGGGCCCATTGGAGACCTGGGCTTGGATGGATTGGATTTTATTAATCGAACCCCGGGTGCCTAAACCCAAAACAAGATTCACAAGAAGGAGCAGGCTGACGGTTCCTGCGAGACTCCAAAGAAGTATTCTTTGCATATGAAGTTACCATGATGGAGAGGGGCGCCGGGGTCAAGCTTGCGAAAAACCCGTATCGAGCAACCTGGGAGCACCGGTGCGGGGGGGATTCGAACCCCCGGTACGGTATTACCCGTACAACGGTTTAGCAAACCGCCGCTTTAGACCGCTCAGCCACCGCACCTGAACCCAAGAAAGATACGGAGAGCCATGTCCTTTCGCCAACCGTCATTTTCGGGCTGGGGCACAAATTTGGTTCATCCGGAGGGCGATCGACCCTAAGGTTTTGGGATGCGGATTCTTTTTTTGGGGGATGTGGTGGCCGAGCAGGGGCGGGAGGCGGTTCGGGATGTCGTTCCCAAGCTGATCGAGGAGTTTGCCCCGGACTTCATCGTCCTGAACGGGGAGAACGTGGCGGGAGGCAACGGCATCACCCCCAAACTCGCCTACGATCTTTTTCGGGCGAAGGTGGATGTGATCACCCTGGGTGACCATGTCTGGGACCAGAAGGAGATCTTCAGCTTTTTTGCGGAGGAGCCCCGCCTGATCCGGCCCTTTAATTTTCCGTCCACCTGTCCGGGCAGGGGTTGGATCGTGGTCAACGGCAACGGCAAGAAGCTCGGGGTGATCAACGCGATGGGCCGCACCTACATGAAGATCGATGTCGACAATCCCTTCCTGCTGATGGATCCGATCCTCGAGGAGATCCATCGGGAGACCCGCGCCATCCTGGTCGACTTTCATGCCGAGACGACCTCGGAAAAAATCGCCTTCGGTCACGCTTTCGATGGCAAGGTCTCCGCAGTGGTGGGAACCCATACCCATGTCCAGACCGCGGATGAGAAACTTCTTCCGGGTGGCACGGCCTACATTACCGACGTGGGGTTCTGCGGGGCGCACGATTCGGTGATTGGCCGCGAGAAGTTGTCCATCGTGGAGCGTTTCAAAACCCTCATGCCGGTAAAAATGCATTTGGCCACGGGTGGGGTGCAGGTGGACGGGGTGGTGATCGACGTGGACGAGGCCACCGGCAAGGCCACGGCGATCGAGAGGATTCAGCGCCCGCGGTGAGTCGACCCGAACCCCTCTCCGTTTCCGCGCTGACTGCGCGCATCAAGGATCTCCTCGAGGAGCAGGTGGGGGAAGTGTCGGTGGCCGGGGAGATCTCCAACTTCCGCCGCCAGGCCTCGGGTCACTGCTACTTCACCCTAAAGGACGAGGGATCACAGATCCCCTGCGCGCTGTTCAAGGGGTCCGCCGCAAGACTGGGATTGCAGCCGGCCGACGGGGTCAAGGTGGTTGCCCATGGGGAGGTTTCGGTCTACGAGCCGCGCGGGGCGTACCAACTGATTGTCCGCGGTCTTGAGCCGCTCGGGAAAGGCGATCTACACCAGCGCTTTGAGGAGCTAAAAAGAAAGCTGCAGGCCGAGGGTTTGTTTGCGGAGGAGAGGAAGCGGCCTCTGCCCGAATTTGTGGAACGCATCGGAATTGTGACCAGTCCGACCGGAGCCGCCGTCAGGGACGTGGTTCATGTGCTACAGCGGCGTTGTCCAAGGATCGCCTTAACGGTGTTTGGAGTGAAGGTGCAGGGGGACGGAGCCGCGGAGGAGGTGGCCGAAGCGATCCGAAGGCTGGGCGAGATGGATTTTGACCTTTTGATGGTGGTGCGGGGAGGGGGCAGCCTCGAGGACCTCTGGTCGTTCAACGAGGAGATTGTGGCGAGGGCGGTGGTGTCCTGCCCGATTCCCGTGATCAGCGGGGTGGGTCATGAGACCGATTTCACCATTTGCGATTTTGTCGCCGATCTCCGTGCCCCCACCCCTTCCGCCGCGGCGGAGATGGCCAGCCGCCCGGACGCAGAGTGGGGGGAGGAGATTGTCGGTTTGCAGGAACGTCTTAAATCCGGCGTAGCCGATTTGTTCGAAGAAAAAAAACGGCGGCTGGCAGAGCTGGGAAGCAGTTATGTCTTTCGGGAGCCCCGCCGGATGGTGGAGCTGAGCGCCCAGCGGGTGGATGAACTCGGGATCCAGTTGCAGCGGGCCCTAGGAAACGCCTGGCGACACCGGAAACAGATGGCGGTGGCGCTCCTGCAACGATGGATGGCGTTGCGACCGGAACGGAATGTGGCGGAGTTGGCCCTGCGGTTGAAGGGCGCGACCGACCGCTTGCGGGCGCTCGGACCGGAAGAAACGTTGCGGCGGGGGTATACCCTCGTGCAGTCGCCGGATGGAAAGCTGATCCGCGCGGTGGAGTCGGCCCGGAAGCAGGGTGATTTGGTGGTCCGGTTCTCGGATGGGAAGTTGCCGGTCGTGGTTAGAAAAGCTTGAGCTTCGAAGAACACTTGGGCCGTTGGAATTTACGGCTCATCCGAGTCCGGCCGAGGAATCGGCTCGACTGACCGGAGCTTAGGCGGAAGATTTTCCCCATGGCCAAGTCGGGAAAATCGGCGGGGGACGGAAGCTTTGAGGAGTCCCTGCAGCTTCTGGAAAAACTGGTAGAGCAGATGGAATCGCCCGAACTTCCCCTTGAGACTATCGTGGAGAAGTATGAAGCCGGCATGAAAATGGTGGCCGCCTGCACGGAAAAGCTCAAGGCAGCCGAAAAACGCATCTCATTGCTCACCAAGAAGAAGGATGGATCAATCGAGGAGGGGGAGTTGGAAGATTCCGAGGCTGCCCCCAAGGGAAAGAAGACTGGCCGAGGCTCGCCGGATCTGCTTATCTAGACGGCTCTTATGGCCACTCCTTTGCTGGACTCCATCAAGGGTCCTCAAGACGTTAAAAAAATCCCGGTCGAAGACCTTCCGCGACTTGCGGGGGAGATCCGGGAAGAGCTCATCGGCGTCCTGAGCAAGACCGGCGGACACCTTGGCCCAAACTTGGGCGTGGTGGAGTTGACGATCGCCCTGCACCGGGTGTTTGACACCCCGACCGATCATTTCCTTTTCGACGTCAGCCACCAAGCCTATGTGCACAAGCTTCTTACCGGCCGGCGGGACCGGTTCCACACCATCCGGCAACCGGGCGGTCTCAACGGGTTCATGCTTCGGTCGGAAAGCGAGCACGATTGCTTCGGCGCCGGTCACGCGGGCACCGCCCTTTCCGCCGCGCTCGGCATGGCCACGGCCCGGGATATGCGGGGTGGCAAGGAGCACGTCATTTGCCTCGCCGGGGACGCGGCCTTCACCTGCGGCGTCACTTTTGAGGCGCTCAACAACGTTGCCCACCACACGAAACGGCTGATCACCATCCTCAACGACAACAAGTGGTCGATCGACAAGAACGTCGGGGCGATCGCCGGCTACCTGAACAAAATCACCACCGATCCACGGTTTATCCACCTCCACGAACGGGCCGCCCACTTCATCGAAAAACTCGGTGGGGCCAAGGCCCTCAAGGTCGCCCGGCGGGCCGAGGAACACGTCAAGGGCATGATCTTCCCCAGCGTGATTTTCGAGGAACTCGGCGTGACCTATTACGGCCCGGTGGACGGCCACGACATCACCTCCCTGATCAAAATGTTCGAGTTTCTCAAGACCCAGAACTTCCCGGTGATCCTCCACGTGGCCACCACGAAGGGGAAAGGGTTCGAACCCGCTTTGGCCAAGCAGAAGAAGTTTCACGGTCTTGGCCCGTACGACCCGGAGACGGGGGAGACGAAAACGCTCGGCCAACCCACCTTTAGCGAGGTCTTTGCCGACCATCTTTCCAAGATCGCCGACAACGATTCCAGGGTCGTGGCGATCACCGGTGCCATGCCGAACGGCACCGGACTCGACCGGTTTCAGCCGAAACACCCCGACCGGTATTTCGACGTGGGCATCGCGGAGGAGCATGCTGTTCTTTTCGCCGCCGGTATGGCCACCAAGGGTTTCAAACCCTTCTGTGCGATCTACTCCACCTTCCTGCAGCGTGCTTACGACCAGATCATCCACGACGTCTGCCTGCAGAACCTGCCGGTGGTCTTTTGCATGGACCGGGGCGGCCTTTCCGGTGACGACGGTCCGACCCATCACGGTCTGTTCGACATCTCCTACATGCGGGGCGTGCCGAACATCGTTCACATGTCTCCCAAGGATGAGGACGAGTTTGTCGACATGCTCTACACCGCCAGCCTGCACAACGGTCCCATCGCCATTCGCTATCCCCGGGGCACCGGCCCGAATGCGACGATTAAAAAGACCCCGCTGGCCCTCCCGATTGGCAAGGCCGAGGTCGTCCGGCACGGCAAGAAGGTGGCGATCTGGTCCTACGGCCAGATGCTTCCGCTCGCGCTCCAGCTTTCCGATGACCTCAAGGCCGAGGGTATCGAGGCCGCGGTGATCAACGCGCGGTTCGCCAAGCCTCTCGACACCGCGATGCTCGAACTCTTTGCCAAGAACGCCGAAGTTATCGTCACGTTCGAGGATCATGTTCTCAAGGGCGGATTCGGGGCCGCGGTCCTGGAGGAGTTGGCCGATCTGGGCATCGGCACGCCGGTGGTGCGGATCGGATGGCCGGATGAGTTTGTGGACCACGGCAAGCCGGAGGCTCTGCGGGAGCGGTACGGGGTGAGCGTGGCTGCGGCAAAGGAAAAACTCGCGCCGTATATCGCCCGGATCAAGGGCGCTGGCCGCAAGCTGCAGCCCACCGCCGCCTGATCCAGACCCGGATCGAGGCGCTGACCAAAATTCCATGAAGATCGTGCTCGCCTATTCCGGAGGACTCGACACCTCCGTGCTGCTCGCCTGGCTAAAGGAGACCTACGACGCTGAAGTCATCGCCTTTTGCGCCAACATCGGCCAGGAGGAGGAGCTCCACGGTCTCAACGCCAAGGCGAGACGGACCGGTGCGAGCAAGGTCTATATCGACGACCTGCAGGAGGAGTTCGCCCGGGACTTTATCTTTCCGATGATGCGGGCGGGGGCGATCTACGAGGGGCAGTATTTTCTCGGCACCTCCATTGCCCGGCCTCTGATCGCCAAACGGATGGTTGAGATTGCCAAAAAAGAAAAGGCGCAGGCGTTGGCCCACGGGGCCACGGGGAAAGGGAACGACCAGGTACGGTTTGAGCTGACGGCAGCGGCGTTGTGTCCCGATGTGGAGGTGATTGCGCCGTGGCGGGACGAGAGGTTCCGGCAGCAGTTTCCTGGCCGGTCGGAAATGATCCAGTATTGCGAGGAGAAGGGCATCCCGGTGCAGGCCAGCGCGAAGAAGCCTTACTCGATGGACCGGAATCTCCTGCATATTTCCTACGAGGCCGGCATGTTGGAGGATCCGTGGTTCGACGCCTTTGCCCCCGGCAACAGGAAGATGTTCACGCTGTCCGTCTCGCCGGAAGACGCGCCGAACCGGGCCGAATACGTCACCTTGGAGTTCCGGAAAGGGAACTGTGTGGCGATCAACGGGAAGAAACATTCCCCGCTGGGCGTGATGAAGGTGCTTAACCGGCTGGGCGGGAAGCACGGGGTGGGCCGGGTTGACATGGTGGAAAACCGGTTTGTCGGAATGAAGAGCCGGGGCGTTTACGAGACACCCGGCGGGTCGATCCTGCATTTTGCCCACCGGCAGATGGAGAGTCTGACGATGGACCGGGAGGTGATGCATCTCCGGGACAGCCTGATTCCGCGGTATAGCGAGCTGGTCTACTACGGCTTCTGGTTTTCTCCGGAGCGGTTGGCTCTGCAGGCCCTCGTGGAGGAGAGTCAAAAGAACGTCAGTGGCACCGTCCGGGTGAAGCTTTACAAGGGCGGCATCTACGCGGCGGGTCGGAAGTCGCCCCTTAGCCTCTACCACCCGGACATCGCGACCATGGAGGCCGATCCCACCCAAGCCTACAACCAGGATGACGCGACCGGATTCATCCGGTTGAATGCGCTGAGGCTGAAAGTCGCCGCTAAGGTTGGGAAACGGCGCTAATTCTGGAACGCCGAGTCTGCGTGCCTGCGGGGTCTAAATAACCTGAATCTTAAAGTTCTGTAGGGCCCCAGGCTCTGGGGCCTAAATTCATCGCCTTCTTGCTCCAAAACTATATCCCTTCGCCGTGCGCACGCCACGGGTGCGGGTGTGAGCGACGGTGTGACCTTCCTCGAACAGCGCGGTGAATTTGTAGGGAAAGTTGTCCAGTTTCTTCCGGGGCAGTTTCTGCTGGATGAGGCGCTCGATGGCCTCGACATGAGGAAGCTCCTCGGCAACGAAGAGGGTTAAGGCATCGCCTTCGGTGGCCGCCCGGCCGGTACGGCCGATCCGGTGCACGTAATCCTCGGGATGTTGGGGGACGTCGTAGTTGATCACGTGGGTGACGCCGGCGATGTCGAGTCCACGCGCGGCGATGTCGGTGGCGACGAGGACGGGGTATTTTCCCGAGCGGAACCCGGCGAGAGCCTCGTTTCGTTCTCCTTGGGAACGGTCGGAATGCATCACGCCCACCGGGTGGGGAAGGTGGGTCAGGCTGCCAGCGACGCGGTCAGCGCCGACCTTGGTCCGGCAGAAGACGATGACGCTCTCGTAATGGGTCTTTTCCAGGAGCGCGAGAAGTAGCTCGTGTTTTTGATCGGCTGCCACGGGGTAGAGGGCGTGCGAGACGG
>Ga0214917_10003190_pt1 | contig 19203 bp, 15 predicted proteins | sample LL_1208_BB_MetaG_FD_177983 | JGI IMG/M metagenome (GOLD analysis project Ga0214917, IMG submission 177983) | Freshwater microbial communities from Lake Lanier, Atlanta, Georgia, United States - LL_1208_BB | ecosystem: Environmental > Aquatic > Freshwater > Lake | place: USA: Georgia | collected...
CCTGGGCCATCAGGCTGTCGTCGGCCAGGGTCCCCCGCGGATCGTTGATCCGCACGTGATCGAAGGCCTTGAGCGCCCGGCCCCGGGTGTCGAACAGCGGCCGGCTTCGGTCGAAGAGGTTGGGCACGATCGTGGCGTAGTGGTTCTTCTCGTCGAGGGCGACCCAGTACTGGCCGATCACGAACTGCCGCTGCGCGATCCGGTCGAGGTACTTCGTGTTGGCGAACTTCTTGACGAGCTCGTCGTATTCGTCTTCCGCCTTGGGATACCGGTCGGTGAAGAAGTAGCACTCGGCGAGCTGCCAGCGGGCGTCCTCCTCGAGCGAGGTGTCGGGCCAGCGGTCGATCACCTTCTTGTACTTCGCGACCGCCCCCTGGTAGTCGCCGCCCCGGAAGAGCACGTCGCCCTCGCTCATCGCGGTCCGGGCGATCTGCTCGTTGGGCCCGCGGCCGGTCATCTTCTTCCACCGCCGCTTGATGTTCTCGCCCTTGAAGTATTCGAAGCCGTAGTCCTGGCTCTCGCCGGTGTACTCCGACGAGATCACTTCGCTGCCGGCATCCGCGCCCAGTTCCCCCTCGAGCGCCGACTCCTTGGCCGCCGCATCGGACTTGGACCAGGGCCACTTCGGCGTCTGGAAGGTCGCGCAGCCCGCCGCGCCGGCGGCGAGCAAGACGACGCCCGCGACCCGGATCACGGGACGGGGGCGAATCGGCGGCTGGGGGACGCGCGTGGTCAACTGGTTCTCCGGCGGGCCGGGCGGCGGAGCCTGGACGCGACCCGGGTTGGCCTGCCGAGCAGGTGGGCGATGGCGGTGGTGATCACGGACCTGGCCTCCGCAATGGCCCGCGCCGGCAGTTCGATCGTGGGCGTGTCGGGCGTGACGCCGTGGCGGATGGCGGCGACCGCCGCGGCCGACAGCATCGCGACCGCGGGCCGCCCGCTCCGGCAGCGGCCGCAGAGCGTGCCCCCCTCGAGCAGGCCGAAGGGCGTGCGGCCGGCGACCTCGAGCGGCCCGCCGCATTCGACGCACTGGCCGGTCTCGGGCGCGTGGCCGACGAGCCGGAGGAGCGTGAGCTCGAACCGCAGCAGGATCGCCGGAACGGCGCGGTCGTCGCCGCGCCAGTCGGAGAGCCGTCGCAGGGTCGTGTGGGCCACATCGAAGAGTTCCGGGTGCGGATCGGCGTCGGCGGTGAAGGCGTCGAGCAGTTCGGCCACGTGCAGGCCGCCCAGCACGGCGGGCATGCTCCCGCCGACCCGGAACCGGTGCTCGAGGGCCGCCTCGGTAAGCAGGTCGAGCCCGCCGGACGCGCGGCGGAGGACGAGTACCTGACTGATGGAAAGCAGGTCAAGGCCGCCGTCGAAGGAACTCTTGGGCCGCCACGCCCCCTTGGCCAGGGCCCGCAGCTTGCCGAACTCGCGGCAGAAGAGCGTGACGATGCTGCTCGTTTCCCCGAAGGGTATGGCGCGGAGGATGATCGCGAGCGTCTTCTCAGCGGCCATGGGGGGCTGGCTTTCGCGGGCGACGGGGCGGAACCGGCAGGCCGCCGGCGGCCATCACGGCCCGCTCCCGCCTGCGCATCCTGCGCCGCTCGCCCGGTGTGCCATCATCCTCCCCGGCGAGGTGGAGCAGGCCGTGCACGACGTAATACGCCAGTTCGTGCCGGGCCTGCCAGCCGAGTTCACGGGCCAGCCGCCGGGCCGTTTCGGCGCTCGCGACGATGTCGCCGGCGAGCCGCCGGGCCTCGCCGCCGGAGAGGTCGAACGTGAGCACGTCGGTGGGCCCCGGGATGCCCATCCACTGGTCGTGAAGCGCCGCGATCCGTCGGTCGTCGACGACGACCACCGTGATCTCGGCCGCGTCGGCACCCACCGCCGCCACGGCCCGCCGCACGACCCGCTCCAGCCACTTCGTGTCAACGGCTACGACCTTCTGCCGGTTCACGATTTCGACGCTGATCGACATGGGGCGTTCCTCGCACCTTGGAGATTCCCCATCATAGACCGTCGTGGGTGCAGGCTCGGGATTGCCGGACCCTGTCGCCCGGACGTTCGCTGCGTCTTGGGTCACGCAGGCTCCGGCTCGCCCATGCCATCTCGCCGGACGCTCCCTGCGGGCATCCTGCCCTTCGGTCGCTCGATGCCAGCTTCGCTTTCGGCATCCTGCCTGCGCTCGCTGACAACGCCGCTCGATTGGCACGGGCGAGCCGGAGCCGTCCATCGGTGCGCATGGAGAACACGCCGTCGCGCGGATTCGTCTGAACCCACGCCACGCGCCACAACGCGCACGAACACGGCCGCCCGGAGGCGCGGCCGGCGGCAGCGGCCGAAGGCCGGAGTGCCGCCAAGGCTGCAGGGGGCAGGGATGCCCCTGCAGCCGTACATCAAGCCGTCCTTTGATCGGGGTATTTCACGCGGCCGTGATAGACGGCGGTCAGGCTCTTCACGAGGCTCTTCTCGACCGTCTTGAGCTCCTCGAGCGTCAGGCCGCATTCGTCGAACTGGCCGTCGTTGAGCCGCTTCTGGGCCAGCTCGTTGACGAGGCTCGCGATCCGGGCGGGGGTCGGCTCGGAGAGCGACCGACTGGCGCTTTCGGCGGCGTCGGCGAGCATCATCACCGCCGACTCGCGGGTGCTCGGCTTGGGGCCGGGATAGCGGTAGGTGTGCTCGTCCGGACCGCCGCCGTGCGGGTCGGCCTGCGACTGCTCCGCGGCCCGCTTGTAGAAATACTCGACGAGCGTCGTGCCATGATGCTCCGCGATCAGGTCGATGATCGGCTGGGGCAGGTTGTATTGGCGGGCCAGCTCCACGCCCTCCTTCACGTGGGCCACGATGATCAGCGTGCTCATCGCCGGCACGAGCGATTCGTGGCGGTTCTCCTGCCCCTGGTTCTCGACGAAGTAGGAGGGCTTGAGCATCTTGCCGATGTCGTGGAAATAGGCCCCCACGCGGACGAGGAGACCACGGGCCCCGATCGACTCGGCCGCCGCTTCGGCGAGGCTCGCCACGTTGATCGAGTGGTTGTAGGTGCCCGGGGCCCGGCGCACGAGTTCCTGGAGCAGGGGGTGGGCCACGTCGCCCACCTCCAGCAGGCTGAGGTCGGTGAGCACGCCGAACCACCGCTCCACGAACGGCAGCAGGCCGGTCATCAGGAAGCCCGCCAGCAGCGTCCAGGCGCCCGTCCGCCCCGCCTCGGTGAGCATCTGCAGGTCGAAGGGCCGCTCGTGGAGGAGGTTGGCCCCGACCTGTGTCAGCATGGTGACCGCCCCGGCCCACAGGCCCACGTAGATCAGCTTGCTGCGGCTCCGGAGCCGGCCCATCCAAAACACCATCGCCGCCGCGGCGGCGGTGAGGGTGACGTAGTCCGGCAGGCCCCGTCCCAGCCCGAGCACCACGACCAGCGCCACCTCGGCCACCAGCAACAGCGCGAGGTCCTCGTCGTAGGCGATCGCGATCGTCATCGCGAACAACAGCAGGGGCACCACCTGCGCCTGCCACGTGTCGGCGGCGGCCAGCATGCAGACCATGACCGTGACCACCGAAAAGCCGACGAGGGTCGCGATCGCGCCGAGGTCGGCCAGCAGTTCGCGATGGTTCAGGTGCAGGTAGAAGCCGGCCAGCGCGAACAGCGCCGCGAACAGGCCCAGCATGGCCAGCGCCCGCGCCACCCGCTGCCCCGGCTGCTGCTGGACGAGAAACGCCTCGTGCTCCCGGACCAGGAGGTCGAGCGCCGCCGGCGTCACCGGCACGCTGGCCTCGGTCAGCAGGCTCCCCTTCTCGAACGAGACGAACTGGGGCGGGGTCTTGTCGCTGGCATCCTGCTTCGCCCGGGCCGTACCCTCCCGGTCGATCTCGAGCGTGCCCGAGAGTCGGGGTTCGATCCAGGCGACGACGCGGTCCACGAAGGGCCCCTCGCCGAGCTCCTCGTTGAGCCGGGTCCGCAGCCGGGCCTTCGCCTCGACCAGAAGCACCTGCGGCACCTGCACCCGCACCGTCTCGGCAGGATTGCCCAGCGGGTGGACGTCGATCTCGTTCTGACTGCCCTCGTCGAAGGTGTGCTGGATCTTCTCGAGCACGCCGGTGGCCTCGAGTTCCTGGAAGGCCAGATCGACCCCCTTCTCGAAGAGCAGGAGTTTTTCCTTGGTGTCGATCCGGGCCCGGAACCGCTCGAACTCCTGCTCGGCTGCCGCGATCTGCGCGGCCATTTCGGGGGTCGGCGGCTCGGGCTGCGGGCCGGGCTCGGCCGCCTGTTGCGGCGCTGGTCGGTCGACCGGCTTCGGCGGCGCGGCCGCTTCGGCCTTGCCCTGCTCGGCCCCCTTCGCGGCGGCGGGTTGCTTGGTCGGAGCGTCGGCCCCGAGGTCGGGCGGATCGGGAGCCATCGGCACCGGCGCCGGCGGCGGCAGGTGCGCCAGCACCGCCGCGGCTTCCGGCGCGAACTCGAGCCACGCCGCCCGGGGCGCCGCGGCCAGCGTGTCGGCCGCCGTGAGTTCCGCGGCCCGGTTCTTGAGGCCGTCCCGCAGCCGCACCACCGGTGCCTTGTCCTGGGCGTAGACCACCCGAACCTTGGCGGCCGCGCGTTCGCGGGCCACCCGCGTCGCGTCGGCGTCGGGCTGCTCGAAGGGCACCCGCGACACCACCCCGTGCACGGGCACGAAGCCGAGTCCGTAGGCGAAGGGCTCGGACCAGCCGCGCAGCACCAGCAGCAGCACCAGCGAGGCGGCCAGGCAGACCGCCAGTTTCACCAGCACGTCCGGCCGCGACACCTTCCCCGCCAGCAGCCCCCAGAAGCCGTGCGGAAGCTCGACCGACCCGGAACGGCGGGGGCGGCGGCGCGGCGAGGGCGAAACGAGGGGCATGATTGGCTACCGGTCGTAGGCCTCGACGATCCGCTGCACGAGAGCATGGCGGACGATGTCGGCCCCGCCGAGCGTCACCTGCCCGCACCCGCGCACATCACGGAGCCTCCGGGTCGCATCGATCAGCCCGCTTTGCCGGTCGGGCGGCAGGTCGATCTGCGTGGTGTCGCCGGAGATCACCATCTTCGAGCCGATCCCCAGTCGCGTGAGGAACATCTTCATCTGGGCGATGGTCGTGTTTTGGGCTTCGTCGAGGATGATGAAGGCGTGATTGAGCGTCCGGCCGCGCATGTAGGCCAGCGGGATCATCTCCACGATGTCCAGCTCCGTGAGCCGCTTGAGCTGGTCGTAGTCCATCATCTCCCGGAGCGCGTCCATCAACGGCCGCAGGTAGGGGTTGATCTTCGCCTGCAGGTCGCCCGGCAGGTACCCGAGGCTCTCCCCCGCCTCGACGGCCGGCCGGACGAGCACGATCTTCTTGACCTGTTCGGCTCGCAGCGACGCCACGGCCATCGCCACCGCGAGGAAGGTCTTGCCACTGCCGGCCGGGCCGGTGCAGAGCACGACGTCGTGGTCGCGGATGGCCTGCACGTAGGCCGCCTGCCCCGGCGACTTCGGCACGAGCTGCCCGCCGGGGCGGTGGACCTGGATCGGCTCCGGCCGATGCACCGCGAACTCCTCGCCCGTGGCGATCCGCAGCAGTCGGTCGACCTCGTCCCGCTCCACGCCCCCCCGCTCCCGGGCGATCCGGTCGAGCTCCTCGAAGACCTCGGTGGCCCGCAGCACCGAGTGCTCCTCGCCGTCGATGTGGATCGAGTCACCGCGGGCCGCGATCCCGACGCCGAGGGCTTCGCGAATCCGGCGCAGGTGGCTGTCGCGCGGGCCGAAGATGGCGCTCAGCCGCTTGGTGTCGACGACCGCGATCGTGGAGCGAGGCATCGAAACCCGCTACGGCATGCTTGAGCCGGCGGTCTCGGAGGAACGGAACGGACGTGCCGCTTCGATCAGTACTATACCTCAAGGAGTTTGCCCGGATCCGCCCGACCGGGCGGGGCCGAAGTCGACCCTTGAAATCAGGGCATTCCGCCGGGCGATCAGCCCAGCACCCAGAGCATCCAGGCCACGGGCGCCGCCAGCAGCGTCGCGTCGATCAGGTCGAGGAAGCCCCCCAGGCCGCCGAGCGAGCGGCCCGAATCCTTGGCGGCGAGTTCCCGCTTCACGAGCGATTCCGAGAGGTCGCCGAGCATGCCGGCGACGCCCACCGCGAGTCCGTACACGGCCCAGCCGCCGCAGGGCTGCCGCCCCGCGCTCCAGCCCGATCGCTCGAGCACCAGCCAGGCCACGGCCAGGGAAGCCGCGAGCGACGCCGCGGCGCCCTCCCACGTCTTGCCCGGACTGACGAGCGGCGCCAGTTTGTGACGGCCCACCACCGAGCCGACGAGATAGGCGGCGATATCGCCTCCCTTCACCACGGCCACCATGCTCACCAGCGGCACCAGGGCGGTTGGACCGCGCTGGCCGCCCAGGAGCCTGAGGCCCACCATGAACGCCACGGGCAGGCCGATGGCCGCGAGGCACGCGGCGGCGACCGCCACGCGGGCCAGACCGCCGGTCCCCGGTCGATAGCGGCCGACCTCGATCACGAGCGCCAGGCCGATGCCCGCCACGACGGCCACCGCGGCCCAGCCGATCACCGCGGTCGGCCCGCTCCCCACGCTCGCCGGGGCCCGCGTCGCGGCGACCGCCGCGAGCGGCACCACCGCCGCGGCCACGGGCATGAACAGGCCGCCCAGCGGCATCCCGCGGTCGCGCGACAGTCCGACCCCGGCCATCCGCCCGGCCTCGGCCGCCCCGCCGAACGCCAACACCGCGGCCACCGGCGCCAGCCACCACGCGGGCGGCGCCGCGAGCAGGCCGGTGGCATCGGCCCAGCACAGCCCGGCGAAGCCGCCGGCCGCGAGCAGCGTGACGATCGCCCGCGAGACGAGCGTTCCCAGGCGCGATGGGGCGAGCGTGGCGGTGGTCACGACGGCCCGATCCCCCCGAACCGTCGGTCGCGTCGGGCAAACTCGGCCAGCGCCTCGTCGAAGTGGGCCTCGGCGAACTCCGGCCAGGCGACGGGCGTCACCCACAGCTCCGCGTAGCTGATCTGCCAGAGCAGGAAGTTGCTGACCCTCATCTCGCCGGCCGTGCGGATCAGGAGGTCGGGATCGGGCATTCCGGCCGTGTCGAGCCGGGCGGCGAACGCCGCCTCGTCGATCGCGTCCGGATCGAGGCGGCCCGCGACGGCATCGCGGGCCAACGCCCGCGCCGCGGCCACGAGCTCGCCGCGCGACCCGTAGTTGATCGCCAGACAGAGCCGCATCCCGTCGTTGCCCGCGCAGAGCTCGACGGTCCGATCGACGTTCGCGAGCGTGCCGGCGGGAAGCCCCGCGCGGCTGCCGATGGTCGAGAGCCGGATCCGCTGCCGCATCAACAGTTCGCGCTCCTCGATCATGTACTGGCCGAGGAGCTGCATCAGGAACGTGAGCTCCGCCTCGGGCCGCCGCCAGTTCTCGCTCGAGAGGCAGTAGAGCGTCAGCTGCTCGATCCCCAGACGGGCGGCATGCTCGGTGATCCGCCGCACGCTGGCGACGCCCTGCCGGTGCCCCTCGACGCGGGGCAGTCCGCGCTTCTGGGCCCACCGACCGTTGCCGTCCATGATCACGGCGACGTGGCGTGGCAGCGGCGGCCGCGAAACGCTCGCCGCCGGCTCGGGACGCGGATCCGGACGGGCCGTCAGGCTCCCGCCACCGGGCTCGGTTGGGATGCTTGCCATGGCGGTCGGCGGGAGGTCGGGCGGGCTCTGAGAATCGTCTGCTCGCGGTCGGGGCCGACCGACACGACCGAGACCGGGCGGCCGATCAGGTCGGCGATCGCGTCGATGTAGCCGGAGGCGGCCGCCGGCAGGTCGGCCTCGCGGCGGACGTCCGCCAGTTCCTCAGCCCACCCCGGAAGCGTCTCGTAGACCGGCACGGCCCGCTCGAGGTCGGCGATCTGGCTGGGGAACTGCGTCACGCGGCGACCGTCGATCTCGTAGGCCGAGCAGACCTGGATCTCGTCGAGGCCGCCCAACACGTCCAGCAGCATCACGGCGAGTTCGTCGACGCCCGAGAGCCGTGCGGTGTAGCGGGCCGCCACGGCGTCGAACCAGCCACACCGCCGCGGCCGCCCCGTGACGGTCCCGTATTCACGGCCGCGCTCCCGGAGGTGCAGCCCGACGGCGTTGTCCTGCTCGGTCGGCAGCGGCCCGCCGCCCACCCGCGTCGAGTAGGCCTTGACCACGCCGATCACGCGATCCACCCACCTCCCGGGCACGCCCGAGCCGCTGGCCACGCCAACGCCCGAGGAGTTGCTGCTGGTCACGTAGGGGAAGGTGCCGTGGTCGATGTCGAGCAGCGCGCCCTGCGCGCCCTCGAACAGCACGCGGCTGCCGGCCTCCACGGCGTCGAGCAGGAAGGCGGTCGTGTCGGCCACGAAGGGCCGCAGCCGCTCCGCGTAGCCACGGTATTGCTCGTGGATGACGGCGGCGTCGAGCACCGCTCCCGCACCGTCCCCCGGCGAGCCCGAGGCGAGCAGCCGGTTCTTGAAGCCGGTGACGTGCTCGATCCGCGCCCGGAGGTCGTCCCGGTAGAGGTCGCCGAGGCGGATCGCCAGCGCCCGGCCGACCTTGTCGCGGTAGCAGGGCCCGATCCCGCGGCCCGTCGTGCCGATCGCCCCGCCCCCCGAGAGGCTGCCGTCCAGCAGCTTGTCTTCGGCGATGTGCCAGGGGAAGACGACGTGGGCCCGGTCGCTGATCTGCAGCTTGCCGGCCACCGGCACCCCGCGCGACTCGAGCATCTCGATCTCGCGGATGGCGCTGGCGGGGTCGAGCACGACCCCCCCGGTGACCACGCACTGCACGCCGTCGCGGAGGATGCCGCTGGGGATCAGGGAGAGTTTCCAGGTCTGGCCGCCGGAGACGACGGTGTGGCCGGCGTTGGCACCGCCGGCATAGCGGACGACGATGTCGTGCTCGCCGGTGAGGATGTCGACGAGCTTGCCCTTGGCCTCGTCACCCCACTGCAGACCGATGACACAGGTGCCGGGCACGGCGAAACGACCTCCAGACGCTTTGGAACCGCGGAGGTTTCTTCTGCGCGACCTCCCCTCAGAGTGTAAAACCGCGGAAAAACCGGTCAAGCACGCCGCCATGAAGCCCCAGCCAGGAACCGTCCACCACGTCACCGCCGCCGACCACGGCACCACGCTGGCGGCCTTTCTGCGGGCCCGGCTCGACGGCGCGAGCTGGTCGCGGGCTCAGAAGCTCGTGCGGAGCCGCCACGTGTTGATCCACGGCAACATCGCCACCGACCCGGCTCGCCGGCTCAAGGAGGGGGAAGTCGTGAAGGTGCTCGAGATGTCGGCCCCCCGGCTCCCGGGCGCGGGCGACGTGCGGATCGTGCACCTCGACGACGCGGTCGTGGTGGTGGACAAGCCGCCGGGGGTGACCACGACGCGGCACCACGAGGAGCGGTCGTGGCCGGCGCGGCGGCGGCAGATGCAGCCCACGCTGGAGGAGCTCGTGCCCGAGGCGATTCAGCGCCGGCTCGTGGCCCGCGGCGGCGCGAAGAAGCGGCGGCCCGCGCCGGTTCTCGCCGTCCACCGGATCGACCGCGAGACGAGCGGCCTGGTGGCCTTCGCCCGCACCGTGCCGGCGGCCCGGATCCTGGCCGAGCAGTTTCGGCTCCACACCACCCACCGCCGCTACCTCGCGCTCGTGGTGGGCCGCACGCGGGGCGGCACGATCCGCTCGCACCTCGTCCGCGATCGCGGCGACGGCCGCCGCGGCTCCGCCGACGACGACGACGGCAAACTGGCCGTGACCCACGTCGCGCCGGTCGAGCACTTCGGCGACGCCTACACGCTCGTCGAGTGCCGGCTCGAGACGGGCCGCACCCACCAGATCCGGATCCACATGGCCGAGAGCGGCCATCCCGTGTGCGGCGAGCGGGTCTATCATCAGACACGCAGAAACAGTGCGAAAGACGAGTCGAAGGCGCCGCGGGTCATGCTCCACGCCGCCGAGCTCGGGCTCGTCCATCCCGAGAGCGGGGAGGAGCTGCGGTTCGAGAGCCCGGTGCCGGCCGACATGCGGCAGGTGCTCGCGGCCCTGCGGAAGCGGTTCGCCTGACCGGGGCGGCTACTGGCCGCCGAGCCGGCCGGTCGCCTCGCCGCCGGCCCGCGTCGCCGCGGCCTGCCAGATCGCCGGATCGACCGCATCGTCGACGAACCGCACGGCCGCGTCGGCGAACGTCACGGTGACGCCTCCGAGGTGGCGGCTCCGAGCCGCCCGCCAGCCGTAGCCGGCATAGAGCCGGGCCAGATCGGGCGTCGTCATCAGGGCCGCGATGCAGTCGATCGCGGCGTCGTTGGGAGACCGCGCGTGGTTGTAGAGCGTGGTGCGATACTCGCCATTCGCCCAGGAGAAACCCCGCAGGTCGGTGAAGTTCCAGTTGCGGGCGTTGCCGCATCGCTCGTCGGTGAGCGGCGTGTAGAAGATGAAGGCGTAGGCGGTGGCGGGATTGGCGGCGGCGGGATCGGCCGACGCGGTCGGCCCCTCGCCGAGCGTGCTCTCCGAGAAGGCGACGGTCTTCGACTGCCCGTCGGAGACGTGCTTCGCCCGGGTCTCGGAGTTGATGAAGAACAGCCCGTCGGTCTCGAAGGGCGTTCCACCCCCGCCGCCGCTGCCGGTGCAGACCGCATAGTTCGTGGGCCCGAAGACGGGCGAGACCGGCCTGCCCCGGTCGCTGGGGCAGAGGAAGAGCGGCACCGACCGGGCGACCGCCGCCCGGTTTTGGTTGGAGATGGCTGTCGACCCGAACCCCGTGAACAAGGGCACCGTCAGGTCGAGGTCGGCGAACAGCCTGCCTTCCTCGAAGTACGGGGCGAGGTGCGCCAGGGCCGACCAGCGGAAGAACTGGTGCGGAAACCGCCGGTTGCCGCTCCACTCGCGCGACTCGGCGGCCACCGGATACCGCCCCTGGGCCGACTCGTAGGCCGCCAGGGCCAGCCCCAGCTGGCGGAGGTTGTTGCCGCAACTCGTCCGCCGGACCGACTCGCGGGCCGCCTGCAACGCCGGCAGCAGGATCCCCACCAGCACGGCGACGAGCGCCACGACCACGAGCAGCTCGACGAGCGTGACCCCGCGCCGGCTCATGACTCCAGACTGCGGCGGCGCTGGAGCACCCAGGCCAGGCCGCCCAGGCCCACCGCCGCGAGCGCCACGCTGCCGGGCTCCGGCACCGGTGCGACGACGACACCGCCGAGCTGGCCGAACGAGGCGTTCGAGTATCCGAGCGGGGACAGGGCGCCGTTCGATCCGAGGATCGAAATCACGCCGGACCCCGAAACACTCGCCGCCAGCATCGAGCCGTTGGAGAGCTTCGCGATCGGCCCGACCTCGTAGTATTTGTCGGCGCCGAGCGAGCCGAACTCCGTCGTCGTAGGCGGTGTCGCGCTCAGATTCGTGCGAAACACCTTGCTGTTCGTGACGCTGCCGATGAACAGCGACGTGCCGTCGAGGATCAGGCCGGCCGGCCCGGACAGCCCCCCGGTGAAAAAGCCGTCGGCAGCGATCTCCTGCTGATAGGCCCCGGTCGCATTCAGCGACACGACGCTGCCCATGAAGACGGGGTTGCCACCGAGGTTCACGTATTGCGAGTTGCTGACGTAGGTGGTTCCGTTGGCGGCGACCGCCAGGCCCGAGCTGCCGTTGAGCGTGATGCCGGAGTTGTAGGCCGTCGGTGAGACCGTGGGGGAGCCCGTGTTCCAGCCGCTGACCTGCACGATGCCCCCCTCACCGCTGCCGCCGAGGGTGCCGACGCGGCCGACGAGCATCTGGCCTCCGAGCCCGGCGGGCCGAAAGGCGATCGCCCCGGGCTGGGCCTGCGTCGACGCGTTGAGCGAGACCACCGGCGCCCACTGGTTCGTGCCGATGTCGTAGCGCGAGATCCGTGGGGCGATGGAGCCGCCGTCACCCCACTCCGCGATGTAGAGCCGGCCGTCCGGGCCGAGCGCCAGGCCCGAGGGCTGAGCCAGCCCCGAGACGAGCGTCGTCACCGGGGTACTCTGCTCGAGGTTCGAGGGGTCGACCGTGTTTGCGGAGTCGAACCGCACGAGGGTGTTGCCTGACTTGCTGACGGCATAGATCCACTCGCCCCGCGCGAATGCGGGCAGAAATGCAGCGGAGGCGACGAGCAGGAGCCGGAGAGCATGGAGCGGGAGGCGGGACATGAACGTTGGAATCTCCTGAATGGCCAGCGGACGGCCGACCGACGGCACGAACGAAACGGACCACAGACAACCGGCCGGGAACGAACTTGCTGAACGAACGGAACGCGGAAAGTGCAACCGGCCTGAGGGCCAGGGAGCAGACGGAAAACTGGGTCGCCGGAAGAAACCTGGCGACGATCACGCGTTCACGAGCGGTTCCCGAGGATCGTGAGCGGGAGATTTGCTCACGGCCTTGGAAGGATAGCAGAAATCACCGCCCCCACGCAAGCGCAGGGACTTGGGGAGAAAGCCGGGCGAGAGCGGGTTCCGGGACCGTCAGGCCCCCACGCCGCAGGCCAAGCCGGCGTAATCCGGCCGTTCCGCGGCCGTCTCGCACCGTCGGGCGGCCACCACCCTCCCATCCCGGATGACGAAGGCCCCTTGCATTTGGAAGCCATCCCCGACGAGCGGCCCGATCCCATGACCGGCGAGCAGGGCCCGCCATCCGGCCCACCAGACGGCCGGCCCGAACAACTGCCCGAACGATCCCCGGGGCAGGTCGAGGGCGCGGTAGAGCCGCTTCCCTGGGTCGGAGATTCGGTCGATCCGCTCGATCCCGCAGCGAGCCAGCAGCGGCCGGATGTCGTCATCGGCCCCTTGGTGAACGAGCACGGGCCGCAGTCCGGCCGCCTCGATCCGGGTCAGGGACGCCGCCAGGTCGGCGATCGCCTCGCGGCAGAAGATGCAGCCGGAGTGACGGAGCAGAACCAGCAGCACGGGCGACGATCGCGAGACCGCCGCGAGCGAGGCCCCTGACTGCGTGGTCGCCTCGGCCAGGGCCGTCTCCAAGTCGGGCGTCGATGCCCCGCCCGCCGTATCCGTGTTGACGCGGAACGCGTACCAGAGAATCGCTCCGAACGGAATCCACCAGATGAGGTCGTTCGTCGGGATCGTGACGCCGAAGGCGACGGGCACGGTGCCGTCGACGACGCCCATCGCGTAGCCCAGCGGTCCGAAAATTTTCCCCAGCAGGCCGACCAGCACGATCGGCCAGTGGCGGGCCGGATCCCGGGCGGCGGCGAGGTAGCCGATCCCGTAGACGCCCACGATCATCCCGACGCATTGCCAGATAAACGGGTAGCTCGGCTGCTCCATCCCCGTCAACGAAAACAGCCAGGCGGGAAACAGCACCGTCAGTGCGCCCCAGGCGAGGTTGTACGCACCGGCCGCCAGGAGGCAGGTGGTCATCCAACGCGGGTGAGCGGATGGCGAAGACGGCATCGGGCACGCGAACGCGGTGGGTCGGGCAAGGGAATGGGGCCGTGCCGGACGCGCAGGCTCCCACTCGAGGAAGACCGCAGCCCACGGTCACCCGTAACCGGCCCTGCCCGCCGCCGCCACGTATGCTTCAGGCATGAACCACTCCACCATGCGGGCGATCCTGGCGGCGACGGTCCTGGCGACGCTCGTGCCGGCGGGGGGCTTCGGCCCGGGCGAGCGGGCGGCGGCCAGTCCGGTGGTCGACGACGAGCGGCTGTCGCGGGAGTTCGTGGCCAAACTCGGGCGGCTGGTCGATGCCGCCGCGACAGACGCCGGCACCCTCGGATCGGAAGCCGCCGCCGCCCAGCTGGCCGCCGTCGAGGGCCGGGCTGTCCGCGTGCCGGCGACGAGCGTCCCGTGCACGATCGGGCCCGAGCGGTCGGTCTACGAGGCCGTCGTGCCGGCGGTGGTCGTGGTCGGCTCGATCTCCAAGTGCGGCAAGTGCAACGACTGGCACATGGGTGGGCTGGCGAGCGGCTGGCTGTTGTCGGCGGACGGGCTCGTGGTCACCAACCACCACGTCTTCGGCCGCGATCCCAATCACCTCTTCGGCGTGATGACGTCCGACGGTGAGGTGTACGGGGTCGAGGCGGTGCTGGCCGCCGATGCGGCAGGCGACGCGGCGATCGTGCGCATCGACACGCGCGGCCGCGAGCTTCCGTGCCTCGCCCTGGGGGAAACCCCGGCATGCGGCGCCGAGGTGACGGTGATCAGCCATCCCGCCGGCCGCTTCTTCTCCCTGACCGAGGGCGTCGTGTCGCGGTTTCACCGCCAGCGGCAGCAACGGCCGGAACCGGCCGACGAAACGGCGGCGGACGGCGACCGCCGACCGACCGATCCCGCCCCGGGCCGGGCCGCGGTCTGGATGAGCGTGACGGCCGACTATGCGATCGGCTCGAGCGGCGGCCCCGTGCTCAACGACGCCGGCGCGGTGGTGGGAATGGTGTCGCGCACCTTCTCGACCCGCTCGGGCGACCGTCGGCGCACGGCGGGCACGCCCGGCGATCAGATGGTCTTCAAGGACTGCGTGTCGCTCGACACGCTCCGTCGGCTGGTCGCCGACGACCCCTCGTGATGTCGGCGGCCGGCCCGATGGGCTTGCATCGCCGCGCGTGACGCGAATGCCCGGCTAGGATTCGAACCTAGACAAAGGGAACCAAAATCCCTTGTGCTACCGTTACACCACCGGGCAGCGGTCGGACGGCCGCGAACCAGACTGCCCGCGGTCGTCCCACGGCCGCATGATACCGGACGCCGCGGCCGCCGGAGCAACCCGGCGGAGGCCGGCATGGCCGGCACGACCGCGGCGATCCTCCCGGTCGGGTGCGAAGCTGCACCGGTCGGGAAAAATCGCCGATTGAGGAAAGGCCTGAGGTCGCGTGGGGCGGGGAACGGCCCGCCGCCCGCGACCCGGCGGCACGGATCGGTGGACGAGCACGGTTTCAAGGAGGACATGGCGATGGCATACGGGGATGTCACTGGGATGACCGCAGGGTCGCGGCCGCAGGACGTGCGACTGGATTGGAAGTCGGCGTTGACCGGCGGCGGAATCGTGATGGTGGTGGCCTACGTGGGGCTGGTGGCGCCCGCCTGGCGGCAGATCACCGCCCTGCAGGGGCATGTCGCCCGCCTGGCCGCCTCGGTCGACTCGCTGAACGAATCCCGCGACGGCGTGACGCGGGCCACGAGCCTGCTCGAACGGCTCGAGGCCCAGGCCGCGCGGCTGGCCGCCGCCGAGGCGACGCTCGATCGCTATGAATCACTGGCCACCCGCATCGCCGACCAGGCCGGTCCGGCCGAGATGGCCGGGATCACGATGGACCGGATCGACGCGCTGCATGCCGGCATCATCGCCGGGAGCGGACCACTCGCCGACGTCGAGGCCACCCTGGTCGCCATCGACGGACTGGCGGCACGGGCGGCCACGACCAGCGAAGTCGCCCGCGGCACGGCCGCGTCGCTGGACACCGTCGAGGCGTTGCAACGAGAACTCGGAACGGGCTTGGCGGGCCTCGATTCGGCCGTGTCGGCCGCGACGCGGCTGGCCGACCTCGCGGCGACGCTCGCCGCCCGGGCCGGCGACACCGACCGGGCCGCGACCGGTCTCGACGGCCTCGTCGCCCTCCAGCAGGAACTCGTGCGGTCGGCGGGCGACCTGCAAGCGGCCGACATGGCGCTGGTGCGGCTCGGCGACCTCGCCACGTCGCTCGCCGACGCCTCGGGCACGGTGGGTCAGCTCCAGCGGTTCGTCGTCGACGTGATGCTCCTCGAACCGGCGATCATCCGGGCCGTTCGGGCGCTCGAGCCGGTGGCCGAGTTCACCCGGACCGGGCGGCGGGTCGAGGTGCAGAAGGTGAACGCCAAGCCGCGGCCGGCCGGCGAGGAGACGACCGCCGTCGACTCGGAGGAGGTGACGGAGGTGGCCCGGGTGCTCGGCGACGAGGAGCCGGAAGCGTCGCCGGAGAGCCGGGTCGGCTACTGATTGGCCCGACCGGGCGCTGGTTGGCCGCAGCGGTCGCCTCCGGGGGGCGTCACCCGCGCCGGGTCGCTCCCCGGTCCGCGCGGGTCGCGGAACGAACGGCGGGAGCCTCGAGCAATGGGGCCGCTGGGACTCGAACCCAGGACCAACGGATTAAAAGTCCGATGCTCTAACCAACTGAGCTACGGCCCCAACGCCATGGTACCGCCGGGGAGCCCGTGAGCAACCAGCCCGGGGCGCGCGGTGAACGCACCGCCGGCCGCCGGGAAGCCCGGCCAAATGCCCGAGAGAGGACTTGAACCTCCACCCAGTTACCTGGACAAGAACCTGAATCTTGCGCGTCTGCCAATTCCGCCACTCGGGCGAGTGCGGCCGGCGGAAGGGGAGCCCTCCGCGGCGGTTTTGATGCTACCAGCGGCGGCGGGATATACAACTGGCCGCCGCCTTCCACCCGCCGCCGCGAGGCCATTTCCCGCATGCCACCCTCCGCCATCGTGGTCATCCCGGCCCGGCTGTCGAGCACGCGACTGCCCCGCAAGATGCTCCTGGCCGAGACCGGCCGCACGCTGGTCGAACATACCTGGCGCAACGCGGCCTCGACCCCCGGGACCGACGCCACCGTGGTGGCCACCGACTCCGACGAGATCGCGGCCGTCGTCCGCTCCTTCGGCGGGTCCGTGGTGATGACGTCGCCGGAGGCGGCCAGCGGCACGGCCCGGATCGTCGAGGCGCTCGACCGGCTGCCGCCGGCCGACGTGATCGTGAACGTGCAGGGCGACGAGCCGGAACTGCCGGCCACCGCGATCGAACTGGCCGTCGCGCTCCTGGCCCGCTGCCCCGAGGCGGGCGTCGCCACGCTCGTGACGCCGCTGCGCCGGCGCGACGATCTCGACGACCCGGCCGCCGTGAAGGCCGAGCTCACGCCCTGGCGGCATCCGACCCGGGCCGGTGGCAGCGGGTGGACGGGACCGATCGAGGAAGGGTGCTGGCGGGCGGTCACGTTCAGCCGCGCGGCCGTGCCCCATGCCCGCGACTGGAGCGACTCGCTCCTGGCCGCGGAGCCGCCGCTCTACTGGCAGCACGTGGGCGTGTACGCCTACCGCCGTTGGGTGCTGGAGGCGTGGGACGCGCTTCCCACCTCAAGGCTGGCCGCGCACGAGAGCCTGGAGCAACTGCGGGTGGTGGAGGCGGGCATCCCGATCGTGGCCGGCGCGATCGCCCACGCGGCCCGGGGCATCGACACCCCGAAAGACTACGCCGCCTTCGTGGCGCGCGAGCGCGCGCGCGGGTGACTGCCGCGGACTGGGGAGGCTGCGTCGCGGGTTACGCGGCTCGGGGTTGCCCGTGCCATCTCGCCGGACGCTCGCTTCAGGCATCCTGCCTTCCGCTCGCTCGGAGGAAACCTCGCTGCGCAATCCTTGCTGCGCTCGGTTTCCTACGCCGCTCGATTGGCACGGGCAACCCCTCGCTGGGCCAGCGGTGGAGGAAGCTGCACACAGGCAGAGCCAGTCACCCTGATTCAGGAATTTTCCTGAACCGGGACGCCGAAGCTCGACTCGTCCAAGCGGACGCCGCGCGCCGCAACGCGCACGAACACGGCCGCCGGGAGGTGCGGCCGGCGGCAGCGGCCGAAGGCCGGAGTGCCGCCAAGGCTGCAGGGGGCAGGGATGCCCCTGCAGCCTGAAACTAGTCCCAATACCAGACGCCGGCGGGCAGGGCCTGCGCCGCGGTGCGGGCTTTGCCGACCTCGCCCTTCTCGTCCATCAGCAGGTTCGGCGGATCCATCGCCAGCCGGGGATACATCGTCACGCCACCGCCGATCGGCGTCAGCAGGCGGTTGCCCTGCCAGACGGCGTTGATGGCCGTCTCGGCCTCACGCGGAGCGGGGAGCGTCTCGATCGGGTAGGCGTTCTCGTCGCGCAGGGTCTCGGCGGCCCAGCCCGCCTTCCCGTAGCCGTCGTGTTCCTGGAGGTAGGCCGCGGCCACCGCCAGGTCGACCAGGCAGCGGAGCTGCGCGTAGACCGGGCTTTTGGCGGCGATCTGCGCGTAGCTGCGGGTGAAGGTTTCGGTGAAGGTCTTGCTGGCCTTGTCGGCCCGGTCGGCGCCGAGCCGCCGGCCGTCGGGCAGCACCACCTCGTCGGCACTGCAGAGCTTGATGCCCTCGCCCACCAGCTCGATCGCGAGATCGTCTTCCGCGATTCGGACCCGCTGATAGTCGGGGACGAAATACCACCGCTGCAGGGCGTTGGCCGCCACCGCGCCGGCGCTCGCCAAGTCGATCCAGGTCTTCATCCGCACCGGCGGCGGCTCCAGGCCGATGCCGATCAGCTTCATCCGATAGTCGGCCTCGACCATGACCTGTGCGAAGTGGGTGGCCGGCGAGACGCCCTGCACGCTCACCACCTGGGTGCCGAGAGCCTCCTTCATGCCGCCCACGATCTGGTCGGCGTTGGCCTTGGGGTTCACGCGGCCGGTCTGGCGAAGAAACTGCTGCATCGCCGCCAGCCCCTCGGCCTTGGGGTCGATCGAGCACCCCACGAGCCGGTCTTGCGGCTGCCCCGGCGCGAAGCAGCGGAGCGCGGCGGCGAGATCCTCGAGCAGCACGGTGGGGGATCCGGTCTCCGTGCCCCGCACCCGGCCCACCGCGTCGGTGAACCAGGGCTCGGCCGGGCCTGCCAAGACGATCTCGCCGGGCGTGTCGTCCTCGGCGGGATAGACGAACACGTAGTGGACGCGGGTCAGCCCGGCCAGTTTCGCGAGCTCGTCGGGGATGCCGCGGCCATCGGCGATCCGCTTGGTGAGCTCGGCCTCGAGCCGCGAGAGCGCCACCTTCCGCAGCGGCACGGACTTGCGGAGATCGCCCGGCAGGGCGTCGATGACGGCCTGGCGGCGTTCCTTGTTCAGTCCCGGGTCGGCCGCCGCTTGCGTGCGGAGCACGCCCTGGGCATCGACCACCACACCGGCGGCGTTGCCAAGACCCTGGCCCACGGCCGCGGCGCTCAGGCCGACCGCCACACAAGCGGCCAACCCTACCGTGCACATCGGGAAGCGGAAACCAAGCGAACCGGGCTGCGAGGGCATGGGATTCACCGGGGGGAGGGGCTGCGCGGAAAACGGACCGGAAGATTCGGAGGGTAAGTCGGCCCGAGCCCGCGAGGCAAGCAGAGAATTCCGCCCTCGCCTGCCGTCAAACGGCCCTGGTTTGGGCTCAGCCCACCGCCGCCGCGGGCCGGCCCGGGGGGCCGCGACGGGCCGGCT